>Ga0105247_10000250_pt1 | contig 49901 bp, 46 predicted proteins | sample KBSS24metaG_FD_81519 | JGI IMG/M metagenome (GOLD analysis project Ga0105247, IMG submission 81519) | Switchgrass rhizosphere microbial communities from Kellogg Biological Station, Michigan, USA - KBS S2-4 metaG | ecosystem: Host-associated > Plants > Roots > Rhizosphere > Soil | place... | reverse complement strand
TTCTGCAATGCACCATCGTGCCGGTTCCGGCCTGAAGAAATTGATCGAGGGGGGTGGCCTGAACGGGGCGACTGAGTTAGCCCAACGCCTCGCGCAGCGAGTCGATGTCGGCTGCTGACTCGGCAATAAACGCCTCGCACGCCCTCGCATCCAACCGCAACTTCTGAAGCGGCTTGGCGCAGTGAACCTGCGCATGCAGGGCCTGCGGCTGATTGTGGTGCTCGGCGAGTATCGTGCCCACGACCAACACATCGGTCAGGTTCAAGGGGCCGCGGGTCTCGCGCTCGAAATTCTCCGATTCATGCACCGCCTGCACGATCTCTTCGGCGATCCCCCAGTTCTCGAGCAGCGCTGCCGCGATGCTGAGGTGCCAGTCCTGCTCGATCGATTGGTAGGTGTCCTGGTCTGCGAACAGGGCACGGTGGCTGCTCGCGCGAGTCAGAATGTACAAACGGCCGATGCCTTGTAAGAGGCCGGCCAACAGCGCGGTATCCGGATTGATGTTGGTCAGCTTGCGGGCAATGACGCAGCTCAGACCGGCAACCAGGACGCTACGGCGCCATAGCGTGCCGAGTGGTGCTTCCAGGCCTTTCAACGACGGTGCGTCGCGAAGCTGCCGCATTGCAAAGGCGATCGTCGCCGAGCGTACGGTATCCAGGCCGACACGCGCCACCGCGGCGCGCAGATCAGTTACACGGACACGGGCTGGGTTCAGGGCGGCAGAATTGGCCATCCGCACCATCTGGGAAGCCAATACGGGCTCGCTGCCCAACACCTTGACGACGCGGCTGGCGTCGGAATTCTCATCGCCCAGGACCTTCTGCACACGCATCACGATGTGGGGGAATCCCGGCAACTCGATCTTGCCCCCGGACAGCTCCGAGGCGAGTGCCTGCACGAACGTGAAGGCCAGGTCAGACCCGCCGAGTGGATCGGCCGTAGGGGATTTTTGCGCGAGGCTCATGTTCCCGCCTATCAGGCGCCGAGCGCCTGTCTCAGGGTGTCAATTTCATGTTCTGACTCGTCAATGAGCTGCTCGTAGCTCGCACGGTCGATCTGCATCCGCTTGCAGGCGGCGACATCGTGCATGTTGAGCTCGATGGTTTCCGGGTGATCCTTGAATGCGGCCAACAGGTTTCCCACTGTAACGACGTCCGTCAGGTCCACGGGGCCTGTATGCAATCGCTCCAGGTCCTCGAAGTTGCTGACGGCCTCGACGACTTCTTCGGCCATCTCCCAGTTCTCAAGGAGTGCCTTGGCAATGGCGCTGTGCCAGTCGCGGACGATGGCGGCGTAGACCGCCTGGTTCGCGAACAGGCCGGGGTGTTGGGCCGAGCGTGTCAGAATATAGAGCTGACCGATTCCATGCAGCAGGCCGGCGAGCAACGCCGTGTCGGGGTTGACCTTGCTGTAGCGGCGCGCAACTGCATGCGACATGGCGGCAACCGCAGCGCTGCGCTTCCACAGATCCTCGAGGGGGACCTCGAGTCCTTTGAGCGCGTCCTGCTTCTTGAGCTGCGACATCGCGAACGCAATCGCCGCGCTGCGCACCATGTTGAATCCCATACGCGAGATCGCGCTTCTGAGCTCGGTGATCGGCTTGCCGCTGAAATTCAGCGCTGCCGAGTTGCCGATCTGCATGAGCCGTGCGGCGAGCGCCGGCTCGGAGCCCACAACTCGAACGACCATGTCCTGGGACACATTTTCATCCGAGAGCACCTTGCGCACACGCAGGGCGATGTCGGGAAAGCTCGGCAGCTCAACCTTGCCCTTCGACAGTTCGGCGGCGAGTGACTGGACGAACGCAAATGCCTGCGTGTCGACGGGGCTGCTGGTCTGGGTTTTTGCTGCGGTATTCATCGTAGTGTCTTCCGGGTCGGGAGCTGATCTTCCCCTCTGGCCCATCCTCCCGTGACTTGAGACATAATTCTCGGGTCTGGATCACGCCTCGCGCGCTTGACGAGTGATGTCCATCGAATCAGCCAGCGAGCGAATCTTGCCCGCGACGGAATCGAGCGCAATGACATGCTGCGCTGCACCCAAAGAGACAGCCTCGCCCGGCATTCCCCAGACCACGCTGGTTGCCTCGTCCTGCGCGATTGTCTGGCTGCCGGCGTCCAGCATCTCCTTGAGTCCCCTTGCGCCATCTTTGCCCATTCCCGTGAGAATCACGCCGATCGCGTTGCGGCCGGCGTTCTGTGCCACCGAGCGGAACAGGACATCCACGGAGGGTTTGTGCCGATTGACCGGCACACCATCATCCAACCGCAGCACGTAGCGCGCGCCGTCGCGCACCACCATGAGGTGCCGGTCTCCCGGGGCGATGTACACGTGCCCCGCCAGAACCTGCTGACCATCCTCGGCCTCGTAAACAGTCATCTGGCAGCAGTCGTTCATGCGCTTGGCGAACGGCGTGCTGAAAGCCTTGGGTATGTGCTGGGCAATTACGACACCCGGTGTGTCGGGCGGCAGTTTCGTCAACACCTCTTTGATCGCTTCGGTGCCGCCGGTGGAGGCGCCGATCGCGATGATTCTGTCGGTCGTGCGCAGTTGCTTCGTGCCCGACTGCTTGGGCAGGACCGCATCGGTGCTGAATTTCGGGCGTACGGCGATGGTGGCGGCCCGGTGTGGATCCAGAGCGCGCACGCTCGCGCGCGAGGCTGCCTTGATTTTCTCGATCAACTCCTCGCTGTAGTCCTTGAGGGTGGCCGCGAGATCTATCTTCGGCTTGGACAGGTAGTCAACGGCACCGATGGCGAGGGCATCGAGTGTTACATCGGCGCCGCGCTCCGTGAGCGAGGACACCATGACCACCGGCATCGGCCGCAGGCGCATCAGGTTCTTGAGAAACGTAATGCCGTCCATCTTCGGCATCTCGACATCGAGCGTCAGCACGTCGGGGTTGAGCGCCTTGATCTTCTCGCGCGCAACATGCGCATCACTGGCGGATCCCACGACTTCGATGCCTGGATCTGCCCGCAGAATGTCGGTCAAAAGGCTGCGTACCAGCGCGGAATCATCCACGATCAACACACGAATGCGCCGCTTCCCTGCGGGACTTGTTTCGGGGTAAGCGGGTGTCGGCATTCTCGGGTCTCCAGTATCCGCGTGATGTCATTCGAACAGTTCAACGTCGCCGCCGCCGGCAGCCTTGCTGCCGATGCTGGCGAGGTATAGCTGCTCGTGGTGGCTGATGATGCGATTTTCCACAGGACGCAGCCGCCGCATCTTGACGCGTCCGCTCGCCGGGAAATACACGACCTTGCGCGGCTGCGTGCCGCCAAGGTCCTCCGCTGCGATTCGATAGCCTTCCAGCTTGATGTAGCTACGCACGAAATCGATGTTGCGCGCCCCGACATCGGTCATGCCGGTCAGCACCCGTCCACCGCCGAACACCTTGATCTCCAGGCGCTCGCGCGTTGCGCCGAGCTTCAGCAGGTCGTTGATCAGGTTTTCCATCGCATATGAGCCGTAACGCGTGGCCAGACCGATCGCAGGGTCGAGCCAGTTGTTGGGTCCGGTGGAGGCGTCCTCCGGGAGCATGAAATGATTCATGCCGCCTACATTCTTGAGCGGATCGCGCACACACGCGGAGATGCACGAGCCGAGTACGGTGGACACCGCTTCGTCGGCGCGGGTCACGTAGTACTCGCCGGGCAGGATCTTCACCGTCCAGTGATCGACCTGCGGATCCCAGAAGCGCTGCATGTGTGCAAACGCGGGCAGCATGGGCGGCTGCTCCGGGCGTGCCGTGTTGTACGGCACGCTGCTCATCCACCTCTCCGGTACACGGTCTTGCCGATGAGCGTGTAATCCTCGCTTACCTTGAAAAGACTTTCCGAATGACCGAGGAACAACAGGTTGCCGGGGCGCTGCAGCTGCGACACGCGGGCAAACAGGTCGCGCTGCGTATCCTTGTCGAAATAGATCACGACGTTGCGGCAGAGCACCGCATCCAGCGGACCGCGCATCGGCAGCGGATGCATGAGATTGAGCTGTTTGAAGATGATCAGAGACTTGAGCTCCGCAGTCGCCTCGTAGCACAGTCCGTCGCGCTCGCGCCGCTCGGTGAAGAAGCGCATGCGACGCTGCAGGGTCATGTTCTTCAGCCGATCCTCGGTATACACGCCGCGGCGCGCCCGTTCCAACACATCGGAGTCGAGATCGGTTGCGAGAATACGCACGTCCCAGCGCCGCACGTCGGGAAGTGTTTCTAGGATGGTCATCGCAAGCGAGTAGGGCTCTTCGCCCGTCGAGCAACCCGCTGACCAGATACGCAGGCGCTTCTGCGTGCCGGCCGCCATGGGGGCCAACACATGATCACGCAGATAGTCGAAGTGATGCGGCTCGCGGAAGAACGCCGTCAGATTGGTGGTGATGGCGTTGCAGAACTGAACAATTTCCTGCCCGCCGTCATCGGCCAGCAGGTCACGATACTCGGCGAAGCTCGTGAGTTGCAGCGCGCGCAGGCGCCGTGCCAGGCGGCCGTACACGAGCTCGCGTTTCTGGTCAGAGAGATTGATGCCGGTAATCTGCTTGACGAGCTTGCGCAGTGCCTCGAAGTCCTCGTTGCCGAACTCGAACTCGCGCAGACGGCTCATCGTCTGGGTGTCGTGCAGCAGTGCCGGAATGTGTGTGCCGTTCTTCATGGATGAGTCATCAGAACAGCTCGATGCTGCCTTCGATACTGCCCTCGTTGGCCGGCCGGGCGGCAACGGTCGCAAGCAGCGGCTTGACTCCACCTGCGATCAGCAGGTCGCGAGCCTGTGTCAGCTGCTGCACGAGGCGATCGTGGAATTGCAGGCTCTGGATACAAATGGCGATATCGCGCGCCAACGATTCGCGGAACGCCTGCACATCCGCGGTTGGCGCAACGTTTGCCTGGCCGAACAGCGGAGTACCGGTGTCGGTGAGCGTTTGGGCCATTCGAGCCAGTGCGCTGCTGAGCTGCGAAATGGGGGTGTCCGATTGTTCCAGCCCCTGCACGATCAACTGGGTGGCGTGCTCTACTGCTGCAGTGCAACCAGAGGGCCGCGTACCTGTCTCGGCAGATTCCTGGACTGCAGCCGGGCGTAAGCGCGAGACGTCTGTGTGTCGCTTCATGATATTCGATGGTGACCCCTGACCCGGCGCTCGGTCCGTAGTGCCTCGCGTGTGCTCCTTCCTGAACGCGCGTGGTGCTCTGGCGCGGTGTGCGGCCGCGCCAGAGGCTACGGATCTATGTTTCTACGATCAACCGCTCTTGGCCTTGAACGTACGCACCTGCTCGTTGAATTTCGCAGCGACCTTCTGCAGCGTCTCGACCGCTGAGTTGTGCATTCGCTCTTCTTCGGAGCGGCTCAAGCGATTCTGCTTGGCCTCGAACTCCAGGCACTTCGTGTAGGTGTCCACGTCGCCGTTGTATTCCTTCAAGGTGTTCATCGCCGTGAGCATTTCCTGCTGACTGGCGGTGTTACCGTCGGGAATCTTGCTGGGTGCCGGCGGCAGCACGCAGTCGGCGTGAGCTGGCAGGCTTGCAGCGTATGCCAACGCTACGGCCAGAAGAATTCGCTTCGGTGAGTTCATGATCGTCGTCCTCGCTCAATGCTGATGAATAAAAAATCGGTTGTGGTGCTTTAGCCGAGCACCTTCGCAATCGTTGCCAGGAGTCTCTCCGGGTTGAAGGGCTTCACCAGCCAACCCGTGGCGCCTGCTGCCTTGCCGGCCTGTTTGCGTTCGGTGGTTGCTTCGGTCGTCAGGACCAGAAGCGGCACGTACCTGTAGGTCGCAAGCCCGCGCAACTCCCTCACCAGCGTGATGCCATCCATCTTCGGCATGTTGACATCCGTGATCACGAGGTCGAATTTCCGCGCTTCCGCTTTCTGCAGCGCCTCGCAGCCATCGACAGCCTGTTCTACCTCATGGCCCGCGCCGGTCAGCGTAATGCCGACCATCTGCCGCATCGCCGCTGAATCGTCTACCGCCAAAATCTTCGCCATAGCCGGTCTCCTGGGGCCTATGGGTTAAAATTCACGCCATTCGGAATCGCCCTTCGGATCGGCGCCCGAAGCTCCCGGAGCGTTGATCGCACCGAGCGTGCCGTTGCCGCGCGAAACCTTGCGCACCGCGGCCAGATCCGCAGCCCCCGCGCTCGCCTTGGACCTGTCGGCCCACGGGCGTTGGCTGCTGCGGCGTTCGACTCGTGGCGAGTTCTGACTACGCGAGGAGGCAACAGGGGCGGGTGCCGCGTAGCTCTTGGCGGCCTCGATCATGTCGTTGACGCGATATCGGTCGAGCATCTGATTCAGGCCGCGTACCTGTTCGGCCATGGCCTGCGAGGCAGCTGTGGCTTCTTCGACGAGCGCAGCGTTCTGTTGTGTCAGCTCGTCCATCTGCATGACCGCACGGTTGACCTGCTCGATGCCGGATGACTGCTCGCGCGAGGCGGCGGCGATCTCGGCGACGATGTCGGACACCTTCTTCACCGATGCCACGATCTTCTCGAGGGTCTGACCTGACTGGGTGACGAGCACCGAGCCGTCTTCGACTTTGCGCACCGAGTCCTGGATCAGCTCTTTGATTTCCTTCGCGGCCGTGGCGGAACGGCCCGCGAGACTGCGCACTTCACTTGCGACGACTGCGAATCCGCGGCCCTGCTCACCGGCACGAGCGGCTTCGACCGCAGCGTTCAGCGCCAGGAGGTTGGTCTGGAAGGCGATGTCGTCGATGACGCCGATGATGTCGGCAATCTTCTTCGATGCATCGTTGATATCGGACATGGCCTTGACGGCCTGGTTGACCACCGAGCCGCCTTTTTCCGCCTGGTCGCGGGCTGCCATGGCGAGCTGGTTCGCCTGGCCGGCGTTGTCGGCATTCTGCTTGACCGTCGTGGTCATCTCTTCCATGGAGGAAGCGGTTTCCTCGAGCGAGGAGGACTGCTCCTCGGTGCGCTGTGACAGGTTGGCATTGCCGGTTGAGATCTCGTCGGCGCCACGATGCACCTCGGCCGCCACGTTTTTGACCTTGGAGACGACCTCCGCCATGTTGTCGGCGAGCTGGTTGACTCCGCGGCTCATTGCCTCGAAGAAGCCCGCCTTGCCGGACAGCTCGATGCGCTTGCCCAGGTCGCCACCGATGACGGCGGTGAGCATCGTCTGCATCTCTTTCTCGACGGCCACTTCTGGTGTGCGGTCCGTCCACTCGACAACCGTGCCAATGCGCTCGCCCTTGTCGCTCACCACCGGATTGCTGATGGTGCGGAAGGTGCACGCGCCAAGCAGGCGCTCCTGGGTGTCCGACCCGGAGAGCGTATCGAGCATGCGCCGCTGTTGCGCGGGATCGGTGCTCAGCGAGTCGAGGCTCGAGCCGCGGAGGCGATGGGCATCGAAACCTGGCAGGGTTTTGCGGATTTCGTGCTGACTGCGCGCGAAAGTCGTTTGCGCGGTCTCGTTCAGATAGATGATCTGATGGTGGCCATCGGCGAGCACCACGCTTGTGGAAACCTTGTCCAGCGCCTGGCGAATGCGGGTGTTCTCGGCCGCGACCGCGCGCTCGTTTTCGATCTGCGTGCGCAGCTTGCCCTGCATCTCACCCAGGGCGCTCAACACCTGGGCCGCTTCGTCGTTGCCGTTCTGGCGGATCTCGTTGTCGTACTTGCCGGAGGAGATGCTGCCGAACAGCTCGATGGCATGCGACAGCGGTTTGGCCAGCGAGCGGGTGATCAACCACGACAGGGCCAGCGCGAAGCCAAGGGCCAGGGCCGTGATGGTGGTGGTGAGATTGCGCCAGGTCGTAACCTGCGACAGGCGCTGCTCGACCGCGGCATTCATGGCCGCATAGCTGACATCCGACAGTTCCTTGAGCGACGAGCTCACGTCGCGCGAGGCGTTGTAGACATCAGCGGTCGTGATCTCCATCTTCTGCGCATCGAGGATCTTTTCCTTCACAACTCCGTAGAAGGAGGAGAAGGCGCTGCGAGCGGCCTCGACCTTCGGGCGCACATGGTTCTTGGCATCTTCGGAAGCCCGCTCCAGGTCGCGTGCCGCGGAATCAAAGTGCTCGACGAACGCCTCGTGGTACAGCTGAATGGCCATGCGGTCGTCACCACCCAGGTAGCCTTTGATGCTGGCGCGCGCGGCGTACCAACGCACATCACCCGAGGCAATCAAAGCGCCTGGAACGTTGCGGGTTGCAATCTGGATCAGGACCGCTGTCTCCGGGGACGGATCGACGCTCATGCCCGAGCGGGCGGCAACCGTCTCGCCGAGCTTCTGAATGTGAGCGAGCAGGGCGTTGTGACGAGCCACGGCCTCATCGGGGCTGAGCTTCGCGCCTTCGCTCTTCAACCGGTCCCAATCCGACTTGATGGAAGACCAGCTTTCGGCGACCTTGAAGCGGCTGCCGACCTGGCTGTCGCTGGCATCAACTTCCTCGATGTGCCGTTGCATCTCGGATTCCGAGGCGCTCACCTGGTCGCGCCCGGCCGCATCGCCGGTCAACACGGCGAACAACCGGCTGCGGTGGTTGGCCATCTCCGCCAGCACGCCGCCGACGGCCTGCACGTAGCGGGCGCCCTCGATCTCGTCCTTGGCGAGGGCGACCTGCGAATTGGCTCCGCCGAGGTAGAAGATACCGAGCAGCGCGCTTGGGACGGCCATCGCCACCACCAGCACTGCAAGCTTCTGCCAAAGCTTCAACCGACTGAGAAAGTTCATGTCCGTTAAATCCTTGTCCAATGACTTGTTGAATCAGAATTCCTGCCACTCGCTGTCGCCATCGGCGGCGGCCGCGGCAACCTGGGCACTGCCAGAGGCGCGGCTGCGAGGGGGTGAGCTACGGCGCTCGCTTGGTGGCGCCGGCTGTTCATTCATGTTGCGTCCCGCGGCGTCCGCCGCGGGTTTGGCGGCGTCGACCGTGGGTTTGGCGGCACCTGCCGCCGGCGTGGGTTGTGCCGCCCGCGTCGCACCCGTGGCGTGGCTCGCCTGCGGACGGACCATATCGCCCAGCTGGTACGCTCCCATCATCTCGTGCAGGGCATGGGCTTCGTGAGCCATGGCCTGCGAGGCGGAGGTTGCCTGCTCGACGAGCGCTGCATTCTGTTGAGTCAACTCGTCCATCTGTAACACGGCCTGGTTGACCTGTCCGATGCCCGCTGACTGCTCACGGGATGCTGCAGCAATTTCGGCGACGATGTCCGAGACCTTCTTCACCGAAGCGACAATCTGTTCAAGAGTCTGACCCGAGCGGGTGACATACACCGAGCCGTCTTCAACCTTCTTGACACTGTCCTTGATGAGATCTTTGATTTCCTTCGCAGCCGTTGCGGAGCGGCCCGCCAATGTCCGCACTTCGGTCGCCACCACGGCGAAACCGCGGCCCTGCTCGCCGGCACGGGCGGCTTCGACGGCGGCGTTCAGCGCCAGAAGGTTGGTCTGGAATGCAATTTCATCGATGACGCCGATGATGTCCGCAATCTTTCGGGCCGACTCGTTGATCTCGGACATCGCATGCACCGCTTTATTGACTACGCTGCCACCTTGTTCGGCCTGGTCGCGTGCCGCCACCGCCAGTTGATTCGCCTCGCCGGCGTTGTCCGCGTTTTGCCGTACAGTCGTGGTCATCTGTTCCATTGACGATGCAGTCTCTTCGAGCGAGGCCGATTGCTCCTCGGTACGCTGCTGCAGGTTGGTATTGCCGTTCGCGATTTCATTCGAGCCGCGATAGACCTCGCCGGCAGCTTCCTTCACCAAGGCGACGATCTCGGCCATGTTGTCGGCGAGTTGATTGATGCCGCGGCTCGCGGCTTCAAAGAAGCCCATTTTGCCGTTCAGGGCGATGCGGCTGGCGAGCTGACCGTTGATGACGGCGGCAAGCATCGTCTGCATTTCCTTCTCGACGCCAACTTCCTGCGTGCGATCGGTCCACTCCATGACGGTGCCGATGCGCTCGCCTTTATCGCCGACGACGGGATTGCTCACGATGCGGAAAGTCAGGGATCCGAGGGTGCGCTCCTGCTCCTGCGAGCCGGTCAAGGCGTCCAGAGTGTGGCGCTCACGACCCGCATCGGCCGCCAGCGCGTCCAGGCTCGAGCCGGGCAGCCGCTGCGCATCGAAGCCCGGCAGGGTTTTGCGGATCTCGCCTTGAGCACGCGCGAAGGTCATTTGCGCCGTGTCATTGAGATAGATGATGCGGTGTTGGCCGTCCGCCAACAGCACACTGGTGGAGGCCTTATCGAGAGCATGGCGAATACGTGAGTTCTCGGCCGCAACCGCGCGCTCGGTCTCGATCTGTGTCCGCAGCGTGCCCTGCATCGCCTGCAGAGCGCCGAGAACCTGGCTGGCCTCGTCCGTGCCGCGCACCCTGATCTCGTTTTCGTAGTTGCCCCCGGAGATTCGCCCGAATACCGATACTGCATGGTGCAGCGGCCTCGCCAGCGAGCGTGTGATCAGCAGCGCCAGCCCGAGCGCAAGACCGAGGGTGAGGGCAAAAGACGTAGCGGTGAGAGCACGATATCGATTTGTGTGCGCCAACCGTTGCTCGACTGCTTTGGTTAGCGCGTCGTAGCTGAGGAGCGAGACTTTCTTCAATGCGCGGTTCGTAGCGACGCCAGCGTCGTAGATGGAGCCGGCGGTGACTTCCATGGTGGCCGCGTTCAGGATCTTTGCCTGCACGATGCCGTAGAACTCATCCGCGGTCGTCTGGGCGCTGGTGACTGCTTCTTCGATCGGTACGCGCACGTCCGGGGATACCTGCGCGAGAGCGCTTTTCAGGCTCTCGAGCTCGGCCTGCTGACGGTCGCGGAAAATCCGGATACCCATGCGGTCATCACCGCCGAGATAGCCTTTCGAGGCGGCCCGAACGGCATGACGGCGCATGTTCGATGAATAGAGCATCAGGTCCGGGGCTTGGTTGGATGCAATCCGGAGCAGGGCTCGGGTCGACATGTCCGGATCTACGGACGTCAGTGAGGTCCTGCTGATCTTTTCGACGATGCGGTCGAGGTGGCTGTCGAGCGCTGCGTGCGCCGCATCGCTTTGTTCAGGAGAGCTCTCCAGCCCATTGGACTCGAGGGTTGCCCACTCTGATTTCCAGCTCTGCCAGTCCTGCGAGACCCCAAACTTCTCGCCGAGCTCGGCATCGATCTTGTCGGTGGCTGCGACCTGCTTGTCCACCTCGGCGGCCTGCGAGATGACATCGGGACGCCGTGCCTTGTCACCGTTGAGGAATGTGTATTCGCGGCTGCGATGCGTGAGCAGCTCGCCCGCGACACTACCGAGCGCCTTGATATAGCGAGTGCCGTCGAGCTCGCCACGTGTCTGGCGGATGGCACCGGCGGTCTGTTGAAAATAGAAGCAACCGAGCAGGATGGCCGGCACGGCCGAGGCGCCCACGAGCAGGGCGACCTTCTGCCACAACAGCAGCCGGCCCAGGAAGCTCACGTTTTTTTCGGTTGATGCAGTCATGGAGTGAGTGCCCGGATCTAAGCGGCCGAAGCCGCCTCCGCCTCGGTGTTGTTCGAGAACGCGGCCATATCGCTGCCGATCAGGCGATCGATGTCGAGCAACACGACCATGCGCTCCGACACGGGGACGAGCCCACGGATGTAGTCGGTCGCTCCCTTGGCGCCGAGTTCGGGTGCAGCTTTAACCTCTGCCGTGTTCACATCGACGACGTCGGAGACTCCATCGACCACAACTCCGAAGTCGCGGCGGCCACCCGTGGCCGAGATCACGGATACCACGATGATTACGGTGACTGTCGTGTATTCGGCGCGATCGAGAGCGAAGCGCATGCGCAGGTCCACGATCGGTACGATCGAGCCGCGCAGGTTGAGTACGCCCAGCACGTGAGGCGGGGCATGGGGAATCTTCGTTACGGCCGACCAGCCGCGGATTTCCTGTACACGCAGAATGTCCACGCCGTAGGTTTCATTGCCCAGAACGAAGGTCAGGACCTGGTGCGATTCTTCACCCGGACCGTTGCCGTTCTTCACAGGCGCATTGGACGACATCGTTGTGTTTCCTAGTTGATCAGTAACAGTCAGGCTGCTGCACGCATCGACATCGCGCGAATGAGACCCGGAATGTCCAGGATGAGAGCCACGGAGCCGTCGCCGAGAATCGTGGCGCCCGAGACGCCTTCGACATGCCCGTAGTTCGCCTCGAGTGACTTGATGACGACCTGCTGCTGGCCGAGCAGGTCATCCACAAACAATCCAATGCGCTGATGGCCTTCGCCCTCGGCAACCACCACCAGGCCTTCGTCCAACACCTTGGTGCGCGGCTCGACTCCGAAGATCTCGTAAAGGCGGACAATCGGCAGGTAGTAACCGCGGAAGGAGAAGACCTCGCCGCGTCCGGACAACCGGCTGACGTCGGCCGCTTTCAGTTGCATCGATTCCACGATGGAGATGAGCGGCACGATGTAGGTTTCGCTGCCGACCGATACCGACTGACCGTCGACAATCGCGAGGGTGAGCGGCAGGGTGATGATGGTCTTCGAGCCTTTGCCGTGCTCGCTGCGCAGCTCGATCTTGCCGCCCAGCTCTTTGATGTTGCGGCGAACGACGTCCATGCCCACGCCGCGGCCCGATACGTCGGTCGTTTTCTCGGCGGTGGAGAAGCCCGGCAGGAAGATGAGGTCGTAGATCTGTTCGTCCGTCAGCACATCGTTCGGGCCAACGAGGCCACGGTCGCGTGCCTTGGCGAGAATGCGGTTCTTGTCGAGGCCTCCACCGTCGTCGCTGACCTCGACGGCTATGTTGCCGCCGCGGTGGCAGGCATCGAGGTGCACGGTGCCGGCGGCGGATTTGCCCGCGGCAGTGCGCTTGTCCGGGGCTTCGATGCCGTGATCGATGCTGTTTCTGACCAGGTGCACCAGCGGATCGCCGATTTTCTCGAGCACGGTCTTGTCGAGCTCGGTCTGCTCGCCGGTGAGTTTCAGCTCGACCTGTTTACCCAGGCGCTGCGCAAGATCGCGCACCATCCGCGGGAAACGGCTGAACACTACGTTGATGGGCAACATGCGCACGCGCATGACGCTTTCCTGCAGCTCGCGCATGTTTCGTTCGAGTTGTGCGAGGCCGCCGCGGAGCTTCTCCGCAGTGGGACCTTCGAGCTTGGAGCCGAGCTGACTCAGCATCGCCTGTGTAATGACGAGCTCGCCGACGGTGTTCATCAGCTCGTCGATCTTTTCGACGCTGACGCGAATGGAACCGGAGTCGGCTACTGTTGCGACGGGGGCTGCGCCGTCCTTCTGTGGTGCGGCGGCTGCGGGCGCTGGCGCCACAGGGGCCGGCGCAACGGCAGCAACAGGAGCAGGAGTAGGAGCGGCCGGAACAGGCGCAACCGCAATAGGTAGCACTTCAGCTGTTGCCGTGTCTGCCACCGGGGCGACCTCGGGTCCTGCCCCTTCCATCGTTGTGGCACTGGCGCCCTGGGACGCGCCATTTGCCAACTTGATCTGCAGATCGCAATCCCCCTCGGCCCATTCGAACACCTGCCGGATCGCGTTTTCCGTGGCGTCCGCGGTCAACACCAGGTTCCAGGCGAGGTAGCACGACTGCGGTTGCAGGTCCGCGAACGCCGGCAAAGCGCTCACGTCCGCATGCGTCTCGAGTTGGCCCATCTCGGCCAACTCCCGCAGCATGCGCAGCGGGTCATTGCCGCGGGAAAACAGCTCGGCGTACGGGCGGAAGGAGATCTCCCACCGCTTGGGTGAGTTGTCTACCACCGGAGTTTGTATTGGCGCTGCCGGCTCTGGCGCGGCGGGCGGCGCTGCGGCCACTGCCGCGGCAGGTGCCGAATTCTTCTGAGCGATCATCAGCTCGAGGTCGAACTGCAGATCCGACACGCGCTGCGCGTTGATCGGTTGTTTCTGCTGGACCGCGCGCAACATGGCGCGCATCACGTCCACCGACTTCAGCAACAGGTCCGACATCGCAAGCGTCACCTGCATGGTGCCGCTGCGCAGCTCGTCGAGCAGCGTCTCGAGGCTGTGCGTGAAGGAGGCGATATCCGAGAAGCCGAATGTCGCGCTGCCACCCTTGATGGAGTGCGCGACCCGGAAGATCGTGTTGATCAGCTCTTTGTCGGGTGCGCCGATGTCGAGCTTCAGAAGCGCCGCCTCCATCGAGTCCAGAGCCTCGAAGCTCTCCTCGAAGAAGGCATCATGAAACTGCGTCAGATCTATTGTCATGCTGGCAGCTTGAGCAGGGATCCCAGACCTAGAAGCTGCGCGGCAGTCGCCAGGACCGGCGCAGTGCCTTGCCATTCGACTTGATGGCCGCGGCCGGCGCGTTCACGGACGAATGCGGTGATCACTTGCAAGCCAGCGGTGTCAATCCGCTGCAGGGCGGTGACGTCGAGCGTTACGGCCTGCGGTTCGTCGAGCAGGCCTGCGAGACGCTCCTTCAGGGAGCCCGCGTCGGCGACAGTGCACTCAGCCGCCAGGGCGAGTGTGTTCGACGCCGGTTCCTTCTCGGGTGCGGCTGGCTTCCCACTGACCGGGTCGGGAGCTTTGGCGCCATTTGACTTTGTTCCACGAGCGGCACCGCGTGCCTTATGCGACGCCCTTGATGAGCCCGGCAGGTGTCCACCACGCGTGGCTCGCGATGCGGCGGATGACGGTTTCTTGCGCTTGTTCATTTGGATGGCGGGGCGAAGGCCAGTTGTGCTCGTGCACCATGGCTATCGGCCCCCTCCCTGTGTGCTTGAATTCGCATTTAGGAAAATTGAACCAGTTCCGAATCCGCGGATCTGGCGCGACTTGCGGCTCTTTCAGGCGGCCTGCGGCCGGTCCGGGATGGGTCTGCGGGCCGCAGGTTTGGCCTGCGGGGCGTGCAGCCGGTGGACCAATTCGGCCTCGTGGCTCGACAAGCCGCACTTGGAGATCAGCTCTTCACGCGGCGCACCGCCCTTGGCGAGGCGGATGGCGATCTGATAACCGGGGGACGAGGCTGCCGGTGCGGCGGTCGGCTGCGGTGGGCGCTCCATACGCTCGCCCAACTGCGAAACCGCGCTATTCGTCGCGGCAACGCGGGCTTCGAGCTCAGCGAGCCGCCGCAATACAACCTCGTGGTTGGCTTGCAGCTGCGCGGCGTGCGCCTGCGCTGTCTGGCGCCAGCGGATAAAAGCCACCGTCGCGAGGGCGAAGGAGAACAGTAGAAACACCGCCCGTGCGGCGATGAAGAACATCTCGATTGAAGGCACCGTCATGCGCGCAGTACTCCGTGAACGAGTTCACACTTGCTGCGCCGTTGTGGCCGAAACGTCGCCAAAAACGTCGAAATTCCGGCGCTGCGCAGCAGGGCCTCAGTTCAGGGTGCAGGTTCCGTGCCAGTGTTAGGTTGGGCGGTATTATGTTGGCTGGTACTAACCTGGGCGATAGTGCCGTCTTCGACCGGTTGCGGCGCGGTCTGAGCGGCCGCCGGTTGAGTTGCCGGTAGCGGGGCGATCTGGGGTGGCGCGGGAGGAGTCTCGTGCGGATCGTCGCTGGTCGAGCCGGGCGGTGTGGGGAGGTTTGCGGGGTCAGTCTGCCGCATCAGGTCCGTGGAGAGGATCACGATGACGACGCGGCGGTTGGCATTCCGACCCTCGGGCGTGTCGTTGGCTTGCAGCGGACGCTGCTCTCCGTAGCCAATCACCGCGAGGCGGTCGGGGGAGACCCCATGGGTTGACAGAACGCGAACGACGCTGCCTGCGCGCGCTGCCGACAGCTCCCAGTTCGAATAGAACACGGCTGTCTTGATCGGCTTGTTGTCGGTATGACCCTCGACCCGGATCGGGTTGGGGAAGGGCGCAAGCACGCCGCCGAGCCGCTCGATGATGCTCACCGCGTCGTCCGCGAGGCGCGCGCTGCCACTGGGAAACAGGATGTCGGTGCGCATCTCGACTTCGATCCAGAACTCGTTGCGCCGGACCGTCACCATGTCTCTTTTGACGAGTTGGTCCATTGCGTGCGCGACTTCGTCGGCAACGCGGGTCAGAGCTGCGGCCGCAGCCGCGGCCTGGGGGGGCAGGACGCCGGCAATCGGAGCCGTGCCAGTGCCACCTGACTTGGCCAACCCAACAGTAACGGGCACTGGGGCGAGATGCGACTGAGCCTTGCCGTCCAGCATGGCCTGCTGGACGATGGTCGTATTCAGGTCGGCGCCGGTGCCTACCTGCTTTTCGCCAACCTGAATCGGCTGCATGCTGCGCGGAGCGCCGCGGAAAGCGGCAAACAGCGAATCCGAGAGCACGCGGTACTTGCCTGCGTTGACGGACGAGATGGCGTACATCACGACGAAGAACGCCAGCAACAGCGTCATCAGGTCGCCATAGGGGATGGCCCAGGCCTCATGGTTGCCATGCTCTTCGTGCTTCTTACGCCGGCCTGAATGACGTGAGCGGCTCAATGCAGGTAGCCTTGCAGCTTGGCTTCGATTGCGCGCGGATTCTCGCCCTGCGCAATGCACAACATGCCATCGACGACCATTTCGCGGAACTGGGTCTGGCGCGCGATGATGACTTTGAGCTTGGCGGCGACGGGCAGGAAGAAGAGATTTGCCAGGCCGATGCCGTACACGGTCGCGGTGAAGGCGGCGGCAATGCCGTGGCCGAGTTTGCTCGGATCGGCGAGATTCTGCAGAACGACCATGAGGCCGAGCACCGCGCCGATGATCCCCAAGGTCGGCGAGTAGACGCCCATGCCCTCGAACACCTTGGCGGCCGTGGTATCAGCGTGCTCGCGCATATTCAGATCGACATACATGACGCTGCTGATGCTGTCCGGCTCGTTGCCGTCAACGACGAGCTGCAGCGCCTTCTGAACGAAATCGTCCGACTCGCGCTCGATCATCATCTCGAGCCCGAGGAGTCCCTGCTTGCGGGCGATGTTGCTCCATTCGACGATTTTGGCGATGAGCAGACGCCCGTCGCGGACCGGTGGCTTTATGACCCACGGGAAGATCTTCAACGCGCGCTGCATGATCGATAGCGGCGTCTGGATGAAGATGGCCGCGCACGTGCCGACCACCACAATCATGAATGCAGCCGCGGACACGAGCGCCATGAGTCCGGCGCCTTTGAGCACTGCGCCAACCAGGATGGCGTTCAGTGCGAGCACCAATCCGATGATGCTCAGTATGTCCAACAGAGCACCTTACATCCCGAGACCTGACAGCAACGCATCCACGTCTGTCTGGCCCGAGGCGACTTCGCCCTTGGTTACGCCCGGGACAGCAGGTCCCTGCCCCGCGCTCACGTTGTCACCCATGGTCGCATGCTCCACGACATCACCCGACAGGCGTGCGAGGTTGGCCAGTGCAGACTCGAGCTCGGCGACGAGTTTCATGACGCTGCGGATGATCTGGCCGGTGAGATCCTGGTAGCCCTGCGCGAGCAGCACGTCGGCCAGGTTTCTGCGGATCAGCTCCGAGTTGGCACGGGCGAAGGGCAGGAAGCGGTCAACCTGCTTCACCAGCGGCACCAGGCCATCGATGGACTGGATGACGGCATCGAACCCGTTGGCGCCGTTGGCGCGGCTCTTGAATGCCTCGAAGGATTCGATCAGCGACGACGCTTCGTGCGCGGTACGCTCGGCCAGCGGTCCGGACTGCTCGACGAGATCCAACGTGCGGTGGGCCGCCTCGTCGGTCATGTTGATCACGTGGGTGAGGCGTGCCCGGGCATCGGGAATCTCGTTTTCCGCGATGTCCTGCAGCCGCGACTCGATGCTGAAACGCTCGAGCGCCTTCTGCAGGTCGCCGGTGAGCTGGCGCAGCTCCTTGAACATTCCCGGCTCACGCATGTGCACGATGTGATCGACGGCGGCGAAGAATGCCGTCTCATCCTCCGTGCGTAACGCGTCCGAGAGCGCTTCCACGCAGGCGCTGTATTCCAGCTTCAGTATTTGAAAACTCGACATGACAACCTCACTTTGCGCCCAGGATTTTGTCGAGCTTCTCTTTGAGAGTCTCGGCCGTGAAAGGCTTGATCACATAGCCGTTCACGCCTGCCTGCGCGGCTTCTATGATCTGCTCGCGCTTGGCTTCCGCGGTGAGCATCAGTACGGGCATTTTGGCGAGCTTCGCATCCGAGCGGACCGCCTTGATGAGATCGAGACCGGACATGCCGGGCATGTTCCAGTCGGAGATCAGGAAGCCGAAGCCACCGGCCTGCAGCATCGGCAGGGCGGTCTTGCCGTCGTCCGCTTCCGTCACGTTGGGATAGCCCAGATCGTGCAGCAGGTTTTTGATGATCCGCCGCATGGTCGAGAAATCATCGACCACCAGGAACTTCATATCTTTACTCACAGCTTCCGTCTCCCGTGGTCCGCACCCGTTGGACCAACACTTCAAGCCCGCTCATCAACACTCCCATCCCGCCAGTCAGCCAGCCGCGCCTTCAAGCGCACGAGCGCCTGCCCATGGAGCTGGCAGACGCGCGATTCGGTAACCTTCAACACCGCGCCGATCTCCTTGAGGTTGAGTCCGTCGCTGTAGTACAGCGACATGACCAGCCGTTCGCGCTCCGGCAAGCCCTCGATCGCGCGGCTCAGGGCAGCTCTGAACCTCTCGTCCGCCGCTTCGCGGAACGGGTCTGCAGGTCCTGCAGCAGCCGCGGCAGTCGCATCATCCAGGCTTGCCAGGCGGCAGCTCGCAGCGTCCTGCACGATCGAGTGGTATTCATCCAGCGCTACTCCCATGCCCTCCGCAATTTCAACATCACGCGCATCGCGCCCCGTCCGCCGCTCGATTTCCTGCACCACAGCCGCGACTGCGCGCGCCTTCCGATGCACCGAGCGGGGTGCCCAATCGAGCTTCCGCAGCGCATCGATCATCGCGCCCCGAATCCGAATGCCCGCGTACGTCTCAAAGCTCGCACCGCGGTTGGCGGCGTAGTTGGACGCCGCCTCGAGCAAACCCAGCATGCCAGCCTGAATCAGATCATCGACCTCCACCGAGGGAGGCAATCTGCCTGCCAGGTGGTACGCGATCCGTTTCACCAGCTCGGCGTGCTGCAACACCAGCCGGTCCGCCTCGCCCGTTGCCCGGCCCGCGCTATAGGCGCTGGCCGCGTTCATTGCACTGCTTCCAATCGGGCGGTGTTCTTACGAACGAGCCGCTCCACGAAGAACTCAATGTTTCCACGCGGACCTGGTGGCACCGGCCATGTATCGGCGCGCGCCGCCAATTTCTTGAATGCGCGCGCGGCAGGACACGATGGATAGGCTTCAAAAACAGGCCGCTGCTCCCGTACCGAGCGACGAAGGTACTCGTCTTCAGGGATTTCGCCTGCGAACTCCAGCACTACATCGAGGAAACGTGCCGTAACGAGCTCGAAGCGGCGGAACAATTCCGCGCCGGCGCCTTGCATGCGTACCTGGTTGGCGAGCACGCGGAAGCGGCTTACACCGTGATTGCGACTCAGCACCTTGACGAGTGCGTAAGCGTCAGTTAGCGACGCCGGCTCGTCACAGATCACGACGACTACATGTTGGGATGCTTGTGAGAACTGCAGCACACTATGAGCAATTCCCGCTGCGGTATCGACTATCAGGACATCCACCCGCGCTGCGAGCGTGCTGAAGGCCTGAACGAGTCCCAGATGTTCCGTCTCGCCCATGTTCGCCATGTCAGCGGCGCCCGAGGCGGCGGGTACGACGAGAAAACCCTGGGGGGCCGGAACGACGACCTCGTCGAGTGTCCGTTCACCTGACAATACATGGGCGAGGGTGTAGCGCGGCGAGAGGCCCAGGAAGACATCAGCGTTGGCCAATCCCAGGTCGCCATCGAGCAGAACGACCCGTTTGCCGGCTGCCGCCATGGCCGTAGCCATGTTGACCGACACGCTCGTTTTGCCCACGCCGCCCTTGCCGCCGGTGACGGCTATCACCTGCACGGGGTGCGAGAGCCCCTGGAGTTTCGCGTTGTTGATCAAGTTGAGCTCAGGAGATGCCATGGGCGTTTTTTCCGAATCGACGGCGCAGGAGATCTTCATCGGCCGCCGCACCGCGCACCTTCGCAAGGCGCACCGCAGCCGACACCAGCTCGAGCGCGCGCGCCGGACGTAAATCCTCCGGTACACGCTGTCCTTCGCTCATGTATGAGACGGGCAATCTCGCCCGGATGAGAACCGACAACACACCGCCGAGACTGGCCGCCTCGTCGATTTTCGTGAGTACGCAGCACGAGGGATTCGCGGGTGCGAAATGCTTCACTGCTTCCTCGATCGCACCTGCCTGGGTGCTGGCCGCGAGAACCAGGGCGGTCTCGAGCTTCGAGGCCGAGTTGGAGAGCACCGCGAGCCGGCCGGCGAGTTGCGCGTCGCGCACGCTCGACCCCGGTGTATCAATGAGAATGAGGCGCTCATTCAGGCGTGCAAGCAACGCGGGCAATTGTTCAAACTTCTCGGGTGTGTATACCGGCACGCCCAGCATCTGGGCAAGCGATTGAAGTTGGTCCTGTGCGCCGATTCGCACTGAGTCCGCGGCTACCAGTGCAATGTCACGCGGGCCGTGCCGTAGGACCCAGCGTACAGCGATCTTCGCGAGCGTCGTCGTCTTGCCAACACCCGTGGCGCCGGCGAATGCAACACGGCCGCCATCGTCGAGCCAGTGGTCGCCGGTGACCTTCAGGTACTGGGAGATGCCGGCGATCGTGAAGCGGCGCGCAAAGGTGAGTTCGGTGTCTTCCGGCAGCTGCCTGACCAGGTGCTCGGCCAGATCCTGCGTGATCCCGATCTCGGTCAGTTCGCGCAGAATCTCCGTATGGACGGGCGCGCGGCGGGTCAGATCGTTCCACGCCAGATGCGCAAGTTGCGTTTCGAGCATGCGGCGCAGAGTTTTCAGCTCGTTGCCCATGGCTTCGGTGGCAGCGGGTGTCGGCGCTGTGGGCGATTTGAACTCGGCGAAGGTTGCCTTGACCTCGTTGGAGGCCAACGGGGTGAGGGTGGCTTCACGAACTTCTTCGACCGGGTCGTCGAAGGCAGGCTCGGCAGTGGGCGCTACGTGAGCCATGACTGTTTCGCGTGCGGCCTCGGAGATCCAGTCAGCGTCGTACCCTGCATCGTAGGAGGGCGCGGTCTGCATGGCCGCGAGGGCGTCATATGACAGCCCCTGCTCGGAGTCCGGCGCAAACGTGGCATCAGTATCCGCTGCGACCTGTTCGTAAGTTGCAGCGGCCGTGGCAGTTACTTGTGGGAAGGCCGGGGCGGCCTCGGGCGGGCTCGCGGCCGGCGCGCGGCGCGTGGTCAGGGCCAGTACCGTTGGATTCTGGGCCGCGGGGGTGCGAGATGTGTGCGGGCTGGTGGCCGCGCCCCCGCAGGGGGTTCCCTCGCTGACCGCTCGGTCGCGGGACGGCGCAGTGGTCGCGTGTGCGTGGCCGGCTGCAGTCGCCGGCTGCAGGCGCGGCGGGGCGCTCGGATGTCTGTTTGGCGCGGCCTGGTGCGAGCCCAGTGCGGTTGGGTGCAAGCCCAGTGCGGTTGGGTGCGAACTCGGCGCGGCAGCTGGCCGGCCGCGGCCCGGTGTGGGGACCGCAACGCGGGCGGGCGGGGCGGTGGAGGCGCTGGGTGCTGGCAGCGCGGCGGGTTGGCGCGACGGGCTGGGCGCAGCGCGCGTCGCCGCGGGTGCAATGACCGGCGTTGCGTCAAGAATCGGACTGGGGGGGAGCGCAGCCGGGGCGTTTGAAAATCCTCCGGCCTCCAAGGTGGTGGCGTCGAAATCGACGGCGGCTGTGACTTCCACACCTTCGTCGGTGCGGCGCGACGACAGAATGACTGCGTCTTCACCCAGTTGCTCGCGCACCGCGCGCAGCGCCTGGCGCATGTCACGAGCGGTATGTCGAATGATCTTCATCTACACTCCAACGCTTATCGTTGAACTTACTTTCCGACTGCCGTCACCAGACGCACCTTGCGGTTGTCGGGTATCTCATTCCAGGCGAGCACGTGCAGGTTCGGCAGGCCCGAACGCAGGAACCGCGTCAGGTTCTGCCGCAATTGCGGTGGAACGAGCAGCACGGCCGGCTCTCCGGAGCCTTCTTGTCGGCGCGCTGCCTCCGCAACGCGATGTTGCAGGCGTTCGGCGAGACCGGGTTCCAGTCCCGGGTTGGCTGCGTTACCGGCGAGCGAGCTTGCCAACAGCCGCTCGAGATCCGGCTCGAGTGTGATGACCGGCAACTCTGCCCCCACGCCTGCGATGTCCTGCACGATCTGCCGCCCCAATGCCACGCGCACGTGGCCCATTAACAGAATCGGGTCTTGCGTCTTCGCCGCGTGTTCCGCCAAAGTTTCGACGATTGTGCGGATATTTCGGATCGGAACGCGCTCTGCCAGTAAACACTGCAATACACGTACCACAATGGACAGCGGCAACTGGCGCGGTACGAGATCTTCGACAAGTTTTGGAGCTGTTTTCGCCAGCGTGTCGAGCAGGTGCTGCACTTCCTCGTGCCCGAGGATTTCGTTGGCGTGCGACTGGATTATGAAACTCAGGTGGGTCGCAATGACGGTGCTCGGATCGACGACCGTGTACCCCAGCGTCTGGGCGTGGTCCCGAAGGCCGGGCTCGATCCACAGAGCCTCCATTCCAAACGCCGGGTCACGCGTCGCAATACCCTGGATGGGCCCGAAGACGCGGCCCGGATTGATAGCCAGTTCACGTTCCGGATAAATGATGCTCTCGCCCACCGGAACACCCGCCAGGTTGATCCGGTAGACGTTGGGGGCGAGGTCCAGGTTGTCACGGATGTGAACAGCGGGGACCAGGAAGCCGAGATCCTGGGAGAGCTTGCGGCGCACACCGCGCACACGCGCCAGCAAGTCGCCGTTCTGTTTCTTGTCCACCAGCGGTACGAGCCGATAGCCCACTTCCAGGCCGATGAGGTCCACACTCTGTACGTCGTCCCATGTGAGCTCCTTCGTTTCAGGGGCGGCGACGGGCGCTGGAGGGAGCACGGGAGCCGGCGGAGGATTGGCGCGGCGCTTGGCCAACAGGTATGCGCCGGCGCCACACAGCGCGGCCATCATCAAAAATGCGAAGTTGGGCATACCCGGCACCAGACCAATGGTGCCCAGCAGCCCGGAGGCCACGCCCAGCGCTTTGGGTTGACCGAACAGCTGTTTGGTCATTTCGCCGCCCATGTCCTGGGCGCGCGACATGCGTGTCACGATCAAGGCGACTGCTGTGGACAGCAATAGCGCCGGTATCTGTGTGACGAGCCCGTCACCGATGGTAAGCAGCGTGTACGTGCGGCCCGCATCCGCCACGGCCAGGCCGTGACCGATGGTGCCGATCGCAAGGCCGCCGATAATGTTGATGAACAGAATCAGAATACCGGCGACCGCATCGCCGCGGACGAACTTGCTGGCACCGTCCATGGAGCCATAAAAGTCGGCTTCGGAGCGAACTTCGAGCCGCCGCGCACGAGCCTCATCCTGCGTGATCAGCCCTGCGTTCAGATCGGCATCGATGGCCATCTGCTTGCCGGGCATGGCATCCAAGGTAAAACGGGCACTGACTTCCGAGATACGTCCGGCACCTTTCGTGACGACCACGAAGTTGATGATGGTGAGGATGATGAACACCACCACGCCGACCGCGAAGTTGCCGCCGATTACGAATTCGCCGAACGATTGAATTACGTGGCCCGCGGCCTGCGGTCCACTGTGTCCGTTCAACAGTACGACCCGGGTCGAGGCGACGTTCAACGCCAGCCGCAGCAAGGTCGCAAGGAGCAGGATCGTGGGGAAGACGCCGAACTCGACCGGCCGCGCCACATAGAACACCGCCATGACGATTACGAGCGACAAGGCAATGTTGAACGTGAACAGGACGTCCAGGACCATCGGCGGCAATGGCAGCACGACCATCGACAGAACGGCGAGCACACCCACAGGTACGCCGACGCCGGTGCGAATCAAGTCGCGTATCGTGGGCATGGATGACGTGTTGGTTGCTGTTGCCATAGATCAGTGTTTCGTCTGGTCGATCGTCGGATCGATGTCGGGAGGCGTAGGCGGATTCACGCCACTACGGCGCGCCGTCTTCAGCTGGTAGATGTAGGTGAGAACCTGCGCAACGGCGACGTATAGAGTCGCCGGAATCTCGCCACCGATCTCCACGCTCTTGAAGAGCGCGCGCGCGAGGGGCGGCGCCTCAAAAATAGGTACCAGGCTTTCCGTTGCGATTTCACGGATCCGGGCCGCAATGACATCGGCGCCCTTGGCAACGACGAGCGGAGCGCGCATGCGCTTCTCGTCATACTTCAGCGCCACCGCAAAGTGAGTCGGGTTGACGATGACGACGTCCGCCTTGGGTACCTCGTGCATCATCCGGCGGCGGGCGATTTCGCGCTGCATCGTGCGGATGCGGCCCTTGATCTCCGGGGATCCCTCGCTCTCCTTCATTTCCTCGCGCACTTCCTGGCGGGTCATGCGCAGCTGTTTGCTGTGCTGGAACAACTGCCACGGTACGTCTACGGCCGCGATCAGTCCGAGAGTGCCGGCCAGCATCAGCAATGCGTAGCCGGTGAGCGAGACTGCATGTGCGATCGCCGCCCGAGTCGGCTCGAGGCCCAAACCCATCAGCTCGCCGGACTTCTGGCGCAACAGCAGGATGGCAACCAGCGCAAGCAGTGTGAACTTGGCGAAGGCCTTCGCGAGATCGACTCCACTGCGGGTGGAGAACATCCGCCCCAGCCCGGACACGGGATTGAGGCGGGTGAAGTCGGGTGTCAGGGCCTCGAAGCTCAGATTCCAGCCGCCCAGCAACAGGGGCGCGACCAGTGCTGCAACCAGGGTCAGGCCGAGAATCGGGGCGCATGCAAGCAGCGCGTGCGCGGTCTCGGTAACCATCGTAGGAAACAGCAGCGATTCATCGACTGATTGTTCGCGTGTCAGTGTGAGGCTCGCGCTCATCAGACCGTTGAGCCGGCTTCCCATGTAGCCGCCGAGGAAATGCAGACCGCCCCCCACCGTCAGGATCACTGCAGCGGCGCTGAGCTCGGTGGAACGCGGGACCTGGCCTTTCTTGCGCGCCTCCTCGAGGCGCTTGGGAGTAGGTTGTTCGGTCCGTTCCTCCTCGTTCTCGGCCATGCTTCAGCCCCCCACAGTGGTGAGTTTGCGAAGCAGGTCGAATGCCGCTGACAGCAACCCAATGAAGGTGGTCTGCATCGAGGGCAGGCCGGCGAGCACAATGAGCAGGCCGAATACCAGGGAGATCGGGAATCCTACGGCGAACAGGTTCAACTGCGGCGCCGCGCGGCTCATCACGCCGAATGCGATGTTGACGATGAGCAGCGCCGTAACGCCCGGCAGGGCCACCGACAACGCGCCGGAGAACAGTTGCGAGCCCCAGGCAACAATCGACCAGATGCCGTCCTGCCCCAGCCCGCTCGTGCCGATGGGCAGCGTGCGGAAGCCATCCACCAGCAACTCGATCAGCTTCAGGTGTCCATCGAGGGACAGGAACGTGAGCATCACGATCATGGAGTAGAGCTGACCCAGCACGGGGGTTTCCACGCCGTGCAGCGGATCGGTGTTGAATGCGAATGACAGGCCCATACTGTTGGCAAGCAACTGACCGCCCAGGGTCACCGCGTCGAACAGCACCTGCAGGCTGAAGCCGATGGCGATCCCGATGATCACCTGTTGAATGGTCACAACGATGCCGGCGGGGGAGAATGGCGCTATGTCGCCCGGCGAAGGCACGAGCGGCGCAATGATCAGGGTAATGGCACCTGCCAGCACCACGCGGATCCGCATCGGCACGAAAATGGCGCCGAACGCGGGTGCCACCATGAAGCACGAGCCGACCCGGATGAATGGCCACAGCAGCTGTGCGAGCCATGCATCGAGCTGTCCTGTGGTGAGTGAGATCATGGGGCGGTGCGGCTGTCCGGTTAGATCTTCAAAGGTTTAGTTGATCAGTCCGGGAATGCTTTCGAACAGCTCGCGCGTGTAGCTGATCAACACCTTGAGCATCCACGGGCCGGCCACCACGACCGCGAGCGCCATGGCCAGCAACTTCGGAATGAAGGACAGGGTCTGCTCGTTGATCTGGGTCGCGGCCTGGAAGGCGCCGACGATCAGCCCCGTGACGAGCGCCACGAGCAGCAGCGGAGCTGCGAGCATCAGGGTGATCTCCAGGGCGCGGCTGCCAATCGTCAATACGGTTTCGGGTGACATGTGTTACCGGGTGTCAGGAGTAGAAGCTTGCAGCCAGCGTGCCCATGACGAGCGACCAGCCATCCACGAGCACGAACAACATCAGTTTGAAAGGCAGCGAGATCAGCACGGGCGAGAGCATCATCATGCCCATCGACATGAGGACACTGGCGACCACGAGATCGATGATCACGAAGGGGATGAAGATCAGAAAGCCCATCAGAAAGGCTGTCTTCAGCTCGCTCGTGACGAAGGCGGGTACGAGCAGGGTCAGGGGCACATCCTGCGGGGTTGCGAAGCCCTTGCCGCCCGAGATCTTGACGAATGTCGCGATGTCACTCTCGCGAGTCTGATCGAGCATGAACTTCTTCAGCGGCACGATCGCGCGGTCCAGGGCAACCGTCGCCTCGATGGTGCCGGCCGAGTAGGGCTTGAACGCATCCTCGTTGATGCGGTCGATGACGGGCGTCATGATGAAGAAGGTCAGGAACAGTGACAGGCCGATCAATACCTGGTTGGGCGGGGTCTGGCCGGCGCCCAGTGCCTGGCGCAGGATGCCCAACACGATGATGATTCGCGTGAAGGCGGTCATCATCAGGAGGATGGCCGGCAGCAGCGTCAGCGCCGTCATCAGCGCCAGGACTTGCAGCGTCAGCGTGTAGGTCTGGCCGCCACCGTTCGCGGCAGTTTGCACCGACAGAGCCGGCAAACCGATATCGGCCGACGCTGCGCAGGGCACCAACAAGGCGGCGGTAAGCAGCAGGCCGGCGGCAGTGACAGGCAAACGCTTCACTTGCCCAGGCTCCGCATCATCAGTTGTTTGAACGTCGGTCGCGAGCCGTTCGGGGAGGTCGGCGGCGGGCTCAGATCAATGGGTTCTGTGAGAACGTGCAGCGTATTCACTTGTCCGGGTGCGACGCCGATGAGGATCTGGGCATTGCCCACTTTGAGCAGTACGGCGCGCTCCTTCTGGCCCAGCGGAATGTCAGCGATCACATCGATGGCACTTCCCACGCGGTTGCCGAAACCGCGCATGCGCTTTACGACCCAGGCAACCGCAAACACGGCGCCGAGCACGATCAGCAATGCCAACGTGACCTGCCCGAGTCCGCCCACGCTGGGCGTCGCCGGTTGGCCCATGGCCGCGGGCGCTGCGAAGGGATGCGCAGCCGGCGTGGTTCCGTCGGCAAATGCCGCGAGAGCCGCTACCTGTGCACAGGCGCCGAATATCAGCGCCGCCGGTTTGGAGAGCCTGCAGTGCACGCGACTCACTTCAGCTTGCGGATCCGCTCAGCGGGGCTGATGACGTCTGTCAGGCGGATACCAAACTTTTCGTTGACGACGACCACTTCCCCGTGTGCCACGAGTGTTCCGTTCACGAACACGTCGAGGGGCTCGCCTGCTGCGCGATCGAGCTCCACCACGGAGCCCTGGTTGAGTTGCAGCAGGTTGCGGATCGGGATGCGGGTGCGTCCCACTTCCATGGACAGTGTCACGGGGACATCGAGAATCACGTCCAGGTTGACGTCCCGGCCACTTGGATGGCCTTCATCCTGAAGGTTGTCGAATTCCGCGGTGCGCGGCTCAGCTGCGTTGGCATTCATTTGGATTCCTCAGGCTCTCTTGGCGATCAGGCCTTCAGTCGCAGGGTTGTTGCGGCGCACGCGCTCCTCGACCTTCACGGCCTGCAGGCCGTGCGACAGGCCGAAGCTGCCGCGGAACACGGGGACGTCCTCGGCGAGGACCGTGACCTTGCCCTGGAAGTCGCAGGGCACGATGTCGCCGGGTTTCAGATTCAAAAGCGTGGCCAGTGAGATGTTGCAATGTCCGAGGCGCGTCGTGAGCTGCACTTCCGCGTCCTCGATTTCCTCGCGGAGCGTGTACATCCAACGCTCGTCCTTCTCGACGCGGTCGCTGGCGACGCCAGCATCGAGAATCTCGCGCAGCGGCTCGATCATGGAGTAGGGCATCGTTATGTGCAGGTTGCCGCCACCCCCGTCAACTTCGATGTGAAAACTGGTGACGACCACGATTTCGGACGGCGAGACGATGTTGGCGAAGTGCGGATTGATCTCGGACTGCACGAACTCGAGCTCGATGGGTGCGACGTGCGACCACGCCTCGTGCAGATCGGAGAACACGTTGCGCAGTACCATGTGAATGATTCGCTGCTCGGTGGCCGTGAACTCACGGCCTTCGATTTTCGCGTGGCGGCCGTTCCCACCGAAGAAGTTGTCCACGGTGGCGAACACGAGTTTGGGCTCGAGGACCACGAGTGCCGTTCCGCGCAGGGGGTTCATCTTCACGAGGTTGAGATTCGTGGGCACGTGCAGCGTGTGAACGTACTCGCTGAATTTCTTGACCTGGATCGGCTGGACGGAGATCTCCGCCGTGCGGCGCAGCAGGTTGTACAGGCTGACGCGGAATATGCGGGCGAAGCGCTCGTTGATCATTTCGAGCGTTGGCATGCGGCCACGCACGATGCGCATCTGGTTGTTGAAGTCGTAGGTGCGGACTTCGCCAGGTCCCGGCTCGGGGGCTATGTTGACCGCACCCGTATCGACGCCGTGGATAAGGGCGTCGATTTCGTCCTGGTCGAGTATTTTGTCTTCGCTCACGATCCTTCCTTAGATTTATTGCATCACGAAGCTGGTGAAGTAGACCTGCTCCACACGGTCACCCTTGCCGCCGCCGCTGGCGACGACCTGGCGAATCGCGGTGAGCGCGTCGGCGCGCAGCTTCTCTTTGCCCGGGCGCGTGGCAACCACGTCATATTTCTGATTGGCGAAAAGCAACAGCAGATCGTTGCGCACGACCGGATCGTTGCCCTTTAGGACTTCAACGGTCGCGGGGTCGCGCGTCATGACCTGCACTGTGATCTGCAGGAAGCGCACGAGCTGTTCGCCTTCGAAGTTGACGACAAACGGTGGGTCCAGCGCCACGTAGAGGGGAGGCCCCAGCGGTTCCTTGGCTTTCGTTGCCTCCTTCTTGCCATGGGCATTGCCCTGGTCCATGAGGAACCAGGCTGCGGCACCACCGCCGGCCAGGACGAGAAACGCCACGACCCCGATGATCAGCCACTTCTTGCCTTTGCTGGGTGCCGCGTCGGCGTCTTCCGCCGCCGCGTTGAGCACAGGTACGTCTGCCATTGCCTGGGTCACTCCCGAACTGCGGCAAACTATTGCCGCCGCCGGGAAGGTGCAACGCTCGTGCCACCCATGTCAGGATGCGCGCAAGTCGCTATAAAACAAGGGCTTTGTGACTGTTTGAAGAGTGTGAAATGCGTCGCATGCGCCGGATTATTGGCGGCGGGAGCAGCCTGTGTAGCAGGTTGCTCGGCCCGTCACACGGGCTGCCCGCCTCAGGCGTAGGTGTCGACCAAACCGAGGCTCAGCCGCACTGCGGCTGACACGCTGACATCCGAAGTGCCGACGGCGGATACCGCCGAGACGCTTGGCGCCGGGGCAGAGCGGGTCTGCCGGGGAGATTCGCGCGACACGCCCGAATCCGTCAGTGTCAGTCCCTGATTGGCGAACATCTCCCGCAGCCGGGGAAGCGCCTGTTCGAGGGCCGCGCGCGTATCCGGATGGCTTGCGCCAAACCAGACGCTCGCGTCGCCATTTTGCACGGATATTTTCACTTCAACGGGCCCGAGATGCTCTGGAGAAACCCGTAGGGATCCGGACTCCAGGCCGCGCTGCGTCATCCACGTGAGCTGCCCGCCGAGCTCGTCGGTCCATGCGGGGGAGCCTACGGGGGATTGCAACTCGGCGGTGTTGGTACCGGTTTGCGTGTGCTGCACGGAAAAGTGTGACGCAGCTCCCAAATGGGCCAGAGATGCCGTCAGAGGGGTGGGTACGGCGGTGGAGTTGGTACCGCTGTTAGCCGCGCCGCTGTCCGCTGGCGAGCTCATTGTAGTTGCTGCAGCCGATCGCGATGCATCGCCGTCAATTTTGCCTTGGGCATCTGCGGCAATGTCTTGCGCCAGGAGCGATAGGAGGTCCTGTACAGAGCTGCCGGGAGAACGGGTGGCATCCGATATGCCTTCGGCCACGCCGTCGGAGGCTACAGGTGAGGCGTTGGGGGCCGCACCCTGCGCTGCCGCAGGCGCCGCAGGCGGGGCTCCCAGGGCCGCGGCAAAGGACTGCGCAAACATGGCGAGCGCCATGGCGGTCGCGTCTTTGTTAGTCGTGTCATTGACGTCGGCCGCCTCGTCGGTGGAGGCAGTTGTGGCTGTATCCGTTGAAGGCGCGGCCGAATCGTCACCTTGCAGGGATTGGGCGAGTAGCTGCAGGAGACTCAATCCGGACGCGTTTGATGTATCCGTACTCGGGTCGGTAATACCGTCTGCCGGTGTCGGCTGCGAATCGGCTGTCCCAGGGGGATTCGCTTTTGCCGCAGCGCTACCCCGCGCTGGAGCGCGAGCTCTCGAGTTTGTGCCAGGGTTGGTGTCTGCAGAGGTGCCCGAGGCAGCAGCAGCGTCGGCGGCTGTCGAGCCGTCCCTACCATCAGGCGAGTTAGCCGAAGAGGCTGATTTGGCCGGCTTGCCCGTACCGGCTTTGCCCGCGGCCCCGGATTTGGGCGCTGAATTCGCCCGGCTGCCCGGGTCGCCCGGGTTCGCTGTAGAGGCCGGCTTGCTGCTGGAACCACCTGACTTTGCGGTATCTGCGGTAGATGAATGCTTGCTCGCCGTGGAGGAGCTCCTGGCAGGGCCAGTCTTGCCCGCTGCCGAGGATCGCGTTCTGGATGCCGCTAGCGCTGACGAGAAGGTATCGGAACTGGACGTCTTGGAGGTCGAAGACTTTGTCCGTGATGAAGAGGTTTCAGCGGAAGGGGGTCGAATATCAAGCGCCACGTGCCACCAGTCCATAGGCCCAGGCGTGCGCGGAGCGCTCGTCGGACTCAGATTGCTCACGCCGATCGACGGCGCGTGCTTCCTCAGTCTGGAAGCGCTTCACCATCTGCCCGACGGCTTCGGCGCGCTGGGCGGCGCCCTGCCAGTTCTGCATCTCGCCATCCCGCTGGGCGCGAGCGCGAATGATAATCTGTGTTTGTTGCCGCAGCGCCTCCTCGAGGCGGGCGAGAAAGGCCTGGTAATCACGCGCCATGGCACCGTCGATGCCGGACTCGGCGCGGATCGCGAAGCCGCGTACATAGCTCTCGTGATAGCTCTGCAGCTCGGCGAGCTTCGCCTCGCCTTCGACCACGCGGCGCTCACTCGCGGCAAGCGCCTCGGCCCGGCGGCGCTCTTGATCGTCCACGACGTTCTGAACCATCTCGAGTCTTTGAGCGCGCTTCATATGCGTCCCTCAATCAGGCGGGCCGGGTTGCATCGGGCTTTGCAGCACCACTGTCCGCCAGTACGCCCTTCAGCGCTGTGAGGCTTGCCGCGAAATCCACGCGCTCGTGGATATCCTGCTGCAAAAACTTTTGCATGCGGGGCCAGAGTGTGACGGCGTTATCGACTCGCGGATCACTGCCGCGCTGATAGGCCCCAATCGCGATCAGGTCACGGTTTTGTTGATAGGTGGAAAGCGTCTGGCGGAACTGCCGCGCAATCTGCATTTGCGCCGGAGACGCGATCTCGTGCATTGCACGGCTGACGGACGCTTCAATATCAATGGCCGGGTAGTGGCCGCTTTCCGCGATGCGGCGTGATAGCACGACGTGACCATCGAGAATTGCGCGCGCCGCGTCTGCAACCGGATCGTTGTTATCGTCTCCTTCGGTGAGCACGGTGTAGAACGCCGTGATCGAGCCCGAGCCTTCGGCGCCATTGCCGGCGCGCTCCACGAGCTGCGGCAGCCGGGCAAACACCGAGGGCGGATAGCCCTTGGTCGCAGGCGCCTCGCCGATGGCCAGCGCTATCTCGCGCTGCGCTTGCGCGAAGCGGGTGAGTGAGTCCATCAACAAAAGGACATTCAAGCCCTGGTCACGGAAGTATTCCGCGATTGCGGTCGCGAGCCAGGCGCCGTGCAAGCGCATGAGAGGAGGGTGGTCCGCGGGCGTTGCCACCACGACGGCACGGCCGCGGTCCTTCGGGCCCAGGATCCGCTCCACGAATTCCTTCACTTCACGGCCGCGCTCGCCGATCAGACCAACAACAATTACATCCGCGCTGGTGTAGCGCGCCATCATTCCCAGCAGCACGCTCTTGCCGACACCGCTGCCCGCAAACAGGCCCACGCGCTGGCCGCGGCCTATGGTGAGCAGCGAGTTGATCGACCTGATGCCGACGTCCAGCGGTTCCGAAATAGGCTTCCGCGAGAGTGGATTGATGGGCTTGCCTGTCAAACGCACGCGGCTGTCACATTCGAGCGGCCCCAGCCCATCCAACGGATGCGCTCCGCCGTCAACAATCCGGCCGAGCAGTTGTGGACCGACTCTGACCGTACCCGCGCGTTGCCGGGGAATGACCCGTGCGCTGGGACCCAAACCCTGCGCATCGCCAGTAGGCATCAGGTAAAGACGGTCGCCCGAAAACCCGACGACCTCAGATTCTACGCGAAAGCCGTTACCGGCGATGACGTCGCAGTAGTCGCCGATCGATGCCTGACAGCCGGTTGCTTCCAGCGTAAGTCCAATCATGCGTGTGAGGGAGCCTTCGATCGGTGCCGGTGGTGTGCGCTCTACCCTGCGCGCACGCTTGGCCAGCCTCTGGCTCCAGATGGCTGTACGGTTGGCGCTGATGTCTGCGGTTGTCACTCTTGCGGCTCCGCCGTATCAGGCGTCGGTCTTTCAGGCGCGCGCTCTTCGCCCAGGGCGTTCGCAATTACAGCGGCAACGCGGCTCTCGAGCCTGACATCGATCTGCGAGGTTTCCGTACGGACTATGCAACCACCACGCGTTAGCGTTGGATCTTCCACAGCCGTCCATGCGCGCTCAGTTGCCGGTTCCGCAAGGCGCTCGCGTACGGTGGCGGCGTCTTCCGGATGAAGATGAATTCGAACGTCGCGGGCGGAGGCGGGGAGTTGAGACAATGACTCTCTGATGATGCCGATCACCTGCGAGGGGTCGATGCGCAGCTCCCGCCGCGCGAGCTGTTTGCCCACCGTCAGCGTGAGGTGCAGCAGTTCTTTCTCGATATCCGCGTCGAGCTGGGCTAAAGGTTGCCCGAGCAGCTGCAAAATGGAGTCCAATTGTTTGACCCGCGCGGCCAGCGCATCCAGCAACGTCTGGTTTTCCGCCTGGGCCTTGGCGAGACCCGCCTGATAGCCGCGTGCTTCGCCGTCCTCCAGCGCCTGGCGCACCAGGTCAACCGTGTTGGGGACATTTTTCTTCTCTTCGCGGCTGCGCCCGATGATGGGGCCGCCCACTTCCGGCAGGGACCACCGTTCGACAGCCGCGGCGTGGGCTGCGATCGGGCGTGCGGGCGTGCTCGAAGGACGCTTGAACTCAGACATACTCATCGCCCTTACCCGCAAGCGTTATGGTGCCGGCTTCGGCCAGTTTGCGGGCGGTCTGCAGGATTTCCTTCTGCGCGCCTTCCACTTCGGAGATGCGTACCGGACCCTTCGATTCCAGGTCGTCCTTCAACATCTCGGCCGCGCGTTGCGACATATTCTTGAAGATCTTCTCTTTCATTGCGTCTTCGCAACCCTTCATGGCGAGCAGCAGCCGGTCGTTGGACACCTGGCGGAGCAATTCCTGCATGCTGCGATCGTCGATCTGCATCAGGTTGTCGAACACGAAGATCAGGTCCTGGATGCGCGACCCGAGCGCCTCGTCGGTCTGCACGATCTGATCCATGATCACGCTTTCGTGACTGGGCTCGAGGTTGTTGATGATGTTGGCTGCGGCTTTTGCGCCGCCGAGCGCTGAAGTCCGGGCCGTGCCCTTGCCGGCGAACGTCTTCTCCATGATGTCGTCCAGCTCGCTGAGTGCGCTCGGTTGCACACCGTCCAGGGTTGCGATCCGGACCATGATGTCCGAGCGCACGTTGGCCGGCAGGCAGGTCAGGATCTCGGCCGACTGGTCCGGCTCGAGGTAGGCCAGCACGATGGCGATGATCTGGGGATGCTCGAGACGGATGAGCTCGGCCACGGCTCGGGCATCCATCCACTTCAGGGCTTCGAGTCCCTTGGTGGAGCGGCCGATGCTGATCCGGTCGATGATGCTGGAGGCTTTCTCCTGCCCGAGCGCATCCACGAGGACCTTGCGCAGGAAGTCTTCGGCGCCCACGCCGACCGAGGTCTGACTCTCCACGGAGGATGCGAAATCCGTGATGACGGTATGGACTTCTTCTTTCGAAACGTTGGTGAGCTTCGCCATGGCGGCGCCGATGCGCTGCACTTCCTTGGCGCCCATGTGCTTCAACACCTGCGCGGCTTCCTGCTCGCCCAGTGTCAGCAAAAGGATTGCGGCGCGCTCGGTACCCGTGCGGTCCGCGTCTTTCTTGTCAATCATCCTTGGCCACCCAACCTCGTACGACCTGTGCCACGCGCTTCGGGTCCTGGTTCACCAAAGTGCGCGCCTGCATTACCTGCTGTTCGTGAGTGACTGCAGCGGCCGCCGCTTGCGTCGCGCTGGGCAACGCTTGCGGCGCAATGGGGTCTGCTGCCCCGGCTGCGCGCGGAAGCACCGCTACCGACATCTGATGGGCAGCCGGTCCGATGAGGGATTTGATGAGTGGACGAAGCACCGACAGCACCAGGACCAGCAGTACGACCAGGCCACCGAGGATCTTGGCGACGTCCAGGAACAAGGGCGACTCCCAGATCTTCGGCGATACCAGATCACCTTCGCTGCTGGGCGTGGCAACTTCCTGGGTGAAAGAGGCGTTGACCACGTTCACGCTGTCGCCGCGTGACTCGTCATAACCAACGGCATCCTTCACGAGCTGATTGATGTGATCGAGCTGCTCTTTCGAGAGCGGTGTTTCTTTGGGCTTGCCGTCCTTGCCCAGCGTGTGCAGGTTGTCGATCAACACCGCTACGGTTACGCGGCGCAGCCGTCCGGCCGGACTGCGCGTATAGGCGACCGTCCGGTCGATTTCGTAATTCTTCGTCGATTGCTTCGAGGTACTGTCGGTTGCGCCCACGGCAGTTGTACTTGCAACTGCGCTAGTGGCAGCGGCGGCTGCGGCACCGGTAGTACCAGGGGCTCCAGTTGGCTTGGCGGCTGCGGGGGCAGCGCTGGCAGGCGGTTGTGCGACGCCAGCAGGCGGCGGCTGGTTGGTCAACGCACCGGGGACACCCTGGCTGCCCGAGCCGTCCTTCGTGAAGGACTCGGAAGTCTGCTCGCTGCGCACAATCTGACTGTCGGGTTTGTATTGCTCGTGAGCTTCCTCGGTCACGGCCATATCCATCTGCGCTACAACCTGTGCACGCACGCGGCCTGGGCCGACAAGGGGAGCGAGGAGCGCCTCGATGCGCTGGGCGTAGTCGTCCTCCAGACGATGAATCATGTCGTATTGCTGCTCGCGAATGGCGAACTGGTCGTGGCCTTCCGGAGAGGAAAGCAACCGGCCTTGCTGGTCTACGACGGTAACCTGGTTCGCTTCCAGGTCCGGAATGCTGGAGGCGACGAGATTGACGATGGCCTGGATCTGTTCCTGCTCGAGGCGTCGTCCCTGTTTCAGCTGCAGGAATACTGAGGCGCTCGCGCCTTTGCGGTCGCGGACGAAGGCCGATTGACGGGGCACGGCCAGATGCACGCGCGCGCCTTCGACGGGGCGCAGGGCGGCGATGGTGCGGGCGAGCTCGGCTTCCAGGGCATGTTGGTAGCGGGCATTCTCCATGAACTGGCTGACCCCAAAGCCGGGATCCTTGTCCATCATGGCGAAGCCGCCACCGCCCTCGGGCAGTCCTTGTCCGGCCAGTTTCAGGCGCGCGTCATTCAGCCGCTCAGCCGGCACTTCGATCGCGTTCGAGCCGGGGGACATCCGATAGGGAATCTGCGCAGCATCCAGGGCCTGCGTGATCTGGGCCTGGTCCTGGGTGCCGAGGTTTGCATACAGCGTGCTGTAGGTGGGGCCGCGCGACCACAACACTACGGTCACGCCCGCAGCCACCGCCATGGCGATGCCGACGAGCAGCAGCAGTGGTTTCAGGCTTGCCTGCAACCCGCCAGGGGCGGGCAGCTGTGCAACTTCAGCGTTCAAAATATGCTCCGTCTAACAACGAGGGCTCGGGTTTTCGTCTAGACCTGCATGTTCATGATTTCTTGGTACGCACTGACCAGGCGGTTACGTACCTCGGTCAGAGCGCGGAATGACACGCTCGCCTTCTGCATTTCGATCATGACCTGCGGCAGCTCCACTCCGGGCTCGCCGCGTTGGAAGGCGGCCGACAGTTGCGAGGCGCGCTGATCGGTCTGATTCACCTGGTCGATGCCTTTGCTCAACAGGGTGGCGAATTCGCTCGGACCCGATTTCTGGGGGGCAGTGGCCTGCGAGGTGCCTATGCGCGTCTGGGCGGACAGCGAGCGGATCTGCGCAAGCACTGAGTCGATTTCCAGCTGGCTCATGGGTTGGCTCCTTCAGGCTGCCGGGACATCAATGCCGGCTTCACGCAGGCGGGCAAGCTTGTAGCGCAGCGTGCGCTGGCTGATTCCCAGCCGCTCGGCCGCCTCGCGCCGGTTTCCCTGGCCCGTGCGCAGCGCATCGAGAATCAGATCGCGCTCAGCCTGGTCCAGTGAGTTGGCCAAGGAGTTGCCCATGGACGCGGCGACGGAGTTGGTATGCGGCTGGGCCATGGAGCCCGGTACCGGGTCCGAAACCGGGCTCGCGGCCAGCACGGTTTTGGCTGCCACGTGCAGATCGGTGGCGCCACAGTCATTGGCGAGCTCGAACTGTATATGTTCCTGACGGATCACGGGTCCATTCACCAGGATCAGAGCGCGCTGCAGGAGGTTATCCAACTCGCGCACGTTGCCCGGCCACGTATAGGTCAGCAGGAGGTGCGCGGCATCCGCGCTCAGAGCGGGAATCTGCTCTCCCGGGCGGCAACGCGCGCTCAGGAGTTGCATTGCGAGCGGCAGCACGTCATCGCGCCGGGACCGCAACGGCGAAATCGCCAGGGGGAAGACGTTCAAGCGGTAGTAGAGATCCTCGCGGAACCGGCCCGCGGCGACTTCTTCGCGCAGGCGCCGGTTGGTCGTAGCGAGGACTCTGACATCGAGTGGAATCGGAGTACGGCCGCCCAGGCGCTCGACTTCGCGCTCCTGCAGGATGCGCAGCAGCTTTGCCTGCAGGCCCAGGGGCATTTCGGTGATCTCATCGAGGAGCAGGGTGCCCCCTTGCGCCTGTTCGAATTTGCCGGGGTGAGCTGCGTGTGCTCCCGTGAAGGCACCACGCTCGTAGCCAAACAACATCGCCTCGAGCATGTTCTCCGGAATTGCGGCGCAATTCACGGCTATGAAGGGCTCACGGCTTCGCGGCGAGCAACGATGAATGAACCGTGCGAGGACTTCCTTGCCCGTGCCAGATTCGCCGACGATCAGTACAGTGCAATCGCTCGCCGCGACGCGGCGGGCGAGATCGATGAGCCGCGTCGAAGCCGCTGCACACGCCACGGGTTCGGGCTCGGCGCGCGTCACGCACGCTGCCACTGTCTGCTTGTCTATCTGAGCTTCAATCATTCCTACACCTGCACAGGCGCACACATGTGCCTGGTAGGTTGGAGATTGCAAAAGGCGTGCCTGGCGGCGCCGGGTGTCAAAGCGTGAAGGAGGTCACAACAGCGGCACGAATGCGCCGCGCGAGCGTCAATCTTCCGGCGGAAACTCGCCGCTGCTGGGTGCCATCCCGAGCTTGCGCATTTTCTCGACGAGCGTAGTCCGGCGCAGGTTGAGGAGACGGGCGGCCTGCGCGACGGTGCCGCGCGAGCGCTGCAGAGCCTGGTCGATCAACTGACGTTCGATCGTGAGCAGATGCGCACGCAGGTCGAGGCCGTCTTCGGGCAGAAGCGCGAGTGAGTCTGCCGTGACGTTCTTGTTGGTAGCTTCCTTGCGCTCGTCGCGCTCCAACTCTACTTCTTCGAGGACCGACAGAGCGGTCTCGTCATTCAGGTGCTCCACCTCGGGAGTGGCCTGGCCCATCCCGGCCTCGGCCATCGCGGCCTGGGCCATCGCGGCCATTGAGGTGGGATCGAGTGCTTTGATCTCGAGTGTCCAATCCAACGGCGGCCGGTACTTCGGCGGCAGGTCGCGGACTTCGACCGTGCGACCCGCGCAGACAATCGACAACCGCTCGATGAGATTGGCCAGTTCGCGGACGTTGCCGGTCCATTGGCAGAGCGCGAGCGCGCCCAGTGCGCGCGGCGACAGTTGTACGCGGCCCCGGCCTTCGGACAAATTTGTAGCGATGCAATCGCGCACCAGCAACGGTAGGTCTTCGATGCGGGCGCGCAGCGCTGGCATCTCGATGGGGAATACGTTGAGGCGGTGGAACAGATCCTCGCGGAACGTGCCACGCTGGATCGAGTCTTCGAGGTTGCGGTGAGTTGCGGCAATGATACGCACATTGCAGCGCATCGGTGCTTGGTTACCAACACGCTCGAACACGCGCTCCTGCAACACGCGCAGCAGCTTCACCTGCATCGTCGGGCTCATGTCTCCGATTTCGTCCAGAAACAGTGTCCCGCCTTCGGCGATCTCGAACCGGCCCTTGCGGGCGGAGACCGCGCCGGTGAATGCACCGCGCTCATGGCCGAACAACTCGGATTCCAACAGTTCGCCGGGGATGGCGCCGCAGTTCACCGCCACGAAGGGCCGGTTGCGGCGCGGGCTCAAATCATGAATGGCGCGTGCACAGACTTCCTTGCCGGTGCCGGATTCGCCCAGTACGAGAACCGTTGAATCGTGGCCGGCAACTTGCCGGATCAGCGAAATGACATCGCGGATGAGTACGGAGGTACCGGTGGGCAGGCGCACGCGTCGGTCATCCAGGGAGGCGATACCCGCGAATCCCGTATCCGTCTCGCTCCGTAGCAATGCGGGGACGATGACCGATTCGGCTGCCGACATTCCAATTCCACCCTGATTCTTTATTGGCGACTGGCAGCGGTTCCATGCTCCCGGGCTCCAGTGGGTCTTATGTTGAGGTGTACAGGGTCCTAAAGCTGTGAAGCGTTCCCGTTTTGTGCGCATCTCGCAACGCACGCTGCGTGATCGGAGTCACGAAAGGCCTGGGCGGCTCAGCTCGAGCCTGTTATTGGCCGCGGCGTGGTTGCCGAGCGCCGGCAATCTGACGCCGGTGGCGGCGGAAGGCGAGTTTCTCGAGGAGATCGGACACAGCCTCGCCCATCGGGAGGAATTTAACTTTAATGTGCCCGTCCGGCGTGACGTTCGTGACCCTACCGGCCAGCCTCAGCGGCTCCGCCATACAGTCGCGCAGGTAAATCTCAGCGATGCCCTGTTCGCCTGCCTCCGGGAGAGTGCCTGTGGAGCGCCACATTGCCCCCAATGCATTGAAGCGGACGGGCGCGGAGGGTGGCCGAGGCCGGTTGGCAGACAGAAGCTGCCCCACGAGGTCCAGCAGCAGGTTGATCTTCAGATCCAGGCGCATGATCTCAGCGGCATACGGGGCGTCTTCGGACTTCTGCCTTTCGACGGGTACGTGCTCTTCCATGGCGTCCCAGGCTTGCAGCAGGCGCAGATTGCGCTCATCGAAGCTGCCCATGAGATCGCGATCCACCGGACTCACCATGGGACGCCACTGCATGGGCAGAACGTCCTGAAACGCAAGCTCCTCGTAGAGAACGACTGTGTCGGCACCGTCAAACATGGCTACTGCATCATCCCCCATGCAGTACGCACTTGACGCAGGAGATCCGCGACCTCGTCCAGGGTCGCCACCTGATTCTGTAAATTGGCTGCCACCAGTTGCCGGGACATGTAGTCACACAAATCGTCCAGGTTCGCGGCATAAGGGCCGCCTGCACGCACATCGAGAGTACTACGAAGTTCGCCGACGATCTGCACAGCCGCGCTCAGCAGAGAGTGCTTCTCGAGGCTGTCCTCGCCATCCATCCAGTGGCGTGCCTGGTCGATGCGCCGCAGCGCGTTGTCCATCAGCACGAGGTACATGAGGCCTCTCGCAAATAGGGGGCTACGCGCCCCGGGTGATCTCCTGTCCGTGGATAGCGGCGCCAGCGCGCTTAACTTGAGTGGACGGAAGTCTCGGGGGGTCTTACGGGAGCAAGATTGGCCGCGGTCTCGTCCAGGAAGAACCGGCGGACCAGAATTGCCTGCCGCAGCTTGCCCTTACGAACGTACGCCTCGTAGAGCACATCCTTCATGACCTCGAGGACGATACCGGCCTCGTAGCTGTCGAGCAGAGGGGGGCTCGGGCGCGGATCGGCCTCCGAGCCGAACAGGATCATTTTCAGTTTTCCGTACGTCTCCGCCGTGAGTCCGGCGAGGTCGCGTGTGGTGTTGAGCTCGTCGAAAACCCGGAGCTTGCCGCCCTCGCCGAGATCGGCGAAAACCCCCTGCGCGGTGCGGCGACACATGGAAGCGAAGGCGTTGAATGCGCCGGCCGAAAAGCACGCCAGGGCCTCTTTGAAGAGGGCCTCCACCTCCTGCGGCAGGTACGTGAATGAAAATTTCTCGCGCGCACGCTCAATCTCCGTGAATTGCGGCGCCAGCTCAACCCGTGACGGCCCATACATCCGCACCTGGAAGCGGGCAAACACGGGAGCGTTGCATGCATCGCAGCGATACACGATGCCGATCTGCCTGGGTTTGCTCGCCTGCAGCTCCTCGAAACGCGGAACCGCACTCGGCGTGATGTGCGAGACGACCTCGCAGTGCGGACAGGTTACTGCCACGTTGTGCTCCTGATCGTTGATCAGGCGGCTTGCGGAGTCGATATGTACGGACATAGCGTGTTGGTCGCGCCAGCGCTTGTTATTTTGAAAATCCCCTTCGATACGCAGCCAGTCTAGCCCATGCGCTGCACCCGCGAGCATGAATCTGCGGTTTTTGCGCGGTATCGGGGCGCGTTATGTCATCGGCCTGGAGTTGCGTGCGAAGGTGAGAATCTTTTCGGCGAGCTGCGCATACTCGCCACCGAAGTGATGTCCGGTGCCAACCTGCTGTCGCGTGATATGCGGCTCCTGCAGGCTCGGACATATGCTGTCCTGCTCGCCTTCGCCGTATATGCACAGTACCGGCTTGTTGCCAAGATTGACCAGCTCCGGCCGGGTCGGCAGCCCGGAGGTGTCCGCGCCGATCCAGTCAGCAACGCTGATCTCGAATGAGGCGGTGGCATCCAGTCCGAGCAGGCTGACCGTGGCGATCTGTGACTGCAGGTCGGCGGGCAGCCGGTTGACCACGAACGGCAGCACATCCGCGCCGAACGAATAGCCAACCAGCAGGACGCGTTTTTTGCCCCAGCTGGCGAGGTAGTGACGGATGACGCGGGCCACATCTTTTGCAGCCTGGTCCGCGGTGCGTTGGGTCCAGAAATACTTGAGTGAGTTGAGTCCGACCGTCGGAATACCGCTCGCCGCCAGGTGTGTGGCCAGCTCCTGATCGAGTCCGGCCCAGCCGCCATCGCCTGTCAGCAGCACAGCGAATTCATCCGAGTTGCCTTGTGCGTGCACCTCGTTTACCGGCAAGTCGTCGATCTGTTGGGGCCGTAGAGCCCGCGGTGCGTTGATGCGCTCCACCACGCCCTGGTATGCATCGAGAAACTGCGGCAACCAGTTGCGCTCGACGCCGAACCCATGGCCCACCTTGGGCAGCTTGATGATCTGTGAGCCGGGGATCTGCGCACCGAAATCGTCCACCGCCTTGGGCGCGCACACCTGGTCCTGCTGGCCTTGCAGTGCGATCCACGGCTGCTTGAGCGACTTTGCGGGCTCGAAGAGAAGCTCGTTTTTCTTGCCCTGGGTGTAGTGCAGGCCGGCGCCGGGGCAGAGTGACGCACCGTTAAAATCCTGATCCGGGCAGAAGCCGAGGCTCATCGCTCCCGCGAAGGTTCCCGGCGGCGACTGCACCAGCACGGCATACACGACCGTTGCGCCGGAGGAGTAGCCCAGCAACACCGGCACGTGATATTCCTTCAAGCCGATCTTCTTCTGGACGTGGTGGCTGAGGTTCTCGAAGTCGCCCGCGATCGACCGGCAGGCTGTCTTGCCGCGCAGCGCCGCCAGGTAGTGAGTGACATCCACGCCGATGACCACGGCGCCTTGGGCTCGAAGTGCCTGCGCCATGTTGACGACGCCGAGGTTCCAACCTCCATCTCCCGAGAGAAAAATCGCAACGCTCTTTGGGGCGCCGGTTGGAATGTAGACGCTGACCGTGCCGAAATTAGCGGCCGGCAGCCGGCGGGGCGGAGAGTCTGCGGCGAACGCGAGAATCGGGAACGACAGCAGGAGTAAACAGACGATTGCGCGCTTCATCGAGCAAACAACTCTTTCATTCCCCCTGCGATCAACACGGATACGTCCACGAGCACACGCGGCAGTGCGAGTCCTCCGCGGGCCACCAGGTACTTTGGTTCCCACACAGGCTCGAACTTGGTCTTATAGCGGCGCAGCCCCTCGAAGTTGTAGAAGTGCTCGCCGTAGCGGAATACGAAGTTGCCGACCCGGTGCCAGGCGGGAGCGAGCGGATGGCGCTCGAGGCCTGCCAGCGGCGCCATCCCCAAGTTGAACCATTGGTAGCCCTGCGCGCGGCCCCATTTCATGAGCTCGATGAAGAGGTAGTCCATGGCGCCGCGCGGCGCATCGTTGCCGAAGCGCATCAGGTCCACCGACAGCTCTTCCTTCGTGCCGGAGGTCCACAGGTTCGCGAAGGCGGTGGGACTGCCTTCACTGCGCACCAGTGCCATTGGGAAATTGCGCAGGTAGTCGGCCGAGAATGCCCCCACCGAGAAACGCTTCTCGCCGGTTGACTTGCTCGCGAGCCACGAGTTGGAAATCTTCTCGAGCGTCGGCAGCAGCTCGAGGACCTGTTCGGGTGTCAGGACCTCGAAACTGGCGCCGTCACGCTCCGCCCGGCGATGTGCCTGGCGCAGGTCGGCGCGTGCCGGACCCTCCAGGGAAAAATCGGGCAGGGGCACGCGCGCTTCTTCACCGATCTTGAGTGCGGCCAAACCGAGGTCTACGTACAGGGGCAGACGGTCGCCGCTTGCCTGGTAGAACACAGTCTGGCCGCCGTGCCGGTCCGACATCTCGCGGAAGCGCCATACGAGCTCCTCCGCGCCCGAGGCCGGACCGACGGGATCACCCAGAGCAATCCAGCTTCGGCCGGCAATCTGATACATCACGAAGGTATCGCCGGAATCGTTGAACAGCAGGCGTTTGTCACCTGTGAGCGCCGCGTTGCACATTGTCAGATCGGACTTGGAGATCACCGCCCTGGCGCGCTGGAGCTCTTCGGGACCGGCCACCGCCGGCGCGGGTTGTGCCGGCCGTAACATCGTGAGCAACAGATAGGCTGCGAGGAGTACCACGACGACAAGCGATGCGCGCAGCATGCGCGGCGCATCGCCGTTGAGCGCGAATGTCCACCACAGCTCGTCCGAATAATCAACATGCCGGTATGCGACGAACCCTATCCAGATAGCCACTAACGTCACGCCGATGATGCTGACGACCCAGACCGGACCCACACGCTCGGAAAGGATGGCCGTGGGCCGGTGAAATGCGTTGCGGCCGAGTGCCAGTACACCCAGCACGAGTGCGAGAACAGTCGCCTCTTCGAAGTCGAGGCCTTTGAGGAGGGAGGCGAACATGCCGGCGCTCAGGAGCCAGAAGGTGATGTGATAGGCCGCATGGACACGCCGGAACAAGGCGCGCGCCAGGATCAACAGGCCCAGCCCGATCACGCTGCCAGCCAGGTGCGATGCTTCGACGACGATCAGCGGCAGGAACTGGTAAAGGGTATGCAGGCGCTCATCGACTCCCGGTGTTGCGCCTGACAGCAACAGCAGCGCGCCTGCAAAGAACGTCAGCGCGCCGGCGATCTGCGGCACGATGGGGGCAATGTAGATGCCTGCGAGCTCGCGGGCCTTTGCGAGCGCGCCGCGCTGGGCACTTACTTCCTTCGTGATGAAGAGCAACGTGCCGAAGAAGAGCGGCACGAGGTAATAAACCACGCGGTAGGCGAGCAGTGATCCCAGTAGTGCATCCTTGGGAACCTCGGGGAGCGTGTACAGAATGACCGTTTCGAATACGCCGATGCCGCCTGGAACATGGCTGATGATTCCGGCGATTACAGCTACGGCGTAGGCGCCGACGAAAGCAATGAAGCTGATATGAGCTTCGGGCGGCAACAGCCACCACAACACTGCGCTCGACAGGCTCAGGTCGATGACACTCAGCACGATCTGCACGAGGGCAATCTTGGGTCCGGGTGGGCGCAGGGCCCAGCCGCGAATCTCGATGACATTGCGTGACAGCGAGCCCCACATGCCATAGGCCGCGACGATACTGAGCAACAGGAAGCCGACGGCCATCGCCCAGGGCGGCTGCAGGTGCAACAGGGAAGATGCCTGTTCCGGAGTGACCAGCAGGGATATGCCCGTCAGGGTCGTGAGCCCGATGCCGATCGACAGACTGCAGAAGGCGGAGATGGTGGCGACGTCGACCGCGGTTACGCCGGCTGTCGAATACAGGCGGAAGCGGATCGCCGCGCCTGTGAACGCCGCAAACCCGAGCGTGTGGCCGAAGGAATAGGCGATGAACGAGGTGAACAGCACTCGCGCATAGGGGATGACGCGGTGCCGGTAGCGCAGCGCCAGCCAGTCATAGGAGCTCAATAGCGCGTAGCTGGCTGCCGTGAAGGCGAGTGCCGCCAGGATGTTGAGCCGGGGAATCGCATGCAGGTGTTGGAACACGCTGCGCAGATGCAGCTGTTTCAACTCATGATGCAGGACCGCCACGACACCGCCGAACACCAGCAGCGCCGCCAGCGGCGCCAGCCAGCGCAGGCCGCTTCTATCTTTGCTCACGGGGAGTGCCGCGGGGGCGGGACTGGCAGCCAAGACATCAACGCGTCAAAGGCTTGTACTTGATGCGATGAGGTTGCACGGCCTCATCTCCCTTACGGCGCTTGTAGTCCTCCGTGTACTCCTGGTAGTTCCCTTCGAACCACACGGCCTGCGAGTCGCCCTCGAAGGCGAGAATATGGGTGGCGATGCGGTCGAGGAACCAGCGGTCGTGGGAGATCACGACGGCGCAGCCCGGGAAGTTGAGCAATGCATCCTCCAGGGCGCGCAGTGTCTCGATGTCCAGGTCGTTCGTGGGCTCGTCGAGGAGCAGCACGTTGCCGCCGGACTTCAACACTTTGGCGAGGTGCACACGGTTGCGCTCGCCGCCCGACAGATCACCGATCAGTTGCTGCTGCTGGGTACCCTTGAAGTTGAAGCGACCGACGTAGCCACGCGAGGGTGTCTCGTAGTTGCCGACCTTGATCATGTCGAGACCGCCGGAGATTTCCTGGAAGACGGTTTTCTTGTCGTCCAGGGCCTGGCGTGATTGATCGACGTAGGCGAGGCGGGTCGAAGGTCCGATGCGGATCTCGCCCGCGTCGGGCTTTTCGGCGCCGGTCAGAATCCGGAACAGGGTGGTCTTGCCGGCGCCGTTGGGCCCGATGATCCCGACGATGCCGCCGCGCGGCAGGCTGAACGACAGGTTGTCGATCAGCAGCCGCTCGCCATATCCCTTCCTGAGGCCCGTCGCTTCCACCACGAGGTCGCCGAGGCGTTCGCCCGGGGGGATGTAGATTTCGTTGGTCTCGTTGCGTTCCTGGAATTCCTTGGAGGCCAGCTCCTCGTAGCGCTGCAGGCGGGCCTTGCTCTTGGCCTGGCGTGCCTTGGGGTTCTGGCGAACCCACTCCAGCTCGCGCTCCAGGGTCTTGCGCAGGGCTTCCCGTTCCCGCTCTTCCAGGGCGAGGCGCTTCTCCTTCTGCTCGAGCCAGGAGGAGTAATTGCCGTGCCAGGGGATACCGTGGCCCCGGTCGAGCTCGAGAATCCACTCTGCGACGTTATCGAGGAAATAGCGGTCGTGAGTGACCGCGATGACCGTGCTCGGATATTCCTCCAGGTAGCGTTCCAACCAGGCGATGGATTGGGCGTCCAGATGGTTGGTGGGCTCATCGAGCAACAACATGTCAGGCGCTGACAGCAGCAGCCGGCAGAGCGCAACGCGGCGCTTCTCGCCACCTGACAGGGTCGCGATGCGGGCGTCCCAGGGAGGCAACCGCAGCGCATCGGCAGCGATCTCGAGCTTGCGTTCGAGTTCCCAGCCGCCGGCTGCGTCAATGGCGTCCTGCAGCTTTGCCTGCTCTTCGAGCAACGCGGTCATCTCATCGTCGGACATCGGTTCGGCGAACTGCTCGCTGATCTGGTTGAACCGTTCGACGTTCTGGAAGGTTTCGCCTACCCCCTCCATGACCGTGACCCGGACGTCCTTCGTGGGGTCGAGCTCAGGCTCCTGGGGTAGGAAGCCGACGCGGATTCCGCCTTGGGGCCTGGCCTCGCCGTCGATATTGGTGTCGAGGCCCGCCATGATCTTGAGCAGGCTGGATTTGCCGGAGCCGTTCAGGCCGAGGACGCCGATCTTGGCGCCTGGGAAGAAGGAGAGGCTAATGTCGCGGAGGATGATCCGCTTCGGCGGGACCACCTTCGAGACGCGGTTCATCGTATAGATGTATTGGGCCATGCTGGATGTAGCGAACTGTAAGCGGGCTTTGCGAGGGGCGGCATTATGGGGGAGTCCTCCCCCGTTGGCGATGGTGGCGGGCCGCCGCTGTGCTAGGCTTTTCCCCAAATGGTCAATACCAACCTGGGGGTCGTCGTCAGCGAGAGATTAGCTCGCTACGGTTTTGGCGACGGTCATCCGTTCGGCCCGGACCGGCACGCTGCTTTCCTGCGGGAATTCGAGTCCCGGGGGCTTCATCGCCGGGTCCAGATTCTCGAGCCGCGCGACGCTTCACCTGCAGAGCTGCTGTCGTTCCACACACCCGAATATGTCGATCTCGTCAAAGAGCGCTCGGTCAGCGGACAGGGCTACCTGGATGGGGGCGACACGCCTGCATTCCGGGGCGTTTTCGAGGCTGCTGCCGTGGTCGTAGGCGCAACTCTGAATGCTGCGGCGGCGGTAATGAGTGGACAGTGTCGGCACGCGTTTGTTCCGATCGCGGGACTTCATCACGCAGCGCGTGACCACGCCGCTGGGTTTTGTGTCTTCAATGATTGCGGCGTTGCTATCGAGCTGTTGCGCAAGAACTCGGGACTCGAGCGGATCGCCTACGTCGACATCGATGCGCATCATGGGGACGGGGTGTTCTACGCGTTCGAGGACGATCCTGGGGTGATATTCGCGGACATGCACGAGGACGGTCGGTACCTGTACCCAGGGACCGGCGCGCTCAGCGAGACGGGGAAGGGCCCGGCAGAAGGAACCAAGCTCAACCTGCCTATGGCCCCGGGGTCCGACGACGCAGCTTTTGAAGCGACGTGGCCCCGCGTGATTGCCCATCTCGAAAAGTTCGAGCCCCAGTTCATCATCCTTCAGTGCGGAGCCGACAGCCTGGAAGGTGACCCAATCACGCACTTGCGATATTCCGCGCGAGCGCACGGGAAAGCGGCGCGTGAGCTGGCGCAGCTAGCTGACCGTCTCGGGCATGGTCGCGTACTGGGCCTCGGGGGTGGCGGGTACAACCGTTCGAACCTGGCTCAGGCGTGGACGGCTGTGGTCGAAGGACTGCTGTAGCGTCGCCCCGGTTCCGCCAGGGTGTCGCCGGCGTTCCGATAACCCATTGATTGCACCTTCGTGCGCTTGCACTGGCGGGCGGTTCGCATGTATTCCGGTACAATCCGCGGTTCCGTTTCGCCCTCTGTCACAAAGGCTCCCTCATGTTCGCAAAGACCATGGATATCGCCAGTTTTGACCCTGAGCTCGCTAAGGCCATCCAGGGCGAACGGCAACGTCAGGAAGACCACGTCGAGCTGATCGCATCCGAGAATTACGCCAGCCCGCGTGTACTGGAAGCACAGGGTTCGGTGCTGACCAACAAGTACGCCGAAGGTTATCCGGGCAAGCGTTACTACGGTGGTTGTGAGTACGTGGATATCGCTGAACAGCTCGCGATCGAGCGCGCGAAGAAACTGTTCGGGGCCGACTACGCCAACGTGCAGCCGCATTCGGGGTCACAGGCAAACGCTGCGGCCTACTTTGCGCTGGTGCAGCCCGGCGATCCCATCCTCGGCATGAGCCTCGACCATGGCGGTCATCTCACACACGGCGCCAAGGTCAATTTTTCGGGCAAGTTCTTCAAGGCCACGCAATACGGGATCAAGTCTGACACTGGTGAGATCGACTACGAGCAAGTGCAGCGGCTGGCCGAGGAGCACAAGCCGAAGATGATCATCGCCGGGTTCTCTGCGTATTCCCGCGTGATTGATTGGGCGCGTTTCGCTGCAATTGCCAAGAGCGTGGGCGCCTACTTCGTTGTGGACATGGCGCACGTGGCCGGTCTCGTCGCTGCCGGTGTGTATCCCAACCCCATCGCGCACGCCGACGTTGTGACTACGACGACGCACAAGACGCTGCGCGGTCCGCGCGGTGGTTTGATTCTCGCCAAGGCGAATGACGAGATCACGAAGAAACTCAACTCGCTGGTTTTCCCGGGGACCCAGGGCGGGCCCTTGATGCATGTGATTGCGGCGAAGGCCGTCGCGCTGCTGGAGGCGTTGCAGCCGGAGTTCAAGGACTACCAGCGCCAGGTTCAGAAGAACGCGCGCGCCATGGCCGCGCGGTTTGCCAAGAAGGGGTACCAGATTGTTTCGGGCGGTACGGACAATCATCTGTTCCTGATGAGCCTGGCCGATCGCAACATCACGGGTAAGGATGCTGACGCGGCACTGGGTCGCGCCAACATCACTGTGAACAAGAATGCTGTGCCGAACGATCCGCGGCCGCCAATGGTGACCAGCGGACTCCGTATCGGCACGCCGGCGTCAACGACTCGCGGCTTCAAGGAGGCGGAGATCGAGCAGGTTGCGGACTTCATCGTCGAGGTGCTCGACGCTGAGGGTTCGGAGGCGGCGATTGAGCGCGTGCGACCGAAGGTCGTCGAGCTGTGTCGCCGCTTTCCGGTGTACGGCTCGTAAGAGGCTATTGAGGCGCCGCGTGTATTGCCCCTTTTGCGGCCATGTCGAGACCAAGGTAAACGATTCACGCCTGGCGGGTGAGGGGCGGCAGATACGCCGTCGGCGTGAATGTTTGTCCTGCGGCGAGCGGTTCACCACGTTCGAGACTGCTGAGCTGGTGATGCCTGTCGTCGTGAAGGCGGACAATATTCGCGAGCCTTATGACGAGGCGAAGCTGCGCTCGGGGATGGAGAAGGCCCTTGAGAAGCGGCCCGTTGCCCGTGAGGCGATTGATGAGGCGTTGAGCCGTATCACCCACAAGGTGCGGATCATCGGTGACCGCGAGGTGCCTTCCCGCGTCATCGGTGAGTTCGTCATGGAGGAGTTACGGCAGCTCGACGAGGTCGCGTACGTCCGCTTTGCTTCGGTATATCGCCACTTCCAGGACGTCGAGGCCTTCCACGAGGAGATTCAGAGGTTACGCAGTCAGCGTGCGCACCCCGAGCCCACCCGGGACGGCAAGCGCGGCCAGAAGCCTGCCCGTGAGGCGAACCGAGATCAGCTGCCGCTATTGCCGGCGGATACCCCCGCGAACGGTGCGAAGTAGTCGCCAAGACCCAACAGTCTGCCTGGGCCTGATGGTTACGGGGGCCCGAATGGTCTACTGTTGCATTGCGGCGCGGCGGACGTTTCTCAACAGGGGGGCGGTCATGGACGTTGGCTTGCGG
>Ga0105247_10000249_pt1 | contig 50022 bp, 59 predicted proteins | sample KBSS24metaG_FD_81519 | JGI IMG/M metagenome (GOLD analysis project Ga0105247, IMG submission 81519) | Switchgrass rhizosphere microbial communities from Kellogg Biological Station, Michigan, USA - KBS S2-4 metaG | ecosystem: Host-associated > Plants > Roots > Rhizosphere > Soil | place... | reverse complement strand
CTGCTCCTCGTCGAGATCGAGGATCAGGTTGTCGGGGCCGGTGTGGCGGACCCGGAAGTCGAGCTGGGAGAGCTCCTCGAGCTCGCGGAGCAGGTCGGTCGGCTGGTCGAGGCGCATCGAGAGGGTGGCGCGGCCCTCGGAGAAGCGCTCGACGGAGATCTCGGCGGCGCCGAGCTGGCCGATCGCGTCCTCGACGCCGACCAGCTGCGAGAAGTCCCCGAGCGGGCCGATCTCGAGCTTGACCTTGCCCTCGAAGATCCCGTACGCGGGAGGCGCCGATTCGACTGGCCTCTCGTCCCTCTCACCGGACTCGAAGGCGTCGGTCAGGGCCTGCACCCGGCGGCTGACCTCGACCGCCTCGCGGAGGGCTTTCATCCTGATCCGGGTCGCCTGGCCGCGGGCCTGGTTCTGGATCTCCTCGAGCCGGGCCGAGATCGCCTCCAGCGAGGCGATGTTGCGGTCATGGCGCCGATCGGCCTCGGCCAGGCGGGCGCCGAGCTCGCGGATCTCCCGCTCGCGGTCGAGCACCATGCCCGCCAGCGAGGTGGACTCCTGCTCGGCCTCGCTCACGGCCGCGGCCGCTTCGAGCTCGCGTTGACGCGCCTCGGCGGAGTCGCGCTCCAGCGCCCAGGCCCGGGCGTCGCGCTCGGCGACCGCCAAGTCGACCTGGCGACGGTCGTAGCCGAACAGAACCCTTTTGAAGCTTCCCATTGGAGCGGCACCGTAGGGGCACCCTCGGACGGAAGAGATCAGCCGCTGGCGGCAGAGGACGCTTCGCGGGCGTCGAGGTCGAGCTCGAGCCGCGGCGCGTCCCGCCAGAGATCCTCCAGCGCGTAGCGCTCGCGCGCCTCGGGAGTGAAGACGTGGAGGAAGCAGTCGAGGTAGTCGAGGACGATCCAGCCGGCGGTGCCCTCGCCGTCCACCCCCCCGGGCAGGACGCCCGTGTCGCCTTTCACCCGCACCCGGACCTCGTCGACGATCGCCCGCGCCTGGCGTTCGTTGCGGGCGCTGCAGATCACCAGGAAATCGGTATAGGCGACCAGCTTGCGCATGTCGAGGACGACCACGTCCTCGGCCTTTTTGTCGTCGGCCAGCTCGGCCAGGCGACGGGCGAGGCTCTCTGACTCGATCGTGCTCATCGGTAGAGACCCTTCTCCTCGATGAAGCGGGCGACCGGCTCGGGAACGAGGTAGCGCAGCGGCCGTCCGCTGGCGGCGCGCTCGCGGACCGCCGAGGAGGAGACCCCGAACTGGGGCATCTCCAGCATCGTCACCCGCTCGCCGGCACCGAGGCTGCGCATCGCGGCGACGACGTCGGCCTCCGAGACGCCGGCACGACGGGCGACAGCGATCCGGGCCAGCTCGACCACGCGCTCGGGGTTGCGCCAGCTCTCCAGGCCCACGGCGGCGTCCGCCCCCATCACGAACACCAGCTCCCTGTCGCCTTTCTCCTTCGCAAGCATTTCCAAGGTCTCATACGTGTAGGACGGCCCCTCGCGGTCGACCTCGAGGCTGGAGACCGAGAAGCGCGAGTCGTCGGCGGCCGCGAGGCGGGTCATCGTCATCCGCAGCTCCCGGCCCGGGTCGTCGGCGATCCGCTTGTGCGGGGCCTGGCCGGTCGGGACCAGGACCACTTCGCTGAGGCCAAGCTGCCAGAGCGCCTCCTGGGCCAGCGCCAGGTGACCGAGGTGCGGCGGGTTGAAGGCCGACCCCAGCACCCCGATGCCGCCCTGCGGCCCGCTATTCACGTACCTGGCCGTCGCCGCGCGCCACGTATTTGAACGTGGTCAGCTCGCGCAACCCGATCGGGCCGCGAGCGTGCAGCTTCTGGGTCGAGTTGCCGATCTCGGCCCCCATCCCATACTCGAACCCGTCGGTGAAGCGGGTCGAGGCGTTGACATAGACAGCGGCCGCGTCGACGTCGGCGACGAACTCCTCGGCTGCCTCCTCCGAGGAGGTGACGATCGCCTCGGAGTGACCGGTGCCGTGGGCATTGATGTGTTCGACCGCGTCGATCAGCGAGTCGACGACCCCGACGGTCATCTTCAACTCCAGGTACTCGCGGTCCCAGTCGTCCTCGTGGGCCTCGCCGATCTCGACCCCACCGGCGAGCTCGCGGGCCCGCTCGTCGCCGAACAGCTCGACCCCGTGCTCATCGAGGTCGGCGAGCACCACCGGCAGGAAGCGAGGGGCGATCGCGGCGTCGACCAGCAGCGTCTCGGCGGCATTGCAGACGCCGGGGCGCTGCACCTTGGCGTTGACGACGATCCGCCGCGCCATCTCGGGATCCGCCTCGGCGTGGACGTAGACATGGCAGTTGCCGGCTGCCGCGTACATCACCGGCACCGTCGCGACCTCCTTGATCGCCTCCTTCAGCGCCTCGCCGCCGCGCGGGATCAGCAGGTCGATCGTGTCCTCGCGCGTCGCCAGCTCGGCGAGGTCGCCGCGATCGCCGCCGAGCAGCAGCACCGCGTCCTCGGGCAGGCCGGCCTCGGCCAGCGCCTCGCGGACGACCGCGGCCAGTGCCCCGTTGGAGCGTTCGGCGTAGCTGGAACCGCGCAGAATGATCGCGTTGCCGCTCTTGATCGTCAGCGCCGCGCAGTCGATCGTCACGTTCGGGCGGGCCTCGTAGACGACGGCGATCACGCCCAGAGGCACCTGAACCTTGCGCAGGTCGATGCCGCTGGCGAGGGTGCGGTGCTCGAGCTCCTCGCCGACCGGATCGTCGAGGGCGACGATCGCGCGCACGCCATCCGCCATCGCATCGATCCGCTCCTGGGTCAGGGTGAGCCGGTCGCGCAGCGCCTCGCTGAGCACCGAGGCGCGCTCGTCGGCCAGATCCTCAGCGTTCGCAGCGAGGATCTCCTCGCTGCGCTCGCCGAGCAGCCGCGCCGTCGCGTCCAGGGCGCGATCCTTCGCCTCGCTCGGGGCATTGCCGAGAGCGCGCTCCGCCAGTTTGGCGGCAGCACAGGTCTCGGCGACGCTGGTCGTCGTCACTGCCATGCGAACAAGGGTAGCTGGGGCAGCGCGGTTGCCTTTTCCTCCGCTATGCGACGGAAAGGTCGATCACGCCCTCAGAGGAGGACGAAGCGGTCGCGGTGGATCACCTCGTCGGCGGCGTGCGGGAGCAGGTCGCGCACGCGATCGCTCTGCATCCCCTTCGCCTGACCGAGCTCGCTGGCCGAGTACTCGCTGATGCCTTTGCCGATCACGGAACCGTCGACGGCGACGTCGACGGCGTCGCCAGCCTCGAACTCACCTTCGGCGGCGAGGACCCCGACCGGCAGCAGGCTCGAGCCCTGCTCGCGCAGTACCTCGGCGGCGCCAGCGTCGACCTGGATCGTGCCGCGCGCCGGCTTCGCGTACTTGAGCCAGAGCTTGAAGCTGGAGGCGCGGGTTGCCTGCGCACGGAAGCGAGTGCCGACCTCCTCGCCGGCGGCGGCCGCGGCCAGCGTTCCCGGCTTGGTGCCGTTGCAGATCGTCGCCCGGATTCCGGACTCGCTCGCCATCTCCGCCGCCGCCACCTTGCTGCGCATGCCGCCGGATCCGAAGGCCGAGGTGCGGTCGCCGATCTCCAGCGCCCGCAACTGCTCGAAGTCCTCGACCTCGGCGATCGGGCTGGCGCCGGGGTCGAGCTGCGGATCGGCCGTCATCACCCCGTCGACGTTGGTCAGCAGCACCAGCAGCCGCGCGTCGAGCAGGATCGCCACCTGGGCGGCGAGGAAGTCGTTGTCGCCGAAGCTGATCTCGTCGGTGGCGGTGGTGTCGTTCTCGTTGATCACCGGCACCACCCCCCAGCTGACCAGCCGCCGCAGCGTCTGGCGCGCGTTCAGGTAGTTGGTCCGCGCGGCGATGTCGGCGGCGGTCAGCAGCACCTGGGCAGCCTTCGTCCCACCCCGCGCCAGCCTGCTCTCGTAGGCGCGGAAGAGGTCGCCCTGGCCGACCGCGGAGGCGGCCTGCAGCTCGTCCATCGCTCGCGGCCGCACCGGCAGCTCCAGCAGTCGCATGCCCCGAGCGATCGCCCCCGAGGTGACCATCACCACCCGCTCGCCGCCCTGCTCGAGCTCGCTGACCTGAGCGCAGACGCTGTCGAGGACGTCGACGCGCAGCTCGCCGTCGTCGGCGGCGACGATCGAGGATCCGAGCTTGACGACCAGGGTCATGGCGAGCAAAGTAGCCGAGATGGCCTCATCGCTCGGCTGGGGAGCCCTCGCCGCCAGCTCACTCGTCATCGGCGCCTTCCTCGCCTTCGCGCGCCGCTGGCCACCGCGTCAGGTCGGCTTCGTGCTCGCCTTCGGCGCCGGCGCCCTGATCAGCGCCGTCAGCTTCGAGCTGGCCGAGGAGGGATTCGCGCTCGGCGGCACCGGCGTCACCGCGATCGGCCTGGGAGCGGGCGCGCTCACCTATTACGCCCTCGACGGCCTGATCGCGCGCCACCAGGCGACCGGCCGCGGGCGCCGCGGCCGTGCCAGCGGCGACAACGCCGGCACGGCGCTGGCGCTCGGCGCCTTCCTCGACGGCATCCCGGAGCAGGCGGTGCTCGGCATCAACCTCGCCGCCGGCAAGGGGGTTGGCGTGGCGCTGCTGATCGCGATCTTCGTCTCCAACCTGCCGGAGGCGATCGGCTCCGCCGACGACATGCGCAGGGCCGGCCGCTCCCGCACCGCGATCCTGCGCCTCTGGGCGCTGGTCGCCGCGATCTGCACCCTGGCGACCGTGGTCGGCTACCTGATCGCCGACGCGGCCAGCGCCGACGTCCAGGCCACGATCGACGGCTTCGCCGCCGGGGCGCTGCTGGTGATGCTGATCGACTCGATGATCCCCGACGCCAGGACCGACGCCGGCCGCCTCGCCGGCCTCGTCACCGTGCTCGGATTCGCGCTCGCGGCGGGACTCTCAAGCGTCTCGTAAGCCGAGTGCCTCAGAGAGTGCGCAGGGCATTGAGCGCGATCTGGACGACCAGTGCAAGCGTCATCACGGCGATCCCACCCCAGATCCAGACACGTTCGAGGTGCTTGACCTGCTTGGGCGACAACTCATCGAGGCGCCGTTCACGTCGAACGATCACCTCCCGGCTAAGCACCCCGCCGAACAGGGCGCCGTAGGCGGGGTACTGCAGAACGGGGGAAACATCGATGACGGGAAGAAGATCCGCAACGACGACAAGTCCGGCAATGATCAGCACCCAGTCGAAGAGAGAAAAGCTCCGTTCCGCAGCATCTCTCATGCCGATGGTGGCTTTGTTGAAGACAAAAAGTTTCACCTCTGCCATGGTAGCCGGAGGGTCGGCACCATGTCGGCAGGGCTCAGACGTGCAGCTCGAACTCGTGCTCGCCGACGCGGACGTCGTCGCCGGGCTCGAAGCCAGCCTTGGTGAGGGCGGAGATCACCCCCATCTCGCCGAGCCTCTGCTCGAGGTAGGCAAGCGCCTCCTCGTTGCGAAGGTCGTGGCGCTCGAAGAGCAGCTCGACGCCGCGGCCCTGGATCCGAAAGCCACCATCGTCCTCCTGTTCGACCCAGTAGCCGCCCTCGCCGACCGGCCGGTAGACGCGGTGCTCGACCTCGAACTCGGCGCCGGGCGCTGCCGGCACGGTGACCTGCGCGGCTGCTCCGGTCGGCGCCGACTCGAGGCTGTCCAGCGCCGAGAGGATGCGTTGCCGCAGAGCATCCATGCCTTCCCCGGTCGCCGCCGAAGCCGAGAGGACGCCAAGCGACTCCTCACCGAGCCTCTCGCTCCACTCCGCCAGCGCCGCCTCGACCTCCTCGGCCGGGATCAGATCGCGCTTGCTCAGCAGCACCAGCTCGGGCAACCGCTCCAGCCCCGCCCCGTGCGCGGCCAGCTCCACCTTGACGGTCTCGTAGTTCTCCTCCGGAGTCCCCTCTTCCGGCGCCAGGTCGACCAGGTGCACAAGAATCGAGCAGCGCTCGACGTGAGCCAGGAACTCATGCCCCAGCCCCAGCCCCTCCGCCGCACCTTCGATCAGCCCCGGAATGTCCGCCACCACCGCCTGCCGGTCCTCCCCTTCGATCGTCCCCAGCACCGGCGAGAGCGTCGTGAACGGGTAGTCCGCCACCTTCGGCGCCGCCCGCGTCAGCCGCCCCAGCAACGACGACTTCCCCGCGTTAGGCAGCCCCACCAGCCCCACGTCCGCCAGCAGCTTCAACCGCAGCTCGATCCACCCCTGTTCCCCCTTCGTCCCCTTCTCCGCGAACCGCGGAGCCTGCCGCGTCGAGCTCGTGAACCGCTTGTTCCCATGCCCCCCGCGCCCCCCATGAGCAACAACAGTCCGCTGCCCCGGCGTCACCAAGTCAAGAGCAGCCCCGTCCACCGTCTCCGCCTGCGTCCCCGGCGGCACCGCAATCTCCAAATCGTCCCCCCGACCCCCATGCCGATTGGACCCTTCCCCATTCCCCCCACGCTTCGCCCTGAAGTGTTTGCTGCCACGAAGTGCGCCAAGGTCCCGCCGCGACGGATCGCAAACGAGAACGACGTCACCACCGTGCCCGCCGTCGCCACCGTCAGGGCCACCCCGCGGCACATGCGCCTCCCGCCGAAACGAGACGCACCCATTCCCCCCGGCGCCACCCTCAACCCAAACTTTAGCCTTGTCGTCCATGACTCGGGGAGCTTAGAAGGAGAGTGGAGCCCGGAAGGAAGGGGCGGTGCCCCTTCCACGGAGGCTCAAGCGGCGACGCCGCGAATCACCACGCCACCCCAGCTGCGCGACGGCCTCCGGGGAAGGGGCACCGCCCCTTCACCCCGGCCTGTGCCTAATCCTCAGCGAGGACGCGGATGGTCCGACCCTTACGGCCGGGCTTGAAGTCAACAACCCCCGCCCGCGAAGCAAAGATCGTGTGATCCCGCCCAATCCCAGTCCCGTCGCCAGGCCAGAACCTGGTCCCCCGCTGCCGCACGATGATCTCGCCGCCGGTAACCCGCTGACCGGCGAAGACCTTGACCCCGAGCATGTTCGGGTTCGATTCACGCCCGTTGCGGCTCGAGCCGAGCCCTTTCTTATGCGCCATCAGAGCCCTCCTCTTTGCTGGCTTTCTCAGCGGCCGGCTCTTTTTTGGCGGCCGCTTTGCGGGCGCCCATTTTGATCTCGGTCACCTCGAGCTTGGTCAGCTCGGAACGGTGGCCGGCACGGCGCCGGTAGCCCTTCTTGGCCTTGTATTTGAAGACTTTGATCTTCTTGCCGCGCAGGTGCTCGGCGACCTTCGCCTCGACTTTCACCTTCTCGAGCTCTTTCGGCTCGGCGACGACGTCGCTGTCGCGGAACAGGACCGCGCGCAGCGCAACCTTGTCGCCCTCCTTGGCATCGAGGCGGTCGACGAGCAGGGACGTGCCCTTCTCGACCTTGTACTGCTTGCCACCGCTTTCAACTACTGCGTACATCGTCAATCGCTCTCTTTGCTGCCTTGTTTGGCGCGCGAACGCCCCCGACCGCCTCGGCGACCGCGACTGCGTTTGCGCTCAGGAGCGGCGGAGTCTAGCTCGGCGCCGTTCTCGCTGCCTCCCCCGCTGCCGTTCGGCGACTCGCCGCCCAGCAGCGAGGCGGTTGCCGCGGCCCGCTCGACCTCCTCGATCCGCACCATCCGCCGCTGGCCGACGTAGCGACCGCCGCCGGTGACGCTGACGATGTAGGAGTCGATCCGGGCGACGGCGTCGTCGGCGTTGTACATATGCGGCTCGTCGATGTTGACCAGCACCTCCTCGCCGACCTTGAAGGGCAGGGCCCGCTCCTCGATCTCCTCGCGAGTGCCGGACTCGACCAGCTCGAAGGTGTCGATCGCCAATGCGTCGCCGCCCTCGAAGTGGAAGCGCTTGCCGGTCTCCGCCTCGAGCTCGGTGAGGCCGCTGTCGTCGCCGGTCAGCTCGCGCGCCACTTTCGGATTGACGCGGAGCAGGAATGCCTCGGTGTCGGCATGCTCGGCGACGATTTCGCGCATCTTGCGCAGCCCTTCCAGGGCCACCGTCTCGGCCGAGAGGATCACTCCCTCGCCGTGGCAGGTCGGGCAGGGAGCGGTGAGGATCTCGCGGACCCCGTCGGTGACGTTCTGGCGGGTCATCTCGACCAGGCCGAGCGGCGAGACCTCGACGACGTAGCTCTTCGACTTGTCGGCGTCGAGCGCTTTGCGCATCGTCTTCAGGACTTTGTCCCGGTTGCTTGCCCGTGCCATGTCGATGAAGTCGATGACGATGATGCCGCCGATGTCGCGCAGGCGCAGCTGCCGGACCGCCTCATCGGCGGCCTCGGTGTTGACTTTGGTGATCGTCTCCTCGAGGCCGCCTTTGCCGCGGCCGGTGAAGCTGCCGCTGTTGACGTCGATCACGGTCAGCGCCTCGGCGTAGTCGATGATCAGGTAGCCGCCCGAGGGCAGGTCGACGCGGCGGTTCAGCGTCGACTCGATCTCCCGGTCGATTTTCCATTTCTCGAACAGCGACTGCTTCTCGCCGTTGTACAGCTCGACGCCCTCGACCAGCTCCGGCGCGGTGCGCTGGAAGAAGTTGGTGACCCGCTCGAACTGCTTGTCGGAGTCGATGATCGCCCGCTCGAACTCGCTGAGGAAGACGTCGCGGAGGACCCGCACCGGCAGGTCGGCCTCCTGGAAGACCATCGCCGGCGCCTTGCTTTCGCCGGCCCGGCGGTCGAGCACCTGGTTGAGCTTCTGCAGGTAGGCGATCTCGCGGACGAAGTCGGATTTTTTGGCGCCGTGGGCGGCGGTGCGGACGATCAGGCCGCCAGGGCCCTTGTAGGTGCGGTCGACCATCTTGCGCAGCCGGTCGCGCTCGGAGTCCGAGAGCCGGCGGCTGACGCCGACCCCCGAGCCCGTCGGAGCGAAGACGAGGTAGCGGCCGGCGATCGAGACGTTCATCGAGAGCCGCGCGCCCTTGGTCTTCAGCGGATCCTTGACGACCTGGACGAGGATCTCCTGGCCAGGTTTGATCAGCTCGTTGATGCGGCGACCGGAGCCGCGCCCGCGCTTCGGCGCCTGCTCGCCGCCGGGCAGGACGATCTCGTCGACGTGCAGGAAGCCGTTGCGCTCGAGGCCGATGTCGACGAAGGCGGCCTCCATGCCGGGCAGGACGTTGTCGACCTTGCCCTTGTAGATGTTGCCGACGATCGAGCGCCGGCCGCGGCGCTCGATGTAGAGCTCCGCTACGTCGCGCTTGCCGCCTTTGGACTTGGACTCGAGGACGGCAACGCGAGTCTCTCCGCGCTCGGCGGAGACCAGAATCGTTTTCTTCATGGGGTGTTCAGCTCAGTTCGTGTAAGTACGCATCGCCTGCCTCGATTCGAGGTATCACCAGGCGAACCTCCCTCGCTGGCCGATGCGCGCTTGCACGTTGATGCTCTGAAGGACTCCGACGGCGAGGAAGGTCGCCAATACCGACGACCCCCCGTAGCTCATCAACGGCAAGGGGATGCCCGTGATCGGCATGATGCCGAGGTTCATCCCCACGTTGACGAAGACCTGGAACAGCACGGAGACGGCGATGCCGCCCGCGACCAGGGTCCCGTAGGAGTTCTTCGAGAGCGTCACGATCCGCAGCGCCCGCCAGATCAGGAGGGCGTAAAGGGATAGGACTAACGCGGCGCCCGCGAACCCGTAGCGCTCACCGATCACCGCGAAGATGAAGTCGGTGTGCCGCTCGGGAACGAAGTCGAGCCGCGTCTGGGTGGCACGATCGCCACGCCCGGTCAGCTGACCGGAACCGGTGGCGATCACTGATTGGTTCTGCTGATAGCCGGCACCGGCCTCGTGCGCATGGGGATCGAGGAACGAGGTAAGGCGTTCCTGCTGATATCCCTTGAGCACGGGGGTCCCGACCGCCGGAGCGACGACCAGGACCAGTGCGATCAGGGCGACTAGCGCCCCGCCGATCACCGCGAAGTGCGTCCAGCGGACGCCTCCGAAGTACATGACGGCCAGCGTTGCGACCGCGAACACCATCGAGGTGCCGAGGTCAGGCTGCAGGAAGACGAGCGCAGCCGGAGCCAGGCCGAGGCAGAGGTAGCGCACCGTGCGCTGAACCTCGGACCCGCGCCTGGCGCCGTCGATCACGAACCCGGCAAGCGCCAAAACGAGCAGGAGCTTGCCGAGCTCCGACGGCTGGAAACTGAAAAAGGGGAGTTCGAATGCACGTCTAGAACCGCGAGCGGCGAAACCGAAGACAAAGACGAGAGAGACGCTCGCGCACAGGAAAGTGTAGATGCCGACCCGGAGCTCGCGGAATCGCGAGTAGTCGATCCGGGTCAGGACCAGCATTCCAACGATGCCGAGCAGGCCGTAGAGCGCCTGCCGGTCGACGTAGTAATTGGGGCTGCCGGGGACGTCGTGGGTGGTCGCCTGGGCGAGGGTGAAGACGCTGAAGGAGACCAGGCCGATCGCGGCGAAGGCCAGCGGCCAGTCGAGGTTGGCGATGCCAAGCCGCTCGGCGATGCCGACGCGGACTGCGAAGGGCTCGGGGCGGGCGTTGCGGGCGCGGGTCGCGTACATCATCCAGTGCTGCTCTTGGAGCTTTCTTCCTGCAGGGCTTTGTGGAAATACGCTTCGAGGATCGTCTTCGCGGCGGGTGCGGCGGATTCGGCCCCGAAGCCGCCTTCCTCGACGGTTACCGCAGTGACGATACGCGGGTTCGGGTATGGAGCGAGGACGATGTACCAGGACTGGTTCGCGTGACCCACCCGTTCAGCGGTGCCGGTCTTGCCCGCGACCTCGATCGGGAAGCTCGAGAAGATGGGGTAGGAGGTGCCGCCGGGAGCCTGAGCCGCCTCGTGCAGGCCCTCGAGGATCACCTGCCGCGATTCGGGGTCGATGCGGACATGGCGGCGCGGCTTCGGCTCGAATTCCTCGAGGACGCGGCCGGCGGCGTCTTCGACCCCCAGCCCCAGGTGCGGCGTCGGCACGGTGCCGCCGTTGGCCAGCGTCGCGTAGGCGACAGCCATCTGCAGCGGGTTGGTCTGCAGGTCGCCCTGGCCGGTCGCCAGCTGGATGTCGTCGCCGGCCGACCAGGGCCGTTCGGTTTCGCCGGCCTTGTAGAGCTGGTTGCGCCAGGCCTTGCTCGGCAGCAGGCCTTCGACCCCGGGGATGTCGATCCCGGTCGGCCGACCGATCCCCAGCGCGTGCGCCCAGTTCTGGAGCTTGTTGTTGTCCCACATCTTCAGGCCGAGCAGGTAGAAGTAGACGTCGGAGGAGACGCGCAGGGCCGAGACCAGGTCGACCGGCCCGTTGGCGACTCCTTCGGAGTTTTCGAATTTCTGTTCGCCGACGGTGATGCTGCCGGTGTCGTCGATCGTCGAGCTCGGCGTCACCAGGCCTTCTTCGAGGCCCGCCAGCGCGGTGATGAGCTTGAAGGTCGAGCCGGTGGGATAGAGGCCTTCGGTGGCGCGGTCGTTGAGCGGCGCCGACGGGTTGCGGTAGAGCTGGTCGACCTGGGCCTGGGTCATCGGCCTGGTGAATTCGGAGGGATCGAAGGTCGGGCTGGAGCCGAGGCCGAGGATTTCGCCGTTGTCGACGTTCATCGTGATGAAGGCGCCCGGCAGCCCGCGTTCGGAGAGGGCCGCTTCGCCGGCCTCCTGGACGGCCGGGTCGACCGTCAGCTTCAGGCTCTCCCCCGGGGTCGGCGGCTTCGAGTAGAGCTGGCCGCCGGGAGTCGGCTGGCCGAGCGCGTTGACCTGGATCCGGGTCAGGCCGGGCTGCCCGCGCAGGTAGCGGTCGTAGGTAGCCTCCACCCCGCCCTGGCCGACCTCGTCGCCGGGTTCGAGCTGTTTGTAGGGGCGCTCTTTCAGCTGTTCTTCGGTGACCTCGCCGACGCTGCCGACGAAGTGGGCGCCGAAGGTGCCGTGCGGGTAGCGACGCAGGAAGACCCGCTGCACGGCGAGGCCGGGGAAATCGCGTTTGTTCTCTTCGAGGTAGTAGACGAGGTCGTAGCCGACGTCCTTGCGCAGCGTCACCGGCGCCCCCGCGGCGACTTCTTCGCCTTCGCGGATCGTCCGTCGGAGCTTCCGCGGCGACATGTGCGCGAGCTGGCCGACCCGGCGCAGCTCGGCGTTCGCTTCGGCAGGGTCCGCGGGCAGGCGGGCGGTGTTCAGCTGCAGGGCGAGGCTGGTGCGGTTGTCGACGATCGTCTCGCCGTTGCGGGCGACGATGTCCCCGCGCGGAGCGATCACTTTGAAGGAGCGGGTGCGGTTGTTCTTCGCCTCGGCCAGGTAGTCGGGACCGGAGAGGACCTGGAGGTTCCAGAGGCGGAAGAAGAGCACGGCGAAGAGGGCCACGGCGACGCCGCCGACGACGGCGATGCGCAGGGCCAGTCTGCTGCTGGCTTGGGGACGATCTCCCGAGCGCAGGTACACGGCTGCCTCCTAGGCTCCCAAAACCGACGGCCGCCTGCCAGAGCGCGGGCGCACGATCGGTTCCTCGACCAGGGCCGGCCGCAGCAGGCGACGCAGGCCGAGGTAGATCGGCCAGCCGAGGAAGAAGGCGAAGATGCTCTTGATCAGCAGGTCGCGAATGACCAGGGTGCTGACCGCCGAGTCGACGCCGAGCATCAGCGCCAGGGCGCCGAAGCCGAGCTCGGCGAAGAGGGTCAGGACCATGCAGAGCAGCGGCGGCACCAGCGGGCTGTGGATCTCGAAGCGCTCGCGAAACATTCCGGCCAGGTAGCCGACCGCGAGCAGGACCAGGGAGCCGCCGCCGAGCGGCTGCACCAGCAGGCAGTCGAGCAGGAAGCCGAGCGCGAAGCCGCTGACGGCGCCGGTCATCGTGCCCCCCAGCAGCCCCAGCGAGACGACCACCGCCGGGAGGATGTCGGGGCTGGTGTGGAAGACGGCGACCTGCGAGAAGAAGGAGAGCTGCAGGATCACCGCGAGCAGGCCGATCGCGACCAGTCGCACGACGATCTTCCGGGTCAGGATCACCCGCGCCAGCCCCCGGTCAGGACCTGGATCAGGTCCAGCTCGCGAAGGTCGGCGTAGGGACGGACGTGGACCTGCTGCTGGGCCTCCTGCTCTTCCAGCGAGGCGCGGCTGATTTCGCCGATCGGGATGTTCGGTGGGAAGCGCGAGTCGATGCCCTGGCCGCGCCAGCCGGCCGTGACGACAACCTGGCCGCGGTGGACGTGCTTGGCCGAGTCGATGAAGTCGAGGATCAGGTCGCCCGGGTCGCCGACGTTGGGCTTGACCACGCCCTGCACCCCGACCGGCACGACCTTGGCCGAGACGGCGCTGGAGTTGTCGGCGATCAGCGCCACCTGCGAGGACCCTGGCGTCACCGCCGAGACGGTGCCGATCAGGCCGTCGCCGTTGATGACCGGGTCGTTGAGCTTGACCCCGTCGCCGCTGCCGACGTCGACGGTTACGTCGGCGAACCAGATCGTCGGCGAGCGGGCGATCACGCGGCCGGTGACCGGTTGGTAGCCGCCGGGGATGGCGCCGCCGCGGTCGAGCTGCACGAGCTTGCGCAGCTGCGCGTTTTCGGCCAGCGCCGCCTTGACCCCGACCGCCTGCTTGCGGGCGACCTCGAGTTCGCTCTGCAGGCGGCTCTCCTTGCCGCGTGCGTCGAAGGTCTTGTCGAACCAGTTGATCAGGTCGCGGGCGGGCTTCAGGGCCCGGTCGGCGACCGACTGGACGGGGCTGAAGATCGTGCTGACGCCACGCTGGACGCCGTTGGATCCCTGGCCGTAGGTGATCGTCAGCAGCGCGAAGGAGCCGACGACGAGAAGCGCCAGCACGGCCCTGCGGCGGCGTACTTGCTTTCGGTACATGTGGTGGAAGACCTGGAGTTGGGGCTTGAACGGGGCTGCGGCTAGACGCGCCGCCGCGCCCCCGAGTTCTTCTTGCTTGCACGGTGGAGAGTCTCGAACTCCTCTAGGGAAAGCCCGGAACCGACCGCCACGCAGGTCAGCGGCGACTCAGCCAGCTGACACGGCATCTGGCACTCGTCCCGCAGACGTTGCTCCAAGCCCTGCAGCAGAGCGCCGCCGCCGGCGAGGGTGATGCCGCGGTCCATGATGTCACCCGCCAGCTCCGGCGGGGTCCGGTCGAGCGTCTCCTTGACGGCGGCGACGATGTGGCTGACCGGCTCGTCGAGCGCGACGCGGATCTCCTCCGAGGTGAGTTCGACGGTTTTCGGCAGCCCGGAGACGAGGTCGCGGCCGCGGATCTCGGTCCGCACCTCCTCGGGCAGCACCGAGGCCGAGCCGGCCTCGAGCTTCACCTCCTCCGCGGTCGGCGTCCCGATCGCCAGTTTGTACTTCTGTTTGCAGTGGGCGACGATCGCTTCGTCGAGCTCGTCGCCGCCCACCCGGATCGACTGCGAGACGACGATGCCGCCGAGCGAGATCACCGCGACCTCGGTGGTGCCGCCGCCGATGTCGACGATCATCGAGCCGGTCGGCTCGGCGACCGGCAGGCCGGCACCGATCGCCGCCGCCATCGGCTCCTCGATCAGGTAGGCCTGGCGGGCACCGGCGGAGAGGCAGGCCTCCTCGACGGCGCGCTTCTCGACGCCGGTGACGCCGGAGGGCACGCAGACGACGACACGCGGGTGGGCGAAGCGGTTGGAGTGGACCGAGTGGATGAAGTGGCGCAGCATCTGTTCGGTGACGTCGAAGTCGGCGATGACGCCGTCCTTGAGCGGGCGGATCGCCGTGATCGTGCCCGGCGTCCGACCCAACATCCGCTTCGCCTCGACGCCGACGGCGTGGACCTGGCCGTTGCGCGAGTCGATCGCCACCACCGAGGGCTCGGAGAGGACGATGCCGCGCCCGCGGACGTAGACGAGCGTGTTGGCCGTGCCGAGATCGACCGCCATGTCGCGGCCACCAAGCCGGGTGAAGTAGCTGAATATGCCCATGCGTGATTTGCGGGAACTAAGGCCGGAATGATCCCAAACCCCCCGAGTGGGCAGGAGTCGCGGCTCAGGCCTGGGCGAAGAGATGCGGCGCCAGCTCGGCGAGCAGGCCGACGGGCAGCCCGACGACGTTGGAGACGCTGCCCTCGAGCCGCTCTACCAGGGTGGAGCCGAGGGTCTGGATCGCGTAGCCGCCGGAGCGGTCTCGCCACTCGCCGAAGGCCACGTAGCGCTCTTTCTCCACCTCGGAGAGAGGCTTGAAGACGACGGTCGTCGTTTCCAGGCCGCTGCGCTCCTCGCCGTCCCGGAGCAACACCAGGCCGCTCATCACCGTGTGCGCGCGGCCCGACATACGGTCCAGGTAGACGCGGGCCTCGGCCGCATCGACGGGTTTGCCGAGTGCCGTGCCGTCGAGGACGACGTCGGTGTCGCAGCCGATCACCAGGGCGCCGGCCGGCGCCTTCACCGCTCGCGCCTTGCGGCGGGCGTTCTCGACCACCTCGATCTCCGGATCGCCGCCATAGAGCTCCTCGACGCCGGAGACGATCGTCTCGAACTCGATGCCGAGCTTGGTGAGGATCTCGCTCCGCTGCGGGGACCCGGATGCCAGCACCACGCTCATCGCGTGGGCGGCCCTAGCTCAGCTCGGGGAACCAGATCCCGATCTCGCGCTCGGCGGACTCGTCGGAGTCGGAGCCGTGGACCATGTTGAAGGTCACCTCGAGCGCGAAGTCGCCGCGGATCGAGCCGGGCGCGGCCTCGACCGGGTTGGTGGCGCCGATCAGCTGCCGGGCGGCCGGGACCGCTTCGACTCCCTCGAGAACCAGCGCCACCAGGGTGCCGCCGGTGATGAACTCGACCAGCTCGCCGAAGAAGGGCTTCTCGCTGTGCTCGGCGTAGTGCTGGTGGGCGATCTCCTCGCTGGCGCGCATCGACTTGATCGCGGCGATGCGAAGCCCCTTGCGCTCGAAGCGGGCGATCACCTCACCGCTGAGGGCGCGCTCGAAGGCGTCAGGCTTTACGAGGATCAGGGTCCGGCTCACGGCTGGTGCTCCTTTGTTGGCGTTGGCTGCTTGACGCCTCGGAGGAGGCGCCGCGGGCGGTTTCGCTGTCGGCGGCGCTCGCGGAAGGTCGTTTGCCGGGGGGGGCTTTTTTGCGCGCTGCCTGCCGTTTCGGCGGCGGCTCGCGGCGGGGCAGCTCGCCCTCGGGCTGGCGCTCGCGGGAGCCGCGACGGCCGCGCTCCCGCTCGGCACCGCCGCGCAGGGTCGATTCGCAGAACGGGCAGAGTTCCCAGCGCGGGTCGACCGGCTTGCTGCAGGTCGGGCAGGGATCCTTGAGCCGGCGCTGGCAGTTTGGGCAGCGCAGGTAGTTCTTCTCGATCGGGTACTCGCAGTTGGGGCAGGAGGAATCGCGCAGCTGCTGAACCCGCAGCTCCGCCGCCTTGATCTCGAGCTCGCGCTCGTGGGCGTCCTCGAGGAACTCCGGCGGCCGCACGATCGCGTAGACGGCGGTGCCGATGAAGGGGAAGAAGGAGGCGACGGTCGCGCAGCCGACCAGGAACGGGTCGGAGATGCGGCGCTTGGCGTCGAGATAGGTGTAGACGATCAGCGCCAGCCAGAGCACGACAAGCATCAGCAGGAAGAGGGTCGCGACCAGATTGAGGCCGCTGTTGCTGATGCCGAAGATCGCTAGTGACATGGGTTTGGCGCCCGCCGTAGAGGGACGGGCAGTCTACTTCTCCGCCGGCGCCGCAAACCCTGTCGGGCTCTTGCCGCTGGCCGAATTGCTCAGAGGAACATCCTCCCGAACAGGTACCCGACGCCGAAGAAGAAGAGGATCACGATCGCCACCACGGCGGCGACGAGACCCATCATCGAGAGCAGTTCGGTGCCGGCGCTGCGATTCATCGCCCCGAATCCTCGCAGAGCAGCGCCCGCGCGGGGGCCAGCGCGTAATGCGAGCCGGTGACGAGGAGGATGCCCTCGGGGGACGCGAAGGCGAGCTGACGCGCCCGCTCGAGAGCGCCGGCGAAGTCGGGGTCCGCCTCGGCGGCGAGGCCGGCAGCCTCGCAGGCCGCCAGGAGCTCCGCGGCCGGGCGCGAGGCGGCGCCGGGGCGTCCATGCCCTTCCAGGGCCGCCGCCGGCAGCTCAGCGCAGATCGCCCGATCGAGGACCGGCGCCAGGGCGCCCACCATCGCCTCGGCGTCCTTGTCGGCGAGCACCGCGAGGCAGGCGACGACGCGACGGCCCTCGGCCAGGGCGGGCAGTGCCTCGGCCAGGGCGGCGGCGCCGTCGGGGTTGTGGGCAGCATCGAGGTAGGTGGGCGGATGCTCGGCGATCCGCTCGAGCCGGCCCGGGACGCTGAGGCCGGTGGCGACGACAGTGACCTTTTCAGCGTCGAGCTCGCCGAGGAACGCCTCGGCGGCGGCCGTCGCCAGGGCGAAGTTGCGGCGCTGGAAGCGACCGCTGGCGAGCAGCTCGACGTCGGGCCCGGGATCCTCGGGCGCCCGCACCAGGCGTGCGCCGCGCTCCGCGGCGAGGGCTTCCGCAAGCTCATCGACCGCCGGCGAGACTCGCCCCAGCACCAGGGTCGTCTGGTCGCGCAGCACCGCCAGCTTCTCGGCGGCGATCTCGGTCTCGGTCTCCCCCAGCCACTCGGTGTGGTCGCGGCCGATCGAGGTCAGCACGGTGACCCGCGAGGGAATCGTGTTGGTGGCATCGAGGCGGCCGCCCAGGCCGGCCTCGATCACCGCCACCTCGACCCGGGCCCGGGCCAGGGCGACGAAGGTCGCCGCCGTAGCGGCCTCGAACTGGGTGACCGCGTCGCCCTCCGCGAGGCTGCGGTCGACCCCTTCCGCCGCCCGCGCGACCTGCTCGACGGCGTCGGCCCAGGCGGCGGCGCCGACCTCCTCGCCGCCGATCAGGGTCCGTTCCGACCAGCGCTCGGCGTGCGGCGAGAGGCAGGCCCCGGCCTTCAGCCCATGCGCTTCCAGCAATGCCGCCGTCATCCGCGTCACCGAGGACTTGCCATTGGTGCCGACGACGTGGATCGAGGCGAAGCGATGCTGCGGCAGGCCCAGCGCCGTGGTCAGCGTCCGCATCCGCTCCAGGCCGAGCCTCCAGCCGACCGGCTCCAGGGAGTCCAGATAGCTATCCGAGCTCAGCAAGCTCCGCCTTGTAGCGCTCGAGCTTGCCGCGCTCCTCCTCGACCACCTCGGCCGGAGCCTTGGCGACGAAGCCCTCGTTGCCGAGTTTGCGCTCGCCCCGCTCGACCTCGGAGCGCAGCTCGGTACGCCGCTTCTCCAGCCGTGCGGAGACCGCCTCGGCGTCGAGCTGTTCGGAGGGCAGGACCCGGATCGGGCCGACCGAAGCGACCGGGTCTCCCCCATCGGTCTCGAACTCGAAGCGGGCGAGGCGGGCGACGAAGCCGGGCGGCTCCACCCCTTCGACCCGTGCGGTGAGGATCGCTGCCGCCGGCAGCTCGACCAGGTCGCGCCAGGCGCGCAGGCGCTGGGTCAGCTCGATGCCGGACTCGACGTCGGCCTCGGCAGCCTCGTCGAACAGCGACTCGTTCGCTTCCGGGAAAGAGTGGACGACGAGGTGACCGCGGCGAGCGGGATGGAAGGACCAGATCTCCTCGCTGACGAACGGCATCGTCGGGTGCAGCAGCGCCAGGACCCGCTCCAGCGCGTAGAGCAGCGTCGCCGAGACCTCCTCCTCGCCGTCGTAGAGGCGCGGCTTGACGATCTCCAGGTACCAGTCGCAGAGGTCGCGCCAGAAGAACGAGTAGGCCTCCTGGACGGCGTGGGCGAAGTCGTAGCTCTCCAGCTTCGCGGTGACCGAGGCGATCGTCCGCTCCAGCCGCGAGAGGATCCAGCGGTCCTCGACCGTGACCGGGCGCGGCGCCGGCTCGACCTCGGCGGTGTTGAGGAGGATCAGGCGGCTGGCGTTCCAAAGCTTGTTGGCGAGGTCGCGGCCCTGCTGGACCTTCGCGTCGGAGAAGCGCACGTCCTGGGTCGAGGACATCGCCAGCAGCCCGAAGCGCAGCGCGTCGGCGCCGTGCACGTCGATCTCCTCGAGCGGGTCGATGCCGGTGCCGAGGCTCTTCGACATCCGCCGCCCGTCGCGGGCCTGGATCACCGAGTGGACGTAGACGTCGCGGAAGGGGATCGCGCCGGGGAACTCGAGCCCCATCATCACCATCCGCGCCACCCAGAGGAAGAGGATCTCGCGGGCCGTGGTCAGGAAGCTGGTCGGGTAGAAGGCGCGCAGCTCCGGGGTCTCGTCGGGCCAGCCGAGCGTCGCGAAGGGCCAGAGCGCCGAGCTGAACCAGGTATCGAGGACGTCTTCCTCCTGGCGCAGCTCGCCGCCGCAGGCGCCGCAGCGCTCGGGCGCGGTCTCGGCGACGATCGTCTCTTCGCAGGGGTCGCAGTACCAGACCGGGATCCGGTGCCCCCACCAGAGCTGGCGGGAGACGCACCAGGGGCGGATCTCCCCCATCCAGTCGAGGTAGACGCGTTTCCACTGGGAGGGGGCGATCCGCACCTCGTCGCGTTCGACGGCGTCGATCGCCGGTTCGGCAAGCTCGTCCATGCGGCAGAACCACTGCAGCGAGATCAGCGGCTCGATCCGCTCGCCGGAGCGGTGTGAGAACGGCACCGAGTGCAGATAAGGCTCCTCGGCCCGCAGCAGGCCCTGCTCGCGCAGCGCCGCCACGATCGCCTTCTGCGCCTCGGCGATCGGCAGCCCGGCGTACTCGCCCGCCTCGGCGTTCATGCGGCCGTCCTCGCCGATCACCGAGAGCTCCTCGAGCTTGTGCTTGCGGCCGATCTCGAAGTCGTTGACGTCGTGGCCGGGGGTGATCTTCAGGGCGCCGGTGCCGAACTCGGGATCGACGTGCTCGTCGGCGATGATCGGCAGGCGCCGGCCGACCAGCGGCAGCAGGCAGTGCTGGCCGACCAGGTCTCGGTAGCGCTCGTCATCGGGGTTCACGGCGACGGCGGTGTCGGCGAGCATCGTCTCCGGGCGCACCGTGGCGACGGTGAGGACCCGGTCGGAGCCCTCGACCGGGTAGTCGATCGAGTAGAGCGCGTCCTCGACCTCGCGGTTCTCGACCTCGAGGTCGGAGATCGCCGAACGCGAGCCCGGGTCCCAGTTGACCATGTAGAGGTCGCGGTAGATGTAGCCCTTGTCGTAGAGCTGCCTGAAGACGCGGTAGACGGCCTTCACGTAGCCCTCATCGAGGGTGAAGCGCTCGCGCTCGTAGTCGCAGGAGGCGCCGAGCCGCTTGTACTGCTCGACGATCCGCGAGCCGTACTCCTCTTTCCACTCCCAGACCCGCTCGACGAAGGCCTCGCGGCCGAGCTCCTGGCGCGACTTGCCTTCCGCGCGGAGCTCTTTCTCGACCACCGCCTGGGTGGCGATGCCGGCGTGATCGGTGCCGAGGATCCAGAGCGTGTTGCGGCCACGCATGCGGTTGAGGCGGACCAGCGCGTCCTGCATCGAGCCGTTCAGCGCGTGGCCCATGTGCAGGGCCCCGGTCACGTTCGGAGGCGGGATCGCGACCGAGAAGTTGTGCTCGGGGGTGCCCTCCGCCTCGGGGTGGAAATAGCCGCCCTCGACCCATTCCGCGAAGACGCGCGCCTCGACCTCGCCGGCGTCGTACCGGGTCGTCTCCTCGAGCCGCTGTCGCTTCGCCGCGTCCATCGCGGCGAGTCTAAAGAGCGCTAGGCGGTTTCCTCGCTGAGCCCGGTGTCAGCGGCGCCGATGTCCTGATGGGCGGCCTCGGTGACGAGCGTCGGGCGACGGCCCTGGGCAATCGTCTCGCGGGTGACCACGCACTTGGTGACGTCGCGGCGCGAGGGCAGCTCGAACTGGACGTCGAGCAGGGTCTCCTCGAGGATCGAGCGCAGGCCGCGGGCACCGGTCTCGCGCTCCAGCGCCTTGTTGGCGATCGCCTCGAGGCTGTCCTCGGCGAAGACCAGCTCGATGTCGTCGAACTCGAAGAAGCGCTGGAACTGTCTGGTCAGCGCGTGTTTGGGCTCGGTGAGGATCGTGACCAGGTCGTCGCGGCTGAGCTGGTGGATCGCGGTGATCACCGGCAGGCGGCCGATGAACTCCGGGATCAGGCCGTATTCGATCAGGTCCTCGGGCAGCACCTGCTCGAACCATTCGCCGGCGTCCTTCTTCTCGCGCGAGGAGATTTCGGCGCCGAAGCCGATCCCGCGGTCGCCGACCCGCCGCTCGATCACCTTGTCGAGCTCGGCGAAGGAACCGCCGCAGATGAAGAGGATGTTGGTGGTGTCGATCGTCAGGAACTCCTGGTGCGGGTGCTTGCGCCCGCCCTGCGGGGGCACCGAGGCGGTCGTCCCCTCGAGGATCTTCAGGAGCGCCTGCTGGACGCCTTCGCCGGAGACGTCACGGGTGATCGACGGGTTGTCCGCCTTGCGCGCGATCTTGTCGATCTCGTCGATGTAGATGATCCCCGTCTCGGCCTTTTTGACGTCGTAGTCGGCGGCCTGGATCAGCTTCAGGAGGATGTTCTCGACGTCCTCGCCGACGTAGCCGGCCTCGGTCAGCGCCGTCGCGTCGGCGATCGCGAAGGGAACGTTGAGGATCCGGGCCAGGGTCTGCGCAAGCAGCGTCTTGCCGCAGCCGGTCGGGCCGAGCATCATGATGTTCGACTTCTGCAGCTCGATGTCCGTCTCCTCGGACTGAGCGATCTGGACGCGCTTGTAGTGGTTGTAGACGGCGACGGAGAGGGATCGCTTGGCGGCCTCCTGGCCGACCACGTACTCCTGCAGGACGTCGTGGATCTCGCGCGGTTTCGGCAGGTTCTCCAGCTCGAAGGCCGGAGCCGCGGTCAGCTCCTCGTCGATGATCTCGTTGCAGAGATCGATGCACTCGTCGCAGATGTAGACGCCCGGGCCGGCGATCAACTTCTTGACCTGGCGCTGCGACTTGCCGCAGAAGCTGCAGAGGAGCTGCTCGTTCGAGTCTGTGGGACGTGCCAGCGGAATCCCCTCCTAGTGGGGTGATCGGTTGCCTCCGGCAGCCCCAGAAGCTTAAAGGGGGCGACAAGCCGGTCTGTGAGGAGTGATTTACGGCGCCGCCGCAGCCGTCCCTGCTCGTGATCCGAGCCTTGCGTGGCGAGCAAGCCGGAGACCGCCGCCCGATACGGTGGGGGCGTGCCCGCGGGAGTTCAGATCGAGCCGCTGCGGATCGCGGCGGAACTGGAGCAGTTGCTGCCGGTAATCGCCGCTTACCAGCGGTTTTACGAGGTCGAGGACATCGATGACGACCGCAACCGCGCCTTCTTCGCCCGCTTCCTCTCGCCCAGCGACGACGGCGCCATCCTCGTCGCCCGCGACGGCGAGGAGATCCGCGGCTACGCCTGCCTCTACTGGCACCTCAGCTCCCTGGCAGCTGCCGAGACGGTGCTGATGAACGACCTCTTCGTCGCCGAAGAGGCGCGCGGCCAGGGCGTCGGCCGTGCCCTGATCGAGGCCAGCGCCGCCGTCGCCCGCGAGCGCGGCGCCGCCTGGCTCGAGTGGGTGACTGCCCCCGACAACACCCGCGCCCAGGCCCTCTACGACTCGACCGGAGCCGAGCGCAGCGAATGGATCGAATACGAGCTGGGGCTGTGAGCTCGGACGACCTCGGCTCGGTGTGGAGACTTTGTCGGCCATATGTCGAGTAACTCTCCACACCCACGGCCCGAAACGGCCGACACGGTCGCCTTCGAGCCGACCGGCGTCACCGACTCCGAGGTGCGGGCGCTCTATGCGGGCTTCATCGCCGAGGCGGACGGGCCGCTGGGAATCGACCTCGCGGCCGAGACCGCGAACGGCCCGCCGGTCGACCTAGAGCCACCCGGCGGAGTCCTGCTGCTGGTCCGGGTCGATGGCGAGCCGGCGGGGCTGGGCGGCGTCCGCCACCTCGACACCGAGGTCGCCGAGATCAAGAGCATGTACCTGGCGCCGGCCTTCCGAGGGCTCGGGATCGCCCGGCGACTGCTGGCCGAGCTGGAGGCGATCGCCGCCGAGCGTGGCTGCGCCGCGGTCCGCCTCGACACCTCCGACTACCTGACCGACGCGATCGGGCTCTACCGCGCCTCCGGCTACCGCGAGGTGCCTGACTACAACGGCAACGCCAAGGCCAACCTCTGGTTCGAACGTCAGCTGTAGCGGTCCCAGCGCCGCAGCGAGGGCTCGGGGTCGATCGGGATGCCGTGGACGTGGATCTCGAAGTGGAGGTGGCAGCCGACGCTGATCGCGTTGCCGGTCTCCCCCACCGCGCCAACCCGCTCGCCCTCCCAGACGCGCTCGCCATGGTGGACAGGCGGCGGCCGCGGCATGTGGGCGTAGAAGTAGCTGCGGTCCTCGCCTTCGCCGTGGATCAGCAGGTAGTTTCCGTAGAGGACCGGGTCGTAACCGGTCCGCAGCACCCGGCCGTTGCTGACCGCGACCAGCGGGGCGCCGCAGGCGGCGACGACGTCGAAGCCCTCGTGGGTGCGCCCGCCGCTGCGCGGGGCGCCGAATTCGCCGATGTAGCCGCGGATGCCGTGCGGCGCCTGGACCGGGAAGACGTGACCGTAGAACGGGAGGCCGCCGTCCGGGCTGGAGATCTGGGCGGAGGCCGGCGGCGCCGAGGCCACAAGCAGAAGCAGGGCGAAGAGAAGCGGGCGCTTCAGTGGTGTTCGATGACGCGGTCGACGATGTTGTACTCCTTCGCCTCCTCCGCGCTCATGAAGTAGTCCCGCTCGGTGTCTTTGGTGACCTTCTCGAACGGCTGCCCGGTGTGCTTGGCGATGATCTCGTCGAGGCGACGGCGGACGTCGATGATCTCTTTGGCGTGGATCTCGATGTCGGTGGCCTGGCCCTGGAAGCCGGCCGAAACCTGGTGGATGAGGATCTTCGAGTTCGGCAGCGCCATCCGCTTGCCCTCCGCGCCGCCGCAGAGCAGCAGCGCCCCCATGCTCATCGCCACCCCGACGCAGATCGTCTGCACGTTGGGCTTGATGAACTGCATCGTGTCGTAGATCGCCAGCCCCGCATACACCGAGCCGCCGGGCGAGTTGATGTAAAGGCTGACGTCCTTGTCCGGGTCCTCCGACTCGAGGTGCAGCAGCTGCGCCACGATCAGGTTGGCGATGTCGTCGGTGACCGGGGTGCCGAGAAAGACGATCCGCTCGCCGAGCAGGCGCGAGTAGATGTCGAATGCGCGCTCGCCGCGCGAGGTCTGCTCGACAACCATGGGGACCAGAGGACTCATCGGGCGGGCACTCTATAGAAGCGGCTCGGCGGACTGGGTTGGTGGAGGGACCCGTAGGGCGGAGGGTTGCGAGGGCAGGAGGCCTGGTGTCCCCCTGCGGGAATTGAGTCGCGTGGCCCCTATGGGGCCACAGCTCTGGATGTCGGAGCGCGGCCAACAGCGGCCGCGCATAAATCGGATTGCATTTCCGCGGCCTGCGGCCACATTCCCGCAGGGGGACACCAGCCCTCCTGCCACCACAGCACTCGTCTCACGGTGTACCGGCACAGTCCGCGCGGAGAGTTCCCTACAGAGACCAACCAAGCGATCTGGGACCAGACCTCACTCCAGGAGCGTTGGTGCCGGGCTTGGCCGACGAGCGGATCGGTTGGGAGGGGTGCGGTGACCCCTCTGGGCGAATGTGGCCGAAGGCCGCGATATGCAATCTGTCTACTGCGCGAGCTTTAGCTCGCGCTCCAACATCGGGAGCGTGAGCCCCATAGGGGCTCCGCGACTAAATTCGCCCAGAGGGGTCACCGCACCCCTCCCGAGCAACCCCCTCAGTCAGCCGAGTCCGGCGTCCACAGCCCGCTGGACTTGCCCTGACCCTCGTCCTGCTCCTTCTCGGGAGTCAGGATCTTCTCGCGCGCCTCGGCCCGCCCCGCCCGCTCTTCGGCCTCCTCGAGCGGGATCGGCTTGGCGGCCTCGGCGATCAGCTCGATCGCTTTGCGGGCGCGGATGTCATCGCGGATCATCTTGTCGCGACCGTTCTCGCGCAGGCGGGCGAGCAATTTCTCGGGGGTGGTGCGCTCGTGCTCGGCGCTGTGGGCGAGCGCCTCGGCCATTTCCTCGTCGGAGACCTCGATGCCCTCGGCCTCGGCGACGGCGGTGACGACCGCCTCCCGCTTCAGCTCGCGGGCGGCGTCGGGCTTCGACTCCTCGATCAGCTCCTCGCGGGTTTTGCCCTGCATCTGCAGGAAGGCGTTGGGGTCCATGCCACGCTGGGCCAGCTGCCGTTCGGTGCTCTCCCAGCGTTCGGTCGCCCGGGCGGTGACGAGGTCATCGGGGACCTCGACGGTGGCCGCGTCGACGGCGGCGTCGACGGCGGCGATGCGGAAGTCTTCCTCGGCGCGGCTGCCGAGCGCCTCGCCGACTTTCTCGCTGATGTCGGCGCGCAGCTCCTCGAGCGTGTCGAACTCGGAGGCGTCGGAGGCGAAGTCGTCGTCGAGCTCGGGCAGGACCTTCTCCCGCACCTCTTTCACCTTCACCTTGAAGGTCGCGTCCTGGCCGGCCAGGTGCTCGGCGTGGTAATCGGCGGGGAAAGTGACCTCGACGTCGCGCTCGGCGCCGGGCTCGGCGCCGCTCAGCTGCTCCTCGAAGCCCTCGATCAGGGAATTGGACCCGAGCTCCAGAAGGTAGTCCTCGGCCTTGCCGCCCTCGAAGGCCTTGTCGTCGATCAGACCCTCGAAGTCGATCAGCAGCGAGTCGCCCTCCGTCGCGGCACGCTCGACGGGCTCCAAGTGGGCGAAGCCTTCGCGGATCCGCTCGACCTCGCGGTCGACGACCTCCTCGTCGACCTCGGTCTCCTTGCGGCCGACCTCCAGGCCCTTGTACTCGCCCAGCTCGGCCTTGGGACGGACGCCGACCTCGAACTTGAAGCCGAGCGGCTCGCCCTCGGCCTCGGGCGTCGTGGTCATATCGATGCTGGGATCGCCGATCGGCGTCACACCGGTGTCGAGCAGCGCCCGTTCGTACCACTCGGGCAGCGCCTCGCGAATCGCCTCCTGAAGGACGGTCCCGAAGCCGAGGCGCTGGATCACCAGCGAGGGGGGCGTCTTGCCCTTGCGGAAGCCGGGCAGGCGCATTTCCTTCGCCATCGCTCGGGCGGCGCGGGCGGCGGCGCGACCGACGTCCTCGGCCGGAACCTCGACCTCGACGCTGACGCGGGACTCGGGTAGCTCGTTGACGCTGGTCTTCATCGGACGCGTGACCCTAGAGGATCAGCGCCGCCGAGCCGCGGTACGGAGAGCGACTCCGAAGTCGATCGCGAAGGAGAGGCCGCGACCCACCGGACCGGTCACCAACCAGGCGCGAGCCTTAACCAGCGGGGACATGACCCTCCTCGGCCTCGCCCGACCCGGCGGCGAGGATCTGGCGCTCGAGCCGCTTGCCGTGGCCGGCCGCGACGGCCCGCTGGGCGCGCTGCGCGTCGAGGGCGACGCCGCGATCCTGGGCGAGGTCGAGCAGGCGCTGCTTCTCGATCCCCTCGCCGGCCGCCTTGAAGAAGACCCAGGCGAGCAGACCGAGGCCGAGGAAGGTCCCCTCGACCATCATCACCACGCCGGCGGTGCTCTGGTCGGTCACCGCCGAGAGCCCCCAGGCCCTCTCCCCCGGCCCGTAGACCGTGTAGAGCACCTCGCCGGACCACATCAGGACGTTGCCGAGGATCGCCCCGGCGAAGCGCACGGCGATCACGTAGACGACTTTCCAGGCCGACGTGAACCACTGCGGGGTCGGCAGCGGCCCGAAGACGGGCATCCACATCAGGCAGCCGAAGAAGATGAAGGTGGAGTGCTCGAGCACGTGGACGGCCGCCCCTCCGTAGGCGGCGTCGTAAAGGGCCGGCACGTGCCAGACATAGAAGTTGAGCAACCAGAGCGGGAAGGCAACCAGCGGGTTGGCGAGAACGCGGAGCTTGTCGAAGACCGGGATCGCCAGAACTGGCTGCAGCAGCGGGCCGGTCAGGCCCAGCACCAGCAGCAGGGTGGCGATGTCGCCGATCAGGAGGTGCTCGACCATGTGGGCGATCACCAGTTCCTCGGCGAGGTCGGCGAGCGGCGAGGCGGTGGCGAGGGCGATCAACAGCAGGCCGCTGGCGAAGCAGATCTGCCGCCAGAGCGGCACCGGCCTCCCCTTCGCGGCCAGGGTCGCGGCACGCTTCGCGTAGAGGCCGGCGACCAGCAGCAGCGGCGCCAGCTCGACCAGCCCGTAGAGGCCGGACAGATGTGCGATCGGCAGGGTCACCGGAAGCCAGCGTAGCGGCGTGCCGATGCGGTTCGCCGCCCGTGGCGCTGCTAGCTTGGCTGCTGCCGTGGCCGACCGCAAAGACCTCTTCCCGCCGATCGGCAGCTACGGCTTCCTCTCCGACTGTCACACCTCCGCCCTGGTCTCCTACGACGGCGCCATCGAGTGGCTCTGCCTGCCCCGCTTCGACTCCCCCAGCGTCTTCGCCGCCCTGCTCGATCGCGGCGCCGGCCACTTCAAGCTGAAGCCGCGCGGCGTGGTAGTCCCGATCGGGCGCCGCTACAAACCGGGCACGCTGGTGATCGAGACGACCTGGGTCACCGACACCGGCTGGGCTGTCGTCCACGACGCGCTGACGATCGCCGAGTGGGCGAGCTCCGGCGCGGAAGGCGGCAGGCCCGACAGCGCCCATGAGTCGGACCGCTCGCTGCTGCGGACCGTCACCTGCCTCGACGGCGAGGTCGAGCTGGAGATGGAATGCGCGCCGCGCTTCGGCTACGGCGCCGAGGCGGCCCGCTGGGGCGGCGGCGAGCTCGGCGAAGCGGTGGCCGACTGCGTCGACGGCACCGAGCTGCGACTGACCAGCGACATGGAGCTGAGCCTCGACGGCGGCGTCGCCCGCGGCACGATCAAGCTGCGCGAGGACGAGAGCGGCTTCTGCGCGATCACCTGGGGCGAGGAGGAGCTGGGCGGGCCGCGCAGCGCCCCGGAGGCACTGGAGCGGCTCGACTCGACCGAAGAGTTCTGGCGCAGCTGGCTGCGCGACGGCAAATTCCCGGACCACCCCTGGCGCATCCACCTGCAGCGCTCGGCCCTCGTCCTCAAGGGGCTCACCTACGCCCCGACCGGCGCGATCGTGGCGGCGCCGACCACCTCGCTGCCGGAGACGCCGGGCGGCGAACGCAACTGGGACTACCGCTACAGCTGGATCCGCGACTCGACCTTCAGCCTCTGGGCGATGCACACGCTCGGCTTCGACCAGGAGGCCCGCGACTTCATGCGCTTCATCGTCCAGGTCTGCAAAGACCACCCGGACCTGCAGATCATGTACGGGATCGGCGGCGAGAAGCAGCTCGAGGAGAGCACCCTCGACCACCTCAGCGGCTACGGCGGCGCCCGCCCGGTGCGGATCGGCAACGGCGCCTTCGACCAGCGCCAGAACGACGTCTGGGGCGCCCTGCTCGACTCCGTCTACCTGCACGCGAAAGCGCTGCGCGGCACCGGCACTCAGGCCGACCGCGAACTGATCCGCTACCAGGTGGAAGCGGCGATCGCCGCCTGGCCGGAACCGGATCAGGGGATCTGGGAGTCGCGCGGCGAGCCCCAGCACTACGTCTCCTCGAAGCTGATGATCTGGGTCGCGGTCGACCGCGGCGCCCGCCTCGCCCGCAGCTTCGGCAACACCGAGCTGGCCGAGGAGTGGGAGGCGAAGGCCGAGGAGATCCGCGCCGAGATCCTCGAGCGCGGCGTCCGCGACGGTGTCTTCCGCCAGCACTACGACACCGACGCCCTCGATGCCTCGACCCTGCTGATCCCGCTCTTGCGGTTCCTGCGCCCCGACGACGAGCGCGTCCGCAACACCGTCAACGCGATCGACAAGGAGTTGACCGAGCACGGCCTCGTCCTCCGCTACAAGGTCGAGGAGACCGACGACGGGCTGCAGGGCCGCGAGGGGACCTTCCTGATCTGCTCGTTCTGGATGGTCTCGGCGCTCTCGGAGATCGGCGAGCACGCGCGGGCGCGGCGGCTTTGCGAGCGCCTGCTCGAGATGGCGGGCTGGCTCGATCTCTTCGCCGAGGAGCTCGAGTCCGAGAGTGCCCAGCACCTCGGCAACTTCCCGCAGGCGTTCACCCACCTGGCGCTGATCAACGCCGTCTCCCACGTGATCGCCGACGAGCAGCGTGAGGACGGCGGGGTCACCGCGGTCTTCAGCGAAATGGGAGGCGTTCGCGAGGACGCCTGATTCCCCCTGGTGGCGGCTGGCCGCCCCTCAGACAAAAGGTCTACAGACAAAAGCTTTCGTTTGCTTTATATTCCCGACCGAGATGGGAGCGCCTAAACACTCGGATGACCATGATCTTCTGCTCGCCCTGCAGCACACGCTGAGGCGACGGATCCTGCGACAGATGATCGACCGCGAGGCGATCTCTCCGCGCGAGGTCGCCGACGCCCTCGACCTGCCGCTCAGCAACGTCAGCTATCACGTCAGGGTGCTCGCGGATTGCGCCGCGATCAGCCTCGTCGGCACCAGACAGGTGCGAGGCTCGGTCCAGCACTTCTACCGCAGCTCGATCGACGCCCCGTGGGCGCAGCAGGTCCTCGGACTGACCGAGAACGAGGACGAGTCGGGGGAGAACCGGAGTCAGCCGGGGGCTTAGGCGACGCATGCCGGCGGCGGGCGACAACTGGACTACCGCGGAGGACGACGCCGCCACCGAGTCGGCCCTCCTGCAGCAGGTGCTCGCCCTCCACCCCACCCAGGTGACGCTCGCGGAGCTGGTCCGCGAGCTGGCGGGCGAGCACCCCACCTTCGCCCAGCGCGACGCGATCGAGCGCGCCGTGCGCGATCTCGCCGCGACAGGGCTCTTGCACCACCGCGAGGACTTCGTCGCACCGACCCGGGCGGCCCTGCGCTTCAACGAGCTTCTCGATCGCTGAGCATCGGCGAACAGGACGATCTTCTCCGTATTAGAGGAAAAAACAACAACCGTTGTGAAGATCTTGAGCCTGGTTGCCTACAGTCAGACCCATCGGCCCTTCCCCCGGAAACTCCGACGCAAGGACCACCTCGTGCCCAAGACCAAGAAGAAACCCGACGCCGAACAGCTCGTCGCCAAAGCGTTCGCCCACCCGCTGCGCATCCAGATCCTGATCATCCTCAACGAGCGGGTCTGCAGCCCCAACCGTCTCTCACAGGAGCTTGGCCGCAGCCTCAACCTCGTCGCCTACCACGTGCGCGTGCTCGAGAAGTACGACTGCATCGAGCTGGTCGAGACCAAGCAGCGACGGGGCGCCACCGAGCACTTCTATCGCGCCACCCGACGCCAGCTGCTCAGCGACAACCAGTGGGCCGGGATGCCGAAGGAGCTACGACCCGGCCTTTCGGGAGTAGTCCTCAAGGCGGTCTTCGACGACGTCGACGAGGCGGTCTCCAAAGGCACCTTCGACGAGGACGACGACGTCCACCTCAGCCGCACCCCGATGGTCCTCGACCGCCGCGGCTGGAAGGAAGTGGTGGCCCTGCTCAACGAGACGCTGGAGCGGGTCTTCTCGATCCAGGCGAACGCCTCCAACCGCCTCGCAGAGAGCGAGGAGGAGGCGATCCTCTCGAAGGTCGAGATGATGCACTTCCGCTCACCGCCGCCGAGTGCCGGCGAGGAGTAGCCCGACGCTGCTCAGGAGGTGAGCGGCGCCGCCGCCTCGGGCGTCGCGACGACGAAGGAGAAGCTCTCCTCGAGGTAGAGGTGCGCGGCCTCGCCGTCATGGTGGCTGTAGCCGATCGAGAGGTCCTGGCCCGACTCGAAGAGGAAGTCGCCGCCGCGGAGGCTGAGAACGACGGCGCCGCGGACGCCGGGGGCCCAGACGATCGGGCCGTCGCAGAGGATCTTCGCCAGGTGGTCCATCAGGGGGTAGCCGCCGTGCTCGGCGGTTTCGATCGCGTGCAGGTGCTCGTCGGGGCCCAGCGCCAACCCGTAGGGGCCGCCGACGCCACGTTCGCGCAGCGCTTCGACAGCGCGGGCGACCGAGCGCGGGTAGTCCTCGCCGCTCTCGCCCAGCGGCCGCGGCTCGATCGGCGAGGCCTCGGCGATGCCGCCGATCGCCGCCCCCTCCCAGCCGTGGAAGACGGCGACGTTCTCGGCGATCGCGATCTGGCGGGCGGCACGGTCGAGGTCCTCGAGGTCGGCGTCGGGAGCGCCGCGGTCGTCGTCGCGCAGCTCCGAGAGCGAGACCGAGAAATCAGCCCGCAGCTCCGCCAGCGGCAGGACGCGGCGTTGGGCCGCGACGACGCCGTCGCAGGGCGCGGTCCCAATCGGCGTCGCCCGGCCGAGGTTCGTCGCCGAGTGCTCCCAGCCGTGGGGGCCCGAGAAGTCGACCAGACGGCGGGCGGCGAGGGCGCCCCGCAGGCGCTCGCGGGCCTCCCCGTCGAGCAGCTTCCAGTTGCCGTCGGAGAGCGGCGCCTGGCCGCGCAGCAGGTGGTTCATCGGCCCTCCCCCTTGAGACTGCCGATTCCCAGCGAGCCATCGTTCGGCGTTGCGGCCTCGGCGTCGGCGTCCTCGCCGGACTCGGCCTCCGCCGCCTCGCCGTGCTCGACGATGTCGCCCTCCTGGAAAAGGACCCCTTCGGCGATCTGCCGCCAGCGCGGCGTCCGCCGCAGGAGGAACTCGAGGTCCATCGCGAAGTGCTTGAACTCCTCACCCTGGGCGTCCGCCATGATCGAGCGCGCCTCCGGGTCGGGCTCGACGGCGAGGCGCTGCTGGTACCAGCCGATCGCCTGCGACTCCTCTTCCAGCGAGGCGCAGAGCCGGGCGAAGGTGCGCGTCTCTGCCGGCAGCTCCTCGGGCGGCTCGTGGTACTGGTCGAAGCCCATCGCCGGCACCGTACCCGAATCGCCGATTAACCAACGCCGATTCCGGGAATCAGGAAATCGGCATGGAGGAGACGATCGAGACCAAGGTCCCGGCGCGCCTCGACCGGCTGCCCTGGTCGCGCTTCCACTGGATGGTCGTGATCGGTCTGGGGACCGTCTGGATCCTCGACGGCCTCGAGGTGACGATCGTCGGCAGCATCGGCGACCGCCTCACCGAAAGCGGCAGCGGCATCGCCCTCGACGCCAGCCAGATCGGCACCGCCGCCGCCTTCTACGTCGGTGGCGCCTGCCTCGGTGCCCTCTTCTTCGGCCAGCTGACCGACCGCTTCGGCCGCAAGCGACTCTTCCTGCTGACCCTCGGCCTCTACCTGACGGCGACCATCGCGACCGCGTTCTCCTTCGCCCCCTGGTACTTCTACGCCGCCCGCTTCTTCACCGGCGCCGGCATCGGCGGCGAGTACGCGGCGATCAACTCCGCGATCGACGAGCTGATTCCGGCCCGGGTGCGTGGCCGGGTCGATCTGATGATCAACGGCAGCTACTGGCTCGGCGCCGCCGGCGGCGCCTTTGCCTCCGTAGTCCTCCTCGACACGGCATTGTTCGCCGCCGACGTCGGCTGGCGACTTGCCTTCGGCCTCGGCGCCGTGCTCGGAGTCGGGATCCTGATCGTGCGGCGCCACGTTCCCGAGAGCCCGCGCTGGCTCTTCATCCACGGCCGCGAGGAGGAGTCGGAGCAGGTCGTCGCCGATATCGAGCGCCAGGTGCGCGAGGACACCGGGCAGGAGCTGCCCGAGCCGGACGAGAGCATCGTCGTCCATCCGCGCGAGCGCATCCCCTTCCGCGAGATCGCCCGCACCGCCTTCTCCCGCTACCCGAAGCGAACCGTGCTGGGCCTGGCGCTGTTCGTCGGCCAGGCGTTTCTCTACAACGCCGTCACCTTCGACCTCGGCACCCTGCTGGGCGAGTTCTTCGGCGTCGACTCCGGGACGATCCCGATCTACATCGCCCTCTTCGCGCTCTCCAACTTCATGGGACCGCTGCTGCTGGGCCGACTCTTCGACACGGTTGGGCGCAAACCGATGGTCGCCGGCACCTACCTGATCTCGGCGGCGATCACCGCGGCACTGGCGGTCTTCCTGCTCGGCGGGAACCTCACCACCTGGAGCTTCATGGCCTTCGTGATGGCGATCTTCTTCGTCGCCTCCGCCGGGGCCAGCTCCGCCTACCTGACCGTCAGCGAGATCTTCCCGATGGAGACGCGGGCGCTCTCGATCGCCTTCTTCTTCGCCGTCGGCACCGGCCTCGGCGGCATCGTCGGGCCGCTGCTCTTCGGCCACCTGATCAACAGCGGCAGCCAGGACCAGGTCGCGATCGGCTTCTTCGTCGGCGCCGTGGTGATGGCGATCGGCGGCATCGCCGAGCTGCTCTTCGGAGTCGCCGCCGAGCAGAAGCAGCTCGAGGACGTCGCCGAACCGCTGACCGCCGTCGACGGCGAGCAAGCGCCGGCGCGACCACGGCAGCGCTTTCGTCCTGGGCCCGGTCCGCTCGCCTCGGCGCGGGCGATGTCGGTCTCGGGGCCTCACCCCCTGGTGCCGCTCGACAGCGAGGTTGAGATCATCGCCCAGGCGCTCGACGAGCACGGCAGCGCCAACCGCCGCGAGCTGGGCCGCAGGGTCGGCGCCCGCTATTGGGGACCGGGGCGCTTCCAGGCGGCGCTGCGACAGGCGGTTGCGAACGGCAAGGCCAAGCGCCTACCGCGGGGGCAGTACGCACCGGGCAAGTAAGGTGTGACGGCGGCCTGTCGACCGGCCGCTTGGGCGCTGCACGGCCACGGCTCGAGGGCAGCGTCGGTGAGTCGATCCGACGCAACGATGGCAACCAGCGAGAACAAACCCGCAGCGAATCGCGAGCACTCCGCACACGCGGACGGGCTGGCCAGCGAGCGCATGCTCTGGGACCGCTTCATCGAGCAGCGCGACGACGCCACTCGCGAAGAGCTGGCGCGTCGCTACCTGCCCTTCGCCCGCAGCCTCGCCAGCCGCTACCGCGGCGGCAGCGAGTCCTTCGACGACCTGCTGCAGGTCGCCAGCCTCGGCCTCGTCAACGCGATCGACCGCTTCGACCCCAGCCGCGGCACCCCGTTCCCGGCCTTCGCCTCGCCGACGATCCTCGGCGAACTGAAGCGCCATTTCCGCGACCGCGTCTGGACGGTGCGGGTGCCGCGTGGCCTCCATGACCGCATGGCCGAAGTCGACAAGGCGATGTCGAAACTGACCGTCGAGCTGCAGCGCTCGCCCTCCGTGGCGGAGCTCGCCGAGCGCCTCGAACTCGACCCGACCGACGTGCTCGAGGTGCTCGAGGCGAACCGCAACCGACGGCCGCTCTCGCTCGACCGGCCGCCCGGCGAGGACAGTGAGGAAGCCCCGGCGGGCGAGTGGATCGGCAGCGAGGACCATGGCTTCGACCTGGTCGACGACCGGGCGACGCTGGAATCGGCGATGCCGGCGCTCGATGAGCGCGAGCGACTGATCCTGCGCCTGCGCTTCGTCGAGGACATGACCCAGTCGCAGATCGCCGAGCAGATCGGCCACTCGCAGATGCACGTCTCCCGCATCCTCCGCCGCACCCTGGAGCGGATCCGACACGAGGTCGACGAGGCCGAAGAGGGGGCATAGTCGGCGCCCGGCGGGGGTAGACGGGGTGGGTGCCGACGCCGCGACGCCGCGTGATGCCCCGTGAGCTCTTCGAGACGCGCAGCCACGCCTGGCACTCGCTGGGCCTGGAGGAGGAACTGGCGCCGCGGCTCTCCAAGCGGACCCTGCTCGGCCTGCTGGCGGCTCTGGCCGTGCTGGCCGGGACGCTGGTCGTCTACTACAACCGCCACCGCCTCTTCCCTGGCAACGGGCAGTGGGTGCGGGCCGGCACCGTGGCGATCCTCGTCGTCGTCGGCTCGGCCGCCACCCACTGGCTGGTCCGCGGCCTCTCGCCGCAGCTCTACCGGCGCCTCAGCCCGGCCACCGCCGGCACCGTCGGCTTCGTCGTCCGCCTCTTCGCGATGGCGTTGGTGATCTTCGCGGCACTGCGGATCGCCGGCGTCAACGCCGCCGCCCTTGCGGTCGGCGGCGCCTTCACCGCGATCGTGCTCGGCCTCGCCGCCCAGCAGACCCTGGGCGGCCTGATCGCCGGCATCGTCCTGCAGAGCACCCGCCCCTTCCGGGTCGGCGAACGGGTCCGCCTGGTCGGCGGCGCCCTGGCCGGCTCGATCGAGGGCACGGTCAGCTCGCTCGGTCTCTTCTACGCGACCCTGGTCCAGGGCGCCGACCGGCTGCTGGTCCCCAACAGCGTCCTCGTCAACCTCGTCGTCGTACCGCTGCGCGAGCCCGACAAGGTCGACTTGCGGGTCCGCTTCGACGACGACACCAACCCGCGCCAGGTCGAGGAGCGGTTGCTGCGGGCGATCACGGTCCCGACCCGCTACCGGCCCAGCGTCTCGCTGGAGGAACTCGACCGCGATGGGGTGGTGCTGCGGGTCAACGCGACGCCGTTGCGCCCCGAGGACGGCTCGCGGCTGGCCGAGGAGGTGCTGGTCGCGCTGCGCGAGCGCGAGCGGGCCGCTCCGAGCAGCGAGGAACGCGGAAACGCGAAATATCCTTAATACCGTATGAATTCTTGAGGTATGTTCGCCGCCGTGAAAGCGGCAGACGATGGCTGAGGGACTGCGCTTCGCGGTCCACCGCGGCGACGGCGCCGCCCTGCTGGCCTTCGACGTCGACGCGGAGCTGGCACCCGACCTGGCCGGGTTCGCGGTCGAATGCCAGCCGCCGCGGGGGAAGCCGTACCAGCTGCTGAACCGGCTCAGCTTCGCCCAGGCGATCACCGCGGAGACGAAGCCCAGCGAGCGCGAATGGACGCCGACCGACGAAGCGCCGATCCAGAAATTCCACTGGGTGCATTACCCGAAGGACGTGCCCCCCGGCAAATTCACCTACCGGGCGACGGCGATGCTGTTCGTCGACGGCGAGGAGACGAAGCTGAAAGAGGGCCCGACCGCGCAGCGCACGTTGGAGCTTCGCGACGAGGGCTACGGCGACCTCGAACTTGGCTTCACCCGCGGCTACATCTCCTCGCAGGCCTACGCCGAGCGCTTCGACAACGCCGACATCACCCCCACCCCCACTACCGCCGTCTTCGACACGGCCTCCTTCGAGGAGCAGTACTCGTGGCTCGGCTCGCATGCCCGCAAGCTCGTCTTCGAACTGATCGACGAAACCGACGCCGACGAGGACCTCGCCCTCGACGTCTTCGCGTATGACTTCGACGAGCCCGACATCGCCCGCCGGCTCGCCGCCTTGGGCCCACGGCTGCGGCTCTACCTCGACGACTCCGACATCCGCAAGGAGACCGCCGGCTCCAAGCGGAAGGCCGAAGCACTGCGGGCGGTCGAGGCGAGGGTCGACGCAAAGAACGTCAGGCGCGGCCATTTCAGCCGCTTCTCCCACGGCAAGATCCTGATCCAGAAACGCAAAGGAGTGCCGGTCAAGGTGCTGGCCGGGTCGGCCAACTTCTCGGTGCGCGGCCTCTACGTGCAGTCGAACAACGTCTTCGTCTTCGACGACGGCGACGTCGCCGCGATCTACGAGAAGGCCTTCGAACAGGCCTGGAACGACCCGCACGGCTTCTCGAAGAGCGAAATCGCCGCGGGCTGGTTCCCGGAGAAGCCGATCGCAGGCGCCGAGCTGCCGAGCTTCCAGGTCAGCTTCGCGCCCCACACCGACTCGGATATCTCGCTGAAGCCAGTCGCCGAGGCGATCGCGGCGGCGAAGAGCTCGGTCCTCTTCGCGATCATGGACCTGGGCGGCAGCGGGCCGGTGCTGGAAGCCGTCCGCGCCCTGCCGCAGCGCCAGGGCCTCTACGCCTTCGGCACCACCCAATCGGTCGACGGCGACCTCGAGGTCACCGCTCCGGGCTCATCCGAGCCGGTCTTCATCCCCTTCGGCTTCCTGCACTCGAAGGTGCCGGAGCCGTTCCGGGCCGAGATCCAGGGCGGCTCGGGGATCGTCATCCATCACAAGTTCGTCGTCGTCGACTTCAACGGCGACAACCCCTCGGTCTTCGCCGGCTCCTCCAACCTGGCGGGGGGCGGCGAGGAGCAGAACGGCGACAACCTGCTCGCCTTCCGGGATCCCGCGATCGCCTCCACCTACGCGGTCGAGGCGATCCGGTTGATCGACCACTATCGCTTCCGGGCGGCGATGAAAGAAGCCACCGAGGCGGAACCGCTGCGGTTGAAGACGCGCGGCGAGAACTGGGCGGCTCCCTACTTCGAAGCCGACACCCCGAAGTTCCGCGAGCGGGTCCTCTTCGCCGAAAGCTAGGCGCCCTCGCCGCTGCTGCTCACGCTCAGGCGAGCAGCAGGATCAGCAGGTTCGCCAGCACCGCCGCCGGCGTCAGCACCAGCGCCACGGTGTGGAAGAAGCGGGAGAACCCTCCTCGGTAGCCGACGCTCTCGAACAGGGTCAGCCCGACCACGTGGGCCATGTTCAGCAGGGCCAGCCCGATCGCGATCAGGACGGCGGCAGCGTGCCAGCCGGAGACCGTGTTGGCCTCGCTGGCGCCGATCGCGGCGAGGACGGCGGCGACGATCGTGCCGACGATGCCGACCATGATCCCGGCGAAATCGGAGCGCGAGAGCCCCGGGAAGTAGGAGGCGCCGACCTCGTGCTCGATGTGTTCCTCGGTGCCACGCCCGGCGCGCTCGACGTCGACGACGTGGTCGCCACCGGGCTCGTGCTCGAGCACGACCATCCGCAGCGGCGGCTCCAGTTGCTCTTGGGCCCGCTCGAAGAGACCGTCCTCGAACCAGGGAGTGCTGTCGCCGCCATGTTCGAAGATGAGGATCTCGTCGACAGGGCCTTCACGCAGGGCGTCCTCGGCGGCAAGCACAGGGTCGGAGTCGCCAACATCGCCCGTGGCCGTGATTCCCTCGCGTCGCAACGCTGCCAGCGAGGCGGCCAGCACCTCCTCGGCATGGTGGGCGGGCTCGTCGACGTCGCCCATCAGATCGCGGAAGCGGGTCTCGGGCACTTTTGGCACCACCAAGCGCACCTCGTCTACTCCATTGCCATTGGTGACGCGCCGGATCTGCTCGATCGGCTCGCGTCCCTCGAGCGGATCGGTGACTATCGCCAGCAGCCGGGTCATCACTCGTCCTCGTGGATCTCCTGGTCGGCTTCGCCGTACTCGGCGCCGGTCGCCTGCTCGGGCGGTGAGGGCACGTTGTCGGGGAAACGGTGCTGGTCGCCGTGGCTGGCGATGTCCTCGAGGTCCTTCTCGGCGAGCTCGAAGCCCTCAGCCTCGCCCTCGCCAGCCTCGGCCAAGGGCTGAAGGGCGGGGTCATCCTCATCGCGGGGAACGTCGCCACCGATGTGCGCGGCTTCGGCCGCGGCGGCATCCTCCTCCTCCTCGATCAGGTTCTCGTCAGCTGGCTCGGGTGGGGTCTCGTTCATGCCTGGCGGGTACCCCGGCTCGAGCGCCAGCAAACGCCCCTGAGTTGTCGTTCGGGCGCCGACTGAGCGTGTCCGAGCGCGCCCTCAACCCGTCGAAGGAGCGGTGCTCCGGCCTGCCGTCCATCCGGCGAGGCCGCCGAGCAGCGCCCCAGCGGCAACCAGGGCAACGGACCGGATCGGGTTGCGGCGCAGCTTCGTGGCGGCGCCGTGGGCGCCGTGCTTCGCGGTCGCCTTGACGGCCTTGCTGGTGATGGTGCTCTTGATCGATGACATGGCGCCCGGCTACCCCGTTTGCCCGGCCCGCAATCGCCAGCGGGCGGACACTCAGCTGGCGCCGGCTACCGCTCGCTGCAGCTGCTGCTTGTTCATCTTCGAGCGGCCCTCGATGCCGAGCTTCCTGGCGTCGTTGTAGAGCTGTTCGCGGGTGCGACCGCCGGGGCCGTGCCCCGACTGCTTACCGCCGCGGCTGCTCGCCGACCTGCCTCGCGTCGAGCCGCGCGAGGAGCTTTTCGATTCGCCGGAGCGGGCCCGTTCCTTGTTGACCGCCCGAGCGGCGATCTCCTCAGCCCGTTTCTCGGAACGGCCCTCTTTCCTCCCGCTCTCCTTGATGTGCTCGTATTGGCGCGCCCGCTTGCTGCCTTTCTTGACTCCCCTGGGTGGCATCCGCTCCTCCTTCCGCTTTGACGAAGCCGCCCGGCCCGAACGCCTCGCCGCCTTCGCGGTTGGTCGTCGACCCCGAGCGGGAACCGGGCGAAACCGGTGAAAGCCGCTGGGGCTCGGGCCGGGCGGCCCTCGCAATCTCAATCGCTAAGAGCACCTACCCGTCGAAGGGCCTCGCCAACCTGTTCGCGGCCGTTTTGACGCGGCCCCGGCACGGGTACCGGTGGTGGCCCGCCACGGCGCCAGCCCGGCGCCGCGGAGGGCCAGGAGAGAAGAGATGGATGGGGCACCGCGTCCCCAACGAAGCCAGAACTGGAGCCCCAAGTCCGACCCCGAGCTGCGCCTCGCCAGCGAGGAGCGGTTATGGGCACGTTTCGCGGCTCGCAACGAGCCGCTGGTGCGCGAGGAGCTGGTCCGGCGCTACCTCCCTTTCGCCGGCAAGCTGACCCAGCGCTATCGCGGCGCCAGCGAGTCCTTCGACGACCTCATGCAGGTCGCCAGCCTTGGTCTCCTCAACGCGATCGATCGCTTCGACCCCAGTCGCGGCGTCCCCTTCACCGCATTCGCTTCGCCGACGATCCTCGGCGAGCTGAAACGGCACTTCCGCGACCGCGTTTGGACGGTGCGGGTGCCGCGCAGCCTCCACGACCGCCTCGCCGAGGTCGACAAGGCCGTCGCTGCCCTGACCCGCGACCTGCAGCGCTCGCCCTCGGTGGCCGAGATCGCCAAGCGGCTGCGGATCGACGAGAGCGATGTGCTGGAGGCACTGGAGGCCAACCACAATCGGCGGCCGCTTTCGCTCGATCGACCGGCCAGCCCCGACGATTCCGATGAAGCGCCGGCGCCGGACTGGATCGGCGTCGAGGACGAGGGCTATGAGCTGGTCGAGGGCAAGGCCGCATTGGAAGCGGCGCTCCCGGGCCTCGACGAGCGCGAGCGCACGGTGCTGAGGTTGCGCTTCGTCGACGACTTGACCCAATCGCAGATCGCCGAGCGGATCGGCTTCTCGCAGATGCACGTCTCGCGGATCCTCCGCGAGACGCTGCGACGGATCCGCGCGGAGATCGAGGAACGCGGCCCGGAGGCCGATCAGTAACGCAGCAGCGCGGCGACCCCGCCGGCGCCGCTGAGGGCACCGGCGGCGGCGGGCGAGACCAGCGTGACCGCGGCGTCGGTGGCGACAGCGCGCCGGACCAGCGCCTCGACGTCGACCGGCGCTCCGTCCAGGCCGCCACGATCGATCAGCAGGTGCGCGACCCGGCCCTCGCCGAGGGCGACGCCGGTCTCGTCGGCGCCGGCGCTGCCACGACCGCCGCCGCGGGCGGCGTCGAGCACCCGCCGCGCCAGCTCCCGGTCCCGGTCCTGCTCGACCTCCTCGACCGCCGCCGCGATCGGCGCGCGGAGATCGGCGCGCGGCACCGAGATCAGGTCGCGCTCGCTGCCGACGAGGAAGTGGGGCGGCTCCGCACCGACCCCCTCGCGGAAGCGCCTCAGGTCGGCCGCCGGGCCGAAGGCGAAGAGGTCCGCGAGGCCACGCTCCCGGCTGCGCCCGGCGGCGAGGCGGCCGCACTCGACCAGGAAGCGCTCGCGATTGGCGTCGAGGCGCTGATCGAACTGGTCGTGGCCCGAAGCGCCGGGGCCGTGGACTCCGGCTCGGTCGGCGGGCCGCTGCGCCTTGCGCTCGCGCCAGCCATCGCTGAACAGGCTCAGCTCCCAGTCCTCGACCTGCTCGAGCTCACCCGGGGCCCAATCGAGCAGGCGGACACGCTCGGCCGAGACCAGCGCCACCGCTCGCCGGGAGGAGCGGCAGAGGAGGTCCAGCAACGGCGCCAGCACGGGGTCGGGGCCCAGGGTCACCGCTTCAGCGGCACGAGGAGGCAAGTGAAAGGGCAGCCAGAGCTCGCGACCAGGCCGCTCGCAGATCTCGATGAAGCCGGCCTCACCGGGCGAGAAGGGCGGCTCGCCGGCCTCGAAGTGGGCAGCGATGCGATCGGCGGTTGCCCGCAGGGCGAGCTTGCGGTCGTGCTCCGCGTCGGCGGCGAAGTCCCGCAGACGCTCGAGGCCGTTGCCGAGCTCGGCGCGCCAACCGCCGCCGCGGTTCCCAGGGTCGATCTCCAGGTAAATCGAGACGATGCCAAGCGGCGCCTCCCAAGCGAGCAGCTCACGCGCTCGGTCAGGGGCCCCCGAGCTCACCTCAGGCCGCGGTCCCGCCCGGGGCGGTGGCGGGGTCGAAGCGGACGACCAGATACTCGCCCGACTCGCCGCCCTCGACCTCGACCCGGTCGGCAAGCGTCTCCAGCGAGCCGCCCACCTCGGGCAGCGAGAGGCCATCGCGGAGGCGCTCGGTGGCGCCCTCGGGAAGCGGCCCGACGCGGAGGTCGATGCCGCCGTCGCCGTCGCCGACGGCAAAGCGGTAGGACCCGTCAGGGAACACGCGCGGCGCCTCGTCGGAGACAGCGTCGGCGAGCAGCAGGACGTCGTTGAGGCGGTCGATCCCGATCGGGTGACGGGCGGCGAGGGCGCCGATCACCCGCTCCAGGACCGGGGCTACCACCCGGGGCCCTTCGATCTGAAGCTCCGCCTCCGGTGCCGACGGCGCAATGGCCGCGTCGCTGGCCCGATCCTCGGCTCCAGCTGGATCGAAGAGGAGGTGCATGGTCACCTCGGTCCCCTTGCCGAGCCCGCCGGAAATCGAGAAGCTGCTTGAGAGAGCGGCGATCAGGGTCAGGCCGATGCGCAGGCTCTGGCGCTCGTCGTCGGCGTTCGGGCGGATGCCGCGACCGAAGTCGCGGACGCTGACGCTCAGCCCGTCCTCCTCGACGCGAGCCTCGACCTGCAGCGGCCCCGGCTCGCCTTCGTAGGCGTGGACGACGACGTTCATGCAGGCCTCGGTGACGACCGTCTTCAGGTCGCCGATTCCCGGTTCCCGCATGCCCAGCATCTCGGCCAGGCCAGCCAGGGCGTGGCGGATCACCGCGACGTTCTCGGGCTTAGCCGGAATCGTGATCAGGAGGCCAAGGCGGTCTTCGGTCATTGGCGAGGAGTCCTTCATGCGGAGCGAGCCTATCTCGCGCCGTCGAAAGTCCCGGCTACCCCGCCGCATCGGCGGCGAAACGAGCCGCCGCCTGCTCGGGATCGACGAAAACCTCGCCGCGGCGGAACCGCTCGCCGTCGATCTCCCAGATCCAGGCGGCCGGCATGTCGCGGATCCCGAGCTCGTGGCTGCGCAGGTAGACGCGGCCGGTGACCAGCATCCGGTCCCCCCTGCTCTCCACCTGCTTGGGCAGGATCAGCAGCTCGTCCCAGATCTGACCGATGTCGTCGAGGTATTCGCGCAGGCCGTCGGGCCCGACGTAGGGGACCGCCCGGCCGATCTGCTCGGCGGTGACCGGGAAGAACTCGAGGCCGGGATCGCAGAGCTCGACGATCGCCGCCAGGTCACGGCGATTGAAGGCGTCGAAGAGGCGCTCGACGAGCGCCCGGTGCGGCTCCGGCATAGCGCGACTCTATGCCGCGGCGAGGGGGCGCAGGGCGCCAATCGACTCGCCGGCCGCCTCGCCGCCGTCGCCGCTGCTCGTCCGCGCCAGGGCCAGCATCGCCGCGTCATCGGTGAGGTGGCCGGCGGTGAAGGCGTGCAGAGCGCCCTCGAGGCGCTGCACGGCCGCGACCGGGCTCGTCGTCCCGGCCAACTCGGCGCGCAGCCGTGTCTCGCCGAAGCGACCCTCGGCGCCGCTCGCCTCGGTGATGCCGTCGGTGATCACGACCAGCTGCTGGCCGGGCTCCACCGCGGCTCGCTCGAGGCGCCACTCGGCATCGGCGAAAACGCCCAGCAGGGGCCCCGGCGAGACCGTCTCGATGACGCTCTCGCCATCGACGATGAGCGGTGGCGGATGACCGGCGACGGCCATCCGCACCGGCTGCGCCGGGTCCTCGGAGAGGGTGAAGGCAGCGACGCTGCAAAGGGCCGAGTCGCGCCGGGACAGCAGCGCCCGGTTGAGGGTCGAGAGCGCCACCAGTGGGTCGCCGGTGAGGGCGGCGGCGGTGCGCAGCGTGTAGCGGGCCTGGCCGGTGATCGAAGCGGCCTGGGCGCCGCGGCCGGTGACGTCGCCGATCACCAGCATCCAGCCGCCGGCGACGGGGAAGGCGTCGTAGAAGTCCCCGCCGACCTCGTTCTCGGCCCCCGCCGGCCGGTACATCGCCGCCGCCGACCAGCCGCGGATGTGCGGCAGCGGCGGCGGCAGCAGGCCGCGCTGCAGGGTGACGGCGATCTCCGCCCGGGCCCGCTCGGAGCGACCGAGGTCGGTGAAGAGGCCGGCGTTGTCGAGCGCCAGGGCGACACGGCCGGCGAGCACACGGACGAAGCGTTCGTCCTCGGCCCGGTAGCGGCGCCCCGACCAGGCGACGGCGAGGGTCAGGGCGCCAGTGGTGCGACGCCGCGCCCGCAGCGGTGAGTTGACGAAGGAGCGCATGCCGATTCCGCGCAGGAAGGCGAGGTCGTCCTCATCGTGGGCGATCTCACGCAGCTCGGACTCGCCGACCCGCTCGCGCAACCGCGCCGCCGGCTCTCGCTCGGCCGGGCCGGAGAGCATCTGCGGGGGCAGCGACGGCTGTCGCCGCCGCAAGGCCTGCTCGAGCTCAAGGGGCCCACCCGGGGAGACGTGGACGGTGGCGCGGCGCGCGCGCCCGGCCGAGATCACGTCGATCATGCAGAAGTCGGCGACGGCCGGGACCAGCACCTCGCCGATCGCGCTGAGCGCCTCCTCGACCGAGCCACCCTGGTCGGCGACCACAGCGATGTCCTCCAGCACTTTGAAGCGGTGGGCCGAGCGGCGGGCCTGAGCCCGGGACCGGGCGAGGAGAACCGCGAGCACGAGAACCGCCACCGCCAGCAGCAAGGTTGCTACAACGCCCATAGTCTCCTTCCCCGGATGTTTCCCAGCACCCGTTTGCCTGTCTTACCCAAAAAAGAGTAACTCCGGCTGCGATAGCATCGCAAGGGGTTTTCGCCTCTCAATCCATGTCCGCAGAAGCTCCCAACGTCAGCCCCACTCCCTTCGACGTCGCCGACGAGCAGGTCGGCGAGGTTCGCGTGCTCAGCGTCAGCGGCGAGCTCGACCTCGGTACGGCGCCGCAGCTCGAGCAGCCGCTCGAGGAGGCATTGGCGACCGAGGGCAGCCTGCTGATCGACCTCTCGGCCTGCGAATTCATCGACTCGACCGGGATCGCTCTCCTGGTCCGGGCTTGGCAACGACTCGACGGCGAGACCGTCAAGGACAGTGGCGGACGCTTCGCCATCTGCGGTCTCAACGATCAGGTGCGACGCCTGCTCGAGCTCTCCGGGCTCGCCAGCTCGCTCTCGATCCATCCCGGTCGCGACGAGGCGATCGCCTCGCTCGGAAGCTGAGCGCCGCCGCGGGCCGATGAGCGCCCGCCTGCGCGTCGGCATCTCCCTGATCGTCCTGCTGGCGGTCGGCGGCCTGGCCGAGGCCTCTGGATCGACGACGCCGCCAGCCAAGGCAGGGGTCGCGTCGATCCCGCCTTCGGCCACTGCAACCTCAGCGCGCCCGGCCCGGCCGCCGATCTCGATCTGGCCGATCCCGTTCGGCCCCAAACGCAAGGACGAGATGGCCGCCTACTCGCTGCGCCACTACGGCGAAGAGACCTGGCGCCTGCGCGATCCACACGTGATCGTCGAGCACATGGCCGAGACGAGCAGCGCCGGCGCCGTCTACAACACCTTCGCCCCGGATGTGCCCGACGTCTAGCTGCACGAGCTGCCCAACGTCTGCGCGCACTTCGTCGTCGCCAACTCTGGCCGGATATTCCGGCTCGTCAACCTGCGCACCCGCTGCCGCCACACGGTCGGCCTCAACTGGACCGCGATCGGCATCGAGCACGTCGGCTATGGCGACTCCGACGTGCTCGACGACCGCGGGCAGCTGCGCGCGTCGCTCCGCCTCACCCAGTGGCTGCGCTGCAAATTCCAGATCCCCGTCCGCGACGTGATCGGCCACGCCGAGAGCCTCAGCTCGCCCTACCACCGCGAGCTGGTGCCGAGCCTGCGAAATCAGACCCACGGGGACTGGAAGCACGCCTCGATGCGCATATATCGCCGCAAGCTGGCTCGGCTCGGGCCCTGCTAGATCCGGCCCAGCAGGAGCAGGATCAGGAGGATGATGGCGATCAGGCCAAGCACCCCGCCTGCCACCGCCACCTTCAGCAGCACCAGCACCAATGCGATCACGATCAGGGCGGCAATCAATCCACCAACCATCGTCGTCTCCTTTCGTAGCACTCCTCGGACGGACGCTGAGCGGGGTACCCGCGCCTCCGCTCAGGAAAACCGATGCGGCCGGCAGGGCTTAGACTCGACGGCGATGGCAGACGACGTCGTGCACGGGTTCAAGGAGGGGGACAAGGTCTGGGTCGAGGACGTCGACGGGCGCCGCCACCCCGGCATCTTCGTCGGCGACAACGAGGCCTCGGGCTGGTTCGGCGGCGGTCCCAGCGCCTACGTCGCCCATCCGGAGGCCCACCAGGCCGAGGTCGTCTCGATCTTCCGCATCACCCCTCGCGAGGAGTAGCGGCACAAATCGGCGGCGTGTCGATTTCGCGATCGCCCGTTCGTCATAGGGGTAGAGGGCCGGTGTCCCGGCCAACGTCAAGCGAAGGAGAGAGCGATGCGATTCATGATGTTCATGTACCCCGAACTCGCCGAAGAGAACTGGAACCCCACGGCCGATGACGTCGCGGAGATGAGCCGCTACAACGAGGAGCTGCGTAAGGCGGGGATGCTGCTCTCGCTCGACGGCCTGCATCCGCCCGCCGAGGGCGGCCGGGTCAAGTTCGACTCCGCCGGCGAGAAGACCGTCACCGACGGCCCCTTCGCCGAGGCGCGCGAGGTGGTCGGCGGCTACTGGCTGATCGAAGCGCGCTCCAAGGAGGAGGCGCTGGAGTGGGCGAGCCGGGTGCCGGGCCGCGACTGCATGGTCGAGGTGCGCCGCGTCTTCGAGATGGAGGACTTCTCCGAGGACGTGCAGGCGGCCGCGGCGCAGGAGTTCGAGGGCCTGTAGGCCGGTGCCGGCGATCGAGGCCCAGCGCTCGATCGAGGCGGTCTGGCGGGTCGAGCAGGCCCGCCTGATCGCCGGCCTGGCGCGGATGGTCCGCGACGTCGGCTTCGCCGAGGACCTCGCTCAGGACGCGCTGGTCGCGGCCCTGGAGAAATGGCCGACGAGTGGGGTGCCGGACAACCCCGGCGCCTGGCTGATGGCGACCGCCAAGAACCGGGCGATCGATCTGATGCGACGCGGCGCCAACTTCGAGCGCAAGCAGGAAGAGCTGGTCCGCGAGGTCGGGGCGCGGATGGCGATGGAGGCGGCCCAGAGCGAGCATGGGCTCGGCGACGACCTGCTGGCGCTGATCTTCACCTGCTGCCACCCGGTGCTGGGCACCGAGGCGCGGGTGGCCTTGACGCTGAAGCTGCTGGGCGGGCTGACGACGCCGGAGATCGCCCGCGCCTTTCTCGTCTCCGAGACGACGATGGCGCAGCGGATCGTGCGGGCCAAGCAGGCGCTGGCGAACGCCGGCGTGCCGTTCGAGACCCCCGACGGAAGCGAGCTCGACGAGCGCCTGCCGGCGGTCCTCGAGGTGATCTATCTGGTCTTCAACGAGGGATACGCGGCGACCGCGGGCGAGGACCTGATCCGGCCGGGCCTCTGCGAGGAGGCGCTGCGGCTGGGCCGGATCGTCGCTGAGCTGGTCCCCCGCGAGCCCGAGGCACTGGGGCTGATCGCGCTGCTGGAGATCCAGGCTTCGCGGACCCGAGCCCGGGTCGGTCCCGAGGGCGAGCCGGTGCTGCTCGCCGATCAGGACCGCTCCCGCTGGGACCCACTGCTGATCCGCCGTGGTCTCGCTGCCCTGGCCCGAGCCGAGGCGCTGCCGGCGCCGCTCGGCGCCTACGGCGCCCAGGCCGCGATCGCCGCCTGCCACGCGCGCGCGATCAGCGCCGAGGAGACCGACTGGGTGCGGATCGCGGCGCTGTACGAGGCACTGGGGGCAATCGCTCCCTCGCCGATTGTCGAGCTCAATCGCGCCGTCGCCGTCGGAATGGCCTTCGGGCCGGAGCCGGCGCTGACGCTGCTCGATGCCGTCGCCGACGAGCCGGCCCTGGCCCGCTACCACCTGCTCCCGAGCGTGCGCGGCGACCTGCTCGCGAAGCTGGGTCGTGACGAGGAGGCACGAGCCGAGTTCGAGCAAGCCGCCGAGCTGGCGGGGAACGAGCGGGAGCGAGAGCTGCTCAGAGGGCGCGCGGCCGAGTGCGGCTGAGCTTTCCTCCGCATAGCGGCGGAAAGGTCTACCGCGCCTAGCGATCGGCGACGTCGCCGAGGACCGGCTTCAGGTCCAGGACCGGGGTCCCGTCGAGCGCCTCGAGGTCGGCGACGCGGAGGCGGGCGCCTTCGACGGCGAGGATGCGGACGCGGTGCAGGCCGATCGGGTTCGGCCGCGCCGGGGAGCGGGTGCTGAAAACGCCTTGCCGTGGCCGCGAGGCGTCGCCGCGCGGGTGGACCGCGAGCACGTCGCGATCGGCGCGGTCGAGCCAGGTGAGGACGATCAGGTCTTCGCCGACGTGGAGGTCGGCGGCGGCTTGGGCGTAGGCGGGATCGAGCGCGATCCAGGCCTCGGGCGCGCCCTCGTCGCCTTGCTTCGGCGCCGCCGCGGTGTTCGTCAGCGCCGACTCGACCTGGCCGACCGGCCGCAGCTGCATGACTTCTTCATTGCCCATGGTCGCGGGCGCTGACGATACCTCCGCGCCCAAACCGCCCGTGGATATCGTCCTGGCGATGACGGACGAGTGGGCGCAGCCGGAGCGGGTCGACGAGTACCTGCGCCGCGAGATTCCGCACCGCGACTTCGCCGAGGCGATGCTGGCGGCGGCGCTGCCCGAGCGGGTCGAGCGTTTCGCCGATCTCGGCTGTGGCGACGGTCGCCTGATCGCGCTGGTCCGCGAGCGCTTCCCGGCCGCCGCCGCGGTCGGCCTCGACTCCTCGCCGACGATGCTGGCGCGGGCGATGGAGCGCTTCGCCGGCGAGGACGGCGTCGAGCTCGTCGAAGCCGACCTGGCGGAGCCTCTGAGCGCGGCGATCGGCGGAGCTCCGAGCGGTCTGTCGGCGATGGGCGAGCAACTCGACCTGGTCGTCTCCGGCCTGGCGATCCACCACCTCGAGGACGAGCGCAAGCGATCCCTCCTCGCCGAGCTGGCGACGCTGCTGCGGCCCGGTGGGGTCTTCGCGAACCTCGACCTGGTCCGCGCCGCGACGCCACAGCTGCATGAGCGCTTCCGGCGTGAGATCGGCCGGGTCGAGGACGACCCCAGCGACCGCCTCGCCGACCTCACCGAGCAGCTCCAGTGGCTCTGCGACGCCGGCTTCACCGCGGTCGAGTGCCACTTCAAATGGCTCGAGCTGTCCCTGGTCGTCGCCGAAAAACCGGCCTGATCCGTCCTGTCGGGGGAGAACCCCGAGCGTTCCCGACTTTGTACGTCCCATGGCACGTAAGAAGTCGGGATCGCTCGCGGGTGGAGATGAGGTGCGAAGCAGGGGCGCGGCGGCGCGAAGGCTGGCGCGGCGGCAGCACGGGGTGCTTGTACGTCGGCAGTTGCTCGCCCTTGGGTTCAGCCGCGAGGCAATTCAACATCGGCTCCGCACCGGTCGGCTTCAAAATCTGGCGCCCGGCGTCTACGCGGTCGGCATGCCCCGGGGTACGCGCGAGCAGCGCTGGACGGCTGCGGTGCTTGTCTGCGGAGACGGTGCCGTGCTCAGCCATCGCAGCGCCGCGGCGCTCTGGGGAATCGGCAATGAGATGCCAGGGCGGGTGGACGTAAGTGTGCGAGGCCGCCGCTTCGAATCGCGCCGGGAGGGCCTGAAGGTGCGCAGCGGTCCATCGTTGCGCGCGATCGATGTGGTCGAACGGGACGGGATCCCGGTCACCGCGATCGTGCAGACGCTCGTCGACCTTGCGACCGAACTCACGGACGGCCGCTTGGAGCGGGCGGTCAACGAGGCGGACAAGCACGACCTGATCGACCCCGAGGCGCTGCGGAGGGCGCTGGCGGAGCGGACCGGGGAACCGGGCGTGAAGCGCCTCGCGGCGCTCCTCGACAAGCTGACCTTCCGGCTCTCCGACAGCGAGCTGGAGCGTCGCTTCCGGCCGATCGCCGCGGCGGCGGGGTTCCCGGTAGAAGAGGCGAAAGCGTGGGTCAACGGGGTCGAAGTCGACTTCCACTGGCCTCGGCTCGGCCTGGTCGTCGAGACCGACGGGCTGCGCTATCACCGCACCCCTGCGGCGCAGGCTCGCGACCGGGTACGCGACCAGGCGCATACGGCGGCCGGGCTGACCCAGCTGCGCTTCACCCACTGGCAGGTGCGTCACGAACCTCGCTACGTCGAGGCGATTCTGTGCAGGACGGCAGCGCGGCTGGATAGCTAGGGTGCCGCGCGTGAGCACGATCGACGAGCTGATCGCCAACAACGAACGCTTCGCCTACTCGCTGGCGGACCGGCACCTCGACGTGCGGCCGAGCAAGCAGCTGGCGATCGTCACCTGCATGGACTCGCGGCTCGACGTCTTCGCCGCGCTTGGGCTCGGCGACGGCGAGGCGCACGTGCTGCGCAACGCCGGCGGCGTCATCACCGACGACGTGATCCGCTCGCTGGCGATCTCCCAGCGCAAGCTCGGCACCCGCGACGTGATGCTGATCCACCACACCGACTGCGGCATGCAGAAGATCACCGACGACGGCTTCCGCGAGGAGCTGCACGAGGCGACCGGGGTCTCCCCCGCCTTCGCGATCGAGTCCTTCGCGGACGTCGACGCGGACGTACGGCAATCGATCCTGCGGGTGCGGCGCTCGGAGTTCCTGCTGCACCGCGACAACGTGCGCGGCTTCGTCTACGACGTCGACTCCCACCGCCTGCGCGAGGTCACCGCCGAGTAGCGCCCGCGGGCTAGGACATCGCCCGCGCGATCACGACCCGCTGGATCTCGTTCGTGCCCTCGTAGATCTGGGTGATCTTGGCGTCGCGCATCATCCGCTCGACCGGGTACTCGTTGACGTAGCCGTAGCCGCCGAGCACCTGGAT
>Ga0105247_10000248_pt1 | contig 50108 bp, 47 predicted proteins | sample KBSS24metaG_FD_81519 | JGI IMG/M metagenome (GOLD analysis project Ga0105247, IMG submission 81519) | Switchgrass rhizosphere microbial communities from Kellogg Biological Station, Michigan, USA - KBS S2-4 metaG | ecosystem: Host-associated > Plants > Roots > Rhizosphere > Soil | place... | reverse complement strand
TCTATCCTGGACGTCTCCATTTCTCTGCCGGAACAAGACCGCACTGCCTATGGAACTATCAAGGCGATTTGCCAAGCAGTGAGTGCGGCGGCTCACGTGCATGTGGGTGTGGGTACGGGCGTGTGGAGCGGCGGCTTGACGAGTGACAGCGGCCCGGTCGAATACCGGCTCGGCGCGAACAACGAGCACGCTAGAAGCGTATTACTGCGGGCGCTCGCGATCCTCACTCCACCGAACGCGAATACAAAGCAAACGTGGTTGCTGTTTTATGGATCGCCGCAAGACCCTTCGTATGCCCTAAACCTCATGGCTGTGCCGGGTCCACCGTTGAAGGAACCCCCAGCTCCGGCCCCTCCAGCGCCTCAGCCGGGTTCGCCGTCTGTGTCATCGGTAAAGTAGAACGCAGACTCGTTCAGGCGGCGTCTGCACGTTCGCCCAAACATCAATATTTGACAATCGAAATGAGAGGTTGCTTATGCGTCGGTTCTCAAGAGCGATGTATACCCGCGTACTGACATTGGCAGTGGGTTGCTGGCTTTCTTCTGCCTGCTTGGCGCAATCCGCGTGGGTTACGAATCTCGTTCCTGTACAGGTGATTACTGGAAATGACGCAAGCGGTCAGTATGTACAGTTGATTACAACTCCAACACCAAGCGCTAGTTGGGGGTGTCAGAACTCGGACTCCTTCGTGACCCGAACACTGCCCCGCGACACAGTTGCAATGGCGCTAACGGCATTGGCCCTGGGAAAGTCACTTAGACTATTCGTGAAAACGACTTGCGATGCAATATTAGGACGGCCGACTTTCACCGTAGTGGGCATAATGTAAATGCCCTAGGAGGGACCTCGGTCACCCTTTATAACGGTGGATACTACCCGCCCCGCATTGGCAGATGCAGTCGCTGCGCGATGACTCTGCGATCAAAGGGAAGCTGACCGAGCTCTTCAAAAACCGCGTGTAGCGGACCCGTCTAGTTTGCTCCAAAGAGCGACGGCTCCGCGCCGAAGCTTTCCCGCAGAAATTCAAGGAATACGCGCACCTTCGGAGAAGTGCTCAGCCGCGAGGAGTACAGAGCGAAGAGTTCCACCGGCTCAGGCTCCCAATCGGGCAGGACCCGCACCAGCCGCCCCTGCTCCACATCGGCCTGTGCCACCACCAAGGGCAGCAACGCAACACCCACTGCGGCGACCGCGAGTTGATGATTGATCGTCGGGTCGGGAGCCGCCACCCGCGATTCCACCCGCACTGTCTTCATTTCGGAGCCACGGTGCAGGTGCCATGTCGAGGAGTCTCCCGGCTCACCGAGTGTGCCGCAACTCGTGGTAATGCAACTCTGTTGGCGAAGATCGGCTGGCGAATCCGGGATGCCGCAACGCTCGACGTAACGGGGGCTGGCGTACGCGCCAAGCCGAATTAGCATGAGCGGTTTGGCCAACAGGTCGGAATCCTGCAAGGGCCCGGGACGAATCACCAGGTCAAGACTGCTTTCCCGGGCAGAAGTATCTGCTCCCAACAATTGCAGACTCAGGCGCAGCTCGGGATACCTGCCCAGGAACTCCCCCAGGATGGGTCCCAGGATCAGGCGGGCAAATGGAGCAGGCGCCCCAACACGCAGTCTGCCCCGTGGTTTGGCCAGCAGCGCTCCGATAGCCAGATCCGCTTGCTCAGCCTCCTCGAGCACCCGCTGGCAGCGATCGAGATAGATCTCGCCGGCCTCTGTAAGCGAGACGCTCCGGGTGGTTCGCTGAACGAGCCGAACGCCCAGCCGCTCCTCCAGCCGCACCAGGGCTCGGCTAACGCTCGATTTGGGTACTCCGAGACGCTTGGCGGCCACCGTAAAGCTTTGTGCCTTAGCCACTTGCGCGAAGAATTGCAGCTCGTTCAGGTCTGTCATCATCGTTCCCATACAGCAACAGTGTAATCGAAAATGATTTATTGTGCCAATGGACACGGGCCCTTAGAGTGCGCCGCATGCGGTCGATGACCGGAATCTGGAGAGCTCGATATGTATCTGGTGACGGGTGCCACGGGAAACGTGGGTAGAGAGGTCGTCGAACAACTTTTGGCGGCCGGACAGAGGGTCCGGGTGTATGCGCGCGACGCCGGCAAGGTGGCCCATTGGGGCGAGCGCGTGCAAGTCGCGGCTGGAGATTTCCGAATGCCGGAAACGTTCGCGCGTGCGAGCGACGCTGTGGAGGCCATCTTCGTGATGAACGGCAACCAGGATCCGCAAACGTTTGCGCGCTGCATTGCCGCCGCGAAAAAGCACGGCGCCCCGCGGATTGTGTTTCTGTCAACGATTCTTGCAGACGTGCCGGATATGGAAGTTGGTCAGTTGCACAAGCAGATGGAAGAGAGCATCCGGGAGTCTGGTTTGCGCGCGGCATTCGTTCGTCCCGGCGGGTTCATGTCGAACGCATGTCAGTGGATCGGGACTATCAAGACCGAATCAGCCGTCTACAACCCGATGGGTGAGGGCAGGTACGCACCCATTGCGCCGGAGGATACTGCAGCGGTTGCTGTCAGGGCGCTCATCGATCAGAACCTCTGCGGCGAGGTGTTTGAGATCACGGGTGGCGAGTTGTTGAGCGTACCCGAGCAGGTTGACTGTCTCGCCAGGCTCCTGCGCAAACCGATCCGGTGCGTGAATGTGCCCGTGCAGGCGGCGGTCAACGAGATCATCCGTGCAGGCATACCGGCGCAAATGGCCGCAGCGGTGGGGCAATCGTTCCAGGCCATCCGAGACGGACGAGGTTCGATAATCACGGAAACCGTTGCGAAGGTGACAGGACGTCCGCCCAAGACCTTCGAAGTCTGGGCGCGCGAGCGCGCGTCGCTTTTTTCGTAATGCGGCGGTGGTGACATGCCCGGTGACGTACGCAACGTCTACCGGGCGGCCCTCAGGTGATCGGTGCCTGACTCGCCCTATAGCTTTCCAGGTCACGCTCGTAGCGGACTTTGTCCTCCTCGAGCTGACGGATCTCACCCTTCAGCCGGCCGAGGCGCTCTGCCATTTGTGCCGTATCGACCAATGCGTCCGCACGGTCTTTGGGAGTTGAGTCGTTGCTGACCATCTGCGTCGCATTTGCAGCGATGCCGTGCTCGATCTGGTTGATCTCGCGTCGCCTGTAATCTATTTGCGCATCAGCATTCGATACTCGGGACTCCAGGACATACAGTTGGTGACCGGAATCGAAAGCCGCGGCAAAAGCCGGTTCGAGCGGGGCGGGACACACACTGGGGTAGGAGGCTCCTCGAACACCCACACGATAACCGTTTGCGGGCTTGCAGTACTCTTGAAGGCCTTGCTCCCGACCCTGTTGGTAGAGCGCCAGATCAGTGCTTACACCGTACTTCGCACACGCTTTGCGATGTTCGGCGATCCTGTCGGCAGGATACCCGTCCACGCCGTCCTCATAGCCGACCGTACGCCAGTCCACGGTGAGGCATTCGTTCTTGCTCATTGAGGAGCATCCACTCAGGACAAGAATGAGCGCGATGCCCGCGCCGAGCAGTTGGCGCGATATCGGATGATGCGCTATTGGCATAGCCCGCCTCAGAATACAGGTGTCATTTCGTACCGTAGCAGGGCGTGTCACTGTCTCCTGTGAGGCGTCTCACACTGAGGGTGTTACGGTGCGCCTGAGATCAGAGTTCTTTGATAGAAGTCGACCAAGTGCGCCTTATACTCCTCTGGAGCCACCTGCGCGTAGTCGGCATGGTGGCCACCGTGGACGATATACAGCTCCTTGGGCTCCCGCGCCGCCGCAAACATAAGCCGTGCCATCCACGGCGGCACCCAGGGATCCAGCTCGCCCCCAACTATCAACACGGGTCTAGGCGAAATTGCACCGATGATATCCTTGGGCAGCATATCCACCGGAGTTCCCCCGGCACGAAGGGCCAGATAGGCCGGCAGCGCGCTGATCACTCCCCAGCGGCGTGTTGCGAGCCACGTGAATGCAACGACATCGTGAGGCAGAGCAGCCAGCACGACCGCGCGCAGCCTGGTGTCGTTCACGGCTTCTTGTGTCAAAACGTAGGCGCCCATGGACATGCCGAAGGCCCCGATCCGGTGTGGATCTACTTCATCGCGCCGGACCAACCAGTCGACCGCCGCACCAATGGCGCGCCGCTCTCCGACTCCCCAATGTGTCCTCCCACCGCTAGCCCCTTGGCCAGGGCAATCGAAAGCCAGCACCCCGAAGCCGCTTGCAGCCAGGAATTGCAGCTCGGGCAGTACTGCAGAACGTTCTGCATCGGCGCCGTGAATCAGAATCACCGCGGCGCGGTTGCTGGGCGGCGCGTACCAACCGGCTATTATCGGATCGCCTACTGCCGCGAATGAGATCTCTCGCAGACCGGGGACTCCCGCCTGCTCCGGATGCAAGGAGATCGCGGCGGAGGGAGTGCGAATGTAGTCGCGGTATTCGTTCGTGAAGCTGTGAATGGCGATGCGGCCGATGATCGCCAGGCCAATCACCGCCATTGCGAGCGTCGCGAGCATAAATACGCGCCGTGGCGTAAGTTGCGGGTAAAATGCTTTCATACAGCCAACAGTCCGAATCAGGTTACTCTAGTCTACAGTCTACGAGGTGTGCCCATGCCTGAGGAGATTTCGGCGTTCTCGCGGGTCGACGCGGCCACTGACAGCCGCTCGCTCGTCGACTTTCTGGATCGTACGGCCGCGGCCCACTTCGGTGAGATCAACCGGAGGTCGATCGAGTTACTACGTCTGCACGAGGACGCCAGGGTTCTCGACGTTGGCTGCGGAACGGGTGATGACGTTCGTGCCATGCGCGCTGCCGTCGGCCCTCAAGGGTGCGCTACAGGTGTCGATCTGAGTCAGCAGATGATCGACGAAGCCCTCCTTCGCGACCGTGCAAGTAAGTTGCCCTCACGCTTTGTAGTTGGCGACGCCCGAGACCTTCCTTTTGAAGACGGCTCCTTCGAAGCGTGCCGCATCTCCCGTGTGTTGCTCCATGTGGCGGACGCTGAATCGGCATTGAAGGAGGTTGTCAGGGTCACCCGCCCCGGGGGCCGGGTGGTCACGATTGAGCCTGATTTCGGCACGATGGCGCTTGCGCATCCGGATCGCGAAACAACCCGGAAGGTGTTGGACAGTTTCTGTGACTCCTTCGCACACGGGGAGGTGGGCAGGTGGCTGACAACCTGGTTTGCGAGTCTGGGCATGAAGGACATCCGCTGCGAACCCCACGTGGTGCGTGTCGACGCGGACTTTCTCCGGCGCGGTTTCCAGCTCGAGCGGGCCGTACAGCGCGCGGCCGATCTGAAGCTTGCGGCCGCCGAGCACTGCCATGAGTTCAGCCGCAGACTCGACGAAATTGCGGCCCATGAGGAATTCTTCTGCATCGCCACCGTCCTGATGGTGAGCGCGCTCAAGCCCTCTGAAGGGTTGGTTGCCGGCGAAGCCGCATGAGACTTCTGTTCGTAATCGGCCTGCTCATCAGCCTCAGTGCCACGGCGGCTACGCCTGACAACAAGCCGGCCGATTGCTCCTCCAGGCAACTTGCCTCAACCGAGTTGCTGGTGGGGGAGCAAATACTCGTGCCAGTCGAATACCATGGCCAACGTCTTTGGATGGCGCTGGACCTGGGCTCACCCTTCAGCGTGCTATGGCCCAGCGCCGTCGAGACTCTACACCTACGCACGGAGCCACTCGACGACCGTGACGGATTCAAGGTGAAGATCGGTGGGGAGCGCGTCGCTACCAGTGCAGCGGTTGACTCTTTGAAAATCGGCAGCTACCGGATTGGCCGGCGCGATTTCTTCGTGGATCCCCAAGCGCATCCGAGCGCTTCCCCGGCGCAGCAGACGGTCCCCGCTGAGACCGAGCGGCCAGCGAGGGAATCCCCAGCGGGGAGGGATTCCCTCCCTGACCGCCCGGTCGTCATCGGCTGGTTGGGCATGGGTGAGCTGTGGCCTGTTGACTTTGAGCTCGACCTGGCACACCGCCGCTTCAGTCTGTATTCGCCCGGGAGTTGCGCCAAGGGCCCGGTGCACTGGGCGCAGCACTATTCGCAGGTTCCCATGGTGTTGAATGAGCTCGGCAATGTGTACTTTGCGCTGGAGCTCAACGGGTCAAAGATCGAGGCCGGCTTTTCCACCCGGAATCCCGAGACTTACATGAGCACCGATGTGTCCCGCAAGGTGTTCGGTTTTGATGAACATTCGCCTGACGTGCAGGTGCGAGCCGACGCGAATGGTCAGCCGCAGGCCTATTTCCGGGCAATGACGCTGACCTCCGGGGACCTGAAATTGTCGGATGTCATGATTCGGCTGGGTCCGGCGGTAAGGGACTGCAGGTTGTCCAGCACAGGGATGTTCGGCCAGGTAGCGGAATTCAAGGGTCGGGATGACTATTTATGTTATGGCGTGTATCCCCTGGTGCTCGGGACGCAGGCTATCGAGCATCTGCGGCTCTATTTTGCACCCAGGCAAAGGACCATCTACTTTACGGCTGCGCAGTAATGGTTGTGACAACTTTGCCGCCCGGGGTGCATCCAAAACGGGACCGAGCTGCATCTATAGGGGGTAATTGCAGTCGAGAGTGAAGGGGTACAGTCATGTTTGCCATCGTAGGGGTCGCCTTCTGGGCGTTTTTGGCCATATCGGCAGTGGCCGGGATAGTGGCGGATTACAAGAAACGGCGCCTCGAGCTGCAGCCCCTGCTGGCCGCGATCGAGCGCGGTCAGCAGCTCGATCCCGCCATAGTCGAGCGATTGATGACGCGCGAGCAGCAGGCGTCGGATCCCCAGCCGATTTACTTCCGCATCGGGGGTATCGTGACGGTAGCGTCTGGCATTGGCCTTGGCGTGCTGGCGTTTTTTGTCGATCGCTTCGCGTCCAAGGGTTTTTATCCGGTCCTGGGAGCGGCGGTGGTCGCCGTCTGTGTGGGTATAGGTTTGTTGATCTGCGCGCAGGTCATTGACCGCCATCTCGATCGTTCCCGAGCGGTGCGCGGACCCGGAGTGTGAAAAGCACGTTGCCGGGCGCTGCGCTCGGCCAGGCAGATGAGCGAGCGGTTCTGGCGCTCGCCATCTGCGGAGATGCTGCCGCATTTTCAGAGTTGGTGCGACGTCGCCAGTCCTGGCTGCGCAACCTGTTGCGGCGCCTGTGCCGCGACCCGACTCTCGCGGACGATCTGGCGCAGCAGGTACTTCTGCAGGCCTGGCGCTCCCTGCGTAATCTCAGATCTGCCGGCGCATTCGGCGCCTGGTTGCGCCGACTCGCTATTAACACCTGGCGTACTCACCTGCGTGCGGGAAAGGCGCCCCTCACCGAAGATGTAGATGCCGATGAGACTGCTGCGGCCGAGCCGCCAATGCCTGGCGAGCAACTGGATCTCGACCGCGCTCTGTCGCGCCTGTCCGACGATGAGAGGCTATGCATCGTACTGGCGTATAGTGAAGGTATGAGTCACAGCGAAATCAGCGACGCAACCGGTCTGCCGTTAGGAACCGTCAAGTCGCATGTCAAGCGGGGTGCCGAGCGGTTGCGCACCTTGCTGCAGGCCTATCGACCTATCGAGGCTAACCGACATGTCCGATGAGCTCGATCCTGAGTTGTCGCGCTGTTTCGCCGAAGCGAATCAGCCTCTGCCCGATGCGGAGTTTCATGCTCGCTTGATCGGGCGATTGCAGCAACCCTACGGTTGGTCTGCGCTTAGTGGTGCGGTGATCCGCGGCAGCCGTGCCGCGCTTGCAGGTCTTGCAGTGGGGATCGCCGCGCCATTCAGATTGCGGTTCGGCCACATCGGCCTGATGACGGTCTCGGCCGCTGCTCTGGCAATCTGGGCAACGCTGCAGAGCGCGTAGCGCTGGATCCTGCGCATGCGAATACTGCCTACGATGTTACTTGTGATGGCCGCGCTGGCGGGATCATTGATCACCGAGGCAGCGCAACCGGTGTTGACCATCACAGGCGGAGGACGGTCTAAGGAGTTCACCACCGCCGCTCTACTCGGCAGATCGGACACGGTCTCGCTCGTCGTACAACACGATGTTTCCTACAAACGTTCCATGACGTACCGTGCGGTACCGTTGTTGGCGTTGCTCGATCAAGTCCGTGATGATCGCTCCGATACTGTGGAGGCAAGAGCTACGGATGGCTTCGTCGCCCAGCTTCCGTTGGCACTGATCCTAAAGGGAGCCGGAGCTGGTGCGGTCGCCTGGCTGGCTGTGGAGGACCCCGCCCAGCCGTGGCCGCCGCTGCCGCAGCGTAATGTGTCCCCGGGTCCCTTTTATCTGGTCTGGGACCAGCCGCAGCGATCGGGCGTGACCAGCGAGCAGTGGCCCTATGCTTTGGCGAGTCTTACGTTGGTCGAGAGTCCGGTGCATCGGTGGCCACAACTCGAGTTGCCGGCGGATCGGTCGGCCGATGCCGCGGCCCGAGTGGGCCAGAAGGCGTTTTTCAGCTTCTGTCTTCCGTGTCATCGACTCAATGGCGGTGGTGGGGGTGAGATGGGACCTGACCTCGGGCGCCCCATGAACGCGACACAGTATCTGACGGAAGCTGGACTGCGCGCGATCATCCGGAATCCGCGCGCGGTCCGCAGCTGGCCGGGTCAGCAGATGACGGGGTTTGATGCGCAGACCCTCCCGGAAGCGGATCTGCGTGCCCTGTTGATCTATTTGCGCGCGATGGCAGGACCTGCGGTTGCGGGGCCGCGTCAATAGCCGCTCAGCACCCGAGCGGCGCCTGCGGCCAGTCAACAGTCTTCTGCCTGCGGCGGCCGAGAGCGTCACCTTGCCGCTTTGGATCTCAACACCGTCAGCGAACCGGTAGCCTGGATATTCCCCGTTTGTTCGGCCGCTAGTGTTTGTGCGCTGGTTGCCGGCAGTGGGCAGGAACATGCAGTCCGGACATGACCGATAAATGACGTTTCTGTTGCAGTGAGCCAGTCACGCTAGAATGGACGCACGCAACATTTGCGCTTCTTGGGGAATCCTGCCGCATGTGGTTACAAAGCTTAATGGTAGTGCGCGCACGCGGCTGGTCGCATGTGGGCGGGCGGGTTTGGTCGAATTCGATTGTGCGTGTTGCCCTTTCCCTGGCCGCACTATTGACGTGCAGTGGTTGGGCGTACTCGGCCAGCCTGGGTATTCTGGTGCCCGTACGGCAGGGCGATGAGATCGCGACCAAGATCAGTGCTGGTGGCATTGCGATGCCAATTTTGCAGATGGCGCCCGATAGCACGCTGCGCCAGGCGTTGCTCAAGGAGTCCGTGCGCGGAACGGTCGCCTTTGCATTGCAGCTCGACGAGCAGGCGCAGCGGGCCGTCGGCCAGGCGGTACAACCGACGTGGCTGATGCTAACGGACGAGGAGGGGGGATTCGCCAAGAGAGGATTCTGGCTACGCGAATCCGGCGGTGATCGATTTGTTGATCAGCCTTACGTGGCGCTCGTGGTCGACGCACGGTCGGCGGCCGACGGCAGCTTCGAAGAGATATTTGCTCACGAGCTGGGTCACGTGCTGCTTCGCCGGCTGATTCCCCGCTTGCCAGCCGGCATGTCGAGAGTTCGCCATGGCAGTCTGACCGTGACCGACGATCCGACTGCGTTTGACGAGGGATTCGCAATCCACTTCCAGCCACTGTCGCGAATGTTGACGGTCAATGCTGCACTCAAGGCGCATGATGCCGGGCTGGGTGATAAGCCCTTTACGTCACTGTGGCAAAGCAATGTTGACGGAACCCTGCGAATCGACGGCGTGCGGCGCAACTGGTTCATTCATCGCCAGTTGCTCCCGCCAGGTGATGACGATACAGCCGCGCGGCGCGCTAACAGCAGCGCTTTTGATGTAGGGACGCTGAAGAACGGCAACCAGATGATGGCTTCGGAGGGCGTCGTCGCCACCGTGTTCTACCGTGCGCTTGCACCCCATCCGTCGGTTGAGAGGTATGTCTCCTTCTTTCGGGCGTTAAAGCATCTGAACGCCCAAGGCTTGCAACCAGACTCGCATTTGTTGCCCCTTTTGGCACAAAGCTGGATTGCCATCGATCCACAACAGGGCAGGCGCTTTGCGAGCATTCTCGTTGAGACTACCTACGGCGCCACCATCGAGCGTACTTTGCCGCAAGCCACCGTGGCCCTGGCTCAGGTTGGCCGGATCGGCCGGCAGGAGGCGTTCGTCGAACAGTTGAAATCGGTTCGGGCACAGATGGGCCCCCTCACCGAACGGGCCGCACGCGAGCCTGCAACGCTGAGTGCCGCACTGGGCCCGGGGCTATGGTTGGCTACACCGCAATCGCTTGTTCTGAATGCCAACACTGCTGAGGCCGATCAGTTCGCGGCCCTCGACCGCTCCCTGGCTGATTGGGCCGAGAAGATTGTGGCCGAACGCGACGCTCGAGGCTCTTACGGCAGTTTGAGTGACGTGACGCAGCGTATCGGCCTACCCGCTGCGTTGGCTTCCAGGCTCAGCGATATGGCCACAGCAGCGCACACCCTTGGCACCTACTCACGGCCGTGACTTCGACTGCACCCGCTGGGATCACGGCGGGCTGGTCAAACTTGGATCGGGCACGATGACGCTCAGCGCCTCGGCCTGGACGCTCGCCCCTCGAGGGAGCGGCCCGTCGGCGCCTGCCGATCGGCCGCTCCCGCTGTCGTTTACTTCCTGTCGAACACCATCACGCCGTCCGACTTGCCGCCGGCCGCTGTCGTAATGCTCATTTTGGTAGTCAGCGTCTTGCCGTCCTTGGACACCGTACGGCTGGTGGTGCCAACCGCCTGGCCGCCTTTTTTCAGGGTGAACTCGGTTGTGTGACTGTCGATGCGCCGGCCCGAAAGGCTGTCGTAGTCGGCAGTTCCGGTCACCGGGAAGTCCTTGCCGTTCACTTGATAAGTTGTGTGGGTGGTTACTTCTTTCCCGTCCGGCCCCACTGTCTTCATGACGAGGGAGATCTTGTCACCCGACTGCGAATACGTGCGGGTTTGATCTTTGATGACGGGTCCGGACGAGAACGTGGATTTTGCAGCGTTCAACTGCCAGGTACCGACAACCGGATCGGCATCGGCCGCAAGGGCAATTGCCGCCCCGCCGGCCGCTGCGATGAGTGCAACTACTGAACATAGGAATAGCCTTCTCATATGGGTCTCCCGTTGGTGGTGCTGTTGTGATTGATCTTCGAGAGAAACCGAGCGCCGGCAAGCATGCGCGGGCGCGCCTCCGCCGGCAAGCCCGGCGGTGGAGAAGTTGTTGGCCTATGACGGCAGCGCGCCGCGCACGTCAGAAGCGCAATCCCACTCTGATGGGCACAAACTGCATTTTGTCGTTGTACTGCGAGATGCGTTGGTAGCGCGCTTCGATGAAGAATGAAGCGCTCTCATCGGTGGCCAGTTCCAACCCGATACCGGCATTCCATGAGCTGTGCCAGGGGCTCGTGGTGCGCTGCGCTGCGCTCACGAAGGGAAGGTAGCCTGGGCCACAAAAGTACGGATCACAGAACGTGCCATAGTCGAGCGACACCTGCCTTAAGTACGTCTGCTCGCGGTACCAGCCGGCGCCACCAAAGAGATACATCTTGGCGCGCGATGACCGGGGAGCCAGATCCAGTTGCAGGTCGGCATCACCTCCGTAGATGTTCTGATGTCCTGAGGTGAAGTCACCGCCGTATAAATTGAGCAACGCGTCCCTGGCATTGAACCGGCTGTAGCTGCCGTCGATTCGCAGACCCAATGGCAATGCTGAGGTTGGGAACCAGGTGAACCCGAATCCGATGTTCGGACCATCGTCGAGGTAGTGGTCCGTTGTTCCCGCCGTGAGGGTGTAACCGAAGTCTAGCTGTGCGGCGAGCGGGCGGTACTTGAACTCGGACACTACCGCCGGGACTTGCTTGGCAGGCGTTGACTTTGTGGGCGGCGGTGCCGCTGCGGGCTGGGGCGCAGCCTCATAGCGTACGGTGTAACCACGGCCTTCCAGACATGCGGTCATCGCGCGTCGGTATCCGTCGCGCTTGGCGCCTGTTTCGCTCGTCGGAGCTCCGGAGGCCGGCTGGGTTGGATCAAAGCCGCTTTGACTCCTTGCCCATCGATGGCACTCATAGCGGTCAGCCCACTGTTGTTCCTGGCTCTGGCCGTTCTTCGAGTAGACATGCAGCTCGTCCGGCTGAGCCGCTGCCGCTGCGGATGATTCCTTCGGCTGAGGTGTTCCAACGTATTGCGCGACTGCAGGCATTGAGGCTGCCAGCAGCACGAGCATCCGCTGCATTGTGAGAAATCTCATCATCATGGCGTTACTCCTGGCCGCTCACCGGACCGTGTAACCGTGCCCCTCGAGGCACGCCGCCTGCGCCCGGTCATAGTCGGACATGGGCTCAGCGCGGGCTGCCTGCGTCGCAGCACTGGAAGAGTGCATCGGATCGAAGCCGCTTTGCGCTACGGCGAATCGGTAGCACTCATAGCGATCGCGCGCCTGTTGGTCGGCGGTTTGGGCGTTCCGCGGGTAGACAAACACTTTGCTGCCCATTTGCGGAGCAGGGGCTCCCACCTGCGGTGCGGCTGGCGGGGGCGGGGGCCCCGCCGAGGGTGAGGACCCAGCCGAGGGCGGCGTCGGCGCCGCTGCTGGCAATGTGGCTAGCGAGGCGGCCTGTATCGGTGGCGCCGCCGTCGATCCGGCGAAGGAGGCTGCTGTTACTGGGACCGCCGCCGCTCCCGCTGCTGAGGTTGCCGGTACTTGCCCAGGCGCGGATGTCGAAGTGGGTATTGTCCCCGACCCCGAGGCGGCCAAAGAACTGGCCGCCGGTGTCGGCACTGGTACCGCCGCAGTTGAGCCTGCCAATGATGCCGCAGCGGAAGTGCCGGGTGCCGTTCCCGTTGCCGAGGCCGGTACGACCGTGCCGGCCGCCACCGGGCCCACCACCGCTGCTGGTGTAGCCAGTAGCGCGGCGGACGTCTGCGGTGCCGCTGCCGTCGGGGAAGCCGCTGACGGCGAAGTGGCAACAGTTACTCCCGCCTTATCGAAGGGCATCGCCTCGCCGGGATCGTTCACCACCTCGTAGCCGCCCAGTTCGGGTCGGGGCTCGTAGAAAACCCCGTTCACGTATAGATACTCTCCCTTGCCATGGGCAACCCATGTGGCGAACGAGGGCAATGTTGGGACCATCACTCCAATCGGCGGCTCGACGACCATGAACGCCGGGCCGCGCGGCTCAAACCAAACGCCGTCGCTGAACCGATAAGACAGACCGGCGTAATTGACAACGAAGGCCCCCCGGGGCAGGTTGCGGAAGATCGCACCTCTGTCCGGATAAACATGGTCGTGCCCGTGGCGGGTATCGCGATGCTTGCGGTAAGGCTCGATCTGTTCTTCGCTGTCTTGCGCGTATACATACGCTGGGTTGAGGCAGGCAAAAAGCAGGGTGGCGAACAAGAAGCCAAACATTCGCATGGCAGCTCTCCCTTGCCGGGCGACATGGACGGAATCCGGGCCCGACCGCTGGTGATCAGGACGACTGGAAAACGCGATCCGCGCTCTGCGGTTGACATTTTCCGTACGTGGAGGTTCCGCCAACCCGCGTGTTAGGGAACGCGCACGTGGTTGGTTTGCAGCAGTCTCGTTGTACTGTCAGTCCGCAGCGACGTTCAGTTTCGTTCCCCCGGCCGCGGCGTAACGCCGCGGCTGTCTCGCGCGCGCAACGAGTGTTGCGCGCCGCGATGCGGTGCGGGTGGCGTCGAGTTGAGTTCCCGCAGGGGTAAGTGGAGCAGCTGTCGTCCGGTTTTCATGCCCGCAAATGTACGAGCAACAGGACACTTTTGGGACCTGCCCCGCAGCAAAACATTCGGCTAGTTGCGCACGCGATAGCGGAACCAGTGTGCGCCGCCCGGTAGCTTCTTGTGGTGAGTGACACGCAGCGCCGCTGCTGATTTGCGGGGCGGCTTACCGGGTATGTCGCAAATGCCGGCAATACCCACACCGCCATCGATGACCGGCACGATGACCTGGCTGATCTCATCGATCAGCCCGGCTTTCAGCACAGCGCCGTTGAACGTGCCTCCCCCCTCGAGCAGGACCTTTCGAATACCCAGCACAGTTGAGATCTTGTGGAGCGCGACACGAACGTTGACGTGATCACGCCCACAGAACAGGTATGAGACTCCAGCGGCGCGCAGGTGGGCGAGGTAGTCGTTGCTGACCAACTCGCTCACCAGTAAGACAACATGGTCGCCGTCAACAGCATTGCGCTTGAATCTGAGTACACCTTTCGCGTCGGCCCCAATAGCAAAACTCTTCGCCCTGGGGTTGGCGGCGTAGTCCACTCGCTCGACGGGCTCCCTGGCGGTCTTCAGTTTGAAGTTGCCATCGGCGAACTCCTTCATGGTCGTCGTTCCAACGAGCCAGGTGCCGATGCCGAAGCTGGCTGCAGTGGTCTCGAACAGCCGGCCGCCGTTGCTGGCCCCGGGAAGCTCCGTCCAGCGGTTGGCCATGATTCGGCCGTCGATAGTCGTGCACATGTGGCAGATGACGTATGGTTTCATTGCGAAGCTCCGCGCGCGAGATCGGCGATGGCACAGCGCTCGATGCGGCCATCGATGCTGCGTTTGCTGGCGCACAGGTCCATACCTGCCCGCTGTGCATTTTCACATACCCAATGCTTCTTTGTGGGGCCGCTGTGGCTTTGAAAGACTGGGACTATCCGTTGCGGTGGGCAAAGGGTTACCCGTGAGAAGAGCAATCTACGCAATCACCCTGGTGCTGCTCGGTGCATTGATCATTCAGTCGGTCTGGGGCGCGGAGCCCGCGCCGGCGCAACTGCTGAACGCGTCTTACGACGTGTCCCGAGAGCTCTTTACGCAGCTCAATCCAGCCTTTGCGGCGCAGTGGAAGGCGAAGTCGGGCCAGACCGTGACCGTTCGCCAGTCGCACGGTGGCTCATCGTCGCAGGCGAGGGCGGTCGCGGAAGGGTTGCAGGCTGATGTCGTGACCTTCAACCAGGTGACAGATATAGAGGTGCTGCACAAAGCGGGCCTCGTGGCTGCTGACTGGCAGAGCCGGCTGCCGGAGCGCGCATCCCCTTACTATTCGCTGCCGCTGTTCCTCGTCCGGGCCGGCAACCCCAAACAGATCCACGACTGGAATGATCTGACACGGCCCGGCGTCCAGGTTGTATTTCCCAACCCGCGGACCTCGGGCAATGGCCGGTATTCCTACCTTGGCGCGTATGCGTACGCACTCCAGCAGAACAAAGGCGATACCGCGAAGGCAGCGGAGTTTGTTGCGAAGCTGCTGGCCAACGTGCCGGTGTTCGATACCGGCGGACGGGGAGCAACCACCACTTTCATCGAGCGGCAGATTGGCGACGTGTTGATTACCTTCGAGTCGGAGGTAAACGCCATCAGAACGCAGTACGCGAAGGTTCCGCTCGTAGCGGTGGTGCCCTCGGTCAGCCTGCGCGCGGATTTTCCAGTGGCCGTCGTCGATAAAGTAGTGGATCGGCATGGCACGCGCGCCGTCGCCACCGCTTACCTGCAGTTCCTCTATAGCGATGCGGGTCAGGAAATACTTGCGAAGAACTTTTACCGCGTCCGTAATCCCGCCATCGCACAGCGCCATGCGGGGCAGTTTCCTGCGGTACGGCTGGTGGCAGTCGAAGAGTCTCTGGGCGGCTGGGATCAGGTCATCAAGACGCACTTCGCAGACGGCGGGATTCTCGACAAGGCCGGCTTCGCGCGCCGATAATCGCCGGTAAACGGACGTCCGCTGGCGGGTCATTCCTGGTGCGAGTGACCGCAAATCGCGACGTACTTGTCATAAATTCACATTTCTAGTGATGCGGGCCGCCGCACCGGCTTATTGCATTGCGCAAAAGTGTGGAATGGTGCTACGGCGGCCCGCTGTCTTCCCGATAAGCTCACGTCGTCCAACGTGAGTGAATTATGGCGGCTGAATCAGTCCGCCGGTGGGAGCTGTCATGTTCAAGAGCGCATGTATTGCCGCTGCGGTGTTTCTGTTTGCCTTGATGCCGGCCATTGCGGCCTCGCCAGGGGCGCCCACTCGCGACGAGGTCGTCGAGCGAGTCAACGAGGCGATCCAGTTCTATCGCCAGAATGGCCGCGAACGCACCATTGCTGAATTGAATCGACATGACGGCGCATTTGCGAAGGGTATGGACTACGTGGACGTGCATGACCTGAACGGTGTCTGCGTCGCGCATCCCAAATCACCGGACCTCGTGGGACAGAACCGGCTCGGCGTGGCTGACATCCGCGGGAAGCACTTCATCAAGGAGATCATCGAGGCGGCCAAGTCCCACCCGGACGGCTGGATCACCTTCATGAAGGAGAATCCGAACAACGGCAAGGTCGAACACAAGATCGCCTACTGGGAAGTGCACGACGGATTGATCTTCAAGGCCGGCACGTACGATGACCAACCATAGCCACGCGGCCATACTCTTGGACGGCGCGTAGCGCCGCTGCATTCCTCGCTACAATGGGCTGATGCCCCAGCTTCGAACCCGACTCAGCGTCAGTCCGCCATTGCCGGCGGTGGTGGTAACCCTCATCGTGGCTCTGCTCTTCGGAGCACAGCCACCTGCACAAGCGGCCGTACCCACCTACGGGTACGAGACCGTCAATACCTATCCTCACGATCCCCACGCGTTTACCGAGGGCCTGTTCTATCTGAACGGCTTTCTTTACGAGAGCACGGGCCTCGAACGCCAGTCATCCATCCGGAAGGTAAAGCTCGAGACGGGAGAGGTGATCAAGAAGATCGACGTTCCGCCGGAGTATTTCGGCGAAGGCATTGTCAACTGGAAGCAGCGGCTGGTCAGTCTCACTTGGAAAACACAGGTCGGTTTCGTGTACGACCTCGCCACTTTCAAGCGGCAGCGCCAGTTCTCGTATCGAGGGGAAGGATGGGCCCTGACACAGGATGGCAAGCGGCTCATCATGAGCGATGGCACCCCCGAGCTGCGCTTCCTGGATCCCGACACGTTACAGGAGACGGGGCGCATCACGGTGACTTATGAGGGCAAGCCGCTTCGCAACGTCAACGAGCTGGAGTGGGTCAAGGGCCGCATCTACGCCAACGTCTGGCAAACAAACATGCTGATCATGATTGATCCGGTGAGTGGAGAGATCACCGGCACCGTCGATCTGGCGAACCTGTTGAGCGCGTCTGACCGGCTGGTTGGGCCCGACAGTGTCCTGAACGGAATTGCCTACGATGCCGCGCATGACCGCTTGTTCGTGACGGGCAAGAACTGGCCGAAGTTGTTTGAGATCCGCGTGCTGCCCGCCGGGCAGCTGTCCAGGCCGAATCACTGACCGTCAGCTGCAGCACGCAGCGTTGCCGCCTTCAGTAGTTCGCGGCAGCGCGCACGGCGCTCGCGGGCTTGTCGAGATCCGCGAGCAGCTCCGGGCCCACGATCGCCAGCGGCGTGGAACCGTAAGAGAGCAGCCGATCGTGAAAGTCGTGCAACGAGCCTTTGCCGCCCGTTTTCTGCAGGTAATCCGCCAGCAACTGCTGTATCTGCCAGCGTCCGACTGTGTACGCAATGAAGTAACCCGGGTTGGTGGCAATTGCAGCAACGGCCGCGCCCGCCGCATGTCGCGTGAAGCCGCTCTCCTGCGCATAGAAGTCGGCCGCCTGCTCATAGCTCCATTCCCCGGAAGCCAGCTTCGGATCCACGATTGCCCGCGCTCCGCGCACGCGCTCCCAGCGCGCGGTGAACAGCCGTGCGTCCAGGTCGTTTCCGTACAACCCCAGCCGTACAAACATCTCCTCGCCGTAGAAAGCCCAGCCTTCGGCGAATACGCCGCTGACCTGGATCTTGCGAATGAAGTTGGGATGGCGCCTGGCAATCGAGAGCTGCAGGAAATGTCCTGGCAGGGCCTCGTGCGCCGCGGTCGAGACAATCCGGTCGCGATCGAAATCCTGGTTCATGTCCAGGTGCGCCGCGGCCTCTGCAAGCGAGGTGGGCGGTGTAATGAAGTAGTAGCCATTGCTTTCGCCGGAAAACAGCCGTGGTGAGACCATCGATGCTCCAGGTGAGACCGGCTGCATGAATTTCGGTGTCTCCTGCACGTTGATGGTCCCCAGCCAGGCCGGCACCGTCAGCAGGTCATGCTCGGTGATGAAGTGGCCAACCTCGGCGATGCGTTCGCGATAGTAGTCAATCAGCGCAGCCCCATCGGGCGCCATGCCACCGCCACTCTGCGCCCCGAACGGCAGATTGTCGTGTTTTGATTGCGCCGTGAGCCACGCCTCCTCCGCCCATCCATGTGCCAGCTCATCGTGCGCCATTCGCTCCACATCGCGCGAATCGAGCGGCAGCAGTTGTTCGTCCCGCAGCATCGCGTCGTATGCCTGCCGGCCCATGGCGTAGTTCTCCGGCCACTGTGCGACATTCGCATCGATGTAGGATTTCGTGCTCGCGATTGCCGCGAGAGTGGCATCCCGCGCGGCACGGAAGCGGGCAAACGCTTTGGCGTCGTGTGCGTAATGCGCTTTGGCTGCATCTGTCAGAGCACCGTTGAAGAAACTCGGGGCTCCATCGAGTTGCTCGCTACCCACGACACCGTATAGGTGCCCCGGCATCGTAACCAGTTTCTGGGCCGCGCTGATGTATTGCGGGGCCTTGGTCAGGCGGTTCGTCAGGTCTGTCCACGCACGCTTCACGTCCGCGGCGCTCTTGCCCTCCTGGCCGGCAACGGGCAGAAACTGCAACTGATAGAAAATCGTACCGACGATGTTGTTGGCCCCTGCCGCATAGTCCTTGCGGTCCGTACTGCGAACGAGCAGGAGATTCAGGCTGCCGGCGAGTTGTGCGGCCAGCAGGCGCGCATCATTGCGGTCGGCCAGCTGGAGGTCCGTGCGGGCTGCAGGTGCAATCTGCGCGAGCTGCTGCTCCCATGTATGCAGCTTGTCGATGTAGGCACTACGGTTCCCCTCAGAGGGTGTCTCGAGGTCGCCGTCGTGTCCGGGAATGCCCAATTGGGTCGCCTGGGTGGGGAACATCGCAGCCGAGGTGTACACGATGTCCCGGGCGAGAGCGGTCAACTTCTCATGGACTTCGGTCGCAGCCCCAGCTTGCAAATGCATTGCTGCCAGGGGTACGCAGAGCAGCAGGGCGAGCCGGTATGAACGCATCTTGAAAGCTTCCAGCCTGACGAAAGGGCGTCATTCTGACTGTTTATCGCGTTGCGCGCTCGACATGCGGCGCAGGCGTGGGACTTTCTAGATACAGGGGTAATCCAAGGCTGCCAGCAAGCCGCCGGCGACGGCCTCGTACTCGGCGCGTTCGCCTGGCAGCATTGCTGTCCGCCAGCGAAATATCCGCGATGGATCCGGCGGTGACAGCGTCAGCCGTTGTTGCGCCAGCCGCTGATCCTGAGTGACCAGCACCGTGCCGCTGGCGAGTGTACGGGCTTGGTGCTCGAGCAGGCGCGCGGCCGCGCGCCGGTGGTAATCCTTCATTGCAGGATCGTAGTCGATCTCGATGAAGTCGCAGATATCCCGCAGGCAGGTCTCCGGATCGAGCACGAGCGACTCGTAGCGCAACTCCAGGTAGTGCCGGCAGCCCAGCGACTGCCGGCGCGTTGCGCAGATATCCCGGCGCCACTGGCGCGCGAGTGTCGTCATGTCCTTGCCCGGCGCGAACCACATCTCACGCAGCGACAGGGCGACATCGCGTCCATCCCGAATGATATGTATGAAACACGCCTCCGGCAGCACTTGTTCGATTGCACGCATATGCCTGCCATACGCCGGCGTCTTGTCACCCCAGCGTTGCTTGCCGAAGCGCGTGGCATACATGCGGTAGAAGCAGCGGATGGCCTCATCGACGTGGAAAGGTGTGATCGTGCGCAGCTCAGCCATGAAAGCATCCGGCGAGATGCCGAAATCCCGCCAACCGGGCGCTTCCGGCGGGAAGTTGATGAGGGCCTCACCAAACGATTGCCGCTGCCGCTCCTCGTTGCCGAACAGTGATACGAGTGCCCGCGGCAGGAAGCCGGTCTCCGGCGGAATCGCGAGCTGCGGATGTGAATCCAACATCAATCTGAGGAGCGTCGTGCCCGAGCGTGGCGAGCCCACGATGAAGGGTACGGGCTGATGAGGGCGTTCGGCCAACCGGCAGCGGCGGCGGCGCCTGGCATGAGCCTGCGCCAGGATGTTGGCCACGATGCTGCTGTGCGATGGAAGTACGTTCGGCACAAAGCCGAGCTTAGATCTTGTGCGAACCACAAGCGACGGCAGGTTTGTTCGAGTCCGTCGCAAAGTCGAGCCGACACGGCGGAGGTGCGGACAGCGCAGGTCACCAACTGCGCTTGTCGGTTGGTTGTGCACCGCGGCCCGCGCGCGCCGGCTATTGCTGAAATTTCAGCTCGCGCGTATCCCGCTCCTGGCCAGTGCGGACGGTGAGTGGTCCGTAGAGCTCGGGGCGGCGCGCGCGTATCCACCGTCTTCCCGTCGCAGTTTCGAGCAGGCTCGCATCCAGATCGGCGATGACCATCGCATCGGCCGCCCGGTGAGTCTCGGCGAGGATGCGTCCATAGGGATCGAGGATCATCGCATTGCCGGTCCGAATCTCGTCGTCGTCGACACCCACACCATTACTGAATACCAGGAACAAGCCGTTGTCATGCGCGCGGCTGGGCAGCCACCGCATCAGCCAGCCACGCCCCTTGTCACCGCGGAATTCGCGCTCGATCGCTTCGGGATCCGCGAGCCGGTTGGCCCACAACGCGGGGTCGATCAGTCCCATGCGGTGAGGGTCCTTGCCACCAACACCGCCGGTCTGATGGGGCGCGAGCAGAACATCAGCTCCCGCGAGCGCGGTCATCCGGACATTCTCGGTGATGTTGTTGTCGTAGCAGATCAGGATTGCGGCCCGGAAGCCCTGCGGCAGCTCAAATACGGTGTAGCTGTCACCACTGCGGATCGCCGAATGCTCAAAGGATTGCAGCTTGCGATGACGGTGGATCGTCCCATCGGGAAGCGCCACGACGTATGAGTTATGCAAGACACCGCTGGCGGTGCTTTCAATCCAGCCGGCCCCCACGGTGATCCGGTAGCGCTGCGCCAGCTCGCGCAGCCGCTGCGTGCTCGGCCCAGCGGGAATCGGTTCGGCCAGTGCCGTCAACTCGTCAATTGACAAGTTTCGGATGAACCAGTACCCACACACACAGCATTCGGGGAACACGACGAGTTGTGCTCCCTGCGCAGCCGCCTGCGCCACAAAGCTCTCGAGTTTCGCGAAGTTGGCCTCCCGGTCTGCATCCCGGTGCTCCATCTGCACACTTGCGGCCCGAAGCTTGCGTGCAACCGTCATGTGTCACTCTCTTGCATCTGGTCCCTGACTCGAGCAGTGATTCTATACGAATGCAGCCGCGCGGCGTGATCGAAGATCTGCGAGGTGATCATCAACTCCTGGGGCCGGGTACGCGCAACGAACGCAGCCAGCGCCGCGCGCACAGTTTCCGGCGAGCCGATAGCGCAAGCCGACAGTACTTCATCCAGCATGGCTCGCGCGGCCGGCGGCAGTTGGTTTGTGTAGCCTTCGACCGGTGGCGGAAGTTGCCCGGGCCGCCCGGTACGCAGATTGACGAATGCCTGTTGCATCGAAGTTGCCAGCAGACGGGCCTCGGCGTCGGTGTCGGCCGCGAATACATTGAAGCCCAGCATCACATAGGGCGCATCGAGTTGGGCCGATGGCCGGAAGCGGGCGCGGTAGAGGTCGATTGCCTCCATCATCATGGCGGGTGCGAAGTGGGATGCAAACGCAAAGGGCAGGCCGAGTGCCGCGGCGACCTGCGCGCCGAACAGGCTCGAGCCCAGGATCCACAGCGGCACGTTCGATCCAACTCCGGGCACCGCAATGACTTGTTGGTCGGCGGCCGCCGGCGCCAGATAGCGCTGCAGCTCGAGCACATCGTGCGGAAATTGATCCGGATCGCTCGCCAGGTTGCGTCTGAGCGCACGTGCCGTCGTCTGATCGGAACCCGGCGCCCGGCCCAGTCCGAGGTCGATACGGCCGGGGAACAGAGCTTCCAGCGTGCCGAACTGTTCAGCAATCACCAAGGGTGAATGATTGGGCAACATGATGCCCCCCGCACCGACGCGGATCCGGGAGGTGCCGGCGGCTACGTGTCCGATCACGACTGCGGTGGCCGCGCTCGCGATCCCGGGCATGCTGTGATGTTCGGCCAACCAGTAGCGTAAGTAGCCCAACGATTCGGTGTGGCGCGCCAGTTCCCGGGAATTGTGCAATGACTGGCTGGCGTTGCCGCCGCGGGTGATGGGGGACAGGTCAAGAACCGAAAATGGAATCATGCGCGCGCACCGGGGCCGGGTCGGGAACTCTTAGCTGGTAGCGAATTCACCGCGATCAAGCCCCGGGGCGGCTGTCCACCAGCCTCAATCTCGAGTGTCCCCCTCGAGTACCGTGGCGAGCATCGAAGGCCGGGCGCACAACCCGGCGTACCAGGCCGCCAAGCGCGGGCGTCCCGGCAGAAATTCGTAGACCCTGCGAAACTCGAGCCAACTCAGTGCCGTAGCCAGCGCAATCTCGCCGATGTCCGGCCGCAGGCTCGGCGCAACACCCTGCGCACCAGTGCCCACCCCGGCCGCGCGCCCCAACCCGCGCTGCTCGATTTGCTGCTCCAGGAAATCACACGCCTGCGCGATCTTTTGAATCTGGGCGTCGTGCATCGTCGGCCAGCGCAACTCGGCCGGCCGCCTGGCGGCCTCCCAGCGAGCGGCGATGCCCGCATCGGCAATGCCCTGGGCCAGTGCCTGCATCTTGAGCGCGCGAAAACGGGGGCCGGGCTCGGCAGCAATGAGCGGCGCGCTCGCGTGCAGTCCATCCAGGTATTCACAGATCACGTTCGAATCAAACAGCACCACGCCGTCGTCACAGATCAGCACCGGTACTTTGCCAAGCGGGTTGAGCGCGAACACTTCCTCGTTGCGACGGGTCGGACTCGTTTCGTGATGAACCACGCTCAGGCGTTGCTGCAGCCCCATTTCATGAGCTGCGACGAGCACCTTGCGGGCGTAGGGCGAATGCGTTTGGTACAAAAGTTTCATGTTTACAGGCTCAGCACCTGAGCGCGCAGCTCGTTTGACAGGTTGCCTCCCGAGAGGAGAGTGGCGATGCGCCTGCCGCGGAAGCGCTCGGGATCGGCGATGATGGCCGCGATTCCGGCCGCCCCGGACGGCTCGAGTAGTATCCCCAGATCCCGATGCGCGAGCCGCATCGCATGCATCATGGCGGTTTCCTCTACCGCCACGATGCCGTCGCAGCACTGACGCAGCAGGGAAATAGCTCCCGGAATCGGCACGCGCACCGCGATCCCATCCGCGATTGTGTCGACTTTCTCCGTTTCAACAGCGTGCCCGGCTTCGAGCGACAACTTCATGGCGGGGGCGTTGGCCGCGACGACCGCGATAATTTCCAGTCGTGGCGCAAGCTCTCGCAGCACGGTGCCTATGCCAGCCAGGAGCGCGCCATCACCGAGTTGCACGAGGATCGCATCGAAGCGTTCGGCCGCCAGGAGCTCGAGGCCAATAGTTCCCGCGCCTTCCGCAATGGCTGCTTCAGCGCCGTCTTCGACGAATCGCAGTCCGTGCGTCGACGCGTAAGCGTGCGCTGCCTTCTTCGCTGCATCGAAGTCGGAACCGACCAACTTGACGTCAGCACCGAAGCGGCGCATTGCTTCGACCTTCACTGGATTCGCATTCTCGGCGGCGAAAACGACGCATGCGTGTCCCCTGCGGCCTGCCGCGCGCGCGAGCCCTTGACCGAAGTTGCCGGCAGACGCACACACCACAGTCTGTCCCGGCGAGAGAGCCGTCGCTGCGAACAGCTCCGTGCCGCGGCCTTTGAACGAACCCACGGGGTTCTGCGTCTCGACTTTCGCCACGAGCTGACAACCGAGCGGCCCGTCGATGCCGGTGTTCACAAGCGCGGGCGAATTCAGAAATACAGGATCGATCTGGGAGGGCGCGGCAGTGATGCGCGCCAGTGAGATTTTCAGATTCATACTGCTGACCCGGTGAAGATGGACGGACGCTATGCTACGGTTACGCAACGCGGGCCAGCCGCGTCATCACGGCAAAGTGCGGGGAATTCCTGCGCATGAGGGCCGGATCGAGGGTAAATGCCGCCTGTGCTGGATGAGCTCGATCGGAAAATACTGGCGCTGGTCCAGCAGGATGCGCGCCGGCCCGCCGAAGCCATCGGCGCGGAGATAGGATTGTCGGCATCAGCGGTGCAGCGCCGGATCACGCGCCTGCGCGAGGAGGCGGTGATCACCGCCGAGGTGGCGATAGTCGATCCCAGGAGCCTCGGCCGCTCCCTTACCCTGATAGTGGAAATCGAGGTCGAACGGGAAAGACCGGAGCTGATGGCGCTGCTCAAGCGCTGGATCGCGGCGGCGCCGGCGATCCAGGAGGCCTGGTATGTCACGGGCGACGGTGATTTCGTGTTGATCGTTACGGCGCGTGATGTCGAAGATTACGATGCGCTCATGCAGAAGCTGGTAACCGAAAATTCCAACGTGAGACGTTTCCGTACGCGGGTCGCGCTCGGCACACTGAAGCGCGGTTGCAGAGTCCCGGTCGATGAAAGTTAGTCCGCAGATTCGCGCCGGCCTGCCATCCGACGTGCCGCAACTGATGCCGCTCGTGGCGCAATACTGGCATTTCGAAGGCATACCCGGATTTGACGCAGCGACCCTGGTGCCGCTGCTGGCGCGAATTGCATCGCAGCCCGAGCTTGGCAGCATCTGGGTGGCCGATGTGGGCAGTGAGCTCGTCGGCTATCTCATCGCCGTGTACATCTTCAGTCTCGAGCAGAAGGGAATGATGGCGGAAATCGACGAGTTCTTCGTGGCGCCCGCAGCGCGGACGTACGGTGTGGGTGCGGCACTTCTCGATGTTGCCGAGAGTGACCTGGCGCGTGCCGGCTGCGTAGCTCTGCAACTGCAGCTGGGAAGGGATAACCTGCGCGCCCGCGCGTTTTATCGGCGCCATGGTTACACCGAGCGCGAAGGTTACGAGCTGCTCGGCAAGCGCTTGGAGGACTGACGCGAGTCTGCGGGCCTGTCTGCGATCGCGGTCATTGCAAATCGCCCCACGGGCCGGCTACCGTTGATCAGATGAAATGCCTCGCAGGGATGGCCGCGGTCTTGTTGATGTCCGCCGCGCATTCACAGAGTCCGGACGCGCAAGCTGCGCAGCCGCCGGTTGCAGAACCTCAGATGGCCGCTCCCGCCGAAGCGGACGTCAACACCGCCATTGATTACCTGAGGGGCGCCTGGAATGATTTTACTCATTGCCGCCGACCTTCGGCCTGCAACACTTACTTCGACTCGTTTGGCGTGGCGATCTCGTTCGGGGACGGCTCGATAGCGCCGTTCGCGCACGTTCAACGGCTCACCGCAACTTCGCGCGATTGCATCAAGACGGCGAAGGCCTTGCTCGAGCAGGGTGACAGGAGCCTGGCGTTACAATGGGCGATGGCCGCACGCATCGAAGATAAACGGGTACGTGACTGGCTGGGAAGTCACCCCGACGCGGTCCTGGCAGCGCTGCGCCACTGTTGTTGGTAGAGGCGGCGTCCCCACCCGCCCGGTCCGGGCGAGGTAGCTTCAGATATCTTGGCAAATCTGGCGGGCCGTAAGCGCCTGCATCCCTCTTATGGGCGGTTGTTCGGGCGTGCCCGATTATCGATAATCGCTTGCCCACATTTCTCCGCCCAGGTCAAGCCCATGTGGATTGTCGAGGTGGCGCTGCGGCGCCCCTACACCTTCATTGTTCTCGCCCTGCTGCTGCCGGTCTTCGGTCTGCTGGTCATTCTCGGCACGCCGCTGCAGAAGGGCATGGCCACGGACATCTTTCCTGACATCCGCATTCCGATCATTGCCATTACGTTTCAGTATTCGGGCATGCCGCCGGAGGAGATGGCGGGCCGCATGACGGCGCAGGTGGAGCGCTACGCTACGACGATCATCAATGACATCGAGCATGTCGAATCGCAGACGTACCCGGGCGTTTCGGTCGTAAAAGTGTTCTTTCAGCCGGGCGTGGACATCAACCTGGCCATGGCGCAGATCACCGCATTCGGGCAACTGCAGTTGAGGAACATGCCGCCCGGCACCCAACCACCGCTGATTCTCAAATATAACGCCTCCAGTGTGCCCATCGTCCAACTTGCGCTGTCCAGCGGGCGGCATACCGAAGCGCAGCTGTTCGATTTCGGCAACCAGGTCATCCGCGGCCAGGTAGGAACTATCGCGGGTGCTTCCATCCCGTATCCCTACGGAGGCGCGACGCGCCAGGTCCAGATAGACCTCAAGCCCGACGCACTGCGGGCGCAGGGGCTGACCGCGAGCGACGTCAACGCCGCAATCGGCATTCAGAACCTCATCGTGCCCGCCGGCACCCAGAAAATCGGCGACACCGAATACAACGTGCGGCTCAACTCCAGCCCGCTCCAGGTGCAGGAGATCAACGATCTGCCGATCCGGACCCAACCAGGCAATGGAGCTACGACGTACGTCCGCGACGTTGCTTTTGTTCACGACGGCCACCCCCCGCAGACCAACATCGTGCGTGTGGACGGCCGGCGTGCTGTGCTGATGAGCATTCAAAAGACCGGCTCCGCATCGACACTCAGCATCGTCAATGAAATCAAGGCGCGGCTGCCCCGGGTCCGCGAGCTCCTGCCAGATGGCGCTTCCATTGCCGTAACCGGCGATCAATCGGTATTCGTCCGCGGCGCCATCAAAGGCGTCGTCACCGAGGCAGTGATTGCAGCCGCTCTCACGGCGCTCATGGTCTTGTTGTTCCTGGGTAGTTGGCGCAGCACCCTGATCATCACCATTTCCATTCCACTGTCGATTCTCTCATCCATCATCATCCTCAATGCACTGGGCGAGACCATCAACCTCATGACCTTGGGTGGGCTGGCTCTTGCGGTCGGCATCCTGGTGGATGACGCTACGGTGACCATAGAGAACATCAACCGGCACCTCGAGGAAGGCGCGGACGTGGAGCCCTCCATCCTGGAAGGCTCGCGGCAGATCACAGTTCCCGCACTGGTGTCGACTCTCTCGATCTGCATCGTGTTCGTGCCGATGTTCCTGTTGTCTGGTGTCGCACGGTATCTGTTCGTGCCACTGGCAGAGGCCGTGGTGTTCGCGATGTTGACGTCCTACGTTCTTTCACGAACCCTGATTCCAACCCTGTGCAAATACTGGCTGCGCACGGCCGAGCAGGAGCGGGCCGCAGCGGCGCGCCCGAACGCCTGGCAGCGCTTCCAGCGCGCCTTCGAGGCCCGCTTCGAAATGCTGCGCGACCGCTATCAGTTGGTGTTGACGACCATCCTGCATCATCGCGGCGTTTTCATGGCGATATTCGCTGGCATGGCCTTCGGATCGATGCTCTTGATTCCTTTCCTCGGGCGTAACTTTTTCCCCGAGGTGGATGCCGGACAGATCAAGGTGCACGTGCGTGGCCCGACCGGCCTGCGTGTGGAGGATTCCGCAGGCCTGGTGGATCACGTCGAGACGGCGCTGCGCAAGGTGATCCCGGCAGGCGAGATTGCCAGCATCGTGGACAATGTCGGCCTGCCTGTGTCCAGCATCAACATGACCTATGGAAATTCGGGGACCATAGGCAGCAGCGATGCGGACATTCTGGTGACACTGAGCGAGCATCACGCGGCGACGCCCGACTACGTGCGCACGCTGCGGATGCAGCTGCCACGGGAATTCCCGGGCACGACCTTCAGTTTCCTGCCGGCTGATATCGTCAGTCAGATCCTCAATTTCGGCGTGCCTGCCCCTATCGACATCCAGGTCGTGGGCCCCAGCCCCAAGAACCGTGACGTGGCCAATCAACTGTTGGCTTCGCTGCGGCACGTGCCCGGGCTCGTCGATCTGCGCCTGCAACAGGTGTTCAATCAGCCGGAGTTGCATATCGTCACCGATCGCGCCCGCGCGCAGCAGCTCGGCATCAGCCAGCGCGACATTGCCAATAACCTGCTGCTGACCCTGTCGGGCAGCGGCCAGATCGCACCGACATTCTGGCTCAACTACGAGTCGGGCTTGCAGTACCCGTTGGTGACACAGGCACCTCAGTACCGCATGACTTCGCTGCAGGACCTGCAGAACCTGCCCGTCGCCACGGCAGGGCAGCCGCAGATTCTCGGCGGCCTGGCCACCATCACCCGCGGATTCGGGCCGGCGATCGTGTCCCACTACGACAACCAGCCCATCATCGATATCTTTGGCGCGACCCAGGACCGGGACCTGGGTGCTATCAACAAGGATATCCGGGCGCAGGTTGCCGCCCTCGACGGCAAGTTGCCAAAGGGCACGCACATCGAAGTACGCGGTCAGATACAAACCATGGCGGCCTCCTACAGCGGACTTGCCATAGGATTCGCTGGCGCGATCCTGCTCGTCTACCTGCTGATCGTCATCAACTTCCAGTCATGGTTGGATCCATTCATCATCATTACGGCGTTGCCCGCCGCCGTCGCGGGCATCGCGTGGATGCTGCTCATTACCGGCACGACCTGGAGTGTGCCGGCGCTCACCGGCGCAATCATGTGCATGGGTGTTGCAACCGCTAACAGCATCCTGGTGGTGAGTTTCGCCCGTGACCGGATGAACGAAGGCGCGACCGCCCTGCAGGCGGCACACGATGCCGGCTTCACGCGCTTCCGGCCGGTCCTCATGACGGCGCTTGCAATGGGCATAGGCATGCTGCCGATGTCACTCGGCCTCGGCGAAGGCGGTGAGCAGAACGCACCGCTGGGTCGCGCGGTCATCGGGGGCCTGCTGTTTGCAACAGTGGCAACTCTGGTGTTCGTGCCGGCTGTATTTGCAGCGATACATGGCCGGCGTACCCAGGCCGCGCGGCCGGATCCCACACCCGCGCAGGCAGCGTAAAGCCGGCCGCAACGAAATAGTCATACCGAGAGCATCATGGATCAACCTGTACGATCAACCGAGCCGGATACGCAGCACGCTGCTGCGCATTCACGGGCGAGAACCGCGCGAACTCTGGCCCGCGGGGGTGCCGCTGCCGCAGCGTTGGCTCTCGTAGTAGTAGTGTGGTCGGTGGTCTCAGCCTACAGTGCCTCGGCAAGACTCAAGGAAGCGACCGAGGCTCAGTCGATCGTGACTGTTGCGACCGTCAATCCGCAGCCGCTCACGGGGAACTCCGATCTCATCCTGCCCGGCAATCTGCAAGCCAACTACGAAGCGCCGATCTATGCGCGCACCAGTGGTTATCTGAAGCGCTGGCTGGTGGACATCGGCACACCGGTGAAAGCAGGGCAGCTGCTGGGCGAAATCGAGTCGCCCGAGGTGGAGTCGCAGTTACGCCAGGCGCAGGCCGACCTGGTCACGGCGCAGACCAACCAGAAAATTGCGAGCCTGACCGCCGAGCGCTGGCGCAATCTGCGCGCCTCCGATTCGGTGTCGAAGCAGGAGGCCGATGAGAAGATCAGCGTGGCCGCATCGAATGATGCCCAGGTTCAGGCGGCCCGTGCGAATGTGCAGCGCCTGCGCGAGCTGTCGGGATTCCAGAAGATCACAGCTCCGTTCGATGGGGTGGTGACCGCCAGAAATACCGACATCGGGCAGCTCATCGCCGCCGGTAACAACACGGGACCCGAGTTGTTTCGTGTTGCGGACATGCGGCGCTTGCGCCTGTACGTGCGTGTGCCGCAGACGTACGCCGCCATGATGAAGTCTGGTCTGAGCGCCGACCTGATTTTCCCGGATCGGCCCGGCAAGGTATACACGGCGAAGTTGGACAGCACTTCGAGCGCCATCGACCAGGCGAGCCGTACCCTGTTGGCCCAGTTGAGCGTAGACAACAGGAACAACGAGCTGCTGCCGGGAGCTTACACGGAGGTGCATTTCAAGCTGCCCGAGGGCGCTACGAGTGATGCGTACAAGGTACCGGCGAATGTGCTGTTGTTCAGGGGCGATGGCATGAAAGTCGCCACGGTTGGCGGGAACGGCCAGGTGATCCTGAAGCCGGTCACGATCGGCCGTGACTACGGCTCGGACATCGAAATCGTCCAGGGACTGGCAGCGGATGACAAAGTCATCCTGAGCCCGCCCGATTCGCTGACGGATGGTGTGAATGTGCGTGTCGCACCTCCACCGCCAGGGAAGGTCGCAAAATCGTGAGCCGCGGTAGTTACGCCGCTGGCTGCATTACCGCGGCCTTGTTGGGTGGCTGCTCGCTTGCTCCCGAGTATCGTCCGCCGCCGCCACCGGAGGTGAACAGCTTCAGGGAAGCGGGTGATTGGATGCCTGCGGCGCCAGCCGATGCGCTGCCGCGCGGGGCGTGGTGGGAAGGCTTCCAGGATCCGACTCTCAACGAGTTGGAGCGGCAGCTCACTGAGTCCAATCCGGATCTGCGGGCCGCAGTGGCGAGATTCGAAGCGGCGCGGGGTGTTGCCATCCAGGCACGCTCGAACATCTTCCCGACACTCGATGCTGATGTGTCGGCAAAGCGCGGCAAGGCGTCCGCGAATACGGCGCTCAGCCGGGCTTTGGGCGGTGGTTCGCCGAGTGTGCAGAACGACTTCCTGGCCGGGCTCAATTTGTCCTGGGAGGTGGATCTGTTCGGCCGGCTGCGCAACACCGCGGCCGCAGCGGGCGCGCAAGCCCAGGCGAGCGCTGCGGACCTCGCCGCCGTCGAGCTGTCACTGCAAGCGGAGTTGGCCGCCGATTACTTCTCGCTGCGCGGCGATGACACGACCATCCGGCTGCTGGAGGACACCATCAAGGTGTATGACCGCGCGTACGAATTGACGCGCAACCGCTACCAGGAAGGCATTTCCGCCGCCACTGACGTGGATCAGGCTGACACTCTGCGTCAGAACGCCCGCTCGCAGCTTGCCGCGGCCAATCTCGAGCGCGCCCACCTGGAGCACGCAATTGCCGTTTTGTTGGGCAAGGTGCCCGCCGGGTTTACGCTGGAACCCGGCTCACTCGCAGGCACGCCGCCCCCATTTGACGCCGGCCTGCCTTCCAAGCTGCTCGAACGTCGTCCCGATGTAGGCCGCGCGGAACGCGCAATGGCGGCTGCCAATGCCCAGATCGGTGTGGCGAAGGCGGCCTGGTTTCCGATCTTCTCGATTTCGGGAGCGGGCGGGTTCGAGAGCATGCTGTCTTCGAGCTGGTTCAATGCCCCCAGTCACTTCTGGTCCGTCGGTCCAGGCGCAACCGTACCGTTGTTGGATGCTGGTGCGCGGTACGGTCTGAACAAACAGGCGCGCGCGCAGTATGAAGAAGCGGCCGCCAACTATCGCAAGACCACTCTGGCTGCCTACCAGGAAGTGGAAGACAATCTCGCCGGATTGCATCACCTGGCCGATCAGCGCAAGGCCGATGAGGCCGCGGCCGCCTCTGCGCAGAGCTCGGCTTATCATGCCGACCAGCGTTATGACGCGGGCGTTGCCGATTACGTTGAAGTGACAACTACTCACACCGCCGCATTGAACGCGCAGCGCGATACCATCAGTGTGCGAGTCGCGCAGATGAACGCCGCCGTCGCGCTGGTGCGCGCCACGGGCGGAGGCTGGACGCAGGATCAACTCGACCATCCTCTGACGCCATGAGCCAGCCTGCGGTCAAAAGGGCCTGCATGCGCGATCACATTCGCGACATCCTGGTTGCACGAATACTGGATGGAACGTATCCGGCCGGAACCCAGCTGAAGGAGCTGTACCTGGCGCGCGAGTTCGATGTCAGCCAGGCACCGATTCGGGAGGCGCTGCGCGAGCTCGAAGGATCGGGACTCGTATCCTCGGAGCGCTTCCGCGGAACGCGGGTGCGCGGCGCCGATTTCGCCGAAATGCGCGAGTCGTACGAGCTGCGCACGATGTTGGAAATGCGCTCGGTGGTCCTGGCGGCTCCCTACAAGCCTGATCTGCTGGCCGACCTCGCGGTATGCCTGCAGAAGATGGACGCTGCCGTCAAGGCCGACGATTCGGAAGCGTATATCGATAATGCCTTGCGCTTTCACCGCCGATTGGTCGAAAGTAGCGGTAATCGGACCTTCCTGGCTGTATGGGACTCATTGTTGTGGGATATCCGCGGGCGCATCGCCCTGCGCCGGCTTGGAGAAATGGGCAAGAGCCTGAGGCCGTTTGTGGGCATGCACAAGGCGCTGTTGGGGCGGCTGCGCGACCAGGACGCGGCGGGCGCCGCCGAGCGCGTTCAAGCCGTTCTGATGCGCGTCTGTTCCGCGTTTGACGAGGATGGAGCGGCTCGCTGACAGCAGGCGTGTGAACCGGCTGATTGTCGGCTGGGTGACCATGCTCGCCGTACAATTCCTGCTGGCGGCCGCGGCACATGCCGCCGTCACCGTTGGACCCATCGTTATTTCCGTACCGGACGGATTCGAGGCGGCGCAAACGCAGCGGCTGAAGAAGACACTGATCACGGCCTGGACGAAGTCCGTACGCAGCGCCGGCCTCAAAACCCTTCTGCAGATCAACGTCATCGACTTCGGCTCAGCGCCTGGTAAGCCCGCTGTCCCGCAGGAATTGAGCATATATGCAGAGAAATACCTGCATCAGTTTCTGGGGGGGATCGAGCGCCGCCGTACTAACTACGTGTCATCACCTGTCGCCCACATCAAGATCGCGGGTCTGCCAGGCGTCCGCGCCACCTGGAATGGGTCCGTGGGCGGGCGTGCCACGGTCGGTGTAATGTACAGTGTCATTGTACATAACAGGTTTGCTGTGATCTTTCACACCCAGGATCTCGGCAGTACGCCAACGAGTGGTATGTTCGAGGCGATGAAATCGATCGAAGCCGTCACCCTTGCCGAGCGGCCCGTCACTTCTCCAACTCAGCATCCTTGACGGTTCCACAGCTCGCGCCCAGCCACTTACCCTGCAGTGTGTTGTTGACGGTCATGGTCTTGCCGGCTGAAGTCACGACAACGTTGATCTTACCGCTCATCTGCGTGCCGTCCTTGACCTCGAAGTGCACGTCGGTGACCGTCTTGCGCTCCGGCTTGCTGCACTCGTCGTGCAGCGTCAGCTCCTTGGTGGAGCTGGATACGACGTTACGCTTGCACGAGGCGTCATCGCCATGCGGGTCGATTTCAAACCCGCGTGCAATCTTCTCCGGTGTCATGCACTCCTTGTAGACCCGGGGCTTCGTCCCTTTTGCCATGTGCGCCTGCATGGCTGCTTCCAGCCTCGCACGCTGCTCGGGCGTCATCTTCGCGAGCTGGTCCTCGGGTATGGGCATCGCGCCGCTGATCTTGGGGTTGATGGAGACCTCCCACAGACCCGGCTTGATATTCGGCTTGGTGAGACCCGCGGCGTGAACCCACGCGGTGACGGCCAGGCTCGTCAGAGCCACCTGTAATATTGTTTTGGGCGCGCGACGCATAGGCTATCCCCCGGCTGCGCCCGCAAGTGAGCGCGTTCCCCGGATGATATGCCGGGAGTCGGCCGCGCCGCGAGGCGCACTGCACGTGAGCTGGACGCGGCTACAGAGCGTCGGCGGTAACTAAGCCAGGGCGATCAGGCGGCGAGTTGTCGAATTGCGACCCGCCCGATCGTCCTTAGGACAGTACTGTAGTAACGGAGATCCGCCTTTATGTGTCCAGCATGCTTGGCAACCGCCGCTTGGGTGGCGGTCGGCACGACCTCCGCCGGAGGAGTCGTCCCCTTTATGGTTAATAAGTTCCTAAGACGAGCCGCTGTGGTAGAACGGCAGTCCCCTGGAGGGAATCACAGTGATGTCCGACGAACGAGTCCAGCCAGACTATCGACAGACTCTCCACGAGGCAGTCGTTGAGACCTCCCGGGCAGTGGTTGCCGGGTCCTTGGGCGTGGTCGAAGCCACGCGGCGCTTGATGGAGCTGGCCGCGGAGCTGGATGCGTTGGACGATGAAGACTTCATTTACTTCATCGAGCTCGACTCACGCAGTGACGGATTTCCGCTCGGAGTCGCCCGAGAGCAGTGGAGCTCCACTGCTCTCGAACGTGAGGATCTCGACAGGCGCAAATACGAGGATGCCGTTCATGCCGATGCCGTTGCGCATTGCCGCAGTTTGATCGCTCGCTACGCGCCCCCCGCCTAAGGAGCCCCCACCACCGGGAAATCGATCGAGCTTGCGCTCTGCGGCGTGTGCCAGATGCGCTGCGTTGCCTTCGTGAAATCCTCGGGCTTCGCAAACATGATGTTGGGTATGTATTTCTGCGGGTTACGGTCGTACAGCGGGAACCAGCTCGACTGGATCTGGACCATGATGCGGTGGCCCGGCAGGAACGTGTGACTCACGTTGGGCAGCCTGACGGTGTAGGCCAGCGCCTTGTTGGGTTGGATGGCATGGGGATTTGCCGGATCCTCCCGGTAGCGGCCGCGCAGAATGTCTGCTGCGAGCATCTGCTGGTAACCGCCGAGGTTCGGGTGATCCGGCACTTCATCCGGCCACACGTCGATGACCTTCACGACCCAATCAGAGTCGCTGCCGCTGGTTGACGCCGCCAGGTGTGCCCAGGGCTGACCGGCTACCTGCAGTGGCTGTTTCAAAGGGTCGGTCTGATACACCAACACGTCAGTGCGGGAGGCGGCAAAGCGCTGGTCATCGACCAGCCATTCGCCCCAGGTGGAGTCAGATGCCCCCGAATCCAGCGTCGGCTGCAACCGGTACGGAACGGGTTTGGCGGGATCGGACACGTATTCGTCGTACTGTTGCTTCGAAGCCGCCGGCGGCTCGAATCCGAGCTTTCCATCGGCCAGCAGGTAAAGCGGGCGCGAGGCCGTCGGACACCCGGAGGCGCACGCGCGCGGCCAGCCATCGTAGCGGTGCCACTTGTCGGCTCCGGTCTCGTACACGAGTACCCGAGGCGTGTCCGGTTTCGGACCGTCCTTCAGATAGTAGTCGAGGAACGGCTGCATGATGGTCCTGCGGAACCAGCCTGCCGTGTCGCCCTCGAACATGATCGGTCCGATGCCACGGCCCTCGCGGCGTCCCTGACCGTGATTCCACGGTCCGAGAACGAGGTGGACCCGCTCACCTTGCGGATCGCTGCCGGCCAGAGCCTGATACAGCGCCGGTCCGCCGTAGATGTCTTCCTGGTCGAACAACCCTGACACAATGAGCATTGGTACTTTCGGCGGGTCCTTCGCCAGAAGTTTGTCGACTGCCTGTCCCTGCCAGAAGCTGTCGTAGGCTGTGTGGGCCACCAACTCTTGCCAATACCCCAGCGAATCGACCCCACGAGCTTTCGCCAGCGCACCAGCGGATCCGGCGCGGAGGAAAACCTGGTACGTGTCGCGGGCGTCTGACCACCAGGTGATGTCGTTCTTACGGGTCGCCTCCTGGTCATAGATGTATTGCAGAGAGCCATCCTGTCGGAAGGCGCCGTTGTGGAACCAGTCATCGCCCATCCAGCCATCGATCATGGGCGCGAACGGGACCGCGACTTTCAGCGCGGGATGTGCGTGGACGGTGGACATGACCGCCGTGAAGCCCTCGTAAGAGCCGCCGATCGTTCCGACGCGGCCGTTCGATTCCGGCACGTTCTTGACCAACCAATCGATGGTGTCGTACGTGTCCGTGGCGTGATCGTTATCGGTGGGATTGAGCGGTCCTTTCAGCGGGCGATTCATCACGTAGTCGCCCTCGGAGCCGTATTTCCCGCGCACGTCCTGGTACACGATGATGTAGCCGGCCGCGACAGCAGTGTCGTCCATTTGCGGGACGACAGATGCCAGATGTGCGCTGTTGAAGCGTAGTACCCGCTCGGACGCGTTGTAGGGGGTTCGCGACAGCAGTATCGGCGCCTTGCTGGCTCCTTTGGGAATGAGTATGAAGGTCTTCAGCTTTACCCCATCGTGCATGGGGATCATCTCCTCCCGTTTGACGTAATCGAAAGTCTCGGTGCGCGCCCCGAAGGTGGGCGGCGTCTCGCTGGGCAGGCTGCTGCGCGAGTCTGCGAAAACAGGGCTCGCAACGAATGTGGCTAACGCGGCTACGCAAAACACCGGGCGCATGCCCGGTCGGGTCGGCAACGGCATCCTCGTTTTTCCTCGTATGGGGGGGCGGCCAATGTCACACAAACGTCATGCAGCCGCCATAGGCTTTGCGCTCGCAAGATTCACTCTAAGAATTATAGAGCTACAGGAGAATCCGCGTGCTGGACACTCTAGGCATCGACATGCCGACCGCCTTCCTTTTGTTTCTGGCGTTGGCACTGGCTTTGAGTTTCGAGTTCGTGAACGGGTTCCATGATACGGCCAATGCCGTAGCAACGGTCATCTACACCAATTCGCTCAAGCCCAATTATGCCGTGATCTGGTCGGGGACGTGGAACCTGATCGGGGTGCTCACCTCATCCGGCGCGGTTGCGTTCGGGATCGTCGCGCTGTTGCCGGTGGAATTGGTGATCAATGTCGGCTCCGGCGCTGGGTTCGCGATGGTGTTCTCGCTGCTGCTGTCAGCGATCATCTGGAACGTCGGCACGTGGTACCTCGGGCTGCCTGCTTCGAGCTCGCACACCCTGATCGGCTCCATCGTCGGCGTTGGGTTGATGAATTCACTATTGAGCCCCGACAGCGCGTTTGGCGATGGCGTCAATTGGACGAAGGTGGCCGATACGGTCAAGGCACTCGTAGTCTCGCCTTTGACTGGATTCATCGTTGCAGCGTTGCTGCTGTTGGCTGCGAAGGCCTTGTTGAAGAACCCGGCTCTGTTCAAGGCGCCCGAAGGCAAAACACCGCCGCCGATGTGGATTCGCGCACTGCTGGTTCTGACTTGCACGGGCGTCAGTTTCGCCCACGGCTCCAACGACGGTCAGAAGGGCATGGGGTTGATCGTGCTCATCCTGGTGGGCATTGTTCCTACTGCGTTTGCGCTGGATATGAGCACGAGTGCGCAGACGCTCGACAAGATCAGGGCTGCGGCGGTTGTGCTGGAGCAGCGGTTGCAAGGCCAGGGTCAGCCCGCGCCGGCGGCTGTGTCTGCTGATGCTGCCCACAAAACCCTGACCGATTACCTTCGCCACGGACAGGTGAAGCCGGAGACCATCGCAGCGCTCGCTGCCGTCAATGGCTTCGTCAATCACGATCTGCAGGGAGTGAACGACTTCAACACAATTCCTGCCGCTCAACGGCCTGCTCTGCGTCTCAACATCTATCTGGTATCGGAGACGCTCGCCCGGCTGACGAAGGCCAAGCAGCTGCCGTCACAACTCGACGCCACGGCCACCGCTGATTATCAGAAGGCGCTCAAGAGCGTGACCAACTTCATCCCAACCTGGGTGAAGGTTGCAGTGGCCCTGGCGCTTGGCTTGGGAACCATGATTGGCTGGAAGCGCATCGTGGTGACGGTCGGTGAGAAGATCGGCAAGGCACACCTGACCTATGCCCAGGGTGCCTCGGCTGAGATCGTGGCCTTCGGCACGATCGAAGCAGCCGATCTGCTCGGGCTGCCCGTGAGCACCACGCACATTCTCTCCTCCGGCATCGCGGGCACGATGGTGGCGAATGGTTCGGGTATCCAAAAGGACACCGTGAGGAACATCATCCTCGCATGGGTCCTGACACTACCCGTGTGCGTGCTGCTCGGTGCGGCACTGTTCGGCGCGGGCCTGTTCTTCGTCTTGCACGTACTCGGCGTTCACTGAGCTGGGCGGGGCGTAAACAGGCTGGTGTCGCGAGCCACATCGGGCACGCGGATGTTGCGTTCGAACTCGAGGCCCAGCCGGCGCAATAGCTTGATCGAGGCGTGATTGTCGGGCGAGGTGATCGCGACGATGCGGCCGAGTTTGAGCACTTCCTTGCCGTAGCGCATCACGGCAGAGGCGGCTTCGAACGCGTAGCCCTGGTTGCGAAAGCGCTCGCACAGCGCGAAACCAACATCGACGTCTTCCAGGTAGTCGCGTTTCAGCAGGCCGCAGACGCCGACGGGCGTGGCGTGCGCCTGCAGCTCAACCAGGTACAGGCCGAAACCGAATTTCTCATAGCCGGTGACGGTGCCGCTGCGGATGTAGCGCCTGGCGTCCTCGAGGGTTCGGACCTCGCGATCACCGATGTTGCGTATGAATTCAGGCTCGTTGAGCAGCTCCAGGACAAACGCAGCGTCGTTGAGGCTCAAATGCCGCAGGCGCAGCCGCGGCGTCTCGCAAACGATCATGTATCCAGGCTATCCAGGTTCATTCGGATGTGAGCCGCTTCGGCGGCCGTGCGCGCGAGCGCAATGGCTTGGTTGAAGGCAACCCGGGCCTCATCGGCGCGGCCGAGGTCTTTCAACAGCGCGCCCTTGACTCCAAAGTAATGGAAGTAACCGGCCAACGGCTGGGCAAGCGGCTCGAGCATCTGCAGCGCAGCGGCCGGCCCGCGAACCTTTGAGACCGCGACCGCACGATTGAGAGTCACGACCGGGGACGGCTGCAACACTTCGAGCACGGCGTAGATCTGATCAATCTGTCCCCAGTCCGTGTCTTGCGGCCGTGCCGCGCGCGCGTGCACCGCGGCGATTGCCGCCTGCATCTGGTACGTTCCGGGAATTCCCAGGCGCTGCGCTTTCTCGACCAGTACCAGGCCTTCTGCGATCAGAGCGTGATTCCACAGGCGCCGGTCCTGATCATCCAGCAGTACGATGTTGCCGTTTGAGTCCAGCCGCGCGGCAGCGCGAGCGTGCTGCAACAACATCAGGGCGGTCAGGCCCATGATCTCGCTCTCGCTCGGAAACAAACGCAATAACAACCGGCTGAGCCTGATAGCTTCCTCGCACAATGATACGCGGACGTGCGCTTCGCCGCCGCTTGCCGAATACCCCTCGTTGAAGAGCAGGTAAATCATGGCGGCGACAGTCGTGAGCCGTTCGGCGCGCTCGACGGGCCCCGGCGTTTCGAATGCGACTGCAGACTCCTGCATTGCGCGCTTGGCACGCGTAATCCGCTGCGCCATCGCGGCTTCGCTGACGAGAAACGCCCGCGCTATCTCCTGAACGGACAGCCCCGACACGATGCGCAGCGCCACGGCGATCTGTTGTGTTGCGGGCAGGTCCGGTTGGCAGCAGACAAACAGAAGCCGCAGGACGTCATCCTGATAGGCGGAGCTGTCGAGACGCTCCACTAGGGCGGTCTCATTGTTTTCAGCGTCCGGAATGACATCGTCGTCTGGCAACGTGACGTGCTTGTTCCGGCGCCGCAGCTCGTCGAGCGCGCTGTTGCGTCCGACGAAGATGAGCCAGGCGGCGGGATCGCGCGGAGGACCGTTCACAGGCCAGCTCTTTAGCGCCCGAAGGGAGGCCTCCTGAAAGGCTTCCTCCGCCACGTCCAGGTCTCGGAAGTAGCGCAAAAGAGCGGCGACCGCCTGGGGGCGTGCTGCTGCCAGCGCGGGTCCTATCCATGCGACTTCCGTCACTGCAATCCGATTCCGGGGTAGAACGTGGCAAGGGGACGTACTTCCAGCGCACCGGTATCGCCCACGAGACGGCGGGCAACGTCCAGCGCGTCTTCCAGGGATTTACAGTCGACCAGGTAAAAACCGAGAAGCTGTTCCTTGGTCTCGGCAAAGGGACCGTCGAGCACCAGCGGCTCACGGCTGGCTCTGACCGTCATGGCTGTCGTCGTTGGCATGAGGCGTCCTACAGGGCCCAGGCGACCCTCGGTGGCAAGCTGGTGCGCCACGGCTTGCTGTTTTGCCATGACGGCCGCCTCCTTTTCCCGGGTCCAGGCCTCGATCTCGGATTCGAGGTTATAGCAGAGTATGCAGTAGAACATGTGCCGTCTCCTTCGCCTGATCAAGGACGAAGGGCGGTCCCCCATTCCGACAATTGAGCCGGCCGACGCGGCGAATCAGCAGCCTTTTGCGTGCGCGTACACGCGCCCGATGGCCTTGCGGTCAGCTACAGGGCGGGCGGCCAGCTTCGAGGCCGCCTGAACCAAGTCCTGCACCAGGCCAACATCGAGGAGGGCGTCGGCCTCGGATCCCCGGGCGAGCGGCGCGAGCTGCGCTTGCGCACCTGGGCTCTGCAGTTCCTCCCAGGCCTGCATGACGGTATCCCCGTGTCTTATGCGCGGTGAGACGGCGGCAAGCAGCTGCTGCAGGACAGGCTGGAAGTGCTGCAGATACTGCGCGGCAAGGGCGGTTTTCTGCTCTACATAAGCCAGCTCGACGTCACGGATGGCCAGCTGCGACGGTGCGCTCGCTTCGTTGTGACAGGCGGGCAGGGCACTGCGCTCGCGCAATCTACGCTGTTCCAGCGATTGCAGGTCCGCGTTCCATTTCTGAGTGAGTGCGGCCTGGGCCGAGCGGGCCGCCTGGATATTCTGCAGAACCGTGGCCGTGCCGGAAAACGCCGCGATCCGGCCCGTCAAGACCTGATCGTGCCTGGACACGGGCCCTTGGACGCCGTCCGGATGCTCCACGATACGAGACAGTAACAAGACCTCGGACTTGATTCCGTCCCTGACCTTTTCGAACTCCGGGCCGGGCTTCAGCCCGTCACTGGCATCAATCCACTGCGCATATGCCGCGTCGGCAGTCGCCGGCAACGGGGGCAGACGCGCGAGCCAGGATTCCGCGGGCACTACTCTCTGTATGGCCGACACCGCCGCCGCACTGCACACGACGGCCGCGCATATCAACACACTGGCGGAGTTTGCTCTCATGCGTATGCATATGCGGAAACCACGAGCCCTATTATGCATGCAAGGAACACACTGTGCTTCAGTGTGAAGCCAAACAGCCGCGACTCGTCCGAAGCGGGCATTCCGGTGGCGGCCGCTGCCACTGAGATACTCTGCAGGCTGATCATCTTTCCCATGACACCGCCGCTGGAGTTGCCGGCCGCCATGAGAGCAGGATCCAACCCGAGGTTGTTGGCCGTAACCACCTGCAGGTTGCCGAAGAGCGCGTTCGCCGAAGTGTCGCTGCCCGTGAGGAAGACGCCGAGCCAGCCGAGCAGTGCACCGAAGAAGGGAAACAATGCCCCCGTGGCCGCAAGTGCCAGCCCGAGGCTGGCCGTGGCTCCGCAGTAGTTCATGACATACGCCAGCGCGAGCACCGAGGCAATCGTCAGAATGGAGAACGCCAGATCCCGCACCGTGCGGCCAACGGACGTTACGAACTGGCGCACTGACACCCGCAGGACCAGTCCGGCACTGATCGTGGCAAACAGTGCTGAAGTTCCCGACGCCGACAGGATGTTGAATGTGAACTTAGCCGGGTAGGGCGCGGCATGCGCCACGACTGGCGGAAGCCGTTGGATCGCCCCATCGAGACCGGGCCACGGGATGACCACAGTGGCCTTGTCGAGAATGGCTTTGAAGGGCGTGTACCCCCATAACAGCACGAAAATCACCAACAGTATGTACGGAGACCACGCGCGCAGCACCTGGCTGCGCTCGGCCCGTGGCGGCAGGTGCACGGCTCCCACTGCCGTATCGGCCGGCCGCCAGACAGCCAGTAGTCCCAGCAGGCTCGCAATGGCCGCGAGCGATGCAAGAATGTCCGTCAGATACGGCCCGATGTAGGTCGAGACCAGGAACTGCGTGGCGGCAAAGGAGATGCCGCAGACCAGCGCCGCTGGCAGGACCGCGCGCAATGCGCTCCAGCCACCCATGACCAACATCAGATACGACGGCACGAACAAGGACACGGGCGCACAAATCTTGCCGACATCCGCGCTTAGGACCCCTAAGGGCAGGTTGGTTACCCCTGCCAGGGTTACGAGCGGCGTGCCGATTGCTCCAAACGCCACCGGTGACGTGTTGGCGATCAAACAGATGGCCGCGGCCTGGAAGGGTGAGAATCCCAGGCCGCTCAGCATCGCTGCGGCCACCGCGACCGGCGTGCCGAACCCCGAGGCACCCTCGATGAAGGCGCCGAAGGCAAATGCAATCAGCAGGGCCTGCAGCCTGCGGTCCTGGGTTAAATGGCCGACGGAGTTCTTGATGATTTCGAACTGACCGGTCTCCACGGTCAGGCGGTACAGGGCGAGCGCCCAGAAAACGATCCACGCAATCGGGAACAGACCAAACGTGGCGCCGTAGGCGGTCGCGCGCAGCACCAGGTTGACCGGCATGCCGTACACGGCAATCGCGGTGGCGATGGCAGCGATCAGTCCGAGGAGGCCTGACTTCCAGGCCGAAAGTCTGAATACACCGAGAGCCAACAGCAGAACGAGAATGGGTAACGCCGCGCAGGCGGCCGATAACCCCAAACTACCGTGTATTGGCGTGTATCCCTGGTCCCACATGTCCAGCCCCCCCGGGTTTTTTTCGACACTAACTGTTTTGGGGGTTCAGAACCAGCTGTAGTTGAAACTGATGCTGATGCGCTCGGCGGCCACGGGGTTGGGGGGCACCTCGTGCCGCAACCAGCTCTCGAACAGCACGAGCGAGCCCTCCTGGGCGGGAACGACTACCCACGGGCGGTTGTCGGTTCGGCTGGCCGCGATTCGCGGCGGCGCCGCCATGAAGCGCTCGAGCCGCGGGTCTTCGAATTTCAGCCCCGGGGAGCCCCTGGGAGTTTTCACGTAGTAGGTGCCGCTGAGAGTGGAGAGCGGATGCAGGTGCAAGCCGTGCACGACCTGCCGCGGCATGATGTTCACCCAGCAGTCGGTCATTGTGAGCTCACGCTGGGTCAGATCGAATTGCAGCGTCGCCGCAAAGGAGCGCATGTGCCTGCGCAGCCGGCGTTCCAATTCGGCAAACGTCGGTGACACCTGATGCATGCGGTTCACCGAGTTGTAGGAGGTGTAGCCACCGGGATAGTTTTTGGCGGACCAGCGTCGGCCGCCGGCATCGTCCAGGCGCAACTGCCGGCATTCCTGCAGCAATCGATTGTTGAATGCCTGCCAGCCGGTCTGCTTCAGGCGCCCACGGTACACGAGCGTCGGAAAGAGCCGCTGCAAAGTCATGTGCGCTCTTCAGCGAGCCGAGCCTGAGAACCCCTGGCGGCCTCCGTGCGCGAACGCAGCAGTTCCAGGCTGCGCTTCGCGCAGCCACTGCTGATATGCGGGTACGGACTCGTGCCCTTCCGGTGGCGCCCAGGAAGCGAACTCGGCGGCATTTGCCGGATCGTACGGGCCTTCCTTGATCTCGAGGAATGCGGCGCCGTCCGTGACGGCCAACAGCGTATGCCATGTCGCCTGCGGTGTCTCAAATCCGATGTTGGGTGTATCCGATCCAACTCGATACCGGCCGGTGACAGCCCCATCGGCAGCGAAAGTCAGGATGTCGAAGCGGCCGCGAATGACGAGGGCCAGCTCGGACTTGGTCAGGTGGCGGTGGGGCCGGAAGTAGGAATCGCGCTGCGCCGCGATGAAAAACCGCTGCACCGGATCGGCGGGCGAAGCGTGGATATTGTGATTGGCGCGCAGTCGCGGGCTCGCGCCCGCCTTTGCGGTCAGCTCATCCAGAAATGCTTGAGAGAATAGTTTCATTGTGAGTGGCACTGTACCGTGGCCCCAGCACGGCGTATACGCCACGACTGGCTCGGCGCGGATTGCGACGGCGTTGGGCCTCAATGCCCTGGCAACGTCGAGCGGAGCCTCGGCGGGGACTCTGGGCCGTTCCTGAGTGGCAAGAGCCCGTAAACCATTGACCTGTGCCCGCGTTCTGTTACATGGACGTTGGGGATCACCGAGGTGCCGACATGTCGACTTCAGTTGCTTCCAAGCTCGTTCCCGCGCTGGCGGCCGGCCTTCTGGCGGCTCCCGTGTGGTCTGCCGAAGCGCAGTCGGCGTCCACCCCCGCCGTTGAAAGCCAGCAAGCGGTGTGGACCGAAAAGGAACTGACTTTCGTCTACCAGGGCTTTACCACCCGCTATTCCTGCGATGGCCTGCGCGACAAGGTGCGCGGCGTACTGCTCGATCTCGGAGCCGAGAAGAAGGGCTTGAAGGTGCTGCAGTTGGGATGCAGCTCGCCCTCAGGCCGGCCGGACCCGTTCCCTGGAGTCAGGGTGAAGATGAGCGTCCTGCAACCCGCCTCGGGCACTGCCGATGACAAGCAGGCGCCGGTAGCGGCTCACTGGAAGCCGGTGGACCTGAAGCTGCGGGACTCATTCACCACGGACTCGGGCGAGTGCGAGCTGGTCGAGCAGATTCGCCACAAGATCGTGCCGCTGTTCGCTACTCGCAATGTAGATCTGAAGACCACCTGCATTCCGCACCAGGCTACGGCTGCGCGGCCGACTTTGAGGTTGGAAGTGCTCGCGCCGGACGATGTTCAACATCCGGCAGAAGCGCCGCAAGCAGCCCGATGAGCGGCAGGAATGCGCACACCTCGTAGACGGTGTTGATTCCGAAGGCATCGGCCAGCTTGCCCAGGACGGCGGCCCCAATGCCACCCATCCCGAAGGCGAAGCCGAAGAACAACCCCGCGACTGTACCCGTGCGTCCGGGCAGCAGGTCCTGGGCGTAGACGACGATTGCCGGAAACGCCGAGGCGAGAATTGCACCGATCGGCACGGTCAACACACCCGTCCAGAACAGGTTGGCGTGCGGCAGCAGCAGCGTGAAGGGCAGCACGCCGAGAATCGAAGCCCAGATGATGTATTTGCGGCCCACGCGGTCGCCCAGCGGACCGCCGATCATCGTGCCGAAAGCCACGGCCGCGAGAAACACGAACAGGTGCAACTGTGCATTCTGCACCGATACGTGGAAGCGGTTGATGAGATAGAACGTGTAGTAGCTCGTCAGGCTCGCAAGATAGAAGTACTTGGAGAAGATCAGGGCGAGCAGCACCGCTATCGCGCCGGCAACTTTCTTCGAGCCGGCCGGCGCCGCGGGCGCGGCCCCCAGCGGCTTGAGGCGGGCCATGCCATGCGCCTTGTACCAATGCCCCACGTTGAACAACACAAACATGCCGAGCATGGCCGTGAGCGAAAACCACGCGACACTCGACTGGCCGTGTGGCAGGACGATGAACGCGGCCAGCAGCGGACCCGCGGCCGATCCAACATTCCCGCCGACCTGGAAGACCGACTGTGCGAGTCCATGTTGGCCGCCGGAGGCCATGCGCGCGACACGCGATGACTCGGGATGGAACACTGAGGAGCCGGTGCCGATCAGCGCTGCCGCCAGCAGCAGCAACCCGTAGTTGCCCGCGAAAGCCAGCAGCAACAGACCCGCCAGGGTGAACGCCATCCCGGCAGCCAGCGAATAGGGGCGCGGCGAGCGGTCAGTGTAGGAGCCGATGATGGGCTGCAGTAGTGAGGCAGTAACCTGGAATGTAAAGGTCAGGATCCCGATCTCGCCAAAACTGAGCGCGTACGAGGTCTTGAGCATGGGATACAGCGCCGGCAGCAGCGACTGCATCATGTCGTTGAGCAGGTGACAGAAGCTGATGGCCACCAGGACGGTGAAGGCGGTGCGGCCGGCGGTGCCGGGCTTCTGCAGGTCCTGACTTTGGGCCTGACGTTGGAGTGCGGCTTCGTTCATCACCCCTAGGATGCCGCATCGGGGCGTGGATGCCCATCTACCGAATGGGCAATGCAGGCCGCGGGAAACGGGCGCCGCGGCCTTACCGCCGCGGCGCCCAAACGAGCATCAAAACCTCTGGCCGAACCGCAATCCGAATGTCCGGGGACGATTCGGTACGTGATAAACGGCGATCGGTCCGCAGACTGCCTCCGTGCACTCCGCGTAGTTGTAGACATCCCCGCGGATATCGAAGGCGTTGTCCACGAAGAATTCGGCGGTGATGCCGTTCTTCTCAACACCGGCCGAGAAGTCGGTTACGCCGTACGCCCGCTGCTTGCCGAGAATACCGCGCTCGAGCGTTCGCAGGTCGGACCACACACTCGACTGGTACTGGAGCGAACCCTGCACGTGCGCGTCCATGCCTTCAATGCCTGCGACCGGGAAGACATAGCGCGCCGTCATGTTGCCTTTGAACTTCGGTGTCGTCGGCAGTTGCTGTCCCTTCGAAGCCTGTGGATCGGCGCAATCGGTGATGGGACTGCCATCGTCATTCAGGCCGCCGCAGTAGTTCTGGGTAAGCTTCGGATCCATCAGCGAGAACCCGCCATTCACGGTGAGCCCCGTCATGACCGCCCATTCAAGCTCGGTCTCGAAACCCTTGATGCGCGCCTGCCCGGCGTTGGCAATCTGGGTCACGGAGTTGCTGCCCGGGGCCAGGAACGAGAACTGGAAGTCTTTCCAGTCTTCCCAGAAGAACGCGCCATTGAAGCGGACCCGATGATCCAGCCAGCTGGTTTTCCAGCCGATTTCGTAGCTCTTGAGGAAGTCTGCCTTGTAGGGCGGCAGGTTGCCGACGCGGTTGACGCCGCCGGGGCGGAAGCCGGTGGCCCAGGTTGCATACACCATCACGTCCGGGGTGATCTTGTATGCCAGGCTGACCTTCGGAGTGTGGCCGCTCTCCTCAACCGTCTTGTAGAGATTCTCGCAGGGGCCGCCGTTGACAGGGGCAACGCCCGGAAAGCACTTGCCCACGCCGGTACCGGAGAAGTCCGGATCGTTGAACCCGTAGAAGCCCTCCAGGGAGTTGCGCGCCTTGAAGTAGCGCACGCCACCGGTCAATGTCAGGTTGGACAGCAGATCCAGGTCGCCCTGGAAGTAGGCGGCATAGTCGCGGTTGATGCGTTTCTCTTCGGTCAGCCACCAGGTGTCCGGCCAGCCCGGGATCGAGATCTGGTCGCCCAGGCCGTCGATGACATAGCGCTGCTCGATATCGTGCTGCTGGCGCTGGGTGAACACACCGACCGTGCCGCGCACGCGGTAGTCTTTGGGAGTGGTGACCCGCAACTCGTGGCTGGTCATCCTGTAGTGATCCCTGCCGAGGATGCGCTGACTGGGATTGGCGAGCGGGTTGCCTGCGTTGTCCTGGAAGTACGAGTAGTACGAGTTGTATCCCAGCGAGTAGTCGGTGTAGTCGGATTGCGTCGAGTCGTGCCGCTGTAGCAGGGCACCGGCGTACACGATGTCAAAGTTGCTGATCTTGCCCTCGATGGTGAGCGAGCTCTGGATCCAGTGATCGTCGCCGCCTTCCGGGTAGAAGTGCGAGACATTGAGATCGCCCTTGTTCGGATCGTAGGCGAAGATTCCGCCGTTGCGGGTATGTTGACCCATGACCGTGGGAGTGATCGACCACGAGTCGTTGAGGTCAACCTTGAGTGCCACACGGCCGCCCTCGGTGTCCACCGAGTTGTAGTGATCCTTCGCAATCGCGGTATTGTCGAGCGTAAAACCGCTCGGCAACGGGTAGGTGAGGGTGCCGGGCTTGTTGTTGATGTAGCCGCCTTCATGCTGCATCCAGCCGACCAGGCGCACCGCGGCGATCGGGGAGATCGGGATATTCGCGAATCCCTCCAGGACTCCGCCCGGGCCGCCGTGACCGATCAGGTTGCCTTCGATGTCGTAACCGGCCTTGAAGCCGCTCGGGTCCGGTTTGTTGGTAATGATCCGCAGCGTGCCGGCCTGCGAGCTGGCGCCGAACAGCGTGCCCTGGGGGCCCGCGAGGACTTCGACCCGGGCGATGTCGTAGACGTGAATGTCGAGCGGCCCCTGGATGGTCGTCACGGGCTGCTCGTCGAGATAGACGCCGACGCTGGGCAGCGATGCCGAATGGTTGCCGTCGCCGCCGCTGGACACGCCGCGCATGTAGATGCGCGCGAACCCTGGACCGAATGTCTGGTAAGAGACGCTGGGCAGGTATTTCACGTAGTCATCGAAGTTCTGGACGTTCAGCTCTTCGAGCTTCGCCGTGCCTAGCGCCTGCACGCTGATGGGCACGTCCTGCAGATTCTCAACCCGCTTGTTGGCGGTAACCACCACTTCCTGCAAGCCACCGGTCTCATCATCCGCGCGGGCTGTACTCATGCTCGCGAGTAGCACTGACGCGACGGTGACGGAAACACCCATTCGCATCGTCGGATTGCGCTTGACGGCTTGCCTGCGCCGCAGTTTTCGAGATCGACTACGCGTCATCGCGTGACCCTCTTGTGGTATTTATGCTGCTGTCCCCCTCGAATCTTGAGGATATGCCATTCCGGCGCACTTGAACACTCGTTCAAGCGGACGGTGCGGCAGGGTAGGTTTCCAGCGCCGTTCCCAATGCGCTTTTGAGGGGATCCAGCCATAGCTCGTAGTGGCGCCAGTGCTCTACGCCCTCGCGGAAAATCGGCTTGCGCACTTGTTGGGAGCTCGCCGTGCGCACCGCGCGCTCGTTCTCGTAGAAGCGCAGGGTGCCGGGCTCGAAAGGCAGGCCGCAGTATTCCAGCAGGCTGCGTACTTGGGCCTCGGTGTCCTCGATCATGGATTCATAGAGCACCCGATGGACACGGCCGGGCAGCACGCGGTCAAAGTGCGCCAGCAGCCCGACGTAGTCGCGGTAGTACCGGCCCAGGTCTTCGAGGTTGTAGGTGAAATGCTGGCCGCGGGCAAAATGCTGCTTGAAGCAGGAGAAGCAGCAGCCGAGCGGATGGCGGCGCGCATCGATGATCTTCGCGTTCGGCAGAATCAGGTGAATGAGCCCGATGTGGGCAAAGTTGTTCGGCATCTTGTCGATGAAGAATGGTCGGCCGGTTCTGCGCTGGATGCGGGTCTGCGCCAGGTAGCGTTCGCCGAGGGCCTGACAGTCCGCGGCGGTGAGATTGGCGAGCAGTTGCGGATAGGGCGCGGTTCCTGCCCGCACGCCTTCCTGGCCCAACGTTGCAGCCATGGCCGTGATGTCGGGCAGCTCCATCGTGCCTTCGACCGCGCTGTGACTCGATAGTATCTGCTCGAGCAGCGTCGAGCCCGATCGCGGCAGCCCGACGATGAAAATCGGATCGGGCGCCGGGGTGCCGTAACCCTGACGCGCCGCGAAGAACTCAGGGATCAGTAGCGCTTTGTGACTCTCGAGCTGGGCCGTGTTGCGCTCCGCGTCGTATTCGATACCCGCGCGGCGCAGCGCATTTCCTTGCAGATAGTGCTGGAAGGAGGCCTCGAACCGACCCTCATCCTCCAGCGCTTTGCCGGCTGCGAAGTCGAAATGAAAGCGATCTTCTGGCGACAGATCCGTACGGGCGAGCTGTCCGCGCATCGCGCTCAGGTCGTCGTCCGTAAAGCGCATCGTTTTCAGGTTGGCGAGACTCCAGTACGCCTCGCCGAGGCTCGGGAGCAACTCGATGCTCTTCTTGTAGGCAGCGATACTCTGCGCCTCGCGCCCCGCGGTCTTCAGTGCATGCCCGTAGCTCATCCAGATTTTCGGCTGCTCGGGGTGATTGGCGAGCAGATCCGCGTAGATCTCCACGGATTCCTCGAGCTCGCCGATCTTGGCGAGCACCGCGGCCTTGAGATTCCGATGGCCCGGGTTGTTGGGCTCGGCGGCAAACAAACGGTCGATCTCGCGCAGCGCTTCGCCTGCCTTGTTCTGCCGGGACAATACCAACGCGTAGTTGTGGCGCGCGGCATGGAAGCTCGGCGCGAGCTCCAGGCAGCGCTTCAAGAGATTCTCCGCATCCCGGAAGCGGCCCAGCCGCGCGGCAACTTCGGCAAACATGCGAATCGCCGCGACATCCGTCGGATAATTCTTCAAGTGCGCGCGCAGCAGGCTTTCCGCCACCGGGATATTGTTGTCGCACAGGGCCGCGGCCGCCTGCAGCAACCGCGGGTCACGCGTCGAGGCCTTGATGTGCTGCGCATAACAGGCGTCGGCGCCGACACGATCGCCGCTGATCGTCAATTGATCGCCCAGGGCGCGCCAGGCATCGGGCATATCCGGTTTCAGCGTCACAGCCCGGCGCAGCGCGGCGATCGCCTCCTCGCGCCGCTCGAGCCGGCTCAATACGAGTCCGAGCTCATAGTGCGCGGTCGCCCAGTTAGGTTGAGCGCGTGTCAGAGGTTCGAGAATTTGCAATGCGGCATCCGTCTTGCCGGTGACGCGGCGGGCGTAGCCGAGTAAGAGGGTGGCGACGGGGTGGCCGGGCGCAACTTTGAGGACTTCGCCGGCCTGCTCAGCGGCGAGCTCCGGATCGCTCTGCATCAGTCTCGTTGCGTGGGCGAGCGCTACGTCAATCGTGCCCACCGGCTCTGCTGTTGAGCTCAAAATTCGCTGTTCCGCAAGACCCGCCTTTCGCCATGAGAAACCGCGTATGGTGACGTTGTCAAATGATC
>Ga0105247_10000244_pt1 | contig 50896 bp, 89 predicted proteins | sample KBSS24metaG_FD_81519 | JGI IMG/M metagenome (GOLD analysis project Ga0105247, IMG submission 81519) | Switchgrass rhizosphere microbial communities from Kellogg Biological Station, Michigan, USA - KBS S2-4 metaG | ecosystem: Host-associated > Plants > Roots > Rhizosphere > Soil | place... | reverse complement strand
TCTTTCGGGCGGATTGTAGATAAGGAATTTGTTCATGAATTATTGGCCGCTAAATTTCTTGGATTTACTCAACAAACAGTTCCGGGCGGTGAAGTAGTTATGATGCGGACACCGAGCAGGAATTTAACCACTAAGGAGTTTTACGACTACGTTCAATATTGTAAAAGCTGGGGAGAAGAATTTTTCAATCTGGATTTTCCCGAATCACCTAAAAAAGTTATTACAAAAGTCATTAACGCATAATGAAAACCCTGACCTCTTTTCCCTTCTGCCTTATTACCAATTGGAATAATTTCTATTTAGGAGTAGGAGCTTTATTATTATTTGCTGCAGGAATAATTATAGAGGCAAAATTAACGGAGAGACAAAGGAAAAGACGGGAAGCAGGGAGAAAATGGGATACTAAATTTAAATGGTTAAGGAGAAAATAAAAAAATAAAACTATGGAAACTGAAACTCAAAATGCAAAATCAATGCTTATAGAAAACGCTATTCGTCTCATTCCAACTGATGAAAGCAAGTCAACTATAAAATATGCTGCTCTAAGATTTGACAAATGGATTCATGACAATAATTGGCTTTACGTCAAAGAGCAAAGCAGATACAGGAAGCGGCTTTCTCCAAGGAAGAAAAGATATTACAGATTTGAATACAAAACCACCTCTGAACTTTTTGATATATTTTTTAAATCATTAAACTAAAAACCATGCCAAAAAAAATCAAACAACCAAAGCCAAAAAAAGGCAAAACATTTACAGGCTATGCCCCATTTAATTGGGGGATTTGCTACGGGAGAGTATTCCCTACACAAAGGGACGCTCGTAATTTCTGCATCGAAGGAAGGGCGGCAAGCACAAAAGGTAAAACGTGGGACGATGTTAAGGGCTACATGGCAATCGGTAAAGTAAAAGTTGAAGTTCTATGAACCCTTACCTCTTAAATCTCTCATTATGGTTAATAGCTATGGTATTAGGAATTATTGCGGGGAATAGGAAAAAGAAATTATGAACAGCAAAAGATTTTTATCGGACGAAGAAAGATTTTTCATTCAGATGTATTATCCTGAATTGAGAACAGATTTAATTGCCTCTCTGCTCAAAAGAAATATTGGCTCGGTTTACAATCATGCATTTGCAATGGGTTTAAAAAAGAGCGAATATTTTAATGCAAGTCCTGACTCTGGGCGATTGAAAAAAGGCGACCGCAGGGGAATTTCTCATGAATTTAAAAAAGGGCAACCTTCTTTTAACAAAGGTAAAAAGCAGCGCGAATGGATGAGCAGAGAGTCAATAAAGCGCACGGCAGCCACAAGGTTTAAGAAGGGACAAAAACCGCATAACACAAAATATGACGGATATATCTCTGTCAGAAATGAGCAGTTGCGCAGCGGACAAATTATCCCTTATAAATGGATTCGCATCTCTGATAGCAACTGGAAAATGTTGCATGTTTTTAACTGGGAGAAAAAATACGGCAAAGTTCCTGATGGCAAAATAGTTGTCTTTAAAAATAAAGATTCATCTAACTGCGATGTTGAAAATTTAGAACTGATTACGCGAGAGGAAAATATGAAGCGGAATACTATCCACCGCTTCCCCGAAGAATTAATTTCAACCATAAGAGCATTAAAAAAACTAAAACGCACCATACATGGCACACAACAAAATTAACGATTTACGCGACCATCTTTTTGAAATGATTGAAAGAATAAAGGATGCAAAAACAACAGAGGATATTAAGCGCGAAATACAAAAAGCAGAAGCGATAAGCGAAATCGCGGAAGTCATTGTCAGCAGCGCAAAAGTAGAAGTGGATTATATCAATGCAGCGGGACTGATAAAAAGTGATTCTGAATTATTCAAACCGCTACACGAACACAAGCAACTGGCAGCTTAAAATGACCTTCCAAACCAAACTCATCTTTAACCAGCAGCAGGGGAAAGACTTAGCTGTGATAGGGATGAATTTACCCAAAGAAACAGCAGAGAGAAAAGAACCGGGCTGGAGCGACCGAGCATTTTACCTCTTTAAAGAATTTCTATTGTTAAAAGGAGATACCCCATTCCGCGGTGAAGAGTTCATAAATTACTGTTACGTCAATGATTGTCACGCCCCGGAAGGAACGAGCCAAAGAGTATTTGCCGCCATAATAATCAGAGCTAAAAAAGAAGGATTAATAAAACATATCGGATACACACAAACACATGACCCGAAATCACACCGAGCCAACTGTTCAGAGTGGAAGAAAATATAACCTGGTATATGGCAAAATGGGATATGGACTTTAATAAAGGGATTGGAGAATGACAACTGACAAATTAATATTAGATGCTTGCTGCGGGAGCAGGATGTTTTGGTTCGACAAAAACAATCCAGCTGCCTTGTTTGCTGACGTTCGAATTGAAAGCCACATTTTATGTGATGGACGAGCCTTGGAAATAAGCCCCGATATTCAAATGGACTTTACCAAAATGCCTTTTGCGGACGAATCATTTCACCTTGTCGTATTTGACCCGCCACATTTAATAAAACTTGGAAGTAAAACATGGATGGCAAAAAAATACGGAGTATTGAAAGGCAGCTGGCAGGCGGATATTAAAAACGGATTTGATGAATGTATGAGGATGCTAAAACCCAACGGGGTTCTTGTCTTTAAATGGAACGAACATCAAATAACCCTGAAGCAAGTTCTTGATGCGATAAAATGCCGCCCGTTATTCGGTCACCCTTCCGCCAAACATGGCAAAACAATATGGATGACATTCATGAAAGGAATAAGTAAATAAAAATTTCTCAACACAAGGAATAAGATAGAAAAGAATCCCTTGAAAAAAGATATAAAGATGGCAGGATATAAAATAAAGGTTATTGCTTTTTACGAGGTAAAAATGCGTATCTTTTAGGTCTAAAAACTCAACAAAAAATGACCTACTCAGAAAAACTAAAAGACCCAAAATGGCAACGGAAGCGGCTAGAGATTTTAAGCCGTGATAAATTTAAATGTCAATGGTGCGGTAATGGAGAGCAAACTCTTCATGTGCATCATAAATCATGTAGTTCAACTGGTAACCCCTGGGATGTTGCCAATGAAGACTTAGTGACATTGTGCGAAGATTGTCATTGGGTTAATCACAACAAAGAGATGGTGATGGATATACGGCAAATTACATACTGCTTGGTTTTAGGTGGAAAGTATAAAAGCGCAATAAGATTTTTAAATAAGGTATTCAGAGAATTGGATAAGATTAATAATGGCAAACGATAGATTAATTCGTGGCGGTATTATTAGCTCTGACAAGATAAATTCTTTGTCATGGGCTTGCGAATGTTTTTATCGCAGAGTTCTTTCATTGGTTGACGACTACGGCAATTACGATGGGCGGTTGGAAATAATACGTTCCAACGCCTATCCTCTTAAACTTAATCAGGTATCAACAGCGGATATAGCAAAGTGGCTTGACGAATCTGTCAGCGCGGGGCTTGTAAGTTGTTATGAAGTTGAGAATAAGAGTTACTTACATCTTCATGACTTCAAACAGAAGCTGAAGAAGTACAAAAGAAAATTTCCGCCATACCCGGATGAGCTTCCTGAAGAGAAGAGAAGAGAAGAAGAAACTGAAACAGAAGAGAAGGGAATTAATCCCGCGCAAGCGCGTGAGCACCCCTTACAGGTTTATGTGAAAAATAATTTTAAAAATGTTTCCAAGATTAAAAGCCAACTAACTTTTGAAGAATGCGAAAGGCTTGTTGCGGATTTTGATAAAAGAAAAATTGCATCAACGCTTGAATCAATGGAAAATAAAAAAGGAATTCAAAATAAATATACGAGCGTGAACCTCACTTTAAGAAAATGGATTGACATGGATTTTAATAAAACAACGACTACCATGCAAGGAACACCACCCACCAAAATTACCCAGGCAACCCTAAAACATATCGGAGCAAGTGTATTTATGAAAGTAGAAAAAAAGAGTGGTGAAATTATTGGAGCGCATGAGGGCAAATACCGGGTTGCCTTAAACCAGGGCGGAGAAATTATTACCGCAGAATGGAATGAATTTATAATTACCGCTTCCGCACCCAAAAGAAATATGGCGGAACCAACCGCACTACAAAATATAATTAAAGAAATCAGACCATCTAAATAACCCAACATAGAGATGAAAACAAAACTTGAAAAGATTCGCGATGATATGGAACGCATTAAGATGATAACTCTCGTTCCGCTTTTACTTGGTGCAATATCTGATATTGAAGAACATTTTCGCACACAGAAAAATATGACAGAGCAGGAATATATTGATATTTTAACAATGAGAATGAAAATTCATAAATAAGTTACAGATGAAAACAAAAGAAGAATGTATGCTTTTAGCGTTAATGAGGCATCCCAAAGGAACAAAAAATGGCATGAGCCATAATGAATATACGCAGGTTTTTGCCGAGGCAGCACTATCGGCAATGGAAGCTTATCACGCTCAGTTTGAAATCAGCGACAGTGATTTGCGGGAGGCGTTTGAAGCGGGACGAGAGGGGAATATTGAGAAGGTTTATGTACCGATTGACCAATATGGAGGAATAAACGTTGAAGAACATTTTATACCTAACAAATATCCAACCTTTGAAGATTATTTAAAATCAAAAACAACTCGCTCCCAGCTTAAAACCAAAGGAAAATGAAAGTAAAATTAGAAGAATCAAAAAATAGTCGAAGACTACATATCGGAAGTTTTTTTACCGACCTCAATGAATCAGAATATCAAGAACTTGTTAAAATATTCTCCAAAGACATGACAGCAAAAGAAAAAGCAAAAGGACTATATCAAAAGTTTATGCCATTTGATGTTACAGAGTATAATACGCCTCTTGCGCTTGAAAGAGATTCCGTTGTAGCTATTCGACAAGCCAAGGTTTGCGTTGACGAGCTGATTTCGGATTGGTTAAAATACAAAGGCATGTACGAACAAGAAGTTTTTGATTGGGAGGTTAAATTTTGGCAGGAAGTAAAATCCGAACTTGAAAATTTATGACTAAAAACATTTTACTCCAAAGCGGACAGGAAATAATTTTGGTTCCTATTCCTGATGAAGCCTACGACTTAGGCATAGCTTATCCGACAAGCCAGCTCCATCCCAAATGGTTTATTACATATCATTTCAGGAAAACAGGTGTTAAGTTTGAAGATGCAGCATGGAAGAAAATTGATACCGACATTCCATACAATATTGGATTATTAATTCTCGGCACTTACTCCGCCACTGAAAATAAAATTGATTTTGAAGTTAAAGAGGAATGGGTAGAGAAACAAAAAAGCTTCCTCTCCCTTCTCAAAACCCACGCCCAAGAAGGTAAATGGGCAGTAATCCTAAAGAAATGAAAACATTAAGCAAACAATCGGTAAGCTCCAATACAAAAGTATATTGGATTAACCGCACAAAAGGAAAAGTAGGAAGTGATTACCCGATAATAATACGAAATGAAAATAAGGCAGATGTTAGTTTCCCTATTCCCAAGGCAGATGCAAATGACAAGTTCGATTTATATTTTATCGAGGAGGAGTGGCTTAATGATATTAAAAATATGTAACCCCCATGAAAACACTAACACAAATACTTGATGAGAAAGCCAAAGAGCTTGGCTATAAAAACTTTGAAGCTGCTATCAAAGGGAATCACCTTGGCGACATAGATACAATATCTAAATCTGCTGCCATCGAATATGCAGAAAGCGAAATCAAAACATTTATTGATTGGCTTGATGAAAAACAATTTGTACATGATAGAGATACGCATAAATGGGAAATACGGGAAGGCAACGCGCAGTATAAATGGATAACCACCACCGAACTCTACCACAGCGAAGAGTTCAAAAAGTTTAAAGAAGGAAAATGAAGCCTCACGTTAAAGCATACCTTAAATTCTTTGGCTACACCACGGCAGACTTTATTCAATGTGAAATCTGCCCGGCTAAAGCAGTAGGCATTCATCATATAGAAGCAAGGGGAATGGGCGGGAGCCGACAGGCGGACGGAATAGAAAATCTGATGGCGCTATGCAGAAGCTGCCATGAAAATTTCGGAGATAAAAAACAATACATAGCATATTTAAAATCAGTACATAACCCCAAAGTTTCACAGTTAAAAGAAATGAAATGATATATTTGAAGCTATGATAAAACCCTCAGAATTACGAATAGGAAATCTCGTTTATGACTTTGATGAAAACCATAACCAAGTCGTAAAGCGGACATATCACATTAACGAAAACTACATTAAGATCGAGACACCCATCCCCCTTACTGAAGAATGGCTCTTGAAATTTGGCTTTAAAAAGAGGGACGAGCCATGCTTTGATAATCATAATAATTCCTATGAAATTGAATCTTGGGGCGCAGTTTCAATAAGGGACGGAAAATTAGAGTCAGACGAATATTATTTCCTTGACGGACTACGAGCCGAAATCAGGTACGTTCACCAACTCCAAAACCTTTACTACGCTCTAACGGGCGAAGAATTAGTTATTGGTTCATAACAAATAATCATCCCCCTTAAATAGATATATAAGTATTTGTAGATTTGGCGAATTACCTAAAAATCATGACAACTAAGGAAAAGCGAAGTATTAAAAAGGAGATAAAGGATATATCAAACAGGATTGCCGATGCTCAATTTATTAATAAGCAACAAATTATTCTTAGGCGCGAACAACGCAGTATTTTATTCAATAAGTTTTTCGACAAAAATGGAAAGTTAAAATAACCCCCATAAACCTCTAAAATAGAATAAAAATAGATGAAGGGCAAAAAAACAGGCGGAAGGCAAAAGGGATCACAGAATAAATCCAGGGACGAGGTAAAAGACCTTCTAGATAGCGAAGTCGATTTTAAAATTGTGGTTGGAAAGCTATACGAACTTGTTAAAGGAGTCGAGGTTGAACAATCAATAGGTGATCAATCAATAGTATACTCTAAGCCTCCCGACTCGTCAGCCGCTAAAATATTAATGGAGTACCGGTTTGGGAAACCCGCCCAAAGCGTTGACCTAACAACCCAAGGTGATTCACTGAACCCGCCAAAGCAGAATGTTATCCGACTTGCAAACGGCACGGAAATCACCATCTGAAGTCGTTTTTGACTTTTCCAAAAATAAGAAACAGGACAAGTTTTTAAATGATGTGATGCTGGCCATAGCCGGGCAAAGCATCAACCGTTATTTCTTCTACGGTGGCGCTATCCGGGGCGGTAAGACAAGCGTTTGTTTAACCATCTTCATTCTCCTTGCCAAGAAATACCCGCGCTCCAGGTGGCACATAATGAGGGATTCATTCACTACATTAGAAGCTACTACCATCCCTTCCCTTGAACGTTTCTGTCCTGAGTCAGCTACCGTTAAATGGAACCGCAATAAATCAAATTTTCATCTAACCTTTGAAAATGGCAGCAAGATTTTTGTTTCATCCGAATCATTCTTCCAGGACCCGGATTTGAACTGGATGGATGGACTTGAAACCAACGGTATTATGTTAGAGCAAATGGAAGGGCTGCAGGAAAAGACATTTGAGAAAGCAAAGGAGCGAACCGGGAGCTGGTATATTGACCCCATGCCGCCCGGATTAATCTTAGGAACCTTTAATCCATCGCAGACATGGGTTAAGGATAAAATATTCGTTCCTTATACCCAAGGTAAACTAGAATCACCCTACTACTTTTTAGAAGCCCTGCCAGAAGATAACCCACTAGTAACAGCCGACCAGTGGGCCGCATGGAAAACTCTTGACCCGGTTAATTATGCTCGCTATATTCAAGGCAATTGGGATGCCATAGAAGTTACGAACCGATTCATGACCCAATATAATCCGGATAAGCATGCATCAACAATAGCCAAATTCGACCCCAGGAAACAGCTTCATATTTGGATTGATTTTAACTTGAATCCATTTGCGGTAAACTTCGCCCATATTTGGCGGGATGGCGAAGGGGAGCACTGCCATGTATTTGATGAGGCCGATATTGTCGATGGCTCACTGCCTAAAATGATAGAGCTGATTCAATCGCGGTACCCTGCACAGATACCGAACTGCAGAATCACCGGTGACTATCAGGGCCGCAAAAGAGACATTGCCCAGGTTGATAACGCCTCACACTACTTACTGCTTGAACGTGGTTTAAGAATACGCTCATCCCAAATAGTGACACACTCTAATCCGACACATGAGAATTCCCGTAGCGATTGTAATTATGTCTTATGGAACTACCCCGACTTTAAAATCAACCCTGAAACCTGCCCTAATACCTGTAGGGATATGAGAATCGTTCAGTGGGACATAGAGAAAAACCAAATCATGAAAACCAACCGGAGCAAGACAGGACAGCAAGCCGACCACTTAGACTGTATCCGTTATGGCATTAATGACGACCCGATATTTACATGGATTGAACGGCATTCGAAATCAAATAGACTTCGGGTTGTAAATAAATAAATTTCCAATACTTATATAACAATTCAAACTATCATATCTTTGCTTTTCCCGGGTGCCCTTTGTCGTAACGGCAGCATAAATCTACGACACCCTGTTTTTAGTTTTGAGTAATGAGTGTTTGCGCACCGTGTTTACAGGCTTGCAATGTTCCCCTTTGCACAAGCGAAGTGGTTTTGGGCACCATCTCCTCTCTTTCCACAGATGTTATTATCATCATTGAAAATAAAGGAACAGGAAGAAAGAGCTATGTTTCTACACAAAGTTCTGATACGGGAGTAGTAACCCTGGTTACTTTAGGCCTCGGCTTGATGGCAAATCAGAGCTATGAGATTTCGGTAGTTCTTAAAACCGCTACCGCCTTATGTAATCGGGAAATATTAACCATTGGAACTTCAACCACTTCATGTGTCACGGTTCTTTTTGAGAACGTTTTAGGTAACGGAGGTTGTCAGGTATCTTTTGAATCACAGACCTTAACGGTGCCGGAGAATACACAGCCTGGAACCAATTGTTTGTGCGTGACACAGGCGATGCTGGATGCTTTGGGTAGACCCTACAAGATATATACAGCACTATTAACACAGCAACCTATTGTTGAGGGGCCACTTGAAATTGGAGTGGAATATAGAATTACATCCTATTCTCCGGGTGATGATTTTTTAAATGTTGGAGCGTTGGCAAATGCGACAGGTGAAGTTTTTGTAGCCACAGGAACAACACCAACAAGTTATACAAACTTTTCTACATTAACGACAAACAAGGCACCCGCGGTAACAGTTCTTGAAAATACTATAGGCAACATTGTTTGGAATTGTCCCGCACAATCAATTTATAATGCAACATTAGCGGGGGCATTTCCTGAAACAAAAACATGGGTAATATTAAGCAAGACCTCCAATACCAACCAGTTTGTTTATAGGTCTGACGATAATACCATAACTGTGCAGACAAGTAAAGCAGTTATAGGGTCAGGAATAAATCCGGGGGATGATATATTTTGGTTCGGGCTTGATGGGGAGTTATTTTTTAACTCCATTGAAATAAGAGTTTATAACTAATGGTCTAAATTCTTTGTAAGAATATAATGCCCAACCACAGTATAGCTAACCTCGGACGAACTGCCTGTAAACATATCGTCATACACTCGGGAGTTCAACCGTTGAGCATCAAAAAGCTCTGCATAGTAGTAATTTTTATGTTGTTCAATATTTCCGTTGCCGTACATAGGATAAACTGCATAGAGATAGGTTTGAATTGGTTGTCCCTGAAGCACCCCCTCCGTTACAATCAGCTTGTAAACTTTGTCGCAGTTATTCCAATAAGAAATAGTGTCCCATTTAGCTTTCTCTTTGGATGATTTTCCTCCAACCGTAAACCCGTATTCCTGCCCCTTAACCTTAACTTCAAACTTCACCCCTGCAGAAATCACCAGCCAAAAAACAAACGCTAAACATCCGGCAATAAAACAATTCTCTAAAAAAGTTCTCACCCTTCAAATTTAAAGAATAATATTTTACATTTGCAACTAATCGGTGCCTTTTCCCTGCATGGCATTATAAAACGCAGGCGTTACGTGTTTTTCCATGCTATTTGTACGCCGACATTCTCCTTACTTCTTTAATTATTTCCCTTTTCTGTGCCGGGCTTTCACTGATTTCAAGAGAGGGTTATGTGCTTTATTTTTTTCGGAAGCCGTTTGAAGAAATTGACAGGAAGTTAACAGAAATAGAAAGCCACCTGGATACCAATGGCGACTTCCATACGCGCGACCTGTGGGAGTATGAGCAAAGGAAATTAAAACGGCTCAAGCTTCTTTCAAAGCCCTTAATAACGTGCTGTACCTGCATGGCCTCCATTTGGGGCGTTGTGATTTACGTTGTCTTACATGGTATTACATTGTATTACACCCCTCAGCTCATTCTCTGCTGCATCATTTCCGCTTTCCTGAATACCTTATTTATTAACTTGATTGAAAAACTTGATACATGATTTACATAGGCTCTCTTGATGATTTCTACGCGAAGCACAAAACAAAACTTCGCCTAATGATGGCACTGGATAAACCGCCAAGCCATGCAAAACTTGAATTCGGATTCACCGATAGCAACGGGATAAACTATAACAAGTTCGCTCCCGATACCGCTATCCCGGTTGAACGATGGGGCAAGATTCAGGAGTTTCAAATGTGGCTCAGCGCAGGATTAAGCCATACGGAATTAAATAAGTTTCTGCAGGCCATGAAAGATGCTATCGCGGACGGCCTAAAAAATAATGAAGTGAACGTGGCCCGGCTTGGAGCCTGCATCTTCAAAATGGAGGAGCGTAAGAATATGGTAATCCATACGGAGCTGTTCTACAACTTCATTGCCGTGCAGTTAATCCGACAGGATGAAGACCCTGCCGTATTTAATGAAACCATCCATCAGCAAAAGGTTGAACAGTTTAAAAAGGAGGTAGCCGCTGGGAATAGCTACGATTTTTTTTTCAGCCTCGGGTTGTCAAAACTCAACAGCTTTCAAGATATGTCACCGAGCGAATGGAACAAATTCTGGAAAGACTCCCGGGCAGAGCAAGAGATGCTGGACAAAGAACTGAGCATCATTCGTTCCGAAAAGAAATCATCGCCTACCGTGAAAGTTTCCGCGAAGAAATAATGTCACTCACAGACGGGGATATTAACCAATACCATGAACTGTTAAAAAGCTCAGTTGATGATTTTCTAATCAAGCTAGACAATACGGTGAATAAGATTTTAAGGCAGCAACCGGAAGGAGAAGTAATACAGGAAAATGGCTGAAAGTATAGTGGTAAAATACGAGGCTGACCTAGCTGCATTCAAGACTCAGTTAACAGAGTTAGCCAATAAGAATATTGCCTTAACTAAACAAGTTGAAGACCTTGGAAAAAAGGTTGAGTCTACTTCCAAAAAATCAGCTGATGCTACTTCGGCATTAGGAAATAAATTTGACGAGCTTGGCAAACAAATAGCCGCTGCCTTTTCCGTAGCCGCTGTAATTGCTTTCGGTAAAACATCAATAGAGGCATTTGCGGAAGCGGAGCTATCAGCAAGGAAACTTAACTCCGCATTATCTGCTCAAGGCGGAACCCAGGCGCAATTAAAAACCTTACTCAATCAATCTAAGGAGCTTCAAAAAACTACAATATTTTCTGATGAGCAAATCCAAGCAGCGCAAACCCTCGCCATTCAATTTGGATTAACAACAACAGAGGTCAGTAAGCTAATTCCCATTATAGCTGATTTTGCATCTGCTACAGGGCAAGATTTACAGTCAGCACTTGAATCCGTTTTACGAGGCTCTGAGGGAGTTGCAAGGGGATTAAAGGTTTATGGTATTCAAGTAGACACTACGGGAACAAAAACATCCCGGCTTGCACAAATTACAGAACAGCTTACTCAAAAGTTTGGAGGTCAGGCCCAACAAGTTGGAGAAACAACAACGGGTTCATTTCAAAAGTTAAAAAATGCTTTCAATGATTTGGAAGAAAGCATAGGAGCAATACTTGCCAAGGGTGGCGGCTTTATTGATTTTCTTGGCGATGTTATTCAGGGACTTAACCGCTTCTTAAAAACAGAACAAGATGTAAAGCGAGAGGATTTTGAATTCCTTTCCAATAAAGCAAAAGAAGCGGCACTAAAAAATCTCGAGGAGCTTAGGACTAAATTAACCGCATCCGGCAAAGATGCTAACGATGCATTTAGAATTCTTATTTCAGAAAGCAATACAATTATAACTGAGAAAAGGAAACAGCTTAATGCAACATGGGATACTCAAACCAAAGATGCTATACGTGAACAGATTAAATTAGAAGAAGTACGAATTCAGGCGCTGCAGGATATTCAAAAAGATGAGGCAAAAATTCGTAAACGCGCAGCAGATGAACAGGCAGACGAAGATGCAAAAACAGCAAAGCAAAGACATGATGCCGCTGTAAAGGATGCAAAAGAAAGAATTGATGCAACCAAAGCATTACGGGAATTTACTCTAAAGGCAGAACTCGACAACATCACAGCCGAGCAAACCCAAAGAGAAACCGCTGCCGGCAAAGAAATAACCGATCAACAGGAATTACAACAAGTTCTCAGGCAAATTCAAATCGAGCAGGATTTAAAGCGCAGGGCTGTTCAAATTGAATTCGGTGCAGACACCGTTGAAATTGATAAAAAAATATCGGATGAAATTATTGCTAACCGCAAAGAGAATGAGAAACAGATAACCGATAATGTTAAGGAGGGACTTGATGAAAGGCTCAAGGCTATCAAGGATGCGGCAGGAAAAGAATTAGCGGAACTGGCAGGCAAAAAATTAAGTGTTCAGGAATTTGAGCGTGAAAAATTACAGATTACCAAACGCGAACTTGAGGCAGAAATTGAAGCTAATAGAAAAGCAGGCAAAGATATTGGCGAACTTTTAGGACAACTTGGAGAGGTTAATAAGAAAATTGCAGATGATACCCAAAAGGCGTTTGTAGAAAGTTTCCAAAAGATTTCAGGAGCCGCACAGGATTTACTTTCTTCTTTAAACGAACTTTTCTCTGCGCAGAACGATGCAGACATTGAGCGTATCAATAGTAATAAGGATGCCCAGGTTGAAGCCATCGATGCTCAAATAAAATCATTAGAAGAAGCTAATGACAAGGGCAGGATTTCAGATAAAAAACTCGAGCAGGAAAAGAAACGATTATTAGCAGAAAGAACAGCGGCTGAAAAGAAAGCAGATGAGGAACAACGTAAAATAAAAGTTAAACAGGCAGAGCAGGATAAACTGTTAAGCATTTTCAGGATAGGTTTAATCTTGGCAGAAGCCATTGCCTCGGTAGATGTTATTAAAATCATAGCGGCTACGGCAGAACTTGCGGTAGTCATTGCAAAACCTGTTCCTCAATTCGCCAAAGGAACCAAGGGTAAGAAAGAAACCGGTATGGGTATGGTTGGAGAGCAGGGCAGGGAGTTTTTATGGATGCCCAAAGATTCAAAGGTTGTCCCGCACGCTCAGACTGAAAAATACAAAGCTGCCATTGATGCCATGATTGACAATAAGTACGAGGACTATGTTTATAAAGCCATGATAGCCCCGGCATTGAGAGAAGCCACTCGGAAACTTGAAAAAGACAGACAGAAAAGTTTTGCAGAGAATGTGGCAAATTCATTTACGCTTAACAAAAACGAATTCAACGAATACCGGATGCGGGATGCATTAAAAGCAAATAACAAAGATAACGCTACCGCTATTGCCCATGCCCTTAGAAAGTATTTCAACAATAACACTAACGACAGATATTATCATTAATCATGATAAATGAAATAATAGAAAAAATTTATCATTCAGAAATCCCGTGCCGACTTGAATGGATGTATGACATGGGATTTACATGGTCGATTCAAAATCATGAGTATCCACGACTTTGGATTGATGAAGATAATGCGGGAGCGTTTAATGTAATAGAGGAGACGCCTGAAAGTATATTGCATAGGCTTAGCCCTCTCCCTGAAATAGACTGGATAGAACGCGGCAATGCCGATAAAATCGAAGATGCTGTATTGAATCTTGCACTTGCAATTTGTAAGCATTTCCCGCGGACTGTGATTTCGCTAAATGGTACGCCTCAAAAAATAACTAATGTCCCTCTTTAGATTTAAGCTCGATGGAACTTACCTTCAGGATGAACCGGAAGGATGGCGGGATATTTTGTCTGAACTCAGACGGGATAAAGAAATCAGGGGACAGTTATTACTAATGGATTTAACTCTCAAGTTCAAAGGCGGAACGGACGGCTATAATCATTTAAAGCCCCTAATCGATTGCCAGGGATTTTGCACTTTCTCAACACTTGAAGTTGAAGAGAGTTGTAATAATGACCAAAATGATTTCACAACCATTTTTGAAGGAATTATTTTATATACACTCGTTAAAGAATTTTTATTTCCATGTGTTTTGGAGTGCAAGATTAAGGACAATTCATATGCTGCTAAAATCGACAACAATAAAAATATCGAGGCGTATGTAAATGTAGGGCGGAGTAAGAATGATGAGACTATTTCGGCAGCACAGGAATATCAGGTCAGGTTTTTTGATGTTGTCACGGGCAACTACCTGAACTTTGTAAAAGTCTATCCTGTTTGGACGTGTTTTGAATTCATCATAGATTATATGACCGATGGAGAAATGGATTTTATGTCGGATTATTTCAAGGGAAATCTACTTGGAGAAACAGAAGGGCAATTTATAACCATAACCACAGGGGAGCAGATACGCCTGCAGGCCGGAGGTGGCTCGGTTAAATTTCCATTCATCTCATTCAAAAAGTTATTTGAAGAGGTAAATAAAAAAGTTAGAATCTCTTTTGCGGTTGAAATCGATTCAACTACAGGCAGGAAAAGAATGCGAATTGAGCCGGAAAGTTATTTCTTTAATACCGGCATTTCTACCACTCTAAGTAATGTCAAGGGAATTATTAAATCAGTCAACACGGCAGAACTATACTCAAGACTCCAAATCGGAAGCTCCCAAACAATAAAATATGTAGCAGGCCAAACAGATTTCCCTACAGATATAAGTTTCGCGGGATATAAGGATGAAACCTATACCATCACGGGCAAATGCAATATTGATAATACTTTAAATCTTGTTTCAGACTGGATTATTGACAGCAATATTGTTCAGGCTGTATTTTCCAATAACGATGATGGATACGATGACGATATTTTCTTTATCATGGCGGACTATGTTACCGATCCTTTTACCCCGGTCGCTATTCAGTACGATGTATTTAATAACACACCACCATTTTTCTATAATGGATTTTTAAGAAATTCAGAAGTAGCACAAAGATGGCTTGGGGGTATACCTAATTCAATCGCTCTTTATCTAGGAAATGGCAATGATGAATTCAGGGCAAGTGGAACAAATTATTTTCCTTCTTCTTCTTTTACAGTGGCCCCAACAAGTGCCGTGCAGTACGGCCCGTTTAATTTTGATGATGATTTCACACCTCCTAATTTTGACTCGAATGGAAATTATGATAACGTAACTTTTAGCTACGTAGCTCCTGCAACAGGGCTTTTTACTTTTCATTCATTAATACCGGTCGAAATCAGCCCTGCTCCGAATTCAAGTTTCGGGGGAGAGGTTAGGATACTTGGCTCATTCCAGGTATTCAATGCAGTCAATGTTTTACAATATACTTTGCCGTTTGCAGACAGTGGCCCGTTTATTTTCAGTTCTCAATTTGTATACAATCTTGAAGGCAGTTTAACGCTTTATCTCCCCGCAGGCTTTAAGGTTATTGTTGTCTTTAGGATTGAAAGTATCATTACCTCATTCCTTACTGTATTCAGGGTATTGCCGAGTAGAATTTTTGAATGCTCAAGCACCTCAACCGGGGGTGGAATTTTTCAAACCTATAATCCGGAGGACTTCAAAGCTTATCAATACGAATTTGAATATCCCATCACCTTCGCACAGTATCAAACTATTATAGCGAATCCACTAAAACAACTTGCCTTTAATGACGGGGTAAATAATTATTCAGGATGGATAGAGAATATGAAATACCGCCACATGGAGGGTAAGGCCGATTTTGTACTCAGTAAATCATTACTAAAAACAACCTGCGAATAATGCCAAAAAGTATAACATCTGTTTTAAACCAACCGATAAAATATTTTGAATCCAACCAGGCGGATAATTGCAAATGCGGGGATGTAAGACAATGCGTTTTAGTCCAGGCCGGCCAACAGGTTTATTCACAATTAAAAATAGAACCTTGCGGAGAAGTCGAAGTCTGTAATAATTCTATTGGCCCTAACCTTGTAACCAATGGAACCTTTGCCGGAAATCTTGACGACTGGACCGTTGATGCAGGATGGGCCTATAGTAGCGGTAAGGCCTGCGCAACCAACGGGCAGAATATAGGACAGGCAATAGCAGGAAATTTAATTGATGGCGACCCATACCTGGTAGTATTCACTATTTCAAATTACGATTCAAATGATTTAACGGTATCCCTGGGAGGAACATCTTCAGGGCCTTACAATGCGGATGGTACGTATATGGTTGTCATAGTTGCAGGAGCCTCAGATGAGAGTTTGATTTTTGGCGGTTCATCGACATTTAACGCATGCATTGATGATATAGAATTGTATCATATTACCTCCTGTTGGGATGCAGATGAAAGTGACTGGACTACTTCAGCTACCGGGGCCTGTCATGCAAAAGGAAATACAACTGATTTAACCAATACCGGAACTACTATCACAAGCGGTTTATATTATCATGTGACAATCGCAGTTTCAGGTTCATCAATAGGAGGCATAAATATTGTTTTAGGCACCAATGTAATAAGTCCACTGACTTCAGGGAATGGTATATTTCATTTTTGGGGAACTTCCAACGGGACTCAGCTATCTGTTCGCCCAACTACAGATTTTGACGGCTGTATTTTAGATTTGGACATTGATGAATACTGCACCGATTATAAATTTCACCTACTACCCGCTTCAGGCGATGAATTTGTAATTGTGGACATGACGCCTTATTATACTTTAACCGAAGATGTTTATAACCTGACCGATTTTATTTTCAGCGACATATTTATAGGTGACAGCCATGCCGGCTCAATCCCACTGCCTTTTGGGTGCTATAAATTATGCTTGGTTGACTGTTGCACGGCACAGCAAACCTTGCCATCGCTATTACTCAACTATGATTTTTCTTCTCAAGGTCAGTATTGGGCGTTTCAGAATGTAACCTTTGATTTTGGTAAGGCTATATTCGATTTAACCCATGGCGTTGCCTTCATACAACAACCCTTAATAAGCACCAGTGACGCAGACTGTATTCAGATTGAATTTGAATATCTTTCCGAGGCAAACGATATACCGATTCAAATTTATATCGATGGAGTTTTAGTGGATTCATTAAATATCGGAGGCAGTGGCACTTATACCAACACATTCAGCGATGTTCCGGCAGGAGCAATAATCAAGATAGCATCTCCGGCTGATTTATTAGTTCCGCTGTATCTTGACAATATTGTAATAACCATTCCGGAAGAGTGTAAGCCACTTTATGACCAATGCACACCCTGTATAAATTACCAAGCTGATTTTTCATGTACTAAATTAGTAGAAGCCTATTGTAAGAGCAATGCTTTAGGATTTGCCTTTGATGATGCCAACGGAAACAATCAGTTTAAACTAAGCCAACTCGTTAGAGCCGAATTATTGCACCCGTCCTATGAGCAGGAACAAGACGACTATGATTATTCAACCGGGACAACCTCCCTTAGTTTCGGGCAGAATAAGAAGTTTCAGGCTTTAACTTTCCATCCAATACCTGAGTTCAAACATGACGTAATTGCTCTGCAGAAAATCTGTGATACCTTCCAAATTAATACAGCGGATTACTTCGTCAAAAAAGGGGACTATACTCCCGAATGGAACAGGGGTACGAATACCGATTTAGCGCCCTCAAGAATAGATGTGAAAAAGAAAGACCAAACTTTGTACAACACAAACTGTAGTTAATTATATTTGCCAAATAGTTATATAGGTATTTGAGAAATTCAAAAATGAGTAAAAAGAAAAAGAAGAATTATAATTGTTGCGATTATGAACTACCGCCATTAAATCTCGACTGCGATTGCGACAAATATCAAGTTCCAAGAATTTCCTATAATGAACTCAAAAGACAATCGCTGATTACAATGCAGCTTTATGGAGCTATGAAAGGCGCTTACTGCTTGAATTAAAATGATGAAATCAGAATTACGAATAGGAAATTTAATTTTCATTATGAGCAGAGCCGGAAGCGTCCATCTACCAATAGAAATACCTCATAAAATTCTAACCATAGGATTTTCGGACGTTCAAATGATAAAAGCAGATTTGAATCCGGCTCAAGAAGAGCAATGGTTAAAAATACCCATCAGGGATTTGGCGGGAATTAAATTAGCCGGTGAATGGCTGTTGAGGCTTGGCGGTCAACAAATAGGCGAAGTTGATTTTTCTGAAACAGGATATTCTTTTTTGATAAATGGCATAATGATTGTCGTTTCGGATGACAAAATATTAATTCAAAGTAAATATAGTAAGACAGGCACGGTAGTTTTGCCAAGAGAAAATTATAATCAAGTCCATTTATTTCAGAATCTTGTTTATTCGCTTTCGAGCGAAGAATTGACATTGCAAAAAGAAGAATTGAAAACTTCTTAAAAAATATGGAGCGATGAAAGGAACTTATTGCTTGAACTAAAAGTATGAAATTATATACCGAAGAAGAAGTCAGGAAAATGCATCGCTCATTTATAAAAATACTTGAGGAAAATAAAATTCCTACTTGCAATATTCACAGTCAGCTATACCATCCGACACCTATCGAAGTTCAATTAGCGGCACAAATAATACCTACTGCGAAACCAGCAGTAGTATTTTCCGGTGCATCGGTTTCATATGAATGTCCTGAGCAAAGCCCAAACGAAGAAATACATAAAAAGATTCTTTCTCAATTAGAATAAAAATATTTCCCCAATCGGTGCCGTCCGCTTAGGTTCGCGGCAGAGAATACACCTGAGCAGTTCTTTTTAATACCTTTTAACATGGCAGAATGTGTTAATTACAACTGCGATGCTCTTGAGGAATTTCTTCTAAATACCAATTGTAAAAAAGGGTACCCTGGCGGAGCCAAAAAAGCAATCTTTTTTGATTGTGATTCAGGTTTGTCAGGCGATGATTTCAGCAATGGAACCCTTGTATTGGCAGCATTGAACAGCAACAAAGCCGTTGCACTTGAAAACGTCAAGATTCGTCTTGCCAAAGGCTCTGCGGCAACTGCTGAAAGTCCTGTTGATTGCTCCCCCCCAATCGTTATTGATTACACCCATACCGGAACCATATTCGATGGAAATGTTAATTCCACGAATGACACCGCATGGGAAGTTCTCTTGGACGGTCGGACAATTGGAGCGATGCTCTTTTACAATTGTGGCGAAGGAAGCTCAGGAAGGTCAACTCTGATAGAGGCCGAAATCGGCTTCAACGGAGATAAGGTATTCCCCGGTCAAAGTGAATTTCAGCGTTACGAAATTGATTTTGCCTGGACAGGATTAGGGCATATGGCAAAAACCATAAGCACCCCTCCGGGAGTATTTGATTAATCGAAAATGTATTGTAGCTCAACAGGCAGAGCGCTCACATTCTAAATGAGAGGTTTCGGGTTCGAGTCCCGGCAATACATCAAAAAAATTTTATGACAAGAGGAGTTTTTATTATTGCTTTCGGCAGGGCAGGCTATGGATATGCTGCTTATAACCTTGCTTTTTCTATCAAGAAATTTTCACCTGATATTCCTATAACGCTTTGGTGTGAAGCAAAAACCATTCATTGGCTTTCTCCTAACGAACAAAGGGTATTTGATGAAGTTATTTTTATTCCACAATCACTGCTTGCCCCATTTGACCCATGTAGAATAAAAATTAATGCCTACGATTATTTGCCCTACGACATTAATCTTTTCATGGATGCTGACTCATTGGCATTAAAAGATATTACAGAGTGCTTTAGCGACTTTGAAGCAAGTGGATTAAATTATGCTACTCATATTCATAAAACACACACAATAGATAAGGGGCGCGACTTTCCCGAAATGTGGTGGGCATGGATGGATGAAATTTGGGAACACTACAAGTTACCACAGGACGCGGTTTTCCCTGCCACAAATTCCTCATGGCAGTTCGTAAAAAAATCAGATGAGGCTAAGAAGTTATTCGATAAGGTAAAAGAAAATTATAACAACCCGTTTCCGATTGAGAAACTTAAAAACAAATGGGGCGGAACGCAGCCTGATGAGCTTTATTTAAATGTCGCAATGGCTCAATTAGGATTTAAGGAGTACGATAAAAAGTTCATGTTTTTTGGAACCCGCAACGATAGCCGGGCTAATTGGCAAAGCGAATTAATAAACGAATACAATCTTCTTTCAACTTTTGGCGGAGGTGCAAGACAAGATACCGAGGGCTCTACGACCAAAAGAATGTACCTTGAATGGTACGATAAATTAATGTTCCAGTACTGCAGGGAATATAATGCAGCTAATCCTAAAACAAATCTAACAGAACTTATTTCTCATAAGTTTAAAATTTTTGGATATATCATTCCCGACAAGCATTTAAATAATCCCTTGAAGCTGCCAAAGGGAAGGCAAGTTACACCGGGAATGCCTGTGTTACCGCAATCCAACGGGCGCACAGAGCCTAAATTAATCGAAGGACTTATCCCGATCAAGAACACTATAAAAGTTGATTCAAGAAAACTGATTCAAAGCTATCCCGGCCCAAATGGTGAAACCGTGCGCCCGACCAATTATTTTAATTGTTCCATAGCTGAATTTGAAGGCAAAATATATTTCGCATACCGAATGGAGCGTGCGCCTTGGACTACTAAAATGAAAATAGGGTTATGCTTGCTTGACGGAAACCTACAACCTATTGCCGATAGTCATTCCGTTTTAAATATCGACACTGACAGAAAGATTTACCAAAAGGATTTTCAAGCGGAAGACCCGCGTTTGTTTGTGTTCAACAATCAGCTCTTCATCAGCTACATGGGTATAGGTAAAGACGGCTATGCAATGGGGCAGGCAAGAATCAATACTGAAACCATGCAGGCGGAAGATAGTTTTTACTACGCTAAGAAAAATCAGATTGAAAAGAACTGGACATTTTTTGAGCATGACGGAAAACTGTATTCTGTATACAATACTTCACCGCATACTATTTTTGAAGTCAACGACAAAGAGTGGACAGAAAAATACAAGACAGATTTTGTCCATAACTGGAAGTACGGAATTTTAAGAGGCGGCACACCTCCGCAGCGTTACGGGGATTATTTCATTTCCTTCTTTCATTCATCACTCGATATTAATAGAGGCGCAAAGCAACCTCCCGGCAGACAGTATTTTGCAGGAGCTTATTTGTTTGAAGCGCAAACCCCGTTTAAAGTAGTTGCCGTTTCCAAAGAGCCATTTTTAGCAGGCGAAAAAATAGATGAATCTATTCCCAGGATGTGGAATAAACTTTATGTGGTTTTCCCGAATGGCAAAATCAGGAAAGAAAACTCTTGGATTGTATCATTTGGATACAATGACCTGGAATGTCGCTTTGCTGAAATAACAGATGCGATGCTCGAGGAGAATTTAGTATGGATTAAGAAAAAAGATTTAGAAACAGTATAAAAAAATAAAGACATGGCTATCATCGCAAATTTAAACCCCGAACAGCAAACAGAACTGGAAAATATTCTTAATGGATACAAAGTAACTAATCCCGATTTGCTTTTTAAGTTTTTTGGACATGAAAGCTTAAAAGACAGGCAGCTAAGATTACATCAAGAGAATTTATCAGCCAAAGAATCAGATAGCAAAACTTCTGAGCTTGAAAGCAAGGTTGATGCTTTAAACAGAAAACTTGATTTTCGGTAACCATATTTTTATTGATGGAAAATTAGTTGCCATATGAATCTTAAACCCATAGTCGAATCTCTTGAAGGATGGTGTAGTCCTGATAAAGCACAAGTCCTTTTTGACCTTGTGTTGAAATCTGATTCACAAATATCACTGGAACTTGGCGTATTCGCTGGGCGTAGTTTAATTCCACTAGGATTGGCTCATCAGCAAAAGAAAAGTGGCTTTGTTTTGGGCGTTGACGCGTGGAGTAAACAAGCAAGTATTGAAGGCGGTGGCGCATCCAATACGGGCGATGGAACTACAGCAAAGGCAAATGACGAATGGTGGAGCAAGGTAAATTATCCGCAAGTTCATTCTAAATGTGTTGCCTCTATTGATAAATACTCATTAGCTCAATATTGCGGATTGGTAAGAATGAAATCCTTATCAGTCGGGCTTTTAATCCGTGAAGATTCAATTGATATTCTGCACCAGGACTCAAATCATTCCCAAGAAATTTCATGCGCTGAAGTAGAAATGTATCATAGTAAAGTTAAACAAGGCGGCTACTGGATTTCAGATGACACGAATTGGGAAACAGTTAAACCGAGCCTTGAATTACTAATGGACAAAGGCTTTAGAATGATTGGTGATTATGAAAGTTACGCAGTATTCCAAAAAGATTAATGAAAACCTTTTGCATATCCCTTCCCGAAACTAATGAACGTTTTTTACGTGCGAAAAATCATTTTGAAGAAATCGGATTGAACGTAGAATTTATTCACGGTATTAATTGGAAATCTTCCGGGCTAATGACAAGTAATACTTATGACTTCGACAACCCCGGGGATGGTTACAGAATTCCTGCCAAGCAAGTTGGATTATTTCTCTCTCATTATATCGCGTGGAGCATTATCGTTCACCAAGAAAATGACCCCGTTATGGTATTAGAAGATGATGCTTTATTTTCTGAAGGAGCAAAGGAAATTATTCAACAGGCGCTATATGCACTAACTGAAAAACAAATCGAATATGATATGCTTTTTGTTGGCAGTGGCAATACGTTTGATAAAGAGAAAACGCAGGTGCTCGGCAATATTTGGGAGGTTAAATACCCTCAAACCACACACGCATACATCATAAAAAAAGAGGCCGCAAGGCGGTTGCTGTACGAACAGCGCAAAGTTTATGCTCCTATTGACCTAGCGTTGATTCATGATTCATTTCCCAAGATGAAAATATTAACCCTCTTACCTAGAGTAGTTTCACAATACGGACAAGAAATAGCAGCATAATGGAACTATCAGAAAATAAATTATATGCCAACTCGCAAGTTCTTTTCGATCAGTGCATGAAAAGCTGTGAGCCTAAAGTAGCCTTAGACATCGGGGCAAACATCGGAGGTGTTACGCATACCATGATACAAAAAGGATTATCTGTTCATGCCTTTGAACCGGTGCCTATTGTATTCAAAGAACTCTATGGAAGGTTTGCCAAAGAATTTCGGGTGAAATGCAATAACCTGGGCGTATCTGACAAGGAAGAAGAATTAAAAAACATTACAGTTTGTATTGCATGGACGCTCGGAACACCTGAAACAACAGGACTTTCCATTAAGCCTGAATATAAAGACTCACCCTGTTTCGATGCAAAATTTACAACCATTGATAAATATGTTTCAGATAAAAATTTAAAAATCGGGTTGGTAAAAATTGATGTAGATGGATATGAATTGAAAGTTTTGAAAGGCGGAGAAAAAACATTACGCGAACAAAGGCCGCCTATCTTAATTGAACTCTCTGAATACATAAAAAATATCACCGGAAGCATTGAGCAATATGTAAGATTCATTTTTGATTTAGGATATGAAATTGTTTCAATGGACGGAGCAAATTTTTTCAGGAGTTGGGATGAAGTAAAGGAGCTCTATCCGTACAGTGGTTCTTTCGATGTAATGCTAATGCCAATAAAATGAGTTACAAATTTGAAGTAGCAAGCAAACAGCGTTATGCAGCGTTGAAAAATGCTTTCAAAACTATCGATGAATTCATGAGCGTCAGTTACACCCCTGCAATATTCAAGGCCTATACAATGGTAAAAAAGTATTTATTAAAAATGTATCGAGTGAAATGAGGACAGTTTGTTTGACCCTTCCTGAAAAACCATACCGCACAGAAGCGGCAAGACTTCACTTTGAAGAAAGAGGAGTCAATGCTGAATTTTTTACGGGTATCAACGGGGAAAAAATGAGAGTCTTGACAAACCGTCCTTATATGAGAGATAGAAAGCCGACAGATGAAAAGTTTTTTATCGGCTATCATGGCGTAGGAATTTTTCTTTCTCATTATTCTCTTTGGAATGCCATGACCTTAATGAATGATGAGCATCTTTTTATACTTGAAGATGATGCTTTATTTAATATTGACTGGAAGCCGAAATTCGACCAGGCGTTAAAAGATGTTCCGCAGGACTTTGATGTATTATTTATCGGTTCGTGCGCTGCGGCAAATCAGAGGCACAAAAAACATATCAACGGACATATTTATGAGGTAAAATATCCGATGTGTTTTCATGCTTATATAGTTGCCAAAAAAGCAGTTCCGGTTCTCTTGTCAACAAACCGAGATTGTTACGCCCCGATAGATATTTCAGTAACGCTTCACTCGTTCGATAAGCTTAAAGTTTACACGTTATTACCAAGAATAGTTAGTCAGTTTAATACAGAATTAGAGCCATGAAGCAAGTGATTAAAATTCCGCAAACAGGCTTAGGCACTAAAGAAATTTTGCTAGAAGATAGAGGGCAGCAAATTATTCTTTTTGATAACGCCTTAATGTTTATTAGTTCGGGTAAATGGGATTTGGCAAAGGATGATGACACTGCAATAAGAGAGAAAAAGTATTTCGACAACACTTACATTTTAGACAGGAATGATTTTCTTCCAATGGAAATGTATTATCATAATGAATCAAGGCGCTACATTCTTGAGGTTGGAAAAATAACTATCGCGTTCGGAGATAATGAGGAGCATCCTTCTGAGGCAAGAAAGCGATGCAAAGAACTATTTGATAAAATAACCAAATGGAAATACGGAATAGAATTATGAAAACAATAATCAACTTTTTCAAATCACTTTTCGGAAAGAAGAAAAGCATAGAGCCAACAAGAAGCATAAGCATTGTTTATGATAAGAAAACTTTAGAGGCTTCACATCAAAAACCCACCCACACGCAGCAATTCAGAAAACAGCAGCTAATCGGCAAGGTCTATTTGTCGTTCGGTAGTTTCTACAGAATAGAATCCTTAATAAGCAAGGGTGCTAAAAAGTTTAACTATGAAATTTCCATACTATGAGCAACATAAAAAACATCAACCAAATCCCAAAGGCCGTTTACGATTCTTTTGAAAAGGACGACCATGCCTTTTTAGTGAAAGCAATTCAAAGAGACCAGCAGGGAAATTTTAAAAACCTGTCATTTCACGTTGGCAGCATGGACGAGGTTTATATCAACATCGCCCCCGATTATATTGTCCGCCACAAAGTTTTTTCCATCGGAGAAAAGATTGTCGAAGTCGAGGGAGTGACAAAAATGAAAGCTAAGGAATTTGTGGAAATGAAAGCAAAAGAAGCAAGACTGGCTCAATATAATCAATTGAAAAAGGAATTTGAAAATCAACCCGTACCTGCAGAGGTACTAAACTAAAATAGCTATGACAAAGGAACAGAAAAAAAGATTCAATGAGGTTTGCAAAAATGGCAAACTTAAATCCTGGCAGAAATCAATACTAAAACTATGTGTTGAAATTGCTATTGATGAAAAAGTAATTGATGTTAATGAAGCAATAAAATATATTTTAAAAGGTAAAAAGAAATAAATATGAAAAAAAGATGTGGCACCTGTGGAGGCGGAAAGCCAAAACCACGCCCAAGACCAAAGCCTAAATATTAAATAATGGCATACGAAGAAAGCGAAATCATCGCTCTTGTTAAAGAAGCATTTGCAAAATACAAAGCGGCCAATCCGCAAGCAATGCTTAAACAAAAAGGGCGTAAAGAAGTATTGCCGGAATATTACCCCGGTTATACGATGGCCTGTAATTATGCAGAGCATATACGGGACCATGCCGTAGTAGGAAGGTTCCCAGATAAGCTATTTGCTGAACGCTCTCCAAATCAAACCGAGAAAGAACAGAAATATATCCGGTCAATTTACAAGCAAGTAACGCTTCCTGTTTTCGTGGATTACATTTCAACTATTACCCGGGGCGACAATCCTAACAATGTATCCATTAAATATGAAAAAGACGATACGGCTTATGAAGGTGAAAAATCGCTACAGACTTATCTTGAAACCGGAATAAAGGATTATGGCTCGCTTGAAGTTTGGAGAAAATCAGTGTTACCCTCCATTAAAAGCATTGATGCAAACGGTATTGTATGCGTGAAGCCTTATTATATTCCAACGGTTACGGAACCGGGAACGGAAGAAGCACCCGAAAAGGTATTTATTGATCCTGATAAACTGCTCGAGCCTATACCATACTATTACTGCACTGAAAAAGTAGTTTCCTATTCTTCAGACGAATACTACTTGGTTGAGATGGAAGAAAAGAGCCTGGTGAACGTTGGCGGAACTAAAGATGAGCCATTTGGGAAAATCTATGAATTCGTAGACGAAGAAAACATTTGGAGAGTTGAGCAGTATGGTAAATATAACGAGGGTAATTTTAAAGCATCTGTTTATTTCAACCATGCCGAGGGCGTGGTACCGGTAACAGTATTGGCAGGCATCCCCGTTGTTTATGACACCCAGGTTATATGGCAGTCCCCTTTCCTGTATTCGGTTGACCTGCTTGATTTGGTTGCGCTGAATCATTCTAATTTACAAGTAAGCATAAATACTTGTGTATATCCGTATGCTGTTGCAATAGGCTCTAAATGCAACTTTGAATATACGGTAGAGGGCGGAACAGTTCAGTATTGTAACGATGGAATAATATTCAGGGATGGAAAAGAAATAGCCTGCCCGTCATGTGAAGGCTCAGGATTAAAAGACAGGCGTTCACCGCTTGGGGTTTTGTTATTGAAACCGGGAACCACCCGCGAGCCTGGCGAAGAAACCTTTAAGAACAAACCACTTGAATTTATTTCTCCCGAAGTAACTTCATTGGAATTTTTAGAGAATAAAATCTCTAAGGACGAAATGAAGGCAAGGCAAATACTTCATTTGCATACCTCAAATTCTACTGTCAAAGGCTCCGAGGATATGAAAGTAACAGGCATGGCCTTAGATAATCAGGCTATGCAGGCATTTGTCAAAACCGTTAGCGACCAGATTTTTGATATTGATAAATTCGTAATTGATAGAATCGGCTGGCAACGTTACGGTGAAGCGTATAAAAAACCCACCATTGTACCCCCGTCAACATTCGAATTCCTAACGGCTGAAGATTATATGGAGCAAGTTGCTGAGGCCGTAAAAGCCGGATTGCCCCCATTTATGATTCGCTCCATCATCTTAAAATATTTACAGGCTGTTTTCTATGGACAAAAAGAATCATTGGCAGTCTTTGAAATTGTAACCCAGGCAGACCGTATTCTCACAATGGATTCTCAAGATGTAGCTATCGGAATGAATGCGGCCAAACCAACTATTGCGCCTTGGGAAAAAGTATTACATGACTCAGCCGTTTCACTTATCCAGGAATTGATTATGGACGGAGTAGATGGGAAAGAAACTCCGTACCTTGAATTGCCTCTTGGAGAAAAAATTGATTTGCTTATCGCTAAAGCAAAGGAAAAAGAAGCGGCCATTCCAAAGGGTTCACTTGCCGAGCCCTCAACCGCTGATATCGTCAAGACCTTGGCAAATGCTTAAATGACGCTCAAAGAATTAATCGCGCAGAAAGAAAGCAACCTTGACAAGTATCCTAAAAAACTTGTTGCTCAAATTGCCAATGCCGAGAAAGAAATTTACGGGCGAATCTTAACTTTACTCGAAAGATTAAAGCGGGACGCGGAGGGAAAAATTGAAATCAGCAAATCAAATATTGCCATTGCAGCAGAGATAAGCACAGAGCTAAAAAAAGTCCTCACTACCAAGGATTATCTAACAGCACTTAAAGAATTTGTCAAAGGTTTTGATGAACAGGCGGTAGCAAATGACCAATACTTTGCAAAGGCATTTAATGGCTTCAAAGAATCTTCCGTTGCGGATGCGGTTTTACAGAAAGCAAAAACAACGGCACTGGACCAGCTTTTAGGCTCACCGGCAGAGGCAAGTTTCATTAAACCTGTTGCAGATATTATTGATACAGCTGTCAGCTCAGGGAATTCTTTTACCGACCTGATAAAACAGATAAAAGACTTTACAATCGGAACAGGCGAAGAAAATGGCAAGTTGTCTCAATATGCGGAACAAGTTGCCTATGATTCATTTGCTTTTTCAGACAGAGCCTATACGAATATTATCAGCGAAGAATTAGATGCAGAATGGTATTTATACTCAGGAACTGAGCTACCTAATTCCCGTCCGTTCTGTGAAGAAAGAAAAGGAAAATATTTCCATTATAAAGAAGTTGAAAGTTGGGCGGATTTGAATTGGCAGGGAAAAGCAGACGGAACGAATGAACAAACGATTTATATTGTACTCGGGGGTTATAGGTGCGTGGATAGTCTACTCCCTGTTTCTATTGCCGTTGTTCCGCAAGATGTAATTGAAAGAAATCTTTCTAATGGTAACTATCAGCCAAGCGAAAAGGAAATGGCGCTGTTAGGGATTTAAAGTTTATTAAATTCACCTTGAAGTTTAGCCCTTCGCTCTTTTGCTTTTTTAAGAATAGCCTGTAAAACTTCATTTTGAAATTCAGAACTTATTCCAATTCCACAGCGGAAATCATTTGTTAAATCGGCTTTTAAACTTCCAGCTTCAATAATTATTTTCTTTCCCGATGGAACATCTTTTGTGCAGGCATTAATAACGTACTCCAAATACTGTAAGTCAGAGTCAATGTCTTTCGCTTTTTCAAAGTTTTCTTTTTTCATTTTTCTATTTTTATAGATGAGAGTAAAATGTTAACCGCCCTTGGAATAGATAAAAATATTCCCCCGTGCTCTTTCTTATATTTTTCTTGCAATTCCCGAACTGTTTTCAGTGCTCCATTGCATAATTTAATCCGGGATGTAGTACACGCTGTAGGTTCTTCTTTCTCTGCCATGCTGTAACAGTGTTTGGCACAAATTTATTACTTCCAAATACATATATAACTATTTAAACATTTATTTTTGCACATAATACTAACCGTGAAATCAAGAAAAGGCAAAGTGCTCTGCATACGACCCGGAAAGAAATTACACAAACATCAATGGGTTAAAGAGGAAATTGCCCGAAACCCTGAAATGTTAAAAGCACTGGGACTTGAACTTACGGAACCATTAAAAATAAATACCTGAAAAATCTATGGCAGTTGAATTAAAAGACCTTGCAGAATATCTCGGATATACCGATGAGCAGTTAAAAGAATTTGCTGATGCCGATGCTTTGAAAGAAGATTTGGATAAGCAATTTATCCGCAGGGAAAATGCCACAAAGGACAAGGATTTTATGAAGTCTGTTTCAGGAAAACTTCTTAATTCTCTCGAGACAAAATTCGTTTCAACAGCCAAAGAATATGGTGTTGAATTTAAGCCTGAAGAAGTTAAAGGCGCTGCACTTGAAAAAGTATTTACTCTTGGATTTGAGAAACTCTCCAATGCGTCTACGACAGCTTTGAAAGCAATGGAAGATAAGGTCGGCAAGCCTGATGAAATTGTTAAGGAATGGGAAGGAAAATATAATACCGTCATTAAGGAAAATGGCGATTTAAAAAAACTACTCGACACAACCAAAACCGACTTTACCACTTTCAAAGAGCAAAAGGATGCGGAAATCAAAGGCGCAAAACTGAATTTTCAAAAAGAGCAATTACTTTCAAACGTTCCCTGGAAAGCCGGAATAAAGGATATTGAGAAACAGGGGTTTCTTTCTATCGTTGACAAATCAGCTAAGTTTGACTTTGATGCTGATGGTAAATTTGTCGTTACCGATTTGGAAGGGCATCTTATTCCGAGCAAAGCAAAGCACGGGGAATTTGTGAAACCTGATGAGTACATAAAAGAGCTTGGTTTAAAGTCAGAGGTTATTGCCATTAACCCGCATAGCACTGCCAAGACGACCACAAAACAATATATACCGCCTGTTACAAAAACAGAGCAACAAACCGAACCGCAAGGACGGCAAATAAATAAATTCAGACCTGCAGTTTCTTCTCGATAATTTGGGGAAATAATTGAGATAGTAACCAAGGTTTTTTCGGTGCCAACTACGGGCATAAAACAGTAGTACGGTGCTTCCAACTGTTGAGGCATAGAACATAACAGTAACTCTTAATTTATTTACTATGTCTTATTGTGCAGCCACACTCGAGGCGTGTCCAACGCTTCAGGGCCAAATAGACGATATGTTCAATACCTGCAATAGTTCTTTGAGGTTAGAAGAAATTCCGCTCGCAGAATTTATTGCCTCCGGAGCAAATCGCTCTAATCTTACACAAGTAATCAGCCCGGCAAATGCAAAAGTTCGGTCGATTGATTTGATTTATGACCAGCTCATACTTGAAGCCGCGGTGCGGACCGGCAATCAGGAATTCTGTACAGCAACCACCAAGCGCGGAAATTGCTCACAGAATTATACCATTGATCCGGATATTAATTATTCGGTCGAACAGAAAATTGAAGAATCAGACCTTCGGGAAGCCTGTTTAAATAATGGAGAATACCTGTCCAAGCAGATTCTCAAAATGATGATTGCCTTGGAGCATTTCATTGCTTCAAAATGGACAGAACAAGCCGTTGCGCTGGCCGGGGCTTGGAATCATACCGATATTCCGGAAACCATTTCAGCCGGCAATGCTCTTGAAATTCCTATCACTGACCAAAACGGAGCCATCAATCCGGTTGCATCGCAAATTCTAAGCAATGACCTTGTTATAAATGGATATTGCAATCAGCCCTTTATTGCATCAGGCACTGACTTCTATCGCTATATGCAAGCCACTGCGCAAGCCGGATGTTGCACCAATCAGGGCCTTAATGTAGGCGACATTCAAGCAAAATGGGGAATGGCGGTTGCTTATGACCGCAGGGTTAAAAATTCAATGGGTGGAAATCAATTCGGGCTTGTTGTTCAACCGAATTCCGTGATTCCTCTTTATTGGGTTAAAAATCCTTGGAAAGACGGAATGGCAATTCCTTCAGGCGGAGGTGCAAATTATGTGAATTATGGATTGATGCTCCCGCGTCTTGCCATACCCGTTGACGTCTATTTCCTTGATAAATGTCCGGGCGAATTTCATATCACTATTTCTACGGTTACAAAAGTGGTTGGATTGCCTGAAGATTTATTCCCGACCGGCTATCAGCTTGATGGAGTAACCTTCGTAAATAAGATTGAGGCCAAGAAGTGCGTTGACCTTTGCCCTTAATTAAATAAAAGCAGAGCCGTAACTCTGTCTTTTCATATTGCGGGGTGGCGCAGATGGCTAGCGCGTTGGACTCATAATCCAAAGGTCACAGGTTCGAATCCTGTTCCCGCTACAAATTTATTTCTATGAGCTATTGTGAACCGGAAACCCCGAGTTGCTTTGAAAACATTATCGAAGTAAAAGGCAACTGCTCTAACAAGACAGCATATTCAAATATCTATCTTGATGATGTCGGTATTAAATTAAATGAACTCGATTCTATTATAGGAGAAGAATATGAAAATGGGGAACAGCTATTTTATGAGAAAAGAAATTACGCCATAAAATCTGTCACCCAGTCGATTCATACACATCTAACCGAAAATTACAAAGCTATTTCATTACTCAAATCTGAACGGGTAGGCAGGTTCCAGGACAACTTACAACAAGTGCCTGCAGAGGCAGGAAAGATGAAGGGTATCTATGTTGAACTCTGTAACGATACCTCATTTGTAGATTTCTACCTGAACTTTTTAGAAGTTCAATTTGACTTTACGGGTGACGTAAATATTTTGGTTTATGACCTGATACAAAACAGGCTTCTTGATACGCTTACCGTTTCGGCTGTTGCTCAAAATATTGTTCAGCTCTATGTAAATAAGGTTTACAAATCAGATCGCAAGAGGTTGAAACTTTTTATCGGGTACGATACAACTACGGTTCCGTCATTCAAAACATTTTCATTTAATTATTCCGGCTGTTGGTCCTGTATAGATTATTTCTATAAAAATTCTTTCGCTAAATTCTGCGGGGCAACCACTCAATTAGTAGGCGATAAGATTCAGCAAAATATCACACGCTCGGGAGAAACATTCGGACTGAGTCTGAATTATTCTATTAACTGTAACCATGAAGATTGGCTCTGTTCCTATGGACGGGCCTTGGCAATTCCGATTGCTCTTTATACAGCTAGAGAAATAGCTTTCTATGCTATTAATATTTCACAGCAGGCAAACCCTAAAACATTTATTGATGCTGAAAAATGGAAGGCCCGTTGGGATAAATACGATGCTGACTTTGAAACTAAATTTAAAGAAGTATTGCAGAATATAAACCTCCCGTCCGATACCCGGTGTTTTCATTGTATGCCTAAACTCGTTCATGCAATTTCAATTCCATGAGTCCCTACGAATTCGGAAACAGGCTGAATAAAAAAATAAACTCTTTGGAAAAGGAGAATATCCCCTTTAAAATAGCGGTGCAAACTGTTCATGCTTTAAGAATGGAAAGAATATTTACACGAGGCGAAACGGCTTCAGGCGGACAGATAGGGCAATATTCGACTAAACCGATTTATATCAACCCTAAAAATTCACCTTCAAAGTTTGCAGGCAAGGGGAAAAATCAAGGCAGGACAAGTAAAAAAGATGCACGAAAGACAAGATATTTTCCCGGAGGCTACAAAGAATTCAGGGCTTTTGTTCATCGCCCCTCAGCTCGTATTGACTTAGGATTATTTTATGATTTACGATTTGATTTGTCGAACTCAAAAACATTGGGCAATCCCGGGAAAGCTGAAAAGATTTCTCCGCATGAATACATAGAAAGATTAAAACGCCCAAAGAATGTTCATAAGCTTTCAGGGCTTGAAGAAAGATTTGGAAATATCGGAGGCTTTCAGAATAAAGAAAGAGCAGAATTTAGCAGAGTGTTGCAATTTGAATTAATAAGATTTCTGCAATGAAAAATTTATTCCTGAAAAGCCAATTCTTCCCTATACCTATCAATCTGAAGTTTAATAAACTTCAATCCGGTGGATTTATCAATAGTGCGTTCAGCTTGATTCATGATATCGTAGGTCAATATGGAAATATTCTTTGCGATTTCCTCAGGAGTTTCTTCAGATGCAGGTATTTTCCACATCCCAATAAAATAGTCTTCAGCATTGCCTCGATTAGAAATTTTAACAAAATAAGTTACCGAGCCATCGCAATTAACTTTTCTCGTAACTTCTGGATATCTATAAATCCCATTAACTTTTTGAAGCCTCAAGATGTGCATTTGACAAAGATATGATTCTTCAAGACACCATAGATAAAATAAATTCTCAACTCGCCACTACTAATTTATTCGGCAAGTCATGGGGGCTTTGTGAATTAATCACAGACGGAACGCTGACCTTTCCCGCTTTTTACATAGGGAATTCTAATTATGATAAAGCAGTAATTGACTGGACAAAGTACGAGGGTGTTTCTTACGTGCGCAGAAACGGCAAAGTAACCTTTGAAGAAATTTCAAGAGACGAACAGTTAATTGATTGTGATACGGCAACAAGAATGAATGTGCCGCTTAAAATAGTCTGCATCGTTCCTAAAAATTCATTACCTCAAGATAATGAATTCGCAGATGACTTTGTAGCCGGTAAAATTACAGCTGCTTTAAACGGAATAAAAGATTTTGTCACAGAGGCAAACTCGTCTTTTATTTTCGTTCAGGAATATGAAACCGACAACCGGGTTATTCTGGACGAAGAATTTTCAGGAATCAATATTACAGATGTGCATTATAAATATTCTTATCTAACCATATCGCTCATTGCAAGAATTGTAATTGATTCTGCTTGTCTTGAGCCGTCATGTGAACCATGCTATTCATGAAGAAATTAATATTCATACTACTCATTCTTTTTTCCTTCAAGGGATATTCTCAAACATGGGATTTATCAAATAATGATTTAACCATTAATATTGTTAAGAACGGAGCCGTAACTTTTAAGGTTGGAAAGTGGCTCTCAAACTTTTCGATTGTCGGGGATTCTGTTAAATTTATTTATCAGCAAAACCAAAATGACGCACACTTTATTTTATATTTTGATAAGGATAGCGTAGTAACTCCCGCGGGAATAGTTTCATCAACTGCATTATATGATACACTTGTTAAATGGACAATCCCAGGTTCAGGTGGAATTATAGGGCCGACAGGTCCAACCGGGGCCACGGGCCCGACCGGAGCCACAGGTCCTACCGGAGATACAGGACCTGCTGGCGCTACCGGAGCAACGGGGGCAACAGGACCTTCGGTTGATTTAACCATTAACGGCACAACGCAAACGCTTAATGCAAATAGAACCTATAACATAGGAACAGTGACTTCTATTGGAGTAGCAAGCACCAATTCAACATTAACAATCGGCAGCACTCCTGTAACTTCTTCAGGAACCATAACTGCGGATATTAATTTGTCTCATGCAAATACATGGGTTGCTGCACAAACTTTTGCAAATACCGGGCTTCTTATCAATAGCACAGCTCTTGGAAAAACGTTAAATATAAAGCCGAATGAAATTCTTACAGGAAATCGAACATTAAATGTTATCGTTAATGATGCTGACAGAACTATAAATTTATCTGGTAATTTAACTGTTTCAAGTGCCGCAACCATTTCAGGGACAAATACAGGCGACCAGACAGACATATCGGGAAATGCGGGAACGGTAACGGTCGCCAACGAAGCCACAGACGCAACTTGCTTTTTAGGATTTTATACGGCCGCATCCGGTAGTTTAGCCGGTAAGACAAATACTAATTTAACATTTAATTCATCAACGGGCGTTGCAACTTTCGGGCAAACTATAATAGGAGCTATAAGCGGTAACGCAGGAACTGCAACTGCATTAGCAACCGCAAGAAATATAGGAGGTGTTTCGTTTGATGGTTCGGCCGCGATAGTTCCACAAACCATAGAATCAGCTAACGAGGCAACAGACGCAACCTGTTTTCCTCTTTTTGTAACCGCCTCGGGAACAGTTCAGCTTCAGCCAAAGAACAATACCGGATTAACATACAATTCAAGCACAAATAATTTAGCGGCAACCACCTTTACAGGCGCATTGTCCGGCAATGCTTCAACCGTAACAACCAATGCAAATTTGACAGGGGTAATTACCTCAGCTGGCAATGCAACATCTACCGGATCGCAAACAGGAACAGGGAGTACTTTTGTAATGGATGCTTCACCAACTATAACTACTCCGTCTTTCACAACGGGATTTCAAATTGGCGGAGCAGCAGCTTCCGGAAAAATACCAATAGGTAATGGAACCAATTATGTCGCTTCAACGCCAACCTATCCCAATACAGCGACTTCAAGAAAAATACTTGTGGGTGATGGAACTAACATTGTTCAATCTACTGAAACCTGGGCGGTGCCTGGCACTTCGGGAAATATTCTTACCTCTGATGGCACGAATTGGATTTCTCAGGCACCATTAGGATTACCTCAATTTCTTGCTATAACAAGCGACCAAACTTCAACCTCCACATCGCTTGCAGACGTGACGGGACTTGCCGCCTTTTCAACTGTCGCAGGAAAAACCTATTATTTTGATTTTGAATTAATGGTAACAACAAGCGCAACAACAGTAGGAATTTTATGTACAGTAAACCATTCAACAGCCATAACCTCCATTAACGCTGTTTCGCAAGTTCCAATTACAGCAACTACGTTTTTCTGTGAACGTATTTCCGCTTTACAGGGAGGTACCTTACAGACATCAGGAAACGGCACAACACTACAGCCCTACAGGATTAGCGGCAATGTCGTTGTTAATACGGCAGGAACTTTTGCACTTCAATTTAAATCAGAAACCGGAGGAGCCGTAATAGTGAAAGCAGGCAGCTATGGATATATTTCACGCTTAAACTAAAAACCATGATAGCTATTTTTAAAATCATCCTTTCTTTTTTCCTCTTTCTTACAAGCGGAGATATCAGCGCTCAGCTCAATAATTCTTACTCGCATGAAGAGGTGTTAGTGACCACCAATAATACTACGCAGACGTTATTAATTCATACGCCTGTAACGGAAAGCACGGGAGAATTTCATGTACGGATTATGGCGCGAAGAATTTCCGATGGGGTAAGTAAAGGGTTTATTTATGATGGAATATTTACAAGGACCACGGGCAACACTACCGTTACAGGAACGTTAGTAAATTTACTTGGTTCCAGCAGCGATTTAACAGCCATGCTCTTATCGACTGCCACCATTGACGCAAATGGAGCCGACATACGAATAAGAATTACCGGACTTATCGGAACCACTATTTACTGGCGGGGAACTTTTATAGGCAATGAAATGCAGGAATAATGTCAGATCCGGTTCTAATAGCAATCATCACCGCCACTCCGCCAACATTAGTAGGAATTATTTCATTAATTGTATCTTTGAGGAACAGCAGACAAATAAAAAATGTTCATACCGCAATCAATTCAGGACTTGACAGGCAAATAAAAAATGCAGGTGAAGCGGGAGAACTGAAAGGAAGAAAAGATTCAGAACAAAAACAAAAATAAACATGGCCTCTTTCTACAAACTTACAATCCCCGGAGTTCAAACACAGCACTATGCTTTCTTTGACGGGGGAATTTCGGTTGCAATTACCGAGGATACAAGTTATACTCAGTTTAAGAACACCCGCACCGAGGCGCAAGTTCAGGCCGCAGGAGCCACAGCGATAACCGTTACTGAATATAATTCCTACGTGGACAATGTTGAGAGCTTTATGAGAATAGGCGGACATCCTCCGGCAAAGCCATGACCGAAAAACGCATAGAAGCTATTGAAGGTACGCTCAGCGAAATAATGACTGAGTTGACAGGCAACCCGAAATTCGGGCGTATCGGCATCGCGGGTCACATCAAGCAAATCCAAAGAATTCAAGCAGAGCAGGGCGAAGAAATTAAAAAGATAAAAGCTAAGTTATTTAAGGAAAAGGTAATTGTCGGGGCTGCATCAGGCGCCATAGGAGCAACGGGAGCTTTAACAGGAAAAGTGTTAATTGCCAAACTTGGTGCGCTGCTTGCTTTTTGGAAATGAAACATCTTGTCACCCCGCTTTTATTCCTAACTATTTTTGCGGATGCTTGGTTTTGGTGGCATTACGACACTATTTCAGTTGATACTTATTTCACAGGTGAAACCATTGTTTATTTATTATGGGTAGCAGCCTTTTTTATCTATGTAAAATTTCCTCCATCCGAATTTGAGAAAAGAATTATCACGCTCATACTTTTAGGGTGGCTCCCTTTTTGTGTCAATGCTATTTACAGGCAAATGACCGGGCATGGCAGTGAAAAGTCCCCTTGGGATTTGTATTCAGGGCTCATTTCCCTTGCCATTGTAGCCGTTCAGATTTTAGTCTGGTGGCGCAAGAATAAACGGGCATAACTCCGTTCAAAACTTTAATTAAATACTTATATAGGTATTTGGAAGTTTGCTATTTTGCGTTTCTAAAAACAGAATAAAATGAGTACATTTATTGAAGGCGACAACAAGTGCGCTTCTCCCTATTCAGGGAATGATAAAATCACCGTTAAGAGAACAGGTTGCGCTCCCGGAGAATGGGTTGAGTTGCAAGTTCCGACAAACATGATTTTTACTTCAACCAACGGAACTGAAACCACTTCGCAAAGCTGGGGATTCAAGCAGGCGGACGCAACAGGCACCGTTCAATTTGACTTCAACGCAAGTGCTACCGACCCGGTTGTTGATACCAAGCAGGCGAACGGATGGGTGCTTCCCGCAGGAACCTATCAGTTAAAAACAAAACTTTTCTCTGACAAAACAGGGGCTTCTATTGAAGCTGTTGACTTTGAAATTATCAGCGAAGCAACCGCATCAATTCAAACGGCTGTCGCAAATAAGGTAAGAGGAAAGAAAAAATAAATGAAGGGCTTAACCGTTCGTCATATTGAACACGCTGCCAAGATAATTGAACAGGCAGAAAAGGAGCGCGACCTTATTAAAAAACTTGATGAGGAAATTCAACTACGCACACTTTTCACTAATGTAAAAATTAAAATCCCGTCAAACTTATTAATTGTTAGTCTATGAAAAAAATATTCCTCCTCCTCTGCGTCACCGCTTTACTCTCCTCCTGCGCCACTATAAAACTTCCTACTACAACGGAGCCGGCCACAGTAGTTTTTACCGACTCCAATATGTGTGTTGAGAAACCTTTTTCAGCAAGCATCAATGAAGATTCACTTATTGAAATAGCAGGCAAAGGATTTGTTTTGCAAAGCGGAGCAGGGAATATTAAAATCTATTGGCAGACAGTAGGCGTTTCAGATCCTTTCAACGGGCAGTTAGTTATCGAGCCGAACCTTTGCATAAACGGAACGGACTTTTGCATCATTGGACAGTATTTTATCCGGGTCAGACAAAACAGTCTTACGGATATGCTAAAGCAAGGAATGACTTTCGGAACTTCCTCAGTAAGCATTTTTGTTTATTACTACAATGAAAGGTTAACCGCTATTCCTAAAGTCTGTATTAAGACAGCTCAAACAAGCGCAGTAGCAAAATATAAATCTTTAAAAAAATAATTATGGGAAACGATACTATAGTTTTTGAAGGAGAGGAATTTAAGGACGTTTTACATTGTAATACGAAAATAAAGTTGTCATTCAGGCAGCGATTAATCTTACTTTTTAGCCCTGAATTACATATCGAGCAAGTTGTTTATACCAAAGAGATTATGCCTGCTCGAAAAGCCAAATTAAATCTTACATCGGTTTCTTATTTAGATAAAATAAAAATCCTATTCAGAAAGAAGCAAGGGTTAGAATATCCAATTACTATTTATACCCCGGAACCAAATAATTTATAAACCAAAAAAAATAAATGTGGAAACAAAAAATTTCTTCGCATCCAAGATAAATTGGGCGGCAATAGTTCTCATTCTCATATCCATAAAAGACTCGGTAATGAGCCTTGATTTAACGCAGATGACCTTACAAACATGGGTGGGTTTCGGCCTTGGTATCCTGATAATCATATTCAGAACCTACTTCACATCCACGGCAATTAAATGACACGGGAAATTGGCAGGGAGCTTGATAGGATTGAATTGCGGCAAATTAAAATGCTGCCGATACTTGATTTACTCTTAGAGTTAAAAAACATATTCCTGTTAGCCCTGCAAATCATCAGCGTACTATCAATATTTTTTTCTAAAGAGCGCAAGGAAAAAATGAGAGCAGCAATAGAAAGATTAAAACAAGAACCACAATAATTACTAACCATTAATAAAACCAAAAACAAAATGATTGAGATTAAAATGACCAATGAACAGAAAGTTCATGTACACCTTGCTCCTAAAACAGCAGCAGGAAAAGACGCAAAAATCCAAGGCGATGTTACCTATGAAGTAACTTCGGGCGATGCAACGGTTGACGCAACAGACAACCTTAACCCTTTCTTTGTTTCCGGTGACGGAGCCGTTGAAAGTAAAATACTTGCATCTGCAGATGCAGACCTGGGCGAAGGCGTTGAAACCATCACGCAGGAATTTTCTGTAATCGTTTCCCAGGCAAACGCTTCTACATTCGGAGTTACCGTTGATGCTCCTGAACCAAAGTAATGAGCGAAACCGAAAGACGCAATGACATAACGGTAACGGTGGGGTTTCCTGCCGCTACTGTTTATGATGTTCGCGGTGGGCTTAGTATAGCTAAAGGCGGAATCTTTACACTTAAACTCGAAAATTTCAATCGCCCCCTGGAATGGTTTGCAGATAATGATAGCGTGTTGGATATTAAAGTATCCGAGGATACGCTAACTGCAAATGTTACAGCATTAGAAGTTGGCGATTCTGAAATTGAGGTTCAGTTTAGAAAGAATACCGTCAAGCTGATAAAAGTTATCGTAATCGATTCGGTCAGCGAAAACGCAACCGAGTTTAAAGTTACGGTTGATAAGCCCGAACCAAAATAAACACTTGTGCAGCGCACACCGGAGGATGCCATAGACCGTCCTCCGCTTTTTTATTTCCCAATGCCTACCCGCGAAGAAATAATCAAAGGACTGAAATACTTTTCAAGGCTCAACGACCCGGCTATTGACTTTGACAAAGTAGAAATTGATTCCCTTGTCAGATTAGACCATGCGCGGGATATAGCAGGAGTTCCCTTTACGGTAACATCTAATTACAGAACACCGGATAACCCCGCAGGATTCGCTACAGACGCTCATCGGGAAATCCCTTGCAGTGCTTATGACCTATCTTGTAAACGTCCTGACGGCTCTTGGGATTCACAGGCAGCATTTAAAATAGTTGGTGCTTTATTCCAAGCGGGATTTAAGCGTATTGGAGTAGGCAAGGGGCATATTCATACAGACTCAAGTAAAACATTGCCACCGGGCGTTTTGTGGCTCGAATAAAAACAGCTTGTCCGTAAGTTGTTTTCATGGGGGACGGGTGGCGAAAGTTGCCCGTTCTTTTTTTTAAATACTTATATATGTTTTCATATCTTTGGGGCTTCTAGTCATAGTCGTTCTTTATTATTTGTTGGTTACTTTTCAAAGCCGTGCATTAAGAGACACGGCTTTTTTATTTTCTGAATTGTTATATATGTATTTATTAATTGTATATTTGCGTCCAATGGAAAAGATTAAATGTCCCATGTGTATCGGAAGCGGAAAGATTCACGCGCCTGAGTTCAAACAAAAGTTACTACCTCAAAAAGTAAGCACCGCAAAACGGATGAGGGCTAAAGGGTATTCCATTCGGGAAATTATGAGAGCAATGAAATATAAATCACCTCGGAGCGTAACCAATCTTTTAGAGAAATGACAAAGCAGGAATTATTTAAAAAGTATTCCATTGATGAGAGCCATAAAGAGTGGTCGGACGTAATTGATAACTGGATGAGCGTGGAAGTTTATAGGGAAATGCATGATGGAAAACTTCCTGACGGAACAGATAAATCAGCAAAATATATCACGGACTTTTTAGATAAATGCAATGATTCTAAAACAGGTTACGGACTTAAATTAATGATGTCGCGTTCTGATTTTGGAAGTTTGTACTTAACGGCAAAGAGAATGATTTATAGATTCGCAGATATAATTTTAAGCGCGTGTGAAAAATGCGGAGGCGAAATTAAAAGACCAACACCAATGCCATGCCCGACAGATGGAAAAATGTATTGTGAAAAATGTATCACTCCCAATTAAATGAAAACCGTTGACGAAATTTACATAAAGTGGTATGGCGAATACCGCGAGGGCAAGCATCCCGAAAAATCAGAGCGTGATATTATTATTTGCGCGATGGAAGAATATGCTGATTTGGCGGTTACAAATTATAAGATAAGTATATTAATGGTTCCCGTGAGAGAAATACCTGAACAAGATAAATGGTAAAGTATGAACCCAAAGGAAAAGGCACAAGAATTATTTAAAGAGTTCCAGAACGAACTACTAAAAATAAAATACAGAATTTCAGGTTTTGCAATTCATGACCTTGCGAAGGAGTGCGCTCTTATTTGCGCTCACAAAGCAAAAAAAATATCAGATGATGCGCAATATTGGGACGAGGTAAAAACAGAAATATATAAGCTATGAAAACAAAAATAAAAATCTTAAACGAAATCTCGAAACAATATAAGCAGCAGGATTTTGAGTACGCGGTGAAAAATGTGTTGCCATCTGTCTTAATCGGAATGGTTCAGGAGGCGATGCAGGAATATAATGAGCAGTACGTTCAACACAATTTTGAATTTACCGAATGGATTGGATTGCACTATATCCGGTACCATAATCATTGGGTTCACAGATATGCAGATTGCTTAAATAAAAATAATTGGCAGACAACGCAACGCCTTTGGAATTATTTCATAAAAATTAAAACCACGCAGTTAACAAAATAACCACCACCCAAATCAGCCCTGCCCCAATAATCACCGCAAACACTTTTCCAACAAATCTTTGAAGGGGTGAAGGGGAATGATACATTTTTGATTATCTTTGAATGATGGAAAAATATATTTTAGAAGGTAAGACACCTGTAAAATGTAATGACCTTATAGAGTGGGCAACATGGTTTGAAAATAGCCGAGATAAGAGACACGTTGCATATACAGAGTTGCCTGGAAACATAAATGTATCAACTGTTTTTCTTGCGATTGACCATGCTTGGCGTGGAGAGAAACCAATACTGTTTGAGACTATGATTTTCGGAGGCGAACACAGTGAATACTGTGAGCGTTACTCAACATGGGAGGAGGCGGAAGCGGGACATAGACGAGCCATTGAATTAGTATTTGCTGTTTAACCACTCACTTCATTTTTTCAATAAACTCCCTGTTAGGAACCCTACCTAATTTTATTCCACTTTTGAACTTCAGCATCAATTTTTTTATTCGTCACCTTATAATAATACCCACAGGACTTAACCGTAATGCCCATAAGCTCCGCAGTTGTTTCTATGCTTATTCCAAGTTCCGCGCACCGGATAGCAAACGAGTGTCTTGCCGTATGAGAAGAAATGTTTTTATCAATACCCGCAATCTTGGCAATAGCTTTCAAATAATCGTTTGTTGCCTGCAGGGACGGACAGGCCGGCATATCCTTTAGCTTTTCTATAATTGCTTTTAACAGGTCATGCATTACAAAGCTCACCAATTCCCCGTTCTTTTTAGCCCGTAGGATAATCTTATCACCCTGAATGAACGAAGCGTAGTTAAACCGCATCCAATCGCTCTGACGAAGCCCTGCATAGTTACCAAGCAAAAAATAATGAGCTGTGATTAATTGCCCTTCAGTTAAAGGCATTTTAAGGATAGCCTCTATTTTTTCTGTTTCCTCTGCCGTTAAATATGTACGGTCGGATTCTTTGTATTTTGGGTTATCATAATTGCGGAAAGGGTAATTTTCTGTAACACCTTCGCGGATCGCGGAATTGAATATTTTCTTCAGCAGCTTAAAATGTTTATGAATGGTATTGTTGGCTAATCCGCCATCCAGTAAAAAAGACTCATACTTTCTCAACCAGGCAGGCGTAGCAGCCGCAAAATAAAATTGAGGGGCAAATTCTTTCAACCTTTTCAATACCCCGTTAAAATTAACCAAGTGCGAAGCTGAAAACTTCTTTTCCATGTCAAGCATCAGGCCTTCGGTATATTTCCAAAAATCATCTGTTCCGGCTTTTCCATTTAAGAGTTGCTTAACTAAGGCCGGGGTTATTTTCTTCCGTTGATTATAGGCTTCCTGAATTTTGGCCTCAACCTCGGATATAGTGGTCCGTATGGTTTCGTTATGATTCCTGTAATTACTATCTGACTTGCGGACTTGCCATTTCTCACTATTCCAATCCCTGGGCCGTACACGTATTCCTACGTGCTTAGTGATGCGTTCTCCGGATACGTTAACATAGAAGCGCACTGGCACCTTGCCCTCGCTGTCGGGCTTCTTATCCTCTGCTAAAAATACATTTGTCTTGTAGTTCAGCATGGGGTGAAATCAGGGAGAAGCATTAGGGTGAAACAGGGGTGAAAATTCATACCAAGAAATACCACGAAATACCATACCTTTTGCAATAAGCTGGTATTTTTTGGGGCTGCATTTTCGGGCTATTTATTGTAAAAACATCATATTTAACGAAATTCCCGTGATATTTTCGTTTTCTTCGAGCGGTCTGGACGGGACTAATTTGAGTTTAGCTTAACTACTGATTTTGTATTAATTGACTTAGGCCTCTTGTTGTTGGGGTGAAATTTCTTACGGGTTTTATTGTGCTTACCGCTGTTCTTTGTTCCCATGCCATTACTCCGGTAACGGATGTATTTTTCCCGGGCCTCTTTTAATCGTTGAATGCGTGAATCAAATTCTTCCTCAAAGCGCAGGAGCCTTACTTTAATGTCCGTCTTTATTTTGGAGTAGGAGCCATCCCATTTGCCCTTTTCCCATAGCTTATAGGACTGATAATCCATATCCAGCAGGTATGCCATTTCCTGTTGGGAGAAACCTATTATCTCTCTGAGGTGCCTGAGTTCTTCAGATATTTTGGAGTCTATGAGCATGGGACTATTTAATTATATCGGCAATGGTCTGTTCAAATTTTCCGGTTGAGTGACCCTCAAAAACAAAATTCTGCTCAGGACTATAATCTGCTTTTGCGTAATGCCTTGTGCCTTCGATATTGGTGAGATTAACATTAATGGCGGTCTTGCCACCCGCGTACGGCTTAATTCTCACATTCCATTCACCCGTTAATCTTTCAGGAGTTACATTTGAACCCATCCATTGAATCCTGTTTATCACAACCCAGGCGTTGGTATTTAGTAATTTACCCCTATCATCTTCAAAAGTATAATTAGAAATCAGAGATGTTTTTTCTGAAACTATGAGTCCGCTATTCTTATCAATAACTTTAATTGACAATCCTTTGGTTGCGAAAAGGTCAATTATATTTGACCATATCGTGTCAATTTGTTTTTCAGATATAACCTGAAAAGGGCTAACCTCATAGCTTCCCCTAAGCGGTGTCATTTGCGGAGAACAGGCAGCGCAGAGTATTATAAATATAATAATTACATAAAAATTTATTTTCATGATGAGTTAGTTTTTTAGTAATTGTCCTTACAGAAATGTATAAACATGACAATGAGCAGTATCGATAGTATTGTTTTTATGGACTTGTCCATGCTTTATTTGTTAGGTAATTTTTTTAGTTTTTTTTTAAAGCAGAACTTCCTACAATAGATTTATTATTACTATTGATGAAGTGTTCAAGCCAGGAAATGGTTCGTTGCCTGTCCTCAATAACCTGTTGCTTTTCGTCAATGAGCCTGTGCAGAAAAGCATTTTCTTTCTCAAGCTCTATGATTCTTTTTTCAAGATCTGCACTACTTCCGGGCTTTATGTTTGCAATACCCGCTTTTATTGTTTCAATCTTTTTTAAAATTTTTAATCTGCGAACATCACCTTTGCTCTTATCATATTTTCCTGTTTCATAATCGGAATACATACGGAGAGACATTTCAAGCTTATCCGCCATTTCTGTTTGGCTTATTCCTAAAGAATTGCGTAACTCTTTCAAAGTTTCGCTAAAATCTTTCTCTGTCATAATCAAGTGTTTAACCTATTGGTATGAAATTTCTCTTGCAAGTTGCATATTAACATCCTTATATTTGCCTAACAATTACAAAACATCTGCCTAATTGTAGGACAAAAGGGAAGCCAAGTAACAAAACAATACGATATGAACCAAATGAATATTTCGGAATACAAAAAAAACCTACGCAACCTGAAAGCCAATGTTTACGGGCATTACAAGGAGATTGCTAAAAAAGCCAAGGTTTCGGTGCCTACTGTCTCTGATGTTTTGAACGGGCATTTTGTTAATCAGAACGTTCTAAAAGCCGCAAAAGCTGTTGAGGCAAGGCTAATCAAGGAGCAACAGGAATTAACCAAAATGATAGCACCTAACTAGTCATGACCCTCTTAGAGCAAATCCTCAACAATCAAAAGAAGCAGTCCAGGATTCTTGAACAAATCAAGAAGCAACTGAGTTCATCAAAGGAAAGCTCAGAATGGATTTCAGCAGAGGAAGCCTGCGGGTTAACCGGTTACAAAAAAGAAAGCCTTAGAAAAAAGGGATTGACTAAAAACTACAAAGCGGGAAAAGCTATGTACAGCATCAAAGAATTAAAGGAAAGAAATTTAATTAATTAAATCCCGCAATCAGAAAAAAGCAGAATTAAAAAAGAATTGGTAAAAATGAGAACGATGAAAAATAAAAAAAATATGGCACATAATGTCGAGTACTTTCTGAAAAAGTTTAAAGCTATTCCATCTGAAAAAATCGGCAAGGGCTCCATTAGAGCACATTGTGGACTATGGCACGTAGGAGTAAGAGAAAGGCAAGGAAGATACACCGCAACAACGGGCGAAGCGAAGGCATATATTAAAATATTTGGGGATATGGAAACCGCCTATGGGGTGAATGACGGATATTCCGAATGCAAGATTAAAGTAAAAGGGGAAACGCCCAAAGAGAGAATTATAAATGCTCTCAAAAAGTTAAATAAAAAATCCTAATCCCCCTCTCACAGGGAACAAACAAAAGATTAAAAAGAGAAAAGATATGACACAAGATGAAATAGAAGTTGGCAAGCCCTGTATTTATTGGGGAGTAATAAAACCAAATGGCGAACGATTTGATCCGCTGAAAACTGAAATTATTTCCGAGGCGTGGCAAGTTGGCGCGGAAACCGTCTGTAAAATTAAAGGAAAATCAGGCGGAGTTTCCATAAAGCACTTGGATAAAATTTCCCCCGGCTCTTTGCTTGCTGCGCAGTTATTAGGATGCAAGGATGTCAGCGATAGTGATTTTAAAAAAGAAACCGAAAAGTTTTTTACCGACAGAGGCGTAAAAGTCACATTTCACAAATAACCAACCAAGCCCTATTAATAGAACTAAAAAGATGAATCCAAAACAAAAAGCAAAACATCTGTACGGGGAATTTATGGCAGAGCAACCTGTTTATGAAGAGGACACATTTGATGAAAATAAGAAGATTGAAAAATACTTCGCGAAAAGAAGAGCATTGCTCTGTGTGAATGAAATAATCATATTCTTTCAATGGCAAACTATCGAGGATTGCGGGCAAGTATTAAGCTATATTGATTTCTGGACTAAAGTAAAAAACGAACTCGAAACCTTTTAATCATGACCCTCACCTCAATAGTATCAATAGAACTAACCCTTTTTCTACTTACTGTTTCATATAAGTGGTGGAAGGCGTTTAAAAAGAAATGAAAATGGAAAATTCAAAACAATCAGCATTCCCAAAGGAGGCAAGTACAAACGGATTATCAGGAGAAGAATATCAATTCTATCCTCCTCAAAGTGGTTTAACCAAGCGTGAATACTTCGCGGGTTTAGCAATGCAGGCACTGATTCACCAATCAGATAATTACGGAGACAGTGAAAAATCTGACAACATAGAAGCCTTGGTTTCAGATGCAATTGAAATCGCTGACGAACTTCTCAATCAACTCTCTAAATAAAATCAACCAAGGCATTTAAAGGAGGAAAAAAGACATGGAGGAAATAACTATCTACAAATTTCAACTCGAAGCCATAAAGGAAGCACTTCGGGTAACGGCAAATACCTATGAGTGCCGAAAGAAAAAAACTGCTTTAGACCGAATGGTAACACAGGCAGAGCAATTTGCGGAGAATGCATTGAGGGGAAAAAAGAATACTGAAGTTAAATACAGATAAAAATGAAAAAGACCATTGATGTAAAAGTGTCGGAATGTTGCCTCGCTGAAATCATAGACGGTATCTGCATTCATTGTGACCATCCATGTGAAACGGTAATTGCCCAGGAGCCTTATTATGATGAAATCCGGGCGGATGATGAACGAGCAGAAAAAGAATAATTAACTCAACTAAAAATAAAATTATGGCACGAACCACATTAACCTTAGAAGAATGGAGAGCAAAAGCGGAGCCTTTGTTCGGGAAAGATATTAAGCAATGGAAATTCAAATGTCCTCATTGCGGAGAAACGCAAACCTTTCAAGAATTTATTGACGCAGGAATAAAAGAACCAGAGGCAAAGTTTTATTACAGCTGTATAGGCAGATGGGTAAAAGGCAGGGGTTGCGATTGGACGCTTGGCGGACTTCTTCAAATTCATGACACGGAAGTAATAAGCGAAGAAGGGAAAAGTGTACCGGTGTTTGAATTTGCAACTTAATCTCAACCACACGCCACGCCAATGAAATCACTCAACAAGCTTTACGATGACCAAATAGACAAAGTATTTGCCTTGTTTGAAAAGCTCAACGTTACTAAGAAAAAATCAGAACGCAATTCCTTAAAAATAGAAATCCAAAAAGCACAAGCCCATGCAATCAATTTAGACGGAGTAAGAAACATCGCTTACCAATCCGCCATAGATATGATTCAGCAACAGGAAACAGATTTGATTCAGAGATAAAAAGTAAAACGATGAGAACAATAAAATTCAGAGGTCAACGAATTGACACAAGCGAATGGGTATATGGATATTATTTCCTTACTCCCTTAACAGAAGAAAATTCAGGAACCCGTTCGGACGCAGGATGGTTTTTCCTAACAGGTGAAACGCGGCATTGTATTTCACAGGACGGGGTTGCATTTGTGGTACGCCCTGAAACAGTCGGAGAGTTCACTGGATTAAAAGATAAGAATGGCAGGGAAATTTACGAGGGCGATATTGTAAAGATAAGTAACGGGGAAATAATAAAAGTAGGATGGGGTAATGCCGTTTGGAACATTCACTACTACGCAAACATGGGAGAAAACTCAAGAGATATTATTAGTAACATCTATGAGAATCCCGAACTCCTAAAGCCATGAACGAACTAAAACTCCTTCGCAAAATACTTGCTTCACTGCAAAACATCTACTACTCCATCAAAGAATACTCTTTAGAATCCGCCATAAATAAAGTTCAAAACGATATTGGAAAATTAAATATTAAAATCCTTAACGGGGATAAATCAGCAGGGAGATTAGCATTTGAATACTTAGAGGAAAAGGACAGGCTGGAAAGAATGAAAGAAAAATAAACATATAAAACCATGAGCGAAGAACTTAAAAAAGAATTGCAAATATTTTTTCAATGGCTGCACGAAAAAGAGTACGGCATTAAAACCTTTGAAACAGGCAACTGTTGGTTTGACGGAAAATATATGTCAGCAGACGAAGTTGTTGAGCAATACGAAAAGGAAGCTAAAATTAAATCATGATAACCGGAACCAAACTATACCCTATGGATTTTACCATTTAAAAAAGAAAACAGATGCAACAAAAAATTGATAACGAGGAACGCGACAGAATGGAGCTATTTGAGAAATCAAATGTCGGAGACAGGGTAAACTTTCTCAAGCACGGCTACGGAACTATAATTAAAAAGAGTCACTTCATTGTCCAGGTTCAAATTGACGGGAGAAAGACTACCAGCTTCACTACGCGACACAGAATTTATTTCAATTAAATAATTGTAAAATATTTCTTAACTAAAAAAGATGGAAACAATAATAGTCCTAAAAGCGACAAAAAAAGAATGGCAGGATAAAACCTTTGTCAATATTGAAACCGAAGATGGCAGGGTTGGTTCATCCACTGATTTAAAATTCCTTGAATTAATCGGCAAGCCTACCCAGGTTGAGGTGAAGCCGGGCAAAGAATTCAAGGGCATTCAACAATACTATTTCAACCTTCCCAAAGAGAACGGGGCCGGAAAGAAAGGCTTTGCTCCGAAAGATTACACCTCTGATAAAAAAATGTGCGCCTTAACCAATGCGGTTAATTCAGTTAAGCAAACCGATGGCAAGTTAACATCAGAAGCAATCCTGAAACTTGCCGACAAATATTTTGAATGGTTAAACACCAAAGCAGTATGAAAGCCACAGTAGCCGAAAGCTTACAGGTATTAAAAGACACCCCGGCCATAGAGCAGGATATGGTTACTCAGGTGGATTGGTTTGACGACCACTTCTACCTTGTCCGCAAAGAGCCTGAGCCGCTTTTCATCCCATCGGTCACAAGTAAATTAAACGCTTCGCCAAAGCCCTTTTTAGCCCGGTGGCGTGGCGATGTCGGAAACCGTGAAGCAGACCTTAAAATGACAGAGGCGCAGAACAAGGGCAAGAGAATACACAATGCCTGGTTTATATACAATACGGGCGGATGGGTGATTTACAATCCTTATGAGCGACCGAACTACACACCGGAAGAAATTGCTGATATGCGTAACGGTCAGTTATGCAACGGGCTTGCCGTGTTGACAGCTCAAGAGGAAATGCTTGCTATTGTCAAGCTTCAAAAATGGGTTGAAACCGTAAAGCCTAAATTCATTGAGAGCGAAAAAATAGTTTACTCCTTAAAATCCATGAATGCCGGAACGATGGACAACTGTTTATTTATTGAACAGGGGGAATATAATATCAACGGGGCAACCCCGCTACGGATTGATAAAAGTGGTTACTATGTTTTTGACCTCAAGACAGGCAACGCGGTTGACGAAGATGATGCACCGGCCCAGGCTGCCATCTACGCTGAAATGTACACCGAAATGACAGGCTTTGAAATTTCAGGAACATTAATCTGTCATACCAACGCCCGGACAAAAAAAGGAATAGAAGGACTTGCTACGATCTACCGGAACAAAGAAGAAATGAAAGAAGATTTACAATACTTCTACGATGTTGCTAAGGTTTGGGAGAAAAAAATGTCAAGAGAAAAACCAAAATATTTTACGTTTCCATCCTTGATAAAATTATAATGATAAAAGCTCCCATCCATACCGGCATTATCAAAAACGGGAAATTCATTCCCGACAACGCAGCCTTTTTCAAAGAGGACTTATCCGGCTTTGAGGGAAAGCTTATTGAAGTTATAGTTAAAGAAAGCAAGCGGGGCGATGACTTCAACAGATATTATTGGGTGGGAGTTGTTAAAACATTCACAGACTTTTTTAACAGCAAAAAATCTTTCGGGCGGATTGTAGATAAGGAATTTGTTCATGAATTATTGGCCGCTAAATTTCTTGGATTTACTCAACAAACAGTTCCGGGCGGTGAAGTAGTTATGATGCGGACACCGAGCAGGAAT
>Ga0105247_10000242_pt1 | contig 51204 bp, 47 predicted proteins | sample KBSS24metaG_FD_81519 | JGI IMG/M metagenome (GOLD analysis project Ga0105247, IMG submission 81519) | Switchgrass rhizosphere microbial communities from Kellogg Biological Station, Michigan, USA - KBS S2-4 metaG | ecosystem: Host-associated > Plants > Roots > Rhizosphere > Soil | place... | reverse complement strand
CGGCCAGGCAAACCCCGCCCGGTGCAAGGCCAAGCAGGACCGTCGACCCGGCTCGGCGAGGTCCAGGTAGGCCGCATAGATAGATGGCCGCTCGAGACAGGATCCGGCTTACAGGCCCGCTAACGGAAAGGCTCCCTCCACGGGAGCCTTTCCCATTCCAGAGCCAAATTCGCCTGCTCCCAAGTTTCCGTCTTAGCGTTTGCTAACCTGCCGCCAACTTCCGCTGAATCTTCGCCACATAACGCGAAGAGCGGGGGGCCCAATCAGTTGGGGCGAATCGCCGGCATCTGCCGCGTAGCGCAGCTCTTTCAGCGCGAGCCCGTCAGCTAACCCCGCAAGCGCATGGAAAGAGCATGCAGCCATTTCGACGCCGCCTTGCGCGGAAAACCGAGCCCGATCGAGCGCCCGTGCGCCCGGCGCGAAGCCCGCGCCAGCTGCGCGCCGCCGCCGCCTTGGCGATCCTCGCCTCCCTGGCCCTGACCGCCGTCCCCGCCCAGGCAACCACCGGCGGCGCCTCCTCTGTCTCCGGCGTCGCCGCGGCGCCGCCGGAAGGCGCCGAAATCGCCTTCGGCCCCACCCGCCTCGCCGGCGCCAGCTGGTACGGCCCCGGCCTCTACGGCCGCAACACCGCCTGCGGCCAGACCCTGCGGGCGACCACGATCGGCGTCGCCCACCGCAGCCTGCCCTGCGGGACGATGGTCAAGTTCATCTACCACGGCCACTCGGTGGTCGCGCCGGTGATAGATCGCGGCCCCTATGTAAAAGGGCGGGCCTGGGACCTCACCGCCGCCGCCAGCGAAGCGCTCGAATTCGAAGGCGCGGGGATGATCCGCTACGCGGTGGCGCTCGAATACGCCCGCGCCGGCCGCTGAGCCGTCCCAGGCTCCTTCCCGCCTGCCGCGACGGCTAATCTGCCCTGCAAAGCAGGAACTTCCCGAGAGGAGCAGCGGCATGTCGAGGTCTTCCCGAGCAGCATCTTCCGCCCCGAAGGCGGTGCGCGTGCGCCGGTTCGCGATCGCGGCGCTGGCGGGTTGCTCCCTGCTGCTCCCGATCGGCATCGCCAGCGGCAGCGCCGCCCAGGTGCCGGCGACGACGGTCGTTCTCGGCCAGACCTCGACCACCCCCGAGCCGTCCTGCCCCGGCGTGCCCTGCCAGGCGATCGGCAGCGTCACCGGCTTTCAGGTCAGCAACGGCCAGACCCGCTCGCCCTTCGTCGTCCCCCACGACGGCACGATCAACTCGTGGACGCTGACCCTCTCCCAGCCGACCAACCAGCAGCGCTCCTTCTTCAACGGCTTCTTCGGGACGCCGCCGGAGGCGCGCCTCTCGATCATCCGCCGCGTTCCGGCCACCAACCCGCCCCGCTACACGCTGCGCTCGCAGGGCTCGATCAAGGTGCTCAGCCCCTACCTGGGGCAGACGGTCAAATTCGGCTCCTCGCTGCGGGTCGAAAAGGGCGACATCGTCGCGATCACGGTGCCGACCTGGGCGCCGGCCTTCGCGCAGACGCTGCCCGCTACCAACGTCTGGCGGGCCAGCCGCGAAGCCGGGCAGTGCACCAACTCGACCGACATCCGCCAGGGCGTGCCACAGGAGGGCGTGGGGAGGAGGGCAACCTACGGCTGCCGCTACTCCACCGCCCGCCTGCTCTACACGGCGACCCTCGTCGAGGGCCGCTGAACCGGACCGTCTAGGCGGCCGCTGAGGGCAGGACCCTCGGCGTCGCCTGGTCTTTCGGCAGCGCCGCGGCGCCGGCGATCAGGCTCTGGAACTCGTTCAGGGCCAGGTGGCCGACCGCCTCGAGGATCTCCTCGTCGCTCCAGCCGATCTCCCTTGCCTCCTCGTGGAGGTGGAGGGGCGGGGGCCCGTCGGCCTCCAGAGCCGCCTTCAGGTAGACGAGCAGCGCCTCCTCCTTGGGGTCGCCGGAGCTGAAGCTCCGCGCCCTGGAGACCTCGTCGAGCCCGAGGCCGGCCCGTTTCGCCGACTTCGCGTGCTGGGCGATGCTGTACGCGTCCTGCCGGTGCTCGGCGACCGCCAGGGCGATCCGCTCGCGCGTCGCCTGCGGCAGCACGCCGCCGCGCAGCTCCGAGCGCATCCGGGTGTAGGCCCGCAGCACCGCGGGGGAGCCGGCCAGCACGCCGATGAACTTCGTCACCGCGCCACCGGTCGCCTGGATGGTCTTGATCAGCGGCGCGCTCTCATCGGGCGCCGTCAGCTCGTCGTGGATATGGAACTTGTTCACTGCGGTTTTGACCGTCACGTCGCCTCTTGCCTCCAGCTCCTGCGGGTGGCAATTCCGCTTTACAGAGCCTTTACGTGGCCTTTACTTTACTTTCAGCCATTAACTTACGAGGAGTAAGTTATACCTGCTTTTTGTCGCCTCCGCAAGCCGCTTGAAGTTTCAGCCTGCTACCCGATCTACGGCTTTATGCACCTCCGCGGTTCATTCGCCTATCGTTGCCCCCTTCTCGCGGACAAGCCAAGGAGGCCGGAATGGCAGATCAACCACGCAGTGCCGCCGATGTCATCGACGCCGTCAAGGAGCACGACGTCCGCTTCGTCCGCCTCTGGTTCACCGACGTTCTCGGCCAGCTGAAGAGCTTCTCGATAAACGCCGCCGAGCTCGAAGACGCCTTCGACGGCGGCATGGGCTTCGACGGTTCCTCGATCACCGGCTTCAACCCGATCGAGGAGTCGGACATGATCGCGATGCCCGACCCGACGACCTTCGCGCTGATCCCCTGGCGGCCCGAAGAGGGCAACGCCGTCGCCCGCATGTTCTGCGACGTCCGTGTCCCCGGCGGCGGCCCCTACGAGGGCGACCCGCGTTGGATCCTGCAGCGGGCGCTGAAGCGGGCCGAGGAGATGGGCTTCGACGCCTACAACGTCGGCCCCGAGCTCGAGTACTTCTACTTCCGCTCCGCCAAGCCCGAGGACGGCATCCCCGAGGTCCTCGACGAAGGCGGCTACTTCGACCTGACCACGCTCGACGCCGGCGTCGACGTCCGCCGCGAGACGGTGCTGGCGCTGGAGAAGATGGGCATCCACGTCGAGTACACCCACCACGAGGTCGGTCCCTCCCAGCACGAGGTCGACATGCGCTACAAGAACGCGCTGGAGATGGCTGACGACTGCATGACCTACCGGATCGTCGTCAAGGAGTACGCGATGAAGTACGGCTGGCACGCGACCTTCATGCCGAAGCCGCTGTTCGGCGAGAACGGCTCCGGGATGCACGTCCACCAGTCGCTCGCCAAAGACGGCAAGAACGCCTTCTACGACGCCGACGACCCCTACTACCTCTCCCCGGTGGCGAAGTCGTTCATCGCCGGCCAGCTCAAGCACGCCCGCGAGATCTCGCCGCTCTTCGCCCAGTGGGTCAACTCCTACAAGCGCCTGGTCCCCGGCTACGAGGCGCCGGTCTACCTGGCCTGGTCGCGCCGCAACCGCTCGGCGCTGATCCGGGTGCCGCTGTACCACCCCGGCAAGGAGGGGGCAACCCGGGCCGAGCTGCGCTGTCCCGACCCCGCCTGCAACCCCTACCTGACCTTCGCCGCGATGCTGCAGGCCGGCCTGGAAGGGATCGAGAAGGGCTACGAGCTGCCCGAGCCGATGGAGCAGAACCTCTACCACCTCTCCCAGGAGGAGCTCTCCCACCAGGGGATCGAGCAGCTGCCGGCGACCCTGGGCGAGGCGATCGAGGTCGCCGCCGACTCGGAGCTGGTGCTGCGGACCCTCGGCGAGCACACCTTCCGCCGCTTCGTCGAGATCAAGCGGCAGGAATGGGACGAGTACCGCGTCCAGGTCACCCCGTTCGAGATCGAAAACTTCCTGCCGATCCTCTGAGCCAGGTCGGGTAGGGGAGAGCCGATGGCGACCCTGCACGTCCTCCGGGTCTTCACCGACGAGGCCGGCGAGCACGGCAATCCTCTCGGGGTCTTCCTCGACGGGTTCGAGGTGCCGGCGAACCGCCGCCAGGCGGTTGCGCACCAGCTCGGCTTCTCGGAGACCGTCTACGTCGACGACCCGGGCCGCGGCCGCTGCCGGATCTTCACGCCGGGCCTGGAGCTGGGCTTCGCCGGGCACCCGACCGTGGGGGCGGCCTGGCTGTTGGCGGAGCGGGGCGATCCCGTCGAGCAGCTGCGCCCGCCGGCCGGGGTGGTCGACGTGCGCCGCGACGGCGAGCTGACCTTCGTCGCCGCCAAGGCCGAATGGTCGCCGCCCTGGGAGCTGATCGAGCTGGACAGCGCCAGCGCCGTCGCCGAGCTGACCGAGCCGCCGGCCGGCAGCGGCGAACTCCCCTTCTGCTGGGCCTGGGCCGACAAGGATGCCGGCCGGGTACGAGCCCGCTGCTGGTCCCTGGAGGACGGGATCGGCGAGGACGAGGCGACGGGCTCGGCGGCGATCATGCTCGCCGTCGCCCTCGACCGGCCGCTGACGATCGACCAGGGCGAGGGATCGCTGCTCTACGCCGGCCCGCTCAGCGAAGCGCGCGCCGAGGTCGGCGGCCGCGTCGTCCTCGACGAGGTGCGCGAGTTCGCGGTCTAGCCGAGTGGTCAGTTATGGGGTCCATAGCCCCTTCAACTGACCACTCGATCAGGTGAGCTGATCTGCCAGCGCGGCCGGATCGGTCACCGGCAGCTGGCAGGTGAAGTTCTCGCAGAGGTAGGCGGCTGGGGCGCCGTTGACGGTGGTGCGGTCGGCGAGGAGGGGTGGGTCGTCGGTGTCTTCGGCGCCGGCGGCTACGGCAAGGTGGGGGCGGTGCTCCCTGTGGACGATCGCGAGCAGGGGGGCCAGGGACGTGCGGAGGGCCTCCTCGGCGGTGCCTGGCGGTGCGACCAGGGCCAGCTCACGCGTCGGCGCCAGATGGAAGTCGAGGGCGCGCAGCAGGTGGGCGAAGGACTCCGGGTGGCGGATCGCCGGCTCGGCGAAGAGGACGAGGACGCTCTCGGCCTGGCGCGCGTACTCGCGCTCTCCGGTCAGCGCCGCCAGGCGCAGCAGGCCCAGCGCGGCGGCGCTGTTGCCGGAGGGGATCGGGTGGTCGCCAATCTCCTTGCGCCGCACGATCAGCTCCTCGTGGTCGGAGGAGGTCGAGTAGAAGCCGCCGCGCTCGACGTCCCCGAAGCGGGCGACGATCGCGTCGGCGAGCTCGCGGGCGCGGCGGAACCAACGCGCTTCGAAGCCGGCTTCGTAGAGGGTCAGCAGCGCCTCGAGCAGGAAGGCGTGGTCCTCGAGGTAGGCGTTGAGGCGGGCGTCGCCGTCCTTGTAGGTGCGAAGCAGGCGGCCGTTGGCGTCGCGCAGCGAGGCGTCGACGAACTCGGCGCAGGCGCGGGCGGCGTCGAGGTAGTCCGGACGGCCGAGCACGGCGCCGGCGTCCGCCAGCGCCGCGATCGCCAGCGCGTTCCAGGAGGTCAGGCGCTTGTCGTCGAGGCCGGGGGGGACCCGTTCGGCACGCGCCGCCAGCAGCGCCTGTCGCGCCGCCCCCAGGCCGCGGGGCTCCGGCGCCGCGGCACCGCCGGCCAGGTGCAGGACGTTGGCGCCCTCGAAGTTGCCGCGCTCGGTTACCCCGTAGTAGGCGAGGATCGCCTCGGGGTCGGGCACGCTGCCGTTGCCACCGGCGTCCTCGCCGGCCGCGGTCGCCAATGCCGCCTCCATCTGCTCCGGGGTCCAGACGTAGAAGCGCCCCTCCTCGCCCTCGGAGTCGGCGTCGAGCGCGGAGTAGAAGCCGCCCTCGGGGCCGCGCATCTCGCGCAGCATCCAGTCCAGGGTCTCCTCGCAGGCGCGCCGATAGCGCTGGTGGCCGAGCGCCTGCCAGCCGTGCAGGTAGGCGCGGGCCAGCAGGGCGTTGTCGTAGAGCATCTTCTCGAAGTGGGGGATCTGCCAGGCGCCGTCGACCGAGTAGCGGGCGAAGCCGCCGCCGAGCTGGTCGTAGATGCCGCCGGCCAGCATCGCGTCGAGGCTGCGCTCGACGTGCTCGGTCTCGCCGCGGGCCAACAGCAGCTCCAGGGCCGAGGCGGGCGGGAACTTGGGGGCGCCGCCGAAGCCGCCGTTGCGAGGGTCCGCCGAGCTGAGCAGCCGCGCGATCGCCTCCTGCAGCTGCGCGGGCCCGGGGCTCCCCCCGTGCGGCTCGAGGTCGCCGATCGCTCCCAGCCGGGCGCGGACCTCGGGCGCCCGCTCGCGGATCTCCTCGCGCTTGTGCTCGAAGGCGTCGAGCACGGCTTCCATCACCATCCTGAAGCTCGGCATGCCGCGGCCCTCGTCGGGCGGGAAGTAGGTGCCGCCGAAGAAGGGGACGCCGTCGGGGTCGAGGAAGACGGTCATCGGCCAGCCGCCCTGGCCGCTGATCTGCTGCACCGCCTCCATGTAGATCGCGTCGACGTCGGGCCGCTCCTCGCGGTCGACCTTGACGTTGACGAAGTGCTCGTTCATGTAGGCGGCGGTCGCGGGGTCCTCGAAGGACTCGCGCTCCATCACGTGGCACCAGTGGCAGGCCGAGTAGCCGACCGAGAGCAGGATCGGCCGGTCCTGCTCACGGGCCCGGGCCAGGGCCTCCTCGCCCCAGGGGTACCAGTCGACCGGGTTCTCGCTGTGCTGCAGGAGATAGGGGCTGGTCTCGCGGGCGAGCCGGTTGGCCATCGACTCAGCCTACCCAGGGGTACCGGCAGGCCAACTATTCGCCTGGCCGGATCAGCGATATTCGAGTCCTCGGGCCGCGTTCTCCAATAAACATCGCGTCTCGCCGAGTGAGGGAATACCTTTCGGCGGTGAGGAAATCGCCGATCTCAGGGGCATCCGACGAGGCGATCGGGCGGGTCCTGCAGAAACTCTCGGCCGAGGACCGCGCCGTCGTCCAGGGCGCGCTCGACCGGGCCGTGAAGACCGAGGCCGATCTGCGCTACCTGGCCGACCACGACTCGCTGACCGGGCTCCTCAACCGCCGGCGCTTCCGCGCCGAGCTCGACCAGTACGTCTCTTTCACCGCCCGCTACGGCGGTCAGGGGGCGGTGATGATCATCGACATCGACGGCCTCAAGAAGGTCAACGACCAGCTCGGTCACCAGGAAGGCGACAACTTGATCCGCCACGTCGCTGCCGCCCTTCGCGAGCGGGTCCGGGCGACCGACCTCGTCGCCCGCCTCTCTGGCGACGAGTTCGCGGTGCTGATGCCGCAGTCCGACACCGGCGGCGCTCTGCAGCTCGGCGAGGACCTGCGCGCCGAGGTGGCCGAGGGCCTCGCACCGACCCCGATCGCCGGCAGTGCCACGATCAGCGTCGGCATCGCCATGTTCGGCGGCAAAGGGGGCGAGAACGGCGCCGAGACGATCCTCGTCGCCGCCGACCAGGCGATGTACCGGGCGAAGGAGAACGGCCGTGACCGGATCGCCCTCTTCCACGACCCCGAGGAAGCGACCCGGCCGCCGGTGCGCCCGCAGACGACCAGCGCCCGGATCCGCGACGCCCTCACCCAGGACCGCCTGCACCTCGCCACCCAGCCGATCTTCGGGCTCGCCTCTGGCACCGTCGAGCGCTACGAGCTGCTGCTGCGGATGACCGGCGAGCACGGCGAACTGCTGCCGGCCGCCTCCTTCATCGAGGTCGCCGAGCGCTCCGGGATGGCTCAGGAGCTCGACCGCTGGGTGGTCGCGCGCGCCCTCGAGCTGATGGGGGAGAGGCAGCGCGAGGGGGACCCGGTCTCACTCCACGTCAACCTCTCCGGCGCCTCGCTGACCGACATCTCCGTGCTCGAGTTCATCGAGCGGCGCCTCGACGAGGGCGACGCCGACCCGGGCCGCTGCACCTTCGAGATCACCCAGACGGCACGGGTCGAGGACTACGAGTCGGCGGCGGGTTTCGCCGACCGCCTCACCGAGTTCGGCTGCGAAGTCGCGATCGACGACTACGGCGCCGGCTTCGGCCCCTTCGAGTACCTGAAGCGGATGCCCTTCGACGTGATCAAGATCGACGGCTCCTTCATCCAGGAGATGCCCCGCAACGACGCCGACCAGCTGACCGTCAAGGCGATCGTCCAGATCGCCCGCGGCCTCGGCAAGCGGACGATCGCCGAGTTCGTCCAGGACGACGACACCACCCAGATGCTGCGCGAGTATGGCGTCGACATGGCCCAGGGCTTCCACCTCGGGCGCCCGGTCGACGTCGCCGAGGGCCTGGCGCCCGCCTGACCGGCTAGCGACGGCGCCGCGCCAGTCGCGTCTTCAGGTTGAGCGCCGCGGTCATCGCTCGTTCGGGCAGCGAGCCCTGCGGCGGTAGCGCGCCGAGCTGGCGGGCCAGGTCGGCACCGTTGGTGTAGGCGTCGTTGCGATGGATGCGACCGGCGCGGATGCGGAGCACGTCGCAGCCGCCCATCTCGACCCGGGCCCCGTTGGGGCGCAGGCCTTCGAAGCTGCCCTCGCCGTCGAAGGTACCGGTGGCGCGCCAGCGCACTGCGGCGACCTGATCGCCGCCGACCACGTCGAGGACCTCCATCTCGAGGTCGGGGAAGGCCCGAAACAGGGACCCGAACCAGGCCCGGTAGGTGCCGGGGACGGTGAGCGCGACGAGGCCGTGGATCTCGCCCGTGCCGCCCGGCTCGTAGAACGCTTCCATCGCGTCGAGGTCGCGGCTCGCGACCGCCTCGAAGTAGGCGCGGGCGACGTCCTTGGCGGCGTCGGGCGAGGTGCTCGCCGCGGCTGCGTCTGGAAATCCGGCAGTCGAGGACATGCGGCCAGGTTACCCCTGGCGCAGCTCGGCGCGCTTGATCTTGCCGCTGCTGGTCTTCGGCAGCTCGGTCGCGAACTCGACCAGGCGAGGGAACTTGTAGGGAGCCGTCTCGCGTTTGCAGTGCTCCTGCAGCTCGCGGGCCAGCTCCTCGCTGGGCTCGCGGTCGCGGGGGACGACGATTGCGCGGACTACGGCGCCGCGCTCCGGATCGGGCGCGGCGACCGCGGCGGCCTCGGCGACGGCAGGATGGGCCTGCAGCGCCGACTCCACCTCGAAGGGGCCGATCCGGTACCCGGAGGAGAGGATGATGTCGTCGTCGCGGCCCTCGAAGAAGAGGTAGCCGTCCCCGTCCTGGCGGACCAGGTCTCCGGTCGGCCACCACTCGCCCTCGAAGCGCTCGCCGTCGAGATAGCGAGAGAAGAAGGTGGGGGAGGAGCCGACCCGCAACTGCAGTTCGCCCGGTTCCCCGGCGGCCGGCGCGCCGACGTCGGCAGCACCGGCGTCCTCGCCATCTGGCGCGCCGTCGCCGTCGTCCGAGGCGGCGACAATCCGCACCTCGAAGCCCGGCAGCGGCTTGCCCATCGACCCCTGCCGCACCGGCTCGCCGACGAGGTTCGCGGTCACCTGCCCGGTCTCCGTCTGCCCGTACCCGTCGGCCGGCTCGAGCCCGGTCCCCTCCCGAAAGGCGCCGATCGTCTCCGGATCGAGCGGCTCCCCCGCGGAGACCATCCGCCGCAGCGCCGGCAGCTTCCGCAGCCGCGCCCGCTTGGCCAGCATCCGGTACTCGGTCGGCGCCTGGCATAGCACGTTGACCCCCAGCGCCTCCGCAAACTCAAGCCGCTCCTCAGGGTCGAAGCGCCCGTCGTGGATCACCGCCGCGGCGCCGGTCAACCAGGGCGCGAGGAAGACGTTCCGAGCCGACTTCGACCACCCCGTCGCCGTCGTGCACCAGGCGAGATCGCCCTTCCGCGACCCGAACCAGTGCTCGGCCTGGGTCCGCTGCCCCAGGAGGTATCGATACGCGTGCACGACCCCGCGCGGCTCGCCGGTCGTCCCCGACGTAAAGACAATCAACGCCGGATCCTCCGGGTCCATCTCTTCCACCGCGGCCGGCGTCTCCTGCGGCCGATCCTCATCGAGTACCTCCGCGACCTCGGCCATCGTCATCGTCGCGACGCCCTCGGGCAGCTCCCCAAGCAGCCCCTCCTCACCAACGCAAAGCGCCGGGCTCGCCGCCCGCACCCGATGCTCCAGATCATGCCGCCGCAGCTGCGTATTGCACGGCAGCGCCACCGCCCCCATCCGCCAACAGGCCAGCAGCGTCAGCACCCACTCGATCCGATTGCCGACCAGCGTCATCACCACATCCCCACGCCTGACGCCCCGAGCAGCGAACGCCCCGGACAACCCCGCCGAACAAGCAATCAGTTCGCCGAAGTACCAATCCCGCCGATTCCCCTCACCGTCTACCGCCACGATCCCGAGCCGGGACGCCGGCGACCGCTCGAGCACATCCTCAACAAAGTTCACGGCACGGCAGTCTTACGCCTCACGGAAGCGAGTGCGAGAGAGGGACGGTGCCCCTCCCCGAGAGGCTCAAGCGACCACGCTTGAACCCTCAGGTTCGCCCCAGCTGCGCGACGGCCTCTGGGGGAGGGGCACCGTCCCTCTCTATCCCTGGCTACCGAAGTTCCGACGAACTCTTCCCCAGCAACTGCCTCGCCACGATCAACAGCTGAATCTGCTGAGTCCCCTCGAAAATGTCGAGGATCTTCGCGTCCCGAGCCCACTTCTCGAGCAGCTCGTTCTCGTCGTACCCCACGCTCCCGCACAACTCCACGCACCCCAGCGTCACATCGACACAGGTGCGCCCCGCCTTCGCCTTCGCCATCGAGGCCTGCAGCGAGTTCGGCTTCGAGTTGTCGGCCATCCAGGCCGCCTGGAGGGTGAGCAGCCAGGCCGCCTCGTAGTCGGCCTCCATCTCCAGGTAGCGCGCCGCGGCGGCGTGCTGGGAGAGGGCGGGCTTGTCGTAGTCGACCTCGACGCCGGCTTTCTTGAGGCGCTTGCGCGTCTCCTCCAGCGCCGCCCGCGTCACCCCGACCGCCATCGCGGCGACCAGCGGCCGCGTGTTGTCGAAGGTCTGCATGGCGCCGGCGAACCCTTTCTGGACGTTGATCTCCGGGTCCCCGAGCAGCGCCTCCTTTGGCACCCGGCAGTCCTGCAGGGTGAAGTTGGCGGTGTCGGAGGCGCGGATCCCGAGCTTGTGCTCGAGCCGGTCCAGCTTCAGGCCGGGGTTGTCGCGCTCGACGATGAACGACTTGATCGCCGCCCGGCCGACGGAGCGGTCGAGCGAGGCCCAGACGACGATCAGGTCGGCCCGGTCGCCCGAGGTGACGAAGATCTTCTCGCCGTTGAGCACGTACTCGTCGCCGTCGAGCTCGGCGGTGGCGCGGATCGCGGCGGAGTCCGAGCCGGCTTCCGGCTCGGTGATCGCCATCGCCGCCCACTTGCCGCCGTACTTCTTCAGCTGCTCCTCGGTCGCCACCGAGGCGATCGCCGAGTTGCCGAGGCCCTGGCGCGGCATCGAGAGCAGCAGGCCGACGTCGCCCCAGCAGAGCTCGATGATGCCGAGCACGGTGGAGAGGTTGGAGCCGTTGCGGTTCTCTTCGGGGCCGGAGCCGTTGGCCTCGCGGCGGACGCCGGCGGCACCGGCGCCGCCGAGGTCGCTGCCCTCGTTCATGCCGTCGATCAGCGAGGCCAGCATGTCGAGCTCTTTCGGGTACTCGTGCTCGGCGACGTCGTACTTGCGGCTGATCGGCCGGAAGACCTCGGTCGCGACCTGGTTGGCCTGGCTGACCAGCGGCTTGTACTTCTTGGGAATCTCGAGATTGATCATGTCCTGTTCCTTTTGCTCGTCTTGGTCTCGGGTCGCTGCCGCGACGCCTAGACGAGCAGGGCGCCCTCCATCACGCCCGCCGCACGGAGGTCTCGGTACCAGCGCTCGACCGGGTGCTCCTTGACGAAGCCGTGGCCGCCCAGCAGCTGCACGCCCTGGGAGCCGATCTGCATCCCCTTGACGGTGCAGAGCCGGCGGGCGATCGCCGCCTCGCGGTCGAACTTCTCGCCGCGATCGGCGCGGCTGGCGGCCCGGTAGGTGGCGAGCCTCATCCCATCGGACTCGATGCCGATGTCGGAGACCGCGAAGGCGACGCCCTGGCGGTTGGAGATCGGTTCGCCGAAGGCCTGCCGCTCGTTTACGTAAGGCCCGACGTAGTCGAGCACCGCCTGGGCGGTGCCGACCGCGAGTCCCGCCCAGGCGATCCGCGCTCGGTTGACGACGTCCGCGTAGTCCTTGGCCTTGCACTCGCCCTCGCCGAGCAGGGCGCTCTCGGGCAGTTTCACTTTCTCGATCAGGAGCTTGCCGGTGGCGGCGGGGCGCAGCCCCATCGCCGGCTCGGCTTCGACCGAGAGCCCTTTGGCGCCGGACTCGACGACGAACAGCGCCGGGCCGATGCCCTCGGCGTCGGCGGCGATCACGAACAGCTCGCACTCGGTGGCGCGGGCGACCAGGGACTTGACGCCGTTCAGCGTCCAGCCGCCGGCGGTCTTCTTTGCCTTCGTCTCCAGCTCCATCGGGTCGAACAGCGGCCGCGGCTCGAGGATCGCCAGGGCCGCGGCGGGGACGTCTTCGCCGGTGAAGGCGGGCAGGTAGGTCGCCTCCTGGTCGGCGCTGCCGTAGAGCCCGATCGCGGTCGCGACCGCGCCGGGGGCCAGCGCCGCGAAGGCGATCCCCATGTCGCCGTGGGCGAGAGCCTCGCCGATCAGGACGCTGGTCACCGCCGACTGCTCGTGCATGACGCCGCCGAGCTCCTCGGGGACGCCGAGCATGTTGACGCCGAGCTCGACCGCTTCGCCGAGCAGTTCCTTGGGCGTCTCGCACTCGTCGTCGGCCTTCAGGGCCGCCGGGCGGATCTTGTCGCCCGCGAAGGCGCGGCCGGCCTCCTGGAACATCTGCTGCTCGTCGTCGGGGGAGACGTCGAAGAGCCCGCTCGACTTGCTCCTCTTCTGGCGGGCCGGTTTGCCCAGCTTCTGGGCGGCCTTGAAGGTGCGGCCGGCGGCGGTGACGGTCCGGAAACCGCCCTTGGTGCCCTGGAAGAGCGCCCGCTCGACCTGTTTGCGGACGCGGATCCTGTCCAGCAGGTCGGAGCCGGCAAGCCAGTTCAGGGCTCGCAAGCCGACGCCCATGCTGCGCTCGGCGACGCTGGCGCTTTTCTCCTCGGTGGTCGGGGTCACTTCGATTTCCTCCCGGTCTTGGTGGCTTTGCTGGTGGTCTTGGGCGTGCTCTCGAGCGGCTGCACGCGGCCGTCGAGGTGAGGCGTGTGGCGCTTGGCATCGCGCACGGAGAAATCGATCTCGTCGGCCGCGCTGTCTCGGCTGGCGAACTCGACCTTGGCCGGCAGCAGGATCGGCTTGCGGAATCGGACGTCGGCCTCGAAGGCCGCGGGGAGGCGGCTGTCGAGCGCTGCCAGCGCCCGCGCCTTGCTCCACATCCCGTGCGCGATCGCAGCCGGGAAGCCGAGCGGCTTCGCGGTCAGCGAGTGCATGTGGATCGGGTTGCGGTCGCCGGAGACGGCCGCGTAGCGGCGGCCGAGGTCACCGCCCAGCCGCCACTCGGCGGAGGCGCTGAACTCGTCCTCGGGGACGCCGAGCGCCTCGCGCTCGCCGCCCGCCTCCTTGTCGCCGCCACCGCGGCGCAGCATCGTGCTGACGCTCTCCCAGACCAGCTCGCCCCCGACCCGGACCTCGGTGACGAGGCTGAAGGTGCGGCCGCTGCGGTGCGGCGCTAGCGGCGTCGGCCGGACCAGCAGGTCGAGCTCCTCGGCAACGCCGACGGGCCGGTGCTGGACGATCCGGTTCTCGACGTGGACGAGGCCGACGGCCCCGAACGGGAAGCTGCCGTCGGCCATCACCGCCATGTGCAGCGGGAAGGCCAGCACGTGGGGGTAGGTGACCGGCAGCGAGTCCCGCAGCGGGAAGCCGCAGACCTTGGCGTAGGCGGCGACGTCCTCGGCCTTGGCGCGGACGCCCGGCAGCTCCAGGGTCAGCTCGGGGATCTCCTTGCCGCCGCCGGGGATGCCGGGCAGCAGCGAGGCGCCGGGGATCATCGGCGCCGCCGCCCGCGCGTAGAGCGGCAGGATCTGCGGCGAGCTCTCGAGTTTGCGGGTCGCCATCGTCAGGCTCCCAGCAGGCTCTGGCCGCAGACGCGGACGACGTTGCCGTTGACGCCGGTCGAGGCGGGGCTGGCGAACCAGGCGATCGTCTCGGCGACGTCGACCGGCAGGCCGCCCTGCGAGAGGCTGGCCAGGCGGCGGCCGGCTTCGCGCGGGCCGATCGGCATCGCCGCGGTCATCTTCGTCTCGATGAAGCCCGGGGCGACGGCGTTGATCGTCGCCTTGCGCTTGGCCAACTCGGGCGCCATCGCCTCGACCATCCCGATCACGCCGGCCTTGGAGCTGGCGTAGTTGGTCTGGCCGTTGTTGCCGGCGATCCCGGCCATCGAGGAGACCCCGACGATGCGGCCGTTCGGCTTCAGCAGCTTGCCATCGAGCAGAGCGTCGTTGATCCGCTCCTCGCTGGAGAGGTTGATCTCCATCAGCTGCGTCCAGCGCTCCTCGGGCATCTTCGCGATCGTCCGGTCTTTGGTGACGCCGGCGTTGTGGACGACGACGTCGACGCCGTCGCCCAGCGCCGCGGCGATCTGCTCGGGGGCGTCCTCGGCGGTGATGTCGAGGCCGATCGCCTCGCCGCCCAGCTCGGTGGTGAGGACGGTGAGGTCTTCCAGTGCCGGCGGGATGTCGAGGCCGACGACGCTGGCGCCGTCACGGGCGAGGGTGCGGGCGATCGCGGCGCCGATGCCGCGGGCCGCTCCGGTCACCAACGCCTTCTTGCCGGCGAGCGGCTGCTCCCAATCCAGCTGCGGCTGCGGCGCCACGCCCACCCCGATCCGGACAACTTGTCCGGAGACGTAGGCCGAGCGGGGGGAGAGCAGGAAGCGCAGGGTCGAGTCGAGCTGGTCCTCGGCGCCCTTGGCGACGTAGACGAGCTGGCAGGTCGAGCCGCGGCCGCCGATCTCCTTGGCGAGCGAGCGGGTGAAGCCCTCCAGCGCCCGCTGGGCGGTGTGGGCCCGAGCCGAGCCCGCTTCGGCCGGCGGGGTGCCGAGCACGACGACGCGACCGCTGCGCTGCAGGCGGCCGGCCGAGGGGTAGAAGAAGCGCTGCAGCTCGACCAGCTCGGTCGAGTCGGCGACACCGGTGGCGTCGAAGACGAGCGCCTTGGCGCGGCCCTCGTTGCCGGCCCGTTCGGCCTTGATCTCGTCGAGGAAGGCGGCCAGCTGCTTGCCGAGCCGGCCCCCCGGCGCTCCGTCGTAGAGGACCGGGCCGGCGACGACCGGCGCCCCCGGCTGGTAGCGGTCCAACTCGACGGGCTGGGGGAGGCCCAGCTGCTTGGCGACCGTCGCGACGACGGGCGCGTTGACGATCTGCGAGTAACGGTCGCTCATTTGCTCTCTCCAGCGCTCTCGAGGATTGCGACGACGCCCTGGCCACCGGCGGCGCAGATGCTGATCAGCCCGCGGCCCTTGCCGTCTTCGTGCAGTTGCTTGGCGAGGCCGGCGACGATGCGGCCGCCGGTCGCCGCGAACGGGTGGGCGGCGGCCAGCGAGCCGCCGTTGACGTTGAGCTTCTTGCGGTCGATCGACCCGAGCCGCTTGTCGCGCCCGAGCTTCTCCTTGCAGAAGCCCTCGTCCTCCCAGGCCTTTAGCGTGCAGAGCACCTGCGCCGCGAAGGCCTCGTGGATCTCGTAGTAGTCGAAGTCCTGCAGGGTCAGGCCGGCGCGGTCGAGCATCGTTGGCATCGCGTAGGCCGGCGCCATCAGCAGGCCTTCGCGCTTGTGGACGTGGTCGACGGCGGCCGCCTGGCCCTCGCTGAAGTAGGCGAGGATCGGCAGGCCGCGCTGCTTGGCCCACTCCTCGGAGGCGAGCAGGACCGCCGAGGCGCCGTCGGAGAGCGGCGTCGAGTTGGCGGCGGTCATCGTCCCCTCGGGGCCGCCGAAGACCGGCTTCAGCTTCGCCAGCTTCTCCAGGCTGGAGCCGGGGCGCAGGTTCTGGTCGCGGTCGAGGCCCAGGTAGGGGGTGATCAGGTCGTCGAGGAAGCCGCGCTCATAGGCGGCGGCGAGGTTCTCGTGGCTGGCCAGGGTGAGCTCGTCCTGCTCGGTGCGGCCGATCTCCCATTCGGTGGCCATGATCGCGCAGTGCTCGCCCATCGAGAGGCCCGTGCGCGGCTCCTCGTTGCGTGGGATCGCGGGGACGATGTGGCCGGGGCGGACCCGGGTCAGGGTCTGCAGCTTGCCCAGCGTCGAGCGCTGCCGGTTGGCGTCGAGGAGGGTCTCGCGGAGCTGCTCGTTGAGGGCGATCGGGGCGTCGGAGGTGGTGTCGGCGCCGCAGGCGATCCCGGAGTCGATCTGGCCGAGGGCGATCTTGTTGGCGACCAGGATCGTCGTCTCAAGGCCGGTGCCGCAGGCCTGCTGAACGTCGTAGGCGGGCGTCTCGGGGGCGAGGCGGGTGCTGAGCACGCTCTCGCGGGCGAGGTCGCGGTCGCGGGAGTGCTTGAGCACGGCGCCGCCGGCGACCTCGCCGATCCGCTCCCCTTGGAGGTTGAAACGGTCGACCAGCCCGTCGAGGGCGGCGGTGAGCATGTCCTGGTTGGAGGCATGCGAGTAGACGCTGTTGGAGCGCGCGAAGGGGATCCGGTTGCCGCCGACGATGGCGACGCGGCGCGTTTTCACGTTCATGGGGGCTAGTTCCTTTTGTCGGTTGACGGTGAAGGCTGGCTGGGGGCGGAGCGGGCGCGCAGGCCGGGCTCGACCGTGGCGATCAGCAGCTCGGCGGCATCCCAGGCGCTGAGCGCCTCGGTCCGCAGCCACCAGCGCGCCAGCGCCTCGGCGGCGCCGAGCAGGGCGGTGGAGAGGGCCTCGACTTCGACCCGGGCGCCCTCGCGCTGGTGCTCGGCGAGCTGCGCCAGCAGGGTCCCGGAGACCATCGCGACGATCTGGCCGCGGTAGTCGGCGACCCGGTCGGCGACGTCGCCGCTCTGCGGCAGCGTCTCGTCGAAGAGCACCGCCCAGGCGGCGCGGTCGTTGTCGAGGAAGGCGAAGAAGGCGTGGACGCCAGCACCCATCGCGTCGCCGGGGCTGGCGGTGGCACCGACGGCATCGGCGACCGTCTGGGTGAGCGCGTCGCCGGAGCGCTCCATGCAGGCGATGTAGAGCTGCTCCTTGTTGCCGAAGTAGTTGTAGAGGAGCGGCTTGGTGACGCCGACGGCGGCGGCGATCTCGTCCATCTTCACCGCCGCGTAGCCGCGCTCGGCGAAGAGCTCATGGGCGGCGAGCAGCGTCTGCTCCATCCGATCCTCGCGGGGGAGCCGCGAACGTGGCGATATTGCAGCCATCGGTGTAGAGGTTACCCAGATATAAATTTATATGCGAGTAATGTGATGGAGATCACTCATCCAACCCCTACAGATTGGTTTGTTGCGGCTTTGTAAAGCCGTTTGTTACGCCTCTGTAAATACTGAGTGCTAAAAAGCAGGAATCGACCGTGTCGACTTATAAACTCGCGTTAGCTGGTGCCGTCCAACGCCAGGGCACCGGCGATCGAAGTGGAGAGCTCGCCAAAATCCCAAGACGCCGGTTCCCCTGCCGCGTCACCAAAGTCGGACCATCACAGCGTCAGCCTGGTGGGGTTCGCGGTCGACGTTCTCGACGCCTTAGCCGAGGATGCTGAGGGCAGCGACGCCGCGGCGGAGCGGGCGGTGCGCCACTACCTGGAGGATTCGCGGCTGCGGCCACCGGGCTGGAGCTCGCCGAAGGAGCTCGAGCCCGAGTCCGATGCTGGACGGTCGCGCGAGGTGCATCTCGAGGCCGCGAGCCTGGAGGCGATCGCGGCCGAGGCGACGGCTCAGGGCGTGCGGCTGGAGACGCTGGTCGGCCACGCCGTCATGTACCTGTGGGCGGCGGAGCGGCGCCCAGACTCGCCGCCGGCCGTGGATGCGCCCGAGCGGACGCCGGGCGTCAGTGCCCTGGACGCCCCACCACTGGGGCGGCGCCGAGTTTCGCCAAGGACTTCCGGAGGTTGACTCGACCACGGTGATGGAGGCCGTGGATCGAGCTTTCCGATTTGCCCAGGGCGCTGGCGATCTCCGTCGGCGAGAGGCCGCGGATGTGGCGCAGCACCATGACGCTGCGCTGCTCGCTCGGCAGTGAGGCGAAGGCCCGGCAGATGTCCCGCCTTCGTTCGTGTTCGATCTGCCCGTGCTCGCTGTGCAGCTCGAGCTCGTCGCACGGCTGCGCCCGCCGGCCACGCAGGTGGTCGTAGGCGCAGTTGCGAGCGACGCGGCGGATCCAGGCGCCGAACGGCACGCCCTCCCGAGGCGTGTACTGCTCGATCACCGAGATCAGCTTGATGAACACTTCCTGGGCAATGTCTTCGGCCTCGTGGGAATCCCGCACGATGCCCTTGATGGCGATCAGGACCTCCGCCGTGTAGCAGACGTAGAGGAGTCTGACCGCGTCCATCTCGCCCCTGCGGGCACCCGCTATCGCGGCCCGGACGAGCCGCTCGTCCGGCCCCTCCGCGCCGTTCTCGTTCGATTCGATGCTGATGGCGTCGTCGTTCGGCTCAACGGCCATGACCGACTGGTAATCGATGGTGCTCAAGGTAGGCCCCGCCCTTCCTCTGCTTGATCGAATGGTCGTCCGAGTGGAGGACGATCAGATCGCAATATTCGTCCTAGTTTGTTAAGGGTGGGGGAAATTTCATTCAAATTTGGTACTTGCGTGGCGATTTAGTACTAAGTCGAATTTCCACGACAAGCCGAAAGAAATTCCCGGCAGGCGACGTTAGGGCGCCATGTCTAACCTCCGCAAGCTCGCCCGGGGACTGCCGGCCACGCTGGCGCTGACGCTCGGTTTGTCGTGGGCCGGCGTGCCCGCCGCCGGGGCGGCGCCGTCGATCGAAGGCGTCTGGTCCTTCAACGGCGGCCGCATTGCGGTGCGGGCAGAGGGCGGAGGGAAGTTCGCGGGCACCGTGGTCGCGGCGACCACCTTCTCCGTTTGCTCGCACCCGGTCGGCGAGGAAATCTGGAGCCAGATGACGCCGCAGCCGGACGGCTCCTACTGGGGATTGCACCAGTGGTTCTTCGAATCGAGCGAATGCGTGCACAACCCGACGCTCGGCCAGAGCGCCTGGCGGCTCTTCGAAAACGGCGGCGGCCGCTATCTGCGTGCCTGCTTCAGCGAACCCGGCAGCGGCCTGCAGCCGAGCATCGCCGCCGACGGCAGCGTCGCCAACGCGACCTTCGGCTGCGTCGACTCGGCCCTGATCACGACCGACACGGGCAGCGACGACCTCGCCGACAGCGTCCAGTTGCCGTCCGCGGCCGGTTGCATCTCGCGGCGGACGATCCGGGTGCGGGTCCGCGACCCTCGCAACGACCCGATCGAAAAGATCGTCGTCACCTACCGGGCCGGCGGGGTCTCACGGCAGGCCAAGGTGACGCGCAGGGCGCACGGCGCCGTGGCGACGGTGCCGCTGGCGACGATCGCCGCGCCGACGGTCAGGGTCGACGTCCGCCTGACGACCGTGCTCGGCCATCGCTGGCACGGCAGCCGCCGCTACCGCCGCTGTTCGGTGCCGAAGCGATCGCAGCAGCGGATCGCGCCCAAGCCGGCGGCGGGAACGCTGGCCGGGGGCGGTCGCTAGCGGCCGATGGCCACGGGTTTCTCTGCCTTCGGACTCAGCCTGCGGGCGGGGTTCCAGCTGCCGGGAGACCCGCCCCCGGGCGATCCGGGGCTGCCGGGCCTGGAGCTGGAGCTGGAATCGGAGGCCGAGCAATTCGCCCGTTGGAGTGGCCCGGCAGCGCCGGTCGCCTGGCGCGGCAGGCTCGGCGACGGCGAGGAGTTCGCGATCGAGCGCGGCCACGCCGGTGACCTGCTCTTCCGCTACGGGGCGGGGGCCAGCTTTCTCCTCGACGCCGGTGCGGAGCGGCTCGGCTGCGCCCCGACCGGTGCCGGCGAGCTCGCCTGGCTTCGGGTGCTGCTGACCCGGGTGCTGCCGAACGTCAGCATCGCCCGCGGCTACGAGGCGCTGCACGCCGCGGCCGCGGGGACCGAGCGCGGCGTCGTCGCGATCGCGGCGGCCAGCGGCGCCGGCAAGTCGACCCTCGCCGTCGAGCTGGCGCGGCGGGGTTGGCCCCTCTTCGCCGACGACACCGTCGTGCTCGGGCGTGGCGAGGCGGGCCTGCGGGCCCACCCAGCGGCCCCCTTCGCCAACCTTCCCGAAGCCGATGACCGCGGCGACCTCGGGCCGGAGCTGGGGCGACTTGGAGACGAGCGCTGGGTCGCCGTCGAGCGGCCGCCAGCCGGTGCGGCCCCGCTGGCCGCGATCGTCCTGCTCGAGCGCGAGCCGGGCCTCGGGCTCGGTGTCGAGACCCTGGCGCCGAACCCGCTGCGGCTGGCGCCGTTCATGCTCGGGCTGCCCGACGACGAGGGCCGCGACGCCGCCCGCTTCTCCCTCTACGCCGACCTGGTCGAGAGCGTGCCGCTGCTGCGGCTCGCCGCCGACCCGGGGCGGTCGCCGGCCGAGCTGGCCACGACGCTCGAGGCGGCGCTCGGGTTGGAGCCGGCGGTCGCCGGGGGGAGGCTCTGATGCGGCCGCTCTCGCTGCGGGCGGCGGCGGCGCCGGCCGCGACTGTCCCCGCGACCGCCCCGGTGCCCGCGGCGGTCGCCCAGCCCGGGGAGCCGCCCGCCGACGCGGTGCCGCTGTCCCTGGTGGGTGTCGGCAAACGCTGGCGCGGGGCCGACGAGCCGGTCCTGAGCGGGGTCGACCTGAAGCTCGACATCGGCACCGCGACCTGGATCGGCGGTCGCAACGGCGCCGGCAAGACGACGCTGCTGCGGATCGCCGCCGGGCTGATCGAGCCCGATCGCGGCCGCGTCCAGGCCTGGGGTTACTCGCCGCGCGAGCGGCGCGCCAACTACCACCGCCTGGTCGCCTTCCTGCCCGCCGGCGATCGCGGCCTCTACGCGCGCCTCAGCGTCCGCCAGCAGCTGCGCTTCTGGGCCGGGATGACGATGCTGGACCGCGCCACCGGCGAGCGCCTGGTCGAGGACTCGCTGCGTCGCTTCGACCTCGGCGAGCTGGCCGACCGGCGGGTCGACCGGATGTCGATGGGGCAGCGGCAGCGGGTGCGGCTGGCGATGACCTTCCTGCCCGAGCCGGAGACGGTGCTGCTGGACGAGCCGCTGACCAGCCTCGACTCCGAGGGCGCGGCGCTGCTGGAGACGGCGGTGGCGGCGCTGCTGGAGCGGGGGGGCGCCCTGCTCTGGTGCTCGCCCAGCGGCGACCACCCCGAGCACGAGTTCGACCGCGATTGGCTGCTCGAGGGCGGCAGGCTGGTGCGGGCGAGCGGCGAGGCGCAGCGATGAGCGAGCTGCGCGCGTCCCTGTGGGCCTTCAGGGTCGTGCTGGGTCGCGACCTGCGCGTCTATCTCTCCTACCGCAGCCGCCTCTTCAGCCAGGCCCTGACCTCCGTCTTCAGCCTCACCCTCTTCTATTACGTCTCGCGGCTGGTCCACGTCAGCGGCTTCGCCTCGCCGGCCGACTACTTCGGCTTCGTGATCGTCGGGATCGCCCTGGTCGGCGTCCTCTACTCGTGCTTCTCGGTCGCCGAAACGGTCCGCCAGGAGCTGGTCGCCGGCACCTTCGAACGGCTGGTGCTGTCGCCCTTCGGGCCGGTTCGCAGCGTCATCGCGATGGCGGTCTTCCCGCTGCTCTACGCCTTCGTCCTCGCCGCCTTCACGCTGACCCTCGGCTGGCTCGTCTTCGGGCTGAACCTGCACTGGTCGACGGTGCCGCTGGCGGTGCCGGCGATGGCCCTGGCGCTGCTGGCCTTCCTGCCCTTCGGGCTCGCCTTCGCGGCGCTGACCGTGGTGATGAAACAGGGCAACGTCGGGGTCAGCTGGGTGATCGCGCTGATCTCGATCGTCGGCGGCCTCTACTTCCCGATCAGCCTGCTGCCGGAATGGGTGCAGACGGCGACCGAATTCCAACCCTTCACCCCGGCGACGGAAATGCTGCGCCACCTGCTCGTCGACAGCCCGCAAACGACCTCGGCGCTGGCGACGATCGGCCGGGTGACGCTCTTCGCGGCGGTGCTGCTGCCGGTCTCGATCTGGACCTTGGGGCGGGCGATCCGGGAGAGCCAGCGGCGCGGAACCATCGTCGAGTACTGAGCATGGGAAGGGAACGAAATGGGATCAGCGAGGAGGCGGGTTTGAGCGAGGAGGCGGTTGTGACGCAGGACAGGTTTGCCGGCGTGCGGGTGGTGGTGCCGCGCCATGTCGTCCACCGCGAATTCCCCACCGAGACGGTGATCCTCAACCTGCAGACCGGGAAGTACCACGGCCTCAACCCGACCGCGGGGGCGATGCTGGAGGCGCTTGCCTCGAGCGGCTCGGTCGAGGCCGCCAGCACCGAGATCGCGACCCGTTTCGATCTGGCCGAGGAGCAGGCGAGCGCCGACCTCCGCCAGCTCTGCGAGGCCCTGCTCGCGCGCGGCCTGATCGAGCTCGCCGAGGCGTGAGGCGGCTGCCGCCCGGCCGCTCCCTTCGTGCCGGCGAGCGGGCGCAGCTCGCCGCCGAGATCGTCGCCGCCTACCTGCGCGCCCGCCGTGAGCTGAGGCGCGCCCCGATCGAGCAGGCGGTGGCACGGTTGCGGGCGGGCAGCGGCGAGCGCCACGAGGCGACGGCCGGGGAGGAGGTCGCGGAAGCGCGGCGGGTCGGGCAGGCGGTGGTGCGGACGATGCGCTTCCTGCCCGGCGACACCCGCTGCCTGCGTCGCTCGCTGGTGACGTTGCGATTGCTGGCGCGGCGGGGCATCGCGGGACGGCTGGTGATCGGTGCCCGCAGCGGCCCCGACTTCCTCGCCCACGCCTGGGTCGAGCACCAGGGTGAGCCGATCCTCTCGCCACTCGACGGCAGCTTTGGCCGTCTGGTCGAGATCTGAGCCGGTGGGCGCAGTGCGCGAGACGGTCTTCGGGCTGGACGTGGAGGGTGCGGGGGCGCTGCCCTTTCTCGCCGGCGGCGCCGCCGCCGCGACCGGGCGCCGGCTCGAGCTCGTCCTCGCCAAGGACGGGGCGGGGCTGGAGTGGCCGGCGGCAGCGACTCTGCTCTCCGACGAAAGGGACGCCGCCGGGGCGGTCCTCTTTCAGATCGAGGCCGGCGAGCGGGGCTACCGGATCGCCGGGCCGAGGTACGGGACCGCGATCCTCGCTGCCGACGGGTCGCGGCTGCGCGGCGGGCCGGGGGCGGGCGGCCTGCTCGCCTGGCAGCGGCTGCTGATCGCCCAGGCGCTTCCTTTCGCGGCGGTGCTGCAGGGCCTCGAGGTCCTGCACGCGAGCGGCGTGGCGGTCGACGGCGAGGCGTTCGCGCTGCTCGGTGGCTCCGGGTCCGGCAAGACCTCGGTGGCGCTGGCGCTGCGCGGGCTCGGGGCCGAGTTCCTCGCCGACGACGTGCTCGCGCTCGAGCGCGACGGCGAGCGTCTGCTCGCCCATCCCGGCGCCCCGGTGGCCGGCGTCGCCAGCGGCGAGGTCGAGCGGCTGCGGCGGCTGGCCGGCTTCGACGAGGAGCTGGTCCTGGCCGGCGACGAGCGCGAGGCGATGGTGCGCCTGCTCCCGCATCCGGCGCCGCTGCCGCTGGCCGGGCTCTTCCTGCTCGAGCGCCGTCCGGAGGGCCCCTCGCGGCCTCGCTTCGAGACCGTCGTGGCGCCACCGGCCCTGCTCGCCGCGACCTTCAACCTGGTGCTGCTCGGTGGGGAGCGGTTGGAGGGGCTGCTCGACATCTGCGCGCTCGCCGCCGGAGGCCTGGTCGAACGGGTCGTCTCCGGCCCCGCGGTCGATCCCTCGATGGTCGCCGAGGCCGTCGCGGAGAGGATCGGGGCCCCGGTTTGAGTCGCAGCCTGCTGCTCAGCTTCGATCCGGCCGGCGGCTCGCCGGCGGAGGCGCCGCCGGGAGCCAATCTCGCCGTCAGCGGGCCGCTGCGGATTGCCTACAGCGGCCCGACGGCGGCCGACGGCGAGCTGCTCTGCCTCTTCGACGGGCACCTCGACAACGGCACCGAGCTGGCCGCGGCGCTCGGGCCCGTCAGTGGGCCGGCGGGCCCGGTCGAGGCCCTCCTCGCCGACGCCTACCAGCGCTGGGGATTGGGCCTGCCCGCCCGCATGCGCGGGGACTTCGTCCTCCTGGTCTGGGATCGGCAGCGCCACGAGGGCCTGCTCGCCCGCGATCAGCTCGGCGCCCGGCCGGGCTACCTCTGGCGCTCGGGGCGGCAGCTGCGCTTCGCCACCGAGCTGCCGCCACTGCTGGCGTCCCTGCCGCGGCGCCCCGAGCCCGACGAGGCCAGCGTCGCCCACTGGATCACGGCCGCCAGCCGTCCCGGCACCGCGACCCTCTACCGCGGGGTCGAGCGGCTCGGCCCCGGCGAGCTGATCGCGCTGGGAGGGGAGACCAGGACGATTCGCTACTGGCAGCCGCAGTACGAGGAGCCGCTCGACCTCTCTGTCGCGGAGCTCGGCGAGCTGGTCCGGGGCGGCCTCGAGGAGGCGGTGGGGAGGCGTCTCGCGAGCGAGGGCTCGACCGGGGTCCTGCTCAGCGGCGGCCTCGACTCGGCCTCGGTGGCCTCGGTGGCGGCGCGGGTCGGCGGCAGCGGCTCGGTGCGGGCCTGCTCGGCGACCTTCCCCGACCATCCCGGGGCCGACGAGGCGGAGCTGATCGCCGAGCTGCGGGCCGAGCTGGGCCTGGCCGGGCCGCTGGTCGCGGCAGGGGCGAGCGGCCTGCTCGAGAGCGCCGCCGAGCACGTCCGCGCCCATGGGGTGCCGCTGCTCAGCTGGGGCGACTTCTGGATGCTGCCGCTGCTGCGGTCCGCGGCCGCCGAAGGGGCGACCGCGGTGCTCGGCGGCGACGGCGGCGACGAGCTGTTCGGTCCGCGCCAGAACCTGGTCGCGAGCGAGCTGCGGCAGGGGCATCCGCGGCGGGCGCTGGCGACGGTCGCGCGACTGCCGGGCGCGGGCCCACACGTGCCGCGCCGCGAAGTCGCGGCGCTGCTTGCCGGCCAGGCCCTGATCGCGCTGCCGGCACCGCCGCACCGGGCTCTCGAGCGGTGGAGGCATGACCGTGGCCAGCCGGCCTGGCTGCGTCCCACGACCGCGACGGCGCTGCGGGAATCCACCGACCCACTCGCCTGGAAGCGGCTCGATGGACCGCTCTGGTGGGCGGAGCTGGCGCATGGCATGGGCAACGGCCTGGACGAGAGCGGCATCTTCGAGCACCAGCGCCAGCGCGCGGCGCTGGCCGGCCTCGAGGCCCGCCATCCGCTGCTCGACCTCGACCTCGTCCGCCTCGGCCTGCGGCAGCCGCCGGCCGCCACCCTCGACCCCCGCTTCAGCCGCCCGGTCCTCCGCCAGGCCCTGGCCGGGACGATGCCCGACGCGGTGCGGCTGCGGCCCGCTAAGGCCCGCTTCGACTCGCTCGTGATCGATTGCCTGCTCCGCTCCGAAGCGGCGGCGGTGCGCTCGCTTCTCGCCGGCCCGGGGGTGCAGCTGGGGGCTTACGTGGATCCGGCTCGTGTCGCCCGGGAGCTGCTCGACGGGCAGGGAGAGGTGGAACGCGGCTCTTTTGCCTGGATGTGGCTGGTCTGGAGGCTGGTCACCGCGGAGATCTGGCTGCGGCACGAGGCCGGCGGCGGCAGCGAGTCTAGAACTTTTTCCCCACTTGACCGGACGATTGGCAAGGAAGACCATTCCGACGACCGATAGTTGACTCGCGGTCAACTGGAAAAGGAGCTCGCGTCAAATGAAAAACCAGGCAACGGCAATCGCTTACGAGCGGCCGACTGTCGTGGACTATGGAGACCTGCAAGAGCTGACCGCCGCCTGTCTCGGCGGTGGCGGTGGCGACGCGGGCTATCCAGGTCACGTGGGTGGCTTCAGCGTTGGGGTCAGCAACCCGGCAGCGGGCTGCAAATCGAACCCCTAGCAACTAGCTGACAGCTGTTAGAAAAGTACGGCCGGCGATTTCGCCGGCCGTACTTTTTGTGTGCCGGTGTGTGTTTTTCACACCACACACATTTGTAATCGGTGAGTGAAATTGTGGGCAAAAGAAATAGGTAGTTGGATGCGTTGGCAGCCGCGTGACCAGAACCGCTGTCAAGGGAGATTCGCTCACCGCCGGGGGGACGACGGAGCAGGTGGCAGCGGTCGTCGGCCCCGACCGATCCCGCTGGAAGGTCGCCGACGCGCTCCGAGCCGAGGGTTGGGAGATCGTCTTCCGTGACGTCGTCGAGGACCTCTCTCCCGGCAAGGCGCCGGTCGCGATCCTCGTCGGCGGCTCGCTGCTGGAGGCCGGGCGGGACGCGACGCTGCTGGCCGGCAGGTTCCGCGGACCGGCGCTGGTAGCCGTCTGCGACGGGATTCGGCCGGGCGAGCTGCGGCAGGCGCTGGCGGCCGGGGTCGGCGGGGTGGTTCTGGCCGAGACGGTGGAGGAGTGCCTGGTCCCCTGCCTGGAGGCGGTCGCGGCCGGGCAGGTCTGCGTGCCACGCGCCCAGTCGGCCCAGATCGACGCCGCCTCGCTCTCGCCGCGGGAGCGACAGATCCTCGGCCTGGTCGTGATGGGCTATATGAACGGTGAGATCGCCAGCCAGCTGGTGGTCGCCGAAAGCACCGTCAAGAGCCACCTCTCCTCGGCCTTCGCGAAGCTGGGGGTGAAGTCGCGCAGCGAAGCCGCCGACCTGATCCTCGACTCCGAGCGCGGGCTCGGCATGGGGATCCTCGCGATCGGCGGCGAGCAGATCGAGACGATCGAGACTCCGGACGGCGGCGACCCGGGATGAGCGGCGTCGCCGCAGCTGGCCGCGAGCCCGTCCCGTCACTGCGTCCCGCCGGCCCGGCGCTGGCGGCGTCCGGGCCGGACCCCGCGCTCGACCGGCTGCTGCGGCGCTCGCTGCTGGTCGCCGACGTGACCGCCTTCCTGGTCGCGGTCGTGGCGGTCTCGCTCGCCGCCGACCGACCGCTGCAGGTGACCTGGCTCGGCGTCGTCGGGCTGCTGGCGCTCTGCCTCGGCGCCAAGGTGTTCGGGCTCTACGACCGCGACGAAGCGCTGCTCCGCAAGTCGACCCTGGACGAGGCGCCGAAGCTGTTCCAGATCGCCACCCTCGGCGCCCTCTGCACCTGGTTGGCCGGCGGCTTCGTGATCGCCGGGGGGACGATGAGCCGGGCCGAGGAGCTGCTGCTCTGGGGGCTGCTGAGCCTGCTGCTGATCCTCTTCCGGGCGGCGGCGCGGGCGCTGGCGATCAGCGTCGCGCCGGCCGAGCGCTGCCTCTTCGTCGGCGACAGCGCCGCGGCGCGGACGATCCGCGCCAAGTTCTCCGACCACCACGGGGTCAGCGCCGAGCTGGTCGCCCACCTCGATCCCCACGACGTTCCCAAGTGGTCGGCGGACGCCGTCTCGGCACCGCGCCTCTCGGAAATCCACGAGCTGGCCAACTCGCTCGGCGTGCAGCGGGCGATCATCGCCGCCGACTGCGTCGACCCGGACAAGATGCCGAACCTGATCTGCACCCTGAAGGCGGTCGGGGTGAAGGTGAGCGTGCTGCCGCGGCTGCTCGAGGTGGTCGGTTCGTCGGTTGAGTTCGACGACCTGCACGGAGTCACGGTGATGGGGGTGAAGCGGTTCGCCCTGACCCGCTCCTCGACCAAGGTCAAGCGCGGCTTCGACGTGGCGGCGACGGTGGTCGGCCTGGTCGCGGTCGCCCCCTTCTTCGCCGCCCTGGCGCTGGCGATCCGGCTCGACAGCCGCGGCCCGGTCTTCTTTCGTCAGCGCCGTGTCGGTCGCCACGGCGAGCATTTCGAGCTGCTCAAGTTCCGCACCATGGTCGACGGTGCCGACGCGATGAAGGACGCGCTGCGCGACCGCAACGAGGCCCAGGACGGCCTCTTCAAGATCGCCGACGACCCGCGCATCACCCGAGTCGGCCGGCTGCTGCGCAAGAGCGGGCTCGATGAGCTGCCGCAACTGGTCAACGTCCTCAAGGGCGAGATGAGCCTGGTCGGGCCGCGGCCGCTGGTCCTCGACGAGGACGAGCGCGTGACCGGCTGGTACCGGCGCCGGCTGGAGCTGACGCCGGGGATGACCGGCCCCTGGCAGATCCTCGGGCCGGCCCGGGTGCCGCTCCGCGAAATGGGGGCGATCGACTACCTGTACGTGGCGAACTGGTCGCTCTGGGGGGACTTCAAGATCCTCTTGCGGACGGTGCCCCACGTCTTGGCCCGGCGGGGGATGTGAGTTGACTCCTCGGCCAGCTCGGCATCGCTGCGGGCAGCCATCCGGCAGGCGGCGAAGACGATCGCGACGATCGTCAGCCAAAGGACTGCGCCAGCGGCGATCAGGATGGTCACTGGGTCCGGCAACTGAGCTCCTTGGTGGCGATGGCTACTGAAGGCTCTACCCATATCGGCGCCGGCCTAGGCCTGCTTGACCCCAGTAATGAGGTCGTTCGGCTCGGGTTCGGCTGCGCCGGGCTGATGCAGCTGCCCTCGCGGCGAGCGCGGCAGCGGCTGCTGGGGGAGGCATTCGAGCGCGGCATCGACCACTTCGACGTCGCCCGCATGTACGGGCTGGGGATGGCCGAGGCGGAGTTGGGCCGGTTTGCGATTGGGCGCAGGCGGGAGCAGATCACAATTGCCACGAAGTTTGGCATCGACGCCGGCTCTCCTCGGCTGGCGCGCCTGCAGGCGCCGGCGCGCCTCGCGCTGGCGAAGGTGCCGGCGCTGCGGGACGCCGCCCGCCGCCGCGCCGTCGGGCCCCGCGAGCGGCGCCGCTACGACGCGGCCGGTGCCCGCGCGAGCCTGGAGACGAGCCTGCGCCAGTTGGGCAGCGACCACGTCGACCTCTTCTTCGTCCACGACCCCGGGCCCTCCGACGAAGTCGACCTGGAGGGGATCGGCGAGCTCTGCGAGGAGCTGGTCGCGCGGGGCACGGTGCGGGCCTGGGGCATCTCAGGCGATCCCGACCCCTGCCTGGCGCTGGCCGGCGCCGGCACGGTCCTGCAGGTCCGCGAAGACGTCTTCGCCCCGGTCGGCGACCCCGCGGCGCTGCCGCCGCGAATCGGCTTCGGGATCCTCGCGGCGGCGCTGCCGCGGATCCAGCGGCACCTCGTCGACGACGGCCGGCGGCGGCGCTGGAGCGCGGCGACCGGCAGGGACTGCGGCCGCGCCGACGTCCTGGCGGCGCTGCTGCTGCGCGACGCGCTCGAGCGCAACCGCGGCGGCGGCGTCCTCTTCGCGACCACGCGGAGGGGGCGGCTCGGCGCCGCGGCGGCGCTCGCCGCCCAGGTTTCGAGTGGCTCCGAGGAGCCGGCGCTGGAGGCCTTTCGCGAGTGCGTCCGGGCCGATTTCGGGGCGCCGGTGGCGGCGGGTGGCTGAGGCGATCGAGACCGACGTCGCGGTCGTCGGGGCCGGCCCGGCCGGGATCGTCGTCGCCCTCACCCTGGCCCGCGCCGGCCGCTCGGTGCTGCTGCTGGAGAGCGGCGGGGAGCGCTATGACGAACGGGCCCAGCGGCTTGGCGACACGGTCGGGAGGGATCCCCACCACGTCGAGGCGGAGCTGGCGATGCGTCGCCAGATCGGCGGCTCCTCCAACCTCTGGGGCGGTCGCTGCGTGCCCTTCGACCCGATCGACTTCGAGCCGCGACCGATCGTCGGGGAGGCCGCCTGGCCGGTCGGCTACGAGGAGATCGCCCCATACATAGGTTCCGCCTGCGAGTGGTGCCGCTGCGGCGAGCCGGTCTTCGCCGCGGACCGGTTGCCGGACCTGGCCGGCCGTGCGCTGGTGCCGGGGTTCCGCGACGGTGACGTGCTCGCCAGCGAACTCGAGCGCTGGTCGCTGCCGACCAACTTCGGACGCGTCTACCGCCGCGAGCTGGAGCGGGCGCCGACCCTGCGGCTGGAGACGGGGGTGACCTGCACCGAGATCGTCGCCCGCCCCGGCGGCGGCCCCGAGGGCGGCCGCAGCGTCGAACACCTGCTGGCGCGGCGCGCCGATGGCAGCGCGGTGACGATCCACGCCAGTCGCTACGTGATCGCCAGCGGCGGCCTCGGCGCCACCCGGCTGCTCTTCGCCTCCCGCCGCCACGACCCGGAGGGGCTCGGCAACCACTCCGGCCACCTCGGTCGCTGGTACATGGCCCACGTCGAGGTGCGGGTCGGCCGGGCCGTCTTCTCGACGCCCCCCGAGCAGACGATCTACGGCCACGAGCGCGATGGCGACGGCGTCTACGTGCGGCGCCGCTTCACCCTCAGCCCTGAGCTGCAGCGGCGCAAGGGCCTGCCCAACGTCGCCCTCTGGCTGGTCAACCCGGAGATCGGCGACGCCTCCCACGGCAGCGGCATCCTCTCCTTCGTCTACCTGATGCTGGCCTCGCCGCTGGGCCGCTACTGCGTCGCCGAGGGGATCCGCCAGGCGCACCTGAAGACGAGCCGCCCGGCGAAGCTGCGGGACCATCTCCGCAACCTCCTCCGCGACGCCTGGCCCGCCAGCCGCTTCGCGGTCGAATTCGGCTGGGGCCGCTTCCTTCGGCCCGGCCGCAAGGTGCCGGGCTTCTTCGTTCCCAGCGCCGCCAACGAGTACGCGCTCGTCTACCACGGCGAGCACCTGCCGCTCTGGGAGAGCCGCGTCGAGCCGACCGAGGAGCGCGACGAGTACGGGATGCCGCGCCTGCGGACCAACCTCGCCTTCGGCGACGCCGACGTCGAGGCGGTGCGGCGGGTTCACGAGGAGCTCGACCGCAGCCTCCGCGAGCAGGGCCTGGGCCGGGTCGAGATGCTCCACGACGACGTCGAGGCGGCGGTCCGCGAGCAGCTCTTCGGCGGCTACCACCAGGCCGGCACGACCCGCATGTCGGCCCGCCCCGAGGACGGCGTCCTCGACCGCGACCTCGCCGTCCACGGCTTCGACGACCTCTTCGTTGCCAGCAGCGCCGCCTTCCCGACCTCGAGCCAGGCCAACTCGACCTTCATGCTGGTCGCCTTCGCGGCCCGGCTGGGGGAGCGCCTGGCTGAGTCGACGCCGTCGGCAGCTACGGCGCTGCCGGTAACCGCGCCATAACTGCTCCCGCAGATCGGCTCGCTCCAATCGGTTCCGGTCGCCTTTTGTCTCCCATAGAGCTACAAACAGCGACCGGAGAACGAGCGACTGCTGCAGGCGCTCAGCAAGTGCCCATTAAATGCCGAGGAATCGCGTTAATCTTCCGACGATCGTGAGCATGGACGCCGAGCACACTCGAGCGGGCAGTTCCAGCGAGGGAAGGATGGCGCGGGGCTGGCGCCTGACCGGGGTGGCCTGGCAGGTGATCCGTCGCGACCCGACGATGATCTGGATCGCGCTGATGGGGACCGGCTGCGGCTTGGCGGGGGCCGGGGCGCTGCTCTACTTTTCGGGGTACTTCGAATCCCCGGCTCACGCGCGTGGGGATCTGGCGTTGGCGGCGCTAGTCGCTCTTTACCCGCTGACCTTCCTCAGCGTCTTCTTCAACGTCGCCCTGGCGGGTGCCGCGATGGCCCACTTCGAGGGGCGACCGATCGGCGTCCGCGAGGCGCTGGGCATCTCCTGGCAGCGGCTTGGCCGAATCGCGCAGTGGTCGCTGCTGGCAGCAGGGGTGGGTCTCGTCCTCGAGCAACTCGCCTCGCGGATCCCGGGCTTCGGCCGCCTCGCCTCTTGGCTGCTCGGGGCGGCCTGGAGCCTGGCGACGATCTTTGCCGTGCCGCTGTTGGTGACCGAGGGCAAAGGACCCTTGGAGACCGCTAAGGAGTCGGTCCACATGATCAAGAGCAAGTGGGGCGAGGGAATCACCGGCCTGGTCAGCATCAGCGCCTGGACCATCCTCGTGATGATTCCCGCGGGAATCTTGATCGGGCTCGGCATCGTTACCGGTCGCCGCAATCCGGACGCCGGCGCGGCCCTGATCGCGATCGCTGTCGGGGCATCGTTCCTCGTCTCCGCCCTGATGCTGGCGATCCGGCAGGTCTTCTCCGTCGCCCTCTATCGCTATGCGATCGGGGCGCCCAACAGGGGCGACTTCGCCGCGGCAGATCTCGACGATCCGTTCCGCCGTCGCGGCGGTTGACGGGATCCGTCGCGCGCTGAGGATCGGAATCGAGTCGCCGCTCAGGCGGTCGGCGAGGTGTCGGTGAGGCGGCGGCCAGCGGATTGGGCGATCAGGCCGACGAAGAAGGGGAGGCCCTCGATCAGGTAGCGGCGGCCGAGGCGGCGGGGCTCCTGGCCGAGGCGGAAGGCCCACTCGAGGCCGCCGCGCTGGGCCCAGGCGGGGGCGCGGCGGACGTCGCCGCTGACCATGCTGAAGGAGCCGCCGAGGCCGATCAGCCAGGCGCTGGGCAGGATGGGGCGGAGGCGCTCCATCAGCAGCAACTGCTTCTCCAGGGGCAGGCCGATGTAGACGATGTCGGGGGCGGCGGCTTCGAGCTTGGCATCGATTGCCGCCAGGCCGGCCTCGGAGTCCTCGAAGCCGCGCGGGGGGCAGTGGGTGCCGGCGACGCGCAGGCCCGGAAAGCGCTCGCAGAGCTCGGCCTCGGCGGCATCGGCGGTGCCGGGGTCGCCGCCGAGCAGGAACAGCGAGCGGCCGCGCTCGGCTGCAGCGGCGGAGAGCGACCAGACCAGGTCGGAGCCGGCGACGCGGGCCGGCAGCGGCGTGCCCTGCAGGCGGCTGGCCCAGATCAGCGGCATCCCGTCGGCAACGACCAGGTCGCAGGCTTTGAAGGCCCGTCGCACCGCCGCGGACCGGCGGTAGGCGCGGAGATGCTCGAGGTTCGGGGTCAGCACGCAGCCGCCCTCGGGGAACTCGACGATTCGGCGCACCGCCTCTGGCGGTGAGACCGCGTCGACCCGCATCTCGAGGATCTCGACCGAGGCGCCGCCCGTCGCCTCGCGGGCCTCGAGTTGCGCATCCCCAGGAGCGCCGCTCATGTGCACTCCCGGGCGAAGACGTCGCGCAGCTGGGCCGCGGTCGCCTCGCAGTCGAAGCCGCGCTGGACGGCCTCGCGACCGCCTTCGCCGAGCCGGCGGCGCAGCTCCCCGTCGGCCGCCAAGGCGGCGAGGGAGTCGGCGAGGCGGTCGGGGCGGCCGGGGGCGACGAGGACGCCGCTGCGGCCGTCCTCGATCAGCTCCGGGATGCCGGCGATCGAGGTCGTCACCACCGGCAGCCCCATCGCCATCGCCTCCATCAGCACCACTGGGACGCCCTCGGCGAAGCTGGGCAGGCAGAAGATCGCCGCGCCTTCGTAGAGGCGGTGCAGCTCGTCCTGGCCGACGGCGCCGAGGAAGCGGACCCGGTCGGCGATGCCGAGGCGGCCGGCTTTCGCTTCCAGGTCGACCCGCAGGCTGCCTTCGCCAGCCAGGGCGACCTCGACGTCGGTGCCGCGGCGGGCCAGCTCGGCGACCGCCTCGAGCAGCACCGCCTGGCCCTTCTCGGGGACGAGGCGGCCGATGTAGAGAACGGTGGGGCGGTGGCCGTTGCCGTTGCTGGCGCCGTTGCCGTTCGCGGCCGGCACCGGGTCGGCCGGCGTGAAGCGGTCGATCGGGATACCGACGTGAACCACGTGCAGGCGCTCCCAGAGGTCCGGTTCGCAGAGCCCCATCAACTGGCTGCGGGCGAAGTCGCTGATGCAGACGACGAAGCGGGCGCTCTCGATCTTCTCGGCGAGGCGGAAGTGGCGGACGTCGTAGAACTCGGTCGGGCCGTGCATCGTGAAGCTCCAGCCCCACTCGCTTCGCGGCGCGACGCTGCGGCCGATCTCCGCGGCCAGCATCGCCACGTCGGCGGCGGCGTTGGCGAGGTGGACGTGGACGTGGTGGATGTCGCGGCGCTCGCAATCGCGCCAGAGCACGACCGCCTCGAGGAAGTAGAAGAGCTGCCAGAGACGGCCGCGCAGGCCGGGCGGGGCCAGCTCGAATGCGCGCCGCAGAGTGGCCAGGTAGACGCCCGGGGCGCGCAGCGCCAGCCGCAGGTGGGCGGCGAGCTGGCGGCGCCGGAAAGGCAGGATCGTCACCGTCGTCGCGGCGGCCTCGCGGTCGGCGTCGGCGAGCAGCTGGTCGGGCGGGGTGGGGCGGATCGCGAAGGTCGCGATCCGCATTCCCAGGCGGCGCAGCGCTTCGACCTCGCGGAGAATGAAGGTGTGCGAGACGGCCGGGTAGGCCGAGCAGAAGTAGGCGATCCTCATCGCGCCCCTCCGGCAGGGGTCTCCAGGGGAGCCGCCCCGCTGGGCGCCGCCTGCCGAGCGGTCCTCACCCAGCCGCTGGGCCCGCGACCGCTGGCCAGTCGCGCGTAGACGCCGAGCTTGGCGAGGACCAGCGCCGGCGCCGAGAGCAGCGCCCGGTAGACGTAGGCGGGGGCGCCGACCAGGCGCAAACCGCCGAGCACGAAGGAAGCTTGGGCGACCGTGGAGAAGAGCGAGAGGCCGAGCAGGCGCCGCGAGCCGAGCAGCAGCCCGGCGAGAGCGCCGGCGAGGTTGCCGAGCGCCAGCAGCGACTGCGGCGGCACCAGGCACTCGAGCCCGGCGTGGAGTCGCTGCGGGTCGCGCCGCAGCAGGCCGGAGGCGAGCAGGCGGCCGCTCCAGGCGCGGATCAGCTCCAGCTTGCCCTGTTCCCAGCGCTCCTGCTGGCTGGAGCTCTCGCGGTGGCTGGTCGGGACCGCCTGGCTGACGCTCGCCTCGGGGACGAACTCGACCCGCTCGCCGGCGAGGACGAGGCGCATGTGGAATTCGCCGTCCTCGACCAGGCCGGTGGTCGTCCAGGGGACCTCGGCGAGGAGGTCCCGCGAGAAGGCCATGCCGGTGCCGACCAAGCCGCAGGAGAGGCCGAGCCGCGATTTGCCGAGGAAGCGGACGGTGTCGCCGACCGCGAAGCCGGCGAAGCGCAGCGCCGCGGCGCTGGAATCGCCCGGGTTGGCGGCGCGGTAATCGACCTGCAATGCCCGGGTCCCGGAGCTGAGCCGCTCGCCGACGGCGCCGAGCAGGTTGGCCGAGACGAGGCAGTCGGCGTCGACGAAGACGACCCCGGCGAAGTCGTCGTCCTCGGCCTGTAAGCGCTCCAGGGCCCAGGCGAGCGCGAAGCCCTTGCCGCGCCGCTCGGGGTCGTGGCGTTCCCACACCTCCGCTCCGGCTTCGTAGGCGACCGCGGCGGTGCCGTCCGTGCAGTTGTCGGCGATCACGACGAGGCGCCAGGCCGCTGCCGGGTACTCGACCGCGCTCAGCGCCGCCAGGGTCGCTCCGAGGACCTCCTCCTCGTCGTGGGCGGGGACGAGGACGACGAGGCGCGGAGCGGTCGCTCTCGGGGCCACCGTCGCGCCACCGCGTCGCCGCTCGCTGCGAGCCGCCAACAGCAGCGCGACCAGGTAGGCGCTGGCCAGGGCCAGCAGCGACTGCAGCGCCAGCGATACCGCTCGCAAGGGCATACGGCCACGCACTTCAGACGCTCCAGCTGGCGAAATCCTTGCCGGTGAACTGCCGCAGTCGCTCGACCTCGTCGTCGTAGAGGCGCTCGAGCCGGGCGCGCAGCTCGGCGTCGAGGGCGACCTCGGGCAGTGGCGGGAAGAGGCTTCCCTCGATCCGGCGCCGCATCGAGCGCCGCAGCGGAGCCGGGACCCGCCGCAGCGGCGGTGCCGCGACGCGGCGCACGAAGTAGTTCCAGCCGCGCGGGTAGGCGCGCCGCTCGCTGGTCTTCAGCAGTTCGGCGTCGAACTCGGCGGAGCTGAACTCGGGGTCGACGCCGATGAAGGTGAAGACCTCGCGCAGGACCCCGTCGCGGTCGGCGAGCAGCTCGGCCTGGTCGACGACGAGGATCTGCTCCGCTGGAAAGTGGTCGAGGTACTCGTCGAGCTGGCTGGCGTAGAGGCTCATGCAGGTCTCCTCGCGTCGGCGCGGGTCGCTGCAGTCGCCGAGCACCTCGGCCAGCGGTCGCCGCTCGCCGTTGACCGAGACCCGGTGCTTGTAGTGAGAGACGGTTCGTGCGACCGGGTCGCGGACCAGGTAGATCAGCTTCGCGTCCGGGACCAGCTCCCTGATCCGCGCCGGCACGCCGCGGCGGAAGGGGCTGTTGGCGTACCCGGGGCAGGCCTCGCCGCGGGCCGGCACCGCCGGGTCGAAGAGCGCTTCGTACTCCTCGCGGCTTTCGATGCGGCCGAGCTCGTAGGGACGGCCTTCGGGCGGCCCGGAGAAGAAATGGGTCTCCTTGACCGTCGACATCTGCACCTCGGGGTGCAGGTCGAGGTAGTAGTGGAGGCTGGTCGTGCCGGCCTTCCCGGCGCCGATGATGATGAAGGTGGGCAGGGCCATCGTGAGGCTGCCAACGGTTTCCGGGCGGCGGAACTTTCGGGTCGCTGGCGCTATATCTCGGCCCGCAGCGGCGGCTGGGTGGGGCCGCGGCCGAGGCGGGTGCGCAGCGCCGCGGTGGCGTCGGCGAGGCGGTGGCGATCGCGTTCGTTGAAGCCGCCGCAGGCGACCAGGACGGCGCTGAAGGCAAGGCCGCCCGCGAGCAGCGCCAGGGGGATCGCCAGCACCGGCGCCGCCACCCCCTCGACGGCGTGGGCGGCGCCGAAGCCGGCCGCGTAGGAGAGCAGCAGAACGAGCCGCTCGCGGCGCGGCCAGGTCGCCCGCAGCGGCCGCTCGAGGTGGCCGCGCAGCGCCACGCCGGAGAGGACGACGACCACGGCGAAGCCGCCGAGCAGCGCCAGGGCCGGGCCGACCATGTGCATCCGCGGCGTCAGCACCACCAGCAGGGCGACCGTCACCACCAGGCGGGCGATCGCGATCAGGCTGGTCAGGCCGGGCCGGTCGACGGCCCAGAGCCCCTGGGTCTGGGTGACCGTCACCGAGGCCAGGGCCGGGTAGATCGCCAGCAGGGCCAGCGCCGGTGCCGCCGCGTCGAAGCCGGGGCCGAAGATCTTCAGGACGGCGTGGGCGGCGCCGCCGATCGTCGCCGCGAACAGCAGCATCCCGATCACTTCGTAGCGGATCGAGTCGATCAGGGCGCGGTCGAAGCCGTGGCCGTCGCCTTCGCTCTTGCGCCCGACCAGGGTGGGGAAGAGGACTTCGGTGATCTTCATGCTGGCGGTCTGCAGGCTCTTCGGGATCACTAGAGCGCGGCTGTAGGCGCCGACGACGGCGATCGGGGCGACCATCCCGATCGCCCAGATGCCCCCCTGCTGGGCGATCCCCTGGGCCATCTGGCCGGGGGTCGCCTTGAGGCCGAAGCGCAGCAGCTCCGGCAGGCAGTCCATCCCGGCTCGGTATTCGGCCAGGCTGAGGCGGAAGCGGGCGAAGCCGTGGGCGAAGTAGAGCCGCTGCAGGAGCGCCACCGCCGCGGCTCCGATCGTGCCGATCACCAGCCCCCAGACCGAGCGCCAGGCGAGGCCGATGCCGGTGGCGATGACGATGAAGCCGAGGTTTTCGGTCAGCCGCACCCAGAACAGCTTGCGGCCGGCGACGAAGGCGGAGAGGATCGAGTCGAGGTTCCAGCCGGTGTTGACGATCAGCGTGTAGCCGGCGATCGCGACCAGCGCCGGCGCCAGCAGCTCGGGCGCGTGCAGGGGGCCGCGGAAGAGGAAGTAGGAGGCGACGGCGTCGAGGATCGCGACCGCGACGGTGAGGCCCGCCGAGAAGGTGAAGACGGCGGCGAAGAGCTGGGTGACGCGCGGCTCGCGCGGCTGCAGCTGGGTGATCTCGCGGATCAGCGCCTGCTGCTCCTTGATCGAGGAGAGCGTCCACATCACCGCCACCGGGGCCCAGACGAGCGCGAACTGGCCGATCACCTCGATCCCGTAGAGGCGGGCCGTGATCACGGTCGAGACGAAGCCGAGGCCGACGCTGGCCAGGAAGCTGAGGGCGCCGAAGAAGAAGCCGGCGCGGTAGCTGCCACGCTCGCCGCGGCGGCTCACGTCCAGGCTCCGTGGCGAGGGCGCAGCAGGGCCGCGAGGGTGAGGCCGAAGCGCAGCAGCGTGCGCACCGCGAAGCCGGCTGGCGATGGCGGCCGCCCGGTCCGACCGTTCTTGAGGGCGCGGCCCTCGATCACCTCGCGGGGCGGCGCGATCTGGCGGCGCAGGAAGGCGCGGCGACCGCGCCGCGGGCTGAGCAGGCCGTCGATCAGGCCGATCTGGGCGAACAGCTGCTCCTGGCTGCGGACCAGCGGCGCGTGGCGGGCGAGGTCGATCGCCAGCCGGCCCCGTGCCGGCGGCTCCAGCCCAGTTGCCGGCGGCAGGCCGACCGCGCGCGTCGCCATCCGCGCCGCGGTTGCCAGCGCCGGTCGCAGCCGCGGGTAGCGAGCGACCAGCTCGGCCAGGGCGCCGGCCTCGACCTGGCTGCCGCGCCGGTCCCACCAGGCGCCGAGGTCGGTCGCCTGGCGCAGGCCGACGAAGCCGTCGCGGGCGTAGTAGAGGAGCAGTGCCGCCAGCTCGTCGGCGGGCTGCGGGCGCCAGCCCGCGGCAGCGGTGGACGGGGGCAGCAGCCGCTCGGCGGCGAAGCGCGTCTCGTACCAGTGGATCCGCCAGTGCAGCTCCAGCGGCGGCAGCTCGCCGCGCTCGTGGACGAGCGAGAAGTGCAGCTGTGGCAGGCCACGGCGGTCGACCCGGTCGATCGGCGTGGCGTAGCCGATCCCCCGCGCGACAGCGACGGCGCTGCCGAGGTGCTCGGCGGCGACCAGCAGGTCGACGTCGCTCGACTGGCGGCGGCCCGGATCGCCGTGGATCGCCTCGGAGAGGGACGGGCCCTTCAGCGGGGTGGCGGCGATGCCACGCTGCGACAGCTCGCCGATCACGAGGTCGCCGACCATCTGCAGGAGCGCGGCCTGGTGGCGGCCCGCGGTCAGCGACTCGGCGACGGCGCCGCTGAACTCCTCGCCGGGGTCGGCGTCGGGCAGGGCGAGGATCCGCGGGCCCAGCAGCGGCAGCAGCCGGTTGGCCCGCAGCAGCGCCGCCAGCGTGCCCCAGTCGACCGTCTCGCCGAGCTGGCGCAGGCGCGGCGCCGCCGCGGCGCGCCGGGCGGCGGTGCCGGTGCAGAGGGCGGCCAGCTCCAGCTCGGCGCTCGGGGCGCGGTCGGGTCGCACCGTCATCGACCCTCGTCGCTGTGCGGGTCGGCGCGCAGCCGCATATCCAGGACCCGCAGGCGGTCCCAGGGAAATCCGGCCAGTAGCTGCAGTGGGCTCTTCGCCGCGAAGAAGCCGTCTGCGCCGGAGTAGGGGTCGGGCCCGTTCGGGGATGGGGCCTGGGCGTAGAAGGTGACGTCGCCGGCGACGTCGCGGACGAAGATGCCGTAGCGCTGGGCCGCTTCGGCGATCAGCCGCGTCGGCCGGGGCAGGTCGAGGGCGGCGATGTCCACGGCGGGGTCGAGCTGCAGGTGGGCGCCCTCGGGCAGGGTCAGCGGGTCGCTGGAGCTGCCGTCGCTGCGGCGGGCCGGCAGCGCGTAGACGCCGGCGCGGATCGCGGGCAGGGAGATTGCCAGGGCGTGGTTGATCTCCCCGGCTTCGAGGTCTTCGAGCGTGATCAGGCCGCCGGCGATCGAGAGCGAGGAGGCCGAGGCGCCCCACCAGGGCTGCGATCCCGGCCAGGAGTGGCGGCTGTAGGCGCCGGAGCTGCGGGAGACGTCGCGGATCGCCCCGCCCCAGGCGGCGGACCAGCCCGCCGGCGCATGGCGCAGCCGCCAGAACTCCCAGAGCCGGTCGCTGTGCGGCTGCCAGACGACCAGGTGGCCGTCGCTGCCGGCCGCCGGTCGGGCATGGGCTGGCAGCGGCACCTTGCGCCAGGCCGCCTGCAGGGCCCTGTCGGCCGGCTGTGCGTCCAGGCGCACTTCGACCGCGGGCTGGTCGGCCGGGACGCGGTAGACGGGCACGCTGTAGCGGTCGGTGCTGATCCAGGGGCCGATGCCTGCTTCGGACTCGCGGGCCGCGGTGGCGGCGAGCGCGGCAACCAGTTCCGGCGAGCGCGGATCGACGACTGCGTTGGCCGGGACAACGGTGTTCCAGAAGCTGGCCGGGGCGAAGAAGCGGGGGTGGGCCTTGGCTTCGCTGGCAACGCCCTCGGGCTCGACGCCGGCGGTGGCGGCCGTGCCGCCGCAACCGAGCGCCAGCGCCGCCGCCAGGATGGCGAGGCCGAGCGTGGCGACGGCGTTGGCGCGGCGGACCATCTAGCCGCTCCCGGCGCTGGCCTCGCCCGGCCGCCCCGCCGCCATCGCAACGCCGGCCCAGACCATCACGATCACGAAGGCGAAGGGCGGTTCGTGGGGGTTGATCGTGATCACGGTGAGGACGAAGATCGCGACGGCGGCCAGGCCCAGCTTCCAGGGGCGCATCGCCGCCGGGCCGCGGGAGAAGACCCCTTCGCCGACCGCCCAGAGCAGCGAGGCGAGCCATAGGACCATCCCCAGGAGGCCGAGTTCGACCGCGTAGGCGAGGTAGGTGCTATGGAGGGGCTGCGGCGTCTCCGCGGTGCCGATCAGGGATCCGGGCAGGTAGCCCGACATCGGATACGTGAACGGTTGGCGGAAGTAGTCGCCGCTGTCGGAGCCGTAGCGGTTCCAGCCGAAGCCGAGCAGCGGCTTCGCCTCGACCATCCTCAGCCCGGCGCTGATCTGCGTTTCGCGGTCCCAGACGCTGCGCTGGTCGTTGGCGCGTTCGCCGGCGCTGCTGGAGAGCGTCGAGGAGACGGCGAGGGCGCCGCCGAGCACGAGCGCGCCGGCGACAAGGGCCGGGACCAGCAGCCGCCGCCCGCCCCGGGTCGCCAGGGCGACGGCGACGCTGGCCAGCAGGGCGGCCATCCAGACGCCGCGCTCGAGGGTGAGGAAGCAGCCGGCGAGCGCGGCGAGGCCGGCGGCGGCGGCGAACCAGCGGCGCCGCTGGCCGCGCCAGAGGCCGAAGGCGATCGCCGCCGCGACGGCGCAGACGTAGGTCGCGCAGCCCTCGGCGACGGCGTTCTGGAAGGGCCCGCCGGCGCGCAGGACGCCGGGGGTGATCGCGTCGCTGGTGACGATGTAGCGGGGGAAGACGAGGCTGCGCGGGCCGAGGATCTCGAAGATGGCGGTGACGCCCAGGTAGGTGCCGAGGCAGAGCAGGGTGATCAGCAGCAGCTCGCGCTCGCGGCGGCCGTGGAAGACCGCCGGCGCGATCAGGAACAGCAGGTAGGGCATCACCCCGAGCGTGTCCCAGAGCCCGAGGAAGCCCTTTTCGCTGCCGAGGGTGCCGGCCGCGGCCGCTGAGCCGATCGCGTAGAGGAGGGTCAGCGCCATCAGCAGGTGGACGCTGCGCAGCCGCAGCCGCGGCATCGTCGCCGTGCCGGGGGCGCGGAGCAGGCACTGGCAGACGACCAGCACCGCCAGCAGGCGATTGAGGGGAACGTTGCCGAGACCCATCTGCGCCCAGGCGCCGGAGAAGGCGGAGAGCGCGATCACCCCGCACATCGTCACCGCCGGCGGTTGCTCCCAGAGGTAGCGGAGGGCGAGGACGCCGAGGGCGATCAGGATCGGCGTCGCCAGCTGCCAGTGGCCTTCGAGTTTCTGCGGCTGCAGTTTCCAGACGAGCAGCAGCGCCAGCGCGCCCAGCAGTGGCCAGGCGAGCCGCGGGGGGCGCCAGACCGCCGGCGCTGCCATCAGCGCGGGCGGGGTTTCAGCAACGGTTCCGCGGGGATCTCGACATCGCGTCGCCGCTCGGCCAGAAACGCCGCCGCGCAACCGGCCACCAGCCCGAGCAGCAGGCCGAGGAAGCCGTACAGCTGCATCTTGGCGTTGCGGTTGCTGGTGGCGCTGGTGGCGCCGGCCAGCAGCGAGACGAAGCCTTCCCGTGGTGGCTGGCTGCCGACCGTGGCGATGTAGGTGGCGCCGATCGCCTTGAGCCTGATCTTGGCGGCACTCTGGGCCGCTTCGGCGGCCAGCACATCGTCGCTGGAGCCGCCGGCGTTGGCGGCGACGACGGCCGCGTTGGCCCGGTTGAGGCCGAGCGCGGCGTGGCGATAGGCGGTCAGCAGCGAGGCCGCCTGCGGGTTGGCGCTGTTGCTGCGGTTCTCGTAGACGATCACCGCCCCGGCGGCGACGTTGGCGAGGGCTTTCGCCTTCGCTGCCGACGGGCCCTTGGCGATCACGCGGAAGGCGGGGCTGAGTGGGATCGGCTCCGAGCTGAGCCGGGTGACGGCCCGTTCCGGGGGGATCTGCAGGCGCCGGTTCACCTGCATCAGCACCGGCGTCGCCGCGATGGCGCGGCTGAAGGCAGTTGCGAGCGAGCTGGAGGACTGGGTGTAGCTGGCGAAGCCGGCCGAGTTGGGGTTGACCTGGCCGACCTGCAGGGTGGCCGCGGCTTCGTAGGTGGCCGGCCGCACGTAGCCCAGGGCGATGCCGGCGAGGGCGCCGAGCAAGGCGATCGCGGCGACCAGGCGCTTGTGACGGCCGATCGCCTGGAACAGCTGGCCCTGGGGCGGCTCGAAGGCACCCCGCAGGGTCGGCATCGCGGTTGCGGACGGCACCGAGTTCGTCTCGGGCGGCGACTCGACGGTTCTCATCGCCGGCGCAAACGCGGCTCGGCCTCCGAAACTTTCGGGTGACCCGAAAGTAAGCGGGCGCCGGATTCGTTTGCCGAGCCACTTGCGTTAGGAATCCGCCCCTTGACCGTGCGAACCGACAGCCAGCCGCTCAACCTCGACCCCCGCGGCGTCGAGGCCACCAGCCTGCGCGAGCGGCTGCTGGGTCGCCTGCGCGGCGAACAGTCCTTGGCGCGGATGCGTCGCCGCGGGCTTCGCGCCGAGCGCCCGGTGCGGATCGGCCGGCGCGTCTTCATCGACGCCGAGTACGCCTGGGCGGTCGAGATCGGCGCCTTCACGATCATCGCCAACGATGTCCGCATCATCGCCCACGACGCCGCCGTGAAGCGGATCACCGGCTACACCGAGGTGCGGCCGGTCGTGATCGGCCAGCGCTGCTACATCGGCGCCGGCACCCTGGTGCTGCCGGGGGCGACGATCGGCGATGACGCGATCGTCGGCGCCGGCGCTCTGGTGCGCGGCGAGATCCCCGCCGGCAGCGTCGCCGTCGGAGCTCCGGCGCGGCCGATCGGAACCGTCGAGGAGTTGCGCGAGCGCCACCTCGCCGACCTCGAGCGCTACCCGCGCTTCGACCGCTGGCCGGCCGAGCTGGGGCCCGAGGAGATCGATCGGTTGCGGCGAGACCTGGCCGAGGCGGGCCGCGCCTACCTCTACTGAGGGCGCCTCAGCCCGTCGCGGTGAGCTGCATCGAGAGCAGCTGCAGGCGCTTCCAGGGGAATGAAGAGAGCAGCCGGGCCGGGTAGGTGTCTTCGAAGTACCCGCTCGGGCCGTCGTAGGGGTCGGCCCCGGTCGGAGTCGGGTCCTGGGCATAGAAGGTGACGGTGCCGGCGCAGTCGCGGACGTAGATGCCGTAGCGTTTTGCCGCTCGGGCCAGCATCAGGATGAGCGGCGGCAGGTGCAGCTTCCACAGTTCGAGTTTCGGGTCGAGCCGCAGGCGGGCTCCCTGGGGAAGCGCCGTCGCGAGGGTCGAGGTGCCGTCGGTGCGGGCAGCCGGGGCTGCATAGGTGCCGGCGCGGGTCGACGGCAGGGAGATCGCCAGGGCGTGGTTGATTTCTCCGGCGGCTAGGTCTTCGAGGGTGATCAGGCCGCCGGCGATCGAGAGAGCAGAAGCCGAGGCGCCCCAGGTGCCGTCGGCTCCCGGCCAGGCCGCCGGCCCGTAGACACCGGGGCTGGTGCTGGCGTGTTCGATCGCGCCGCCCCACTCGGCCTGCCAGCCGGAGGTTGCCTTGGTCAGGTGCCAGAACTCCCAGAGCCGGTCGGTGCTGGGCTGCCAGAGGACGAGGTGCTGGTCGTTGCCGGCCGCCGGCTGCGCGCTGGCCGGCAGCGGCACCGCGCTCCAGGCCGATTCCAGGGCCGGCACGTGCCAGCGGCTGACCAGCTGGACCGGGACCGTCGGCTGCCCGGCGGGGACTTCGTAGATCGGGACGCTGTTCGAGGTGGCGGCGATCCCCGGGCCTTCGGCGGCCGCCAGCTCGCGCTGGACCTCGCGGTAGAGGGCGCCGACCGCTTCGGCCGAGCCGGGGTCGAGCGCCGCGCTTGGCGCCGTCTGGCGGTTCCAGGGGCTGTCCCAGGAGAAGAACCGGAAGGGAGCGGCACCGGCGCTGGGGGCGGCAAGGGCCAGCGCGGCAAGGGCAAGCAGGAAGGTGGGGAGGAGGCGGCGCATTCCCATCCTGGACTTTCTCGGCAGCTCCTCGCGTTGCTTGACTTCTCGGCTCAGACGTCCAGCAGGACGCGAACAACATTCGGCATGCCGAGTCGACGATTTCGGGTACGGACGCGCATCGGCTCACGGGCGATCCCCTTCGCGGCCTGCCAGAGGTCGGTGCCGAGGTCCTCGTAGCTGCGCGGCAGCGCCGCCAGTTCCTCCAGCAGCGCCTCCTGCTCGTAGCCCATCGTCGCCAGCCGCTCGGCGCCGAGGAAGAGCAGGTAGCGGCGACACCACTCGCGGCGCACCGGGTTGGCCAGGGCGGTCCGCCACTTGTCCTGTGGGGCGGCGCTGAGCTCGCTGTAGGCGCGACGGCCGGTCGGGTCGCCCATCCTGCCCTCGATCCCGACCGCGGCGAAGCCGGTCAGCGCGGCCGGGTCGAACTCGAGCCCGAGGTAGCCCATCAGCGCCGCCCAGGTGGCGGCGTCGCCGCTGACCGCGTCCTCGAAGCGGACCGCGTGGCAGCGCTCGGCATGGGTGGCATGCGCGGCGAGCAGACGCGGCCAGCCGACGAAGAGGTCGGCGGTCATGAAGGTCGGCCGCCACGGCCCCCAGGTCTCGATCATCGAGGCGATCACGCTGAGCGGGTTGCGCCAGAGGAAGACGAACTTCCCCTCAGGGAAGATCCGCATCAGCTCCTCGGCGACCAGGCAGTAGGGCGGGCTCTTGTCGACGAAGTGGCTGGCGCCCTCGCCGGCCGCCTTGGCGTAGAGGCGGAGGGCGAACTCGCGGATCTCCGCCAGGTAGTCGTCTTCGCCGCCGGGAAGGCCGGCGGCGAAGTCCTCGACCGCGTCGGCGAGCAGCTTCGGCATGTACTCGGCGTCGACGCCGCGGCGCCGCAGCGAGTAGGCGGGGGGGAGGAGGATCCAGGGCTCGGGCGCGGTGGCGACCCCGTCGTGGGCGGCGACGATCCGCTGCAGCAGGGTCGAGCCGCTGCGCGAGACCGAGAGGATGAAGACCGGCGTGACGCCCACGATCGGGCGGATGCTCTCAGACGCTCCAGCTCGGGAAGCGCTGGCCGGTCAGCTGCCGCAGCCGCTCCGCTTCGCCGGCGAAGTGCTCCTGCAGGCGCTCGCGCATGCCGGAGTCGGGCTTGGCGGCCTCGTGGGGCGGAAAGAGCGTCCGCTCGACCGAGTGGCGCATCGTCCGCCGCACGCTCGGCGGCAGCCAGCGCAGGCGCGGGATCACGTGCAGCTCGACGAACTTGGCGAACCAGGGCGGATAGGTGTGGTGGTCGCTGCCGCGCAGGAATTCCTCCTCGAAGCGGGGCGAGACGAAGTCCTCGTCGACACCGAGGAAGGCGAAGATGCGCCGCAGCGTCGCCTCGCGGTCGCCGAGCAGATCGGCCTGGTCGACGACCAGGAAGCGGTCCTCGGGGAACTGGCGCAGGTAGAGCTCCAGCTGCATCCCGTAGAGGCTGGCGCAGAGCGGTGGGTTGCGCGGGTCGGAGAGGTCGCCGAGCGCCTCCTCGAGCGAACGCCGCTCCCCCTGAGTGGCAACCAGGTGGTTGAAGTGGGAAATGGTCCGCTCGACCGGGTCGCGGACCATGTAGACGAACTTCGCCTCGGGAACGTGCTCGTGGATCCGCTCCGGAACTCCCTGGCGCAGTGGGTATTCGCTGTAGGGAGTGGAGGCCTCGCCGCGGACGGCGAGGCTAGGGTCAAAGAGCTGTTCGTACTCGCCCAGCGAGCCGATTCGGCGCGGTTCGTTGACCGGGTCGAGGTGCGGGGCGAAGAAGTTCGGCTCCTTGACCGAGGACATCTGCACCTCGGGGTGCTCACTGAGGTAGTTGTGCAGGCTGGTCGTGCCTGCCTTCGGAGCGCCGATGATGAAGAAGCTGGGTAGTGCCATAGCCGAGTGGGGGCACTATAGGTCCGGGGGGCGCCTGGTGTGGTGCTAGAAAAGTAGTAACTGTCAGCGGGTGGCAAAAAGGTTCCGCTGCAAGATGTTCACCGCTCCTTTCCGGTTGATTCACATCGCGATCTCCGCCGGCTTCGACGATCCATCCATTCCCGCGAAAGGAATGCGGGCAGATCGACTCAGAGATCCAAGGAGGATCCATGTCACGTTTCCGGAGAAGGAAATCGGCCAAGCGGAGCCTGCGTGCCGCGCTTCTGGCCGGCGCCACGGTTGCGGCGCTCGCGGTGGCCGGCGTCGGCGCCAGCAGCGCCTCGGCAGCGGTCAGCTGCAACGGCGGCAACATCATCGGCGAAGGCTCGTCGCTGCAGAAAATTGCCGAGCAGAACGTCTGGATTCCAGCGTTCACGACCGAAGTCTGCAACTTCGGCACGCTTCCCCAGATCGAATACAAACCGGAAGGCAGCGGCGCTGGCCTCAAAGCCTGGGGCGCCAATGGCGGCGCGATCGACCGTACCCGGGCCTTCATCGGCACCGACGATGCTCCGACGGCGACGCAGATCGCGAACATCAAAACCGCCGCTGGCGGCGGCAACGTCCTCGTCATCCCGGTCGCCCAGACCTCGATCGTGTTCCCGGTCAACCCGCCGGAAGGCTGCACCGTCACCCAGCTCGGCAACCTCGACCTGGAGCGGATCTTCCGCGGCATCAAGAAAAACTGGTCGGAACTGGAAACCGCTTCCGGGACCTGCAGCTCCCCGATCACCCGCGTGGTCCGCAAAGACGGCTCCGGGACCAGCTTCCAGTTCAAGAACTACCTGAGCCTGTTCAACTCCGCGGCGCTGCCATGCGTCAGCAAAACCTGGAAAGAACTGGAGCCGATCGAAAACTCCGAAACCGGCGCCCCCAACACCAGCTGGCCCGAAAGCTGCACGGGCAAAACGCTGAGCCCGGTCGTCCGAGCGGAAAAAAACGGCGGTGGAGAACTCGTCGCCAAGGTGCTCTCGACCCCTGGCTCGATCGGTTACGCGTCGCTGCCTGACGCGCAGTCGAAAGGCGCCTCGTTCGTCGAAGTTCAGAACAACGGCAAAGTCGTGGCGGAAGAAGCCACCTTCGCCACCCCGGTCCTCGCCGGTGCAAGCGCCGGCAAAGGCGTCGCCAACTGCGCCGCGACCAAATACATCACGCCCGAAGAAGCTCGCACCTCGGGCACCGGCATCGACGTCGACTGGTCAGGCGTCTTCGGCGCTCAGCCGCAGATCGGCGGCACCGCCTACCCGCTCTGCACGCTGACCTACGTGCTGGCCTTCAAAGGCTACAAACTGGCCGGGTTCAAATTCGCCCCGTACCAGACGGTCCGCGACTACGTCAACGGCTACCTCGCCTTTGGCGGCCAGGAAGCACTCATCAGCTCTGAAACGAACTACGCCCCGGTGCCGGAAGTGAAAGGCAACGCGACGTACAACGTCCTCAAGGCGATGCGGAAGTCAGCAGCGCTGATCAGCCAGTAGATCGGCGTGACGAGGGGGCGGGATCGATCCCCGCCCCCTCGTCTTCCTCTTCACACACGTACACAGATCTTTTTCGCGATGTTCACATCGCCCGGTGGTGACAGTGAAACCGTGGGTCGCGATGCCCCCTCGCAGGATCGGGAAAGTGCCAACCGCCGTCGCGGTGTTGGTGGTCATGGTCGTCGCCGCCGCGTTCGGTGCAGCCGCGACGGGCGCCGGCGCCGCTACCTTCGGCCAGCTCGGTGAAGCGTGGGGCAAAGCCGGCACCGGCTCCGGCCAGTTCTTCAAACCTGGGACCTTCGGCGTCGACCCCGAAAGTGGCGACGTCTACGCGGGGGACGTCAACTCGACCGCGACGAACTACCGGATCCAGCGGTTCGGCAAGAGCGGCGAATTCAAGGCGTTGCTCGAATTCCCGAGGAAAGACGCGGCGACCGGGAAACTGGTCAAGTTGATCGGGTTCGCCGTCGACCCTGCACGGCAGCGGATCTACGCGGTCGAAGCCTGCAAAGCGCCGGTCGGCACGATGGCCTGCTCGGGGACGGTCGGGCTCTTCGTGGCGCTGCGCGTGCATGCCTTCAGCACCGCCGGGGGCATACTCGAATCGGTCGGGACGATGGCGCTGCCGTCCGGCCCGCAAGAGCTCTACGAACCGAGCGCGATCGCCGTCGACCCATCCAACGGCGACCTCGTTCTGTTGGGGGAAGACGAAGGCACCGAACTGGTTCGCCACAAAGTCGTACAGCGGCTCAGCTCGAGTGGAGCCCTCGGGGCGCGCTTCGTCGACGAAGCCGACCAGCTGCGCCCGCGGGAGGCGTCGCTGCAGGGGGAAGCGCGTTCGCTGGCCGTCGGGCCCGATGGCACCACCTACGCGCTGACCGGCGGGCAGGCGTTCGGCGCGACCGGGTCCGGCTCGACGCGCGCCTGGGAGCTGCCCGAGAGCCTGGCCGACGTCGCGCCGTTGCCCGGCTTCGCCGCCGCGGCCGAAGCCGAAGGGTGGCCGCTGCCGCTGCTGTCCCGCAACGGGGAAGGGTTCACCGCCGGGCCGGGCATCGCGATCTCCCCGGACGGGTCGACGCTGTACTGGAAGGAGGCCTACCCGGGCACCGAAACCGTCCCGGAAAGCGACCTGATCCGCGGCTACTCGCTGGCAGGCGGGAAGACGCGCGTCCTCTACGGCGGCGGCGCCACCCGCTGCCTGGTGCGGACCTCGTGGGCCGGCATCGGCGTCATGGGCGAAGGCGCCGGCGAAGAGCTCCTGGCCTTCGACTACGGGCCCGAACAGGCCTCGCCGCCCTACGGCGCGAAGGTGGTGCGCTTCGGTCAGGGCGGGACGGGCTGCCCGGCGCCGCTGGCGAAGTTCTCGGTCAATGGGCAGGAAGAAGACGGGCTCGTCATCGGCCGCGGCGAAACGGTCGCCTTCGATGCCTCGGCCTCGGAACTGGAAGCGGGCGAAGGGGCCGGCGGCGAAGAAGGCGAAGCCTTCCCGCTCGAATACGTCTGGGACTTCGGCGACGGCCAGCGGCAGGCCGTGAAATGCGTGGAAGTCGAAGGCGAATGCCCGGCGCCTGCCGTGCCGACGGTCAGTCACCAGTATCCGACGGCGGGCGAATACACGGTGACGCTGGAAATCAAGCTGCGGGCGCCGGTCTTCGGCAACCCGCAGCCGGCTCGACACACGCTGAAGGTGCAGAGCCCGCCGGCGACGCTGAGCGTGTTTCGCTCGGGGAGCGGCGGCGGCTCGGTGCTCAGCTCCCCCGCTGGCATCTCCTGCGGGGCGGTTTGCGCCGCCGAATTCGCCGGCGATCAGGTGGTGACGCTGACCGCCGGTGCCGATCAAGGCTCCGAATTCGCTGGTTGGACCGGTGCCTGTTCGGGCGGCGGTGCCTGCCAGGTGACGATGGACGAAGCGCGTTCGGTGACCGCCAGGTTCGAACTGGAAGAAGGCGAGCCGCCGCCGACTCACTTCCCCCTCAACGTCCTCCTGATCGGCAGCGGCAGTGGCTCGGTCGCCAGTTCGCCGCTCGGCATCTCCTGCGGCTCGGTCTGCGCGGGCGAATTCGATACCGGGCAGGTGGTGACGCTGACCGCCGGCGCCGATCAAGGCTCAGAATTCGCCGGCTGGAGCGGCGCCTGCTCGGGGACCGGTGCCTGCCAGGTGCCGATCGACGAAGCGCGTTCGGTCGGCGCCGAGTTCGAGCCCGAACCACCGCCGCCACCGCCCAGCTTCCGGCTCGCGATCGTCAAGGTCGGCAGCGGCGCCGGCACCGTCGCCAGCTCCCGCACCGGGATCTACTGCGGCGGCAAGTGCGAACGGGACTACGAAGCCGAAGAAAAGGTCACCCTGGTGCCGACGCCGGCCAGCGGCTCGCGGTTCGCCGGTTGGAGCGGTGGAGGCTGCGCTGGGACGGGCGTCTGCCGGTTGACGATGAACGTGGCTCGGACGGTGACCGCGCAGTTCGACCTGTTGGCGACGCCGGCGGTTCAAGCGCCTGCCGCCCCGGCCGCCGCGGCGTCGCCCGTCGGATCCACTGCTCAGCCTCCGGCCCCGAAGCCGAAGGGATCGCGGAAGGCGACGAAGCGCTGCCGCCAGCACGGCAGGGTCGCCCAGCGACCGGCCACCAAGCGGTCCGGCCGCTGCCTGAAGCCGAAGCACGGCGGCCGAGCCCAGCGCGGTCATGGTCGCCGGCGGGGTCAGAGCTGAAGCGGGGGCTCTCAGTTGCGGCGGCGCTGGCGCTGCTTGCGGTCGGCGCGCTCGGCAGCGCCGGCCCGGCCGAGGCGCTGATCGCACCGCCCGTGACCCTGGACGGTCCCTCCGCCCAGGTCCTCGACTTCGGCGGCGTCGCGATGGCGAGCGACGGCAGTGGCGGCCTCGTCTACCTGAAAGCGGTGGAAGGGGTGCCGCACGTGTTCGCCTGCCGCTACCTCGAAGGCCGCTGGACGGCCCCGGCCCGGGTCGACTGGGACCAGCCCTACACGGCCAGCCAGCCGCGGATCGCGGCCGGCCCCGGCGGCCAGCTGCTGGTCGTCTGGGTGACCCAGGTCGCGACCGTCCACGGCGCCGTCCGCTCCGGGCTCTTCTCGGCCCGGATCGGGACCGGGGGGCAGAGCTTCGGTCGCTCGCTGCCGATCGACCCCAACGTCGGCGAAGGGCAGGGGGTCGATCCCTCGCTGGCGGGCGCCACGCCGGGCAAGGCGATCGTCGCCTACCGGGCGATCACCTACACCTTCAAACCCGGCACCTTCTCGACCGCCGTGCAGCTGCGGCCAGGGGACGTTATGGCTGACGTCCGCGTCGCCCGCCTCGGCGGCGACCGCTGGTCCTCGCTCGGCCCGGTCAACCGCAACCCGGAAGCCTCGATGCGGCCGCCGAGCCCGGTCAACGGTCCCCAGATCGGGATCGGCAGCGACGGCGCCGCCGTGGTCGCCTGGCAGGAGCCCGACCAGACCGGGACGGCGCGGATCTGGCTGCGGCGGATCTTCGGCACCACGCCGGGGCAGGTGCTGCAGGCGAGCCCCTCGAGCTGGGAAGGCAAGCCGGTCAGCGCCGACGCCGACGCCCTCTCGCTCTCGGTCACGCCCTATGCCGGTGCCCAGCTCGCCTTCCGGATCGCCCCCGGCGATGCCACGCCGCTCGCCGGCAGGCTGCTGGACAGCGCCCTGCCGG
>Ga0105247_10000241_pt1 | contig 51419 bp, 31 predicted proteins | sample KBSS24metaG_FD_81519 | JGI IMG/M metagenome (GOLD analysis project Ga0105247, IMG submission 81519) | Switchgrass rhizosphere microbial communities from Kellogg Biological Station, Michigan, USA - KBS S2-4 metaG | ecosystem: Host-associated > Plants > Roots > Rhizosphere > Soil | place... | reverse complement strand
TGCGGGGCAAATACGATCAGGCGCTCGATTACCTCGAGCGCTCGCGGCGTCGTTACGAGTTTCTCGGCATGCCACACCAGTCAGCCCTCGCGGAACGCGAGATTGCTGACGCGTATCTCGAGCTGAATCTCGTCCCGGAGGCTGCCGAGATCTATGCGCGCGTCACCAGCACTTTCGCGACGCTCGGACTACGCGCAGACGAAGCTCGCGCACTCGCATCTCGCGGTCGCGCGGAGCTTTTGCTGAGCAATGACCACGAGGCGCTCGCATCGTTGAAGCGCGCGCGTGAGCTTTACCAGGCTGAAGGAAACAAGGTTGGCGAAGCTCTCGTGGCGTTGGCACAGGCGCAGCTTCACCATGCGCACGGCAACACTGAAATCTCCTACCGCCTCGCCGTTCAGGCTGAAGCGGATCTGACGGCGCTTGGCGGTTGGCACCAGATACTTTTGGCTCGCTGGCTCCGCGCTGACATCGCTCGCACACTCGAATACACCGACGAAGCACGCCGTCTTTTCGAGAGCGCCGCCCACGATTCGATTGTGAAAGGACAGCCGCAGATCACCGAGCGTTGTCACACCGGACTCGGATTAGTCGCGCTTGCGAAAGGCGAGACTGCCGCTGCCGAACGACACTTCAGAAACGCAGTGGCCGTGACGGAAGAGCTGCGCGCGCCGCTTCCGAGTGAGGAATTTAGAACGGCGTTCTTTGGAAACAAACTCGCGCCTTACAACGAGCTCGTCCGGATCTGTCTCGCCGGCGGCGAGGAGCGGCTCGTTGAGGCGCTAACAATGGTTGAGAGCGCTCGCTCGCGCACGCTAGTCGATAGCCTTGGTAGCAGCGAAAACCTGATTGAGCCGCAGGACGAGTTCGAGGCGAATCTGGTCACACAGATCGGCGAATTGCGTGAAGAGTTGAATTATCTCTACAAACAGATCAACCAACAGGGAAATCATAGGTTGCCGCAGTTGCAAACAGAGCTGCACGAGCGCGAAAACAAAGTGCTGGAAGTCACTCGCCAACTGCATCATCGTCGCGAAAGTGCGGCCTCGCCGGCGCACTCGTTCGACGTGCAGCAACTGCAACAACAGCTCAGCGAAAACGATGCTTTAGTTGAATATACGTCGCTTGGTGACGAGCTGCTGGCTTTCGTCGTCCTGCGCGATCGAATACACGTCGTTCGCAATCTCGCATCGATAGAAAAGCTCGGCGAGCGACTGGCTGCCCTGCGTTTTCAGATTGATTCACTGCGCTTCGGGGCGCGCTCGGTTCGCCGCCATCTCGCGAGTCTGACTCAAAAGATCAACATTCACCTGCAACAACTGCACGCTCAGCTAATGCGTCCACTCGAACAAATACTCGAGCAGCGCAAGTTGATCATCGTTCCGCATGGCGGCCTGCACTATCTTCCGTTTCACGCTCTACACAACGGCGACGAGTATCTAATCGAGCGCTGCGAAGTCTCTCTCGCGCCCAGCGCGGCGATCTTTCAGCAGTGTTTGCAACGTGGCGCGCACACGTTGAAACGCGCGCTGCTCGTGGGTGTCGCGGACGAACAAACGCCACGGATAGTCGATGAGATTCAGACACTAAAACAAGTTTTTCCGGGCGCGACCACGCTGATCCAGGATGCCGCCACGACTGACGCGCTGCGACGAAACTCCGCCGGCGTTGACGTCCTGCACCTCGCCTGTCACGGGCAGTTTCGTTCCGATAATCCGCTCTTTTCCGCTCTGCGGCTTGCAGACGGCTGGTTCACGGTTCGCGACGCGTACGGGCTCAAGCTCGACAACGCCCTCGTCACGCTCAGCGCGTGCGAAACCGGCGCAAACGTCGTGGCACCTGGCGACGAATTGATCGGGCTGGCGCGAGGCTTCTTTTCCGCCGGAGCACGCTCAGTTTTGTTGAGTTTATGGATGGTGGACGACGAAACCACCGACCAGATGATGGTTGATTTCTACCAGGAAACAAGGCGCGGCCGTTCGTTGTCCGCAAGCTTGCGGGCGGCTCAGTTGAAGATGTTGGAAGAAAGACCGCACCCGTTCTTCTGGTCGCCTTTTGTTTTGGTTGGACATTGGTAAAAATGGCGGCACGCCAACTGCAATAAGGGTTTTCCCGACGCTAGCTCGACTGCATTGCGAAAAAATCATTCCCCCACGTATTTCCCGACTCGTTTCTAAGACTGTTCAGACAAGGCCGAATCATGTCAAAGAATCTAAGGCTTTCGTTTGTGCTGCTGGCGTTGCTTGCGGGCGTGATCTTCTTCATTGCGGGCGAGCGGCCTCAGGTCGCCCATGCGTGGGACGGCGATGAGGATTTTGTTGCCGGTGAAGTTGTCGTAGACCTGACGAGCGCCGCAAATCTTGCGTCGGTCGCCACACAACACGGGCTCGATCCCAATCCTATCGATCAGTTTGGCTCGCGTCCGATTTATCGCCTGAAAATCACGGATGGCGCGCGCGTCGAAGATCGTGTCGACCAGTTGCTGAGCGACAATCGCGTCCTGTTTGCGGAGCCGAACTTCGTTGAGAAACCACCGGAGGGCGGCGGTAACGGCTGGAGTGTTGGTAACGGTTGGAGTGTCGGCACGCCGTCGGACTACACCGCTCAGTGGGCGCCGCAAACGATCCATCTCGCTCAGGCCCACGCGATCAACCGTGGCACTGGGACCGATGGACAACCGGTACGCATCGCGGTGTTGGATACAGGAGTTGATGTAACTCACCCAGCGCTGGCGGGACACCTGCTGCCGGGTTTTGACTTCGTTGACAATGATGCGAATCCCAGCGAGGTCGGTGATAAGACTACCGGCCCATTCGGTCATGGCACACACGTAGCCGGACTGATTGCGCTGGCTGCACCGGAAGCGAAGATTATTCCGATTCGAGTGCTGGATCAGCACGGAATCGGTAACACGTGGGTCCTCGCGGAAGCGCTCGCATTTGCTGTCGATCCCGATGGCAATCCGAACACACGAGACGGCGCGGATGTTATTAACCTGAGTCTCAGCACGCTGCGACGCACGCGATTGTTGAAGAGCGTGCTCGATAAAGTTTGTGGCGATCAGTCTTCAGGCGGAGACGATTTTCCTGCGGTGGGAAATCCGAATCTCGTGATCGTGGCGGCTGGTGGTAACGGTGGTAATGACGTCGAGCAATATCCTGCGGCGGAATCTGTTGGCGGTTTGATCGGTGTGGCGGCGTCGACGCAGCAAGATACGCTCGCCAGTTTCTCAACACGCGGGTCGTGGCTGCGTGTAGCCTCGCCGGGGCAGGGAATCACGAGCACGGTTCCGGGCGGGCAATACGGAGTTTGGAGCGGTACTTCGATGGCGGCGCCGCTCGTTGCGGCTGAGGCTGCGCTGATACACGCGCAATTTCCGACGCTCCGCAACACGAAGATTGTCGACCATATTGAAAAGACCGGAAGCCGTATCGATGGGCCGGTGTCCGAGCGGATCGACATTGGCCGCGCGCTCACCGTAACGCCCGAAGATTCGACTCCAACGCCGACACCAACCCCGACTCCAACAGCAACACCTACTCCGACGCCCACGCCAACACCTGCGCCAGCGCCGGTCCTTTTAACTAATGGAAATTCGAATCACGCGGTTGCAGTTCACTCGGTTTTGATGACGGCAGAGCCGTTCTCAGTGTTGACGCCGAACAATTTCAGCTCCGATCAACGTACGCGCATCGCGTTGTTTGCGATGAACGTAGGACTGTTACAAAGTGAAACATTGTCCGCGATCAATGTCTCAGGGATGGACACTCGCAATGTCAGTTACAACCTGCCGGTTGAATCGCTGACCATCGTTCCCGGGTTCGACTGGCTGTACAGCGTAATCGTGCGACTGCCCGAGGACACCGCCCTCAAGGGCGACATGGCCGTAACACTCGCTCTACGGGGACAGACGAGCAACACCGTCATCGTCGCCATCCGCGCTCCCTGATTTATTGCCGCAAAAACGGCACAAAAGCGCAAAAACGATTTAGTTGAGAGTTCGCTAAATCGTTTTTTGCGCTTTTTTGCCTTTTTTGCGGCAATAGTCGTATTAAACCGTATAATGCGCCGCTCTAATCGTTGACGAAACCGTCTGAAAGGATTATTGGATGAGCGAACTACTTACGCCGATACAGGCTGCGCGAGTGGCGGGTGTCAGTTACCCGACGATCAAGCAGTGGATCTACAAGGGCAAGATCCACACGACCAAAACTGCCGGAGGCCATTACCGGATCGCCCGCAGTGAGATCGAGCGTGTTACGGGCCACAGTAGCGCGAAGCCGAAGCGCGGAAAGCCGGTTGGCCTGGATGCGATCAGTGGCCGAAACAAATTGCACGGTTTGATAACGGAGCTACGTTTTGAAGGCTTGCTGGTCCAGGTGACGATCAACATCGGTGGTCAGGAGATTACATCGATCATCACCAGCGACGCGGCTCGAGCACTCGGTTTGAAAATAGGAACTTCTGTCTACGCTCTGATCAAGGCAACAGAAGTCATGGTGATACGAGGCTAATCAAATGCGGTGCACTTTTTTGATCATTCTCCTGATGGCGGGCACGGTATATCCACAAGCGGCTAACTCCGAGCTCGTCGGCGAGGTAAGAGATCAAAATGGCGCCCTCGTTCCGAACGCAAAAATCAGCCTGACAGAAGTCGCCACTGACCAGACATCTTCGAAAGTCTCGCCCGATGGTTCGTTCATCATGACGAACCTCAAACCGGGAATTTACAACGTTGCCGTAGAGGCCGAAGGATTCAAACAGAATCTGCGTGAAGGTGTGCGTCTGGCAACCGGGGAGCGCGTGCGACTGGACGTCGTGCTCGATCCCGGAGCTGTAACGGAGTTAGTCACAGTTGTTCAGGATGCTTCGTTGCTGAGAACTGAAAGTGGCGGACTCGGACAGGTGATTAGCAATCGAAAGATTGTCGATATCCCGCTCAACGGCAGGAATTTTCTCTCGCTCGTGACGCTATCAGCCGGTGTGGCCCAACCGCCACCAACCACAGCCGGTCCTTCATTTCCACGCATCAATGGCGGGCGTCCGCGAACAAATGAATACCTGTTCGACGGCATTTCCGTATTGCAGCCTGAGCCGGGGCAGGTAGCTTTCTTTCCGATCGTCGAAGCCATTCAGGAGTTCAAGGTAGAAGTTAACAGTCCTCCGGCTGAATTCGGCCGCTTCAACGGCGGCGTTGTTAACCTGACAACGAAGTCCGGCACAAACGACTTTCATGGATCCGCTTTCGAGTTTTTGCGCAACGAAGCACTGAATGCGCGCAATCTCTTTGCGCCAGCCACGGCTGCGAATCCAAAGAAGCCTGTCTTTCGACGAAATCAGTTTGGGTTTGTCGCGGGTGGACCAGTAATAAAGGACAAGACGTTCTTCTTTGGCGACTATCAAGGTACGCGACAACAAATCGCGCGAGTGCGCATCTCCACCGTTCCGACACTGGCTCAACGTTCCGGGAACTTTGCATCCAGCCTCGGCGCGCCACTCTTTTTGCAGCCGAACGGTTCGATATCGACGAGTGTTACTGCCAATACGGTGAACGTCATCGACACCAACGGCAATACGATCCAGGCGCGCGTAGGCCAGATCTTTCGTCCGTCAGATCATCGCGCCTATTCAGGCAATCAAATACCTGCGAACACTTTCGACCCGATCGCCGCGGAGTTGTTGAAGCGTTATCCGAATCCGACCAGCACCGGCGCGGCAAACAATTTCACCCGCATCGGGACTGAAAACACCGATCAGGATCAATTCGACGCGCGCCTCGATCATCGTTTCTCACACAACGATCAGATCTACGGACGTTATTCATTCGCGAAAGATCTCACTGCGCCGGTAACGCCACTGCCGGATGGTAGTGGGAATATTACGACCGGGGTCACGGGATTAACCGACACTCGCGCGCATTCGCTTGCCGGAAACTACGTTCACGTCTTCAACTCTCGCGCCCTGAACGAGCTGCGGTTTGGCTATACGAGACGATCGATCGACCGCGCAGCGACGTCTCTTGACGCACCGCCGTCTGAAAGCCTGCAACTGCCAGGCATCCCGACGAACGGCGCGTTTAATGAAACGCTGCCAACATTCTCAATCGCCGGGCTGCAACAGCTTGGTCCATCGGCCAACACCGCATCGAACTTCAAAACGGACGTGACCCAGCTCTTCGACGCCGTATCACTCCAGCGTGGCCGTCACTCGATCAAGTTTGGTCTCGACTGGCGCTGGGAACGACTCGATGTGATTCAACCGCCGTCTCCTACCGGTAATTTCAGTTTCAACACACTGTTCACTAACTCGCAGGCAATCCCCACGATCGGCTCAGCACTGTCGAGTTTCACCGGCAACTCGCTCGCGAGTTTTCTGCTCGGACAGGTACAAAACTTCTCGATCGATATTCAGGAAAACGTTTTGCGACCGCGTGCGAGTACAAAAGAATTTTTTGTACAGGACGATTTCAAGGCGTCTTCCCGGCTGACCATTAACGCGGGATTGCGTTACACGCTGAACTTCCCGTCAACCGACGCCGACAACCAGGGCGCGGTTTTTAATCTGGAAACTCAACAACTGGAATTCCTGGGCCAGAATGGTTTCGGAGAATCGGCTAGAAGATTACACCACAGTGATTTTGGACCACGGCTCGGCCTCGCCTATCGTTTCAACGACAAAACCGTGGCGCGCGCAGGCTATGCTGTGATCTGGATCGAGCAGGCTGGTATCACCACGCCTTTCACAGTGCCGCAGTTTCCGTTTATACAGGCAGTCTCGCAACGCACGCTAGATAACATAAATCCGGCTTTCGTACTTGCAAATGGACCAAGCGTGGCGCCGCTTCCTATCGGTCCTGACGCCGGTTTGGGACAGGGAGTCTTCACTGTTGACCGCGATCTCGGCAGCGGCTACGCGCAACAGTGGAACTTCGCCGTGCAGCGCGAATTGACGAGGAACATGGTGGTGGAAGTCGCCTATGCCGGCTCCAAGATCACACACGTCGGTATACCTGATACCAACATCAACCAACTGACTGCCAGCCAACTCGCGCTCGGACCGGCGTTACTCACTCGCGTTCCGAATCCTTTCTTCGGCCAGATTCCGAGATCGTCGAGCCTCGGTGATCCAACGATTCCGCTCGCGCAGCTCCTCAAACCTTTTCCACGGTTTACGAATGTGGCTTTTTATCGAAACAACGTCGGTAACACCAGTTACAACGCGTTACAGGCGAAGCTGGAGCAGCGCTTCACAAATGGACTCTCGTTCCTCGTGTCTTACACGAGATCGAAGTTGATCGACGAGGCTTCATCGGTGTTCGACGCTTCAATCCTCACTGGTCCAATCGCTAATTTTCCGGTCGCTGACAGCTTCAACCGCAAGCTGGAGCGCGATCTCTCAACCGGTGACATCCCGAACGTGTTTGTTGCCAGCTTCACTTATGATCTGCCGCTCGGCAAAGGCAAGATCCTCGGAGGCTGGGAACTTGCGGGTGTGATCCAACTTCAATCAGGGATACCTTTGGCTGTTACTCAGGTCACGAACTTCAATGCGTTTGCCGGTTTTGGTACGCAGCGCCCGAACCTCGTTGCCGATCCGAACCTGCCATCGTCAGAACGAACAACCGCGCAGTTCTTCAACACGTCCGCCTTCACGATCGCACCCCAGTTTACGATTGGTAACAGCTCACGCAATCCCGTACGTGGCCCACAGTATCGCAACGTTGACATCGCGCTAATCAAACGCACTTACTTCGGCGAAACTCGCAACATCGAATTTCGCGCTGAAGCATTTAATGTGACCAATACGCCGCCGCTCGGAGCGCCAGCCACAGTTGCTGGCGCTGCCGGCTTCGGTTCCATCACCTCGGCAGGCGACCCGCGAGTGCTACAGTGTGGGTTGAAAGTAAACTTCTAATCCACAGATGCGCAGATTTTTATGACATCTGCGTAACCTGCGGATGAAGTTATCGCTATATACGTCATTTCTCCCAGCTTCCCTCTCACAGCCGATGAACTCAAACCATCCAGGAGGTAGTGCGATGTCGAAAGTCTTGTACATTGCAATAGCAATACTTGTTTCGGTGGCGGCAGCGCTTGTTTTGGTTAAGGGTAAAGACTCGCAGCGCTCATCTATTCAAGTAAAGGGGCCATCATCATCTCAAGCCAACGAAAAGAGAGAAAAACTCAGAAACTTTGACGCGCAGATCGTCGCGAATGCAAACGAGTTTCTGGCAGACGGAAGAACCACATTCCGCTTCGACACTTTTGGCGACGAAGTGTTTTGGGGTGACGCGCTTCAGCTTCACCAGGCGATTAAAGGTGCTAATTTGGGAGGCGTCGGGCCGGGAATCAGTCCGAGCACCGCGTTGAGTCTTGGTCTGAAAGTCGACGTCGATGCGTTGCCGCAGCCTCTCATCAACAGGTTGAAACAGGGCAGGGTAGATCTTAACGATCCCGCCACCACAGTCGCTTTGTTGAAACTGAACGCGGTAGTTGGTCTTCAGGGTTTCTTCCAGGGCGATAACTTGAATTCGATTGGTATCACGTGCGCGATTTGCCACTCGACGGTCGACAACTCATTAACATTCGGCGTCGGGCACCGGCTTGATGGTTGGGCCAACCGCGATCTCGACGTGGGAAAGATCATCGCCGCGGCGCCCGACGTCAGTCCGTTTGCGAATCTACTTGGCGTTAGCCAGGCGACTGTTCGTGCTGTAGTAAGCAGTTGGGGACCAGGGAAGTTCGACGCGGAGTTGTTACTCGACGGCAAAGCATTCAATCCGCAGCAGGTGACTGATGGCGTTGTTACCGGAACCAATGTTCCAGGAGCGACTCTGCTCCCAAACGCTTTTGGTCTCGCCGGCTTCAACCAGCATACGTGGACCGGAGCGTGGGGAACGGTCAGTTACTGGAATGCGTTTGTCGCAGCGCTCGAGATGCGCGGTATCGGCAGGTTCTTTGATCCAAGACTAAACAACGCCGCGAAGTTTCCGATCGCCGCCGCTAATGGTTTTGCCGATCTACCTCATATTCCGCCTGCCGAAGATCGCATAACGAAGAAGCTGCCGTCGCTGCACTTCTATCAACTCGCCATTCCCGCTCCGGCGCCCGAACCCGGCGTTGACTTCGATGTCGCAGCGGCCGAACGTGGAGATGAGCTGTTTAGCGGGAAAGCTAAATGCAACGATTGTCACGTCGAGCCGTTGTGGACGGAGCCGGGCTGGAATTTACACACACCCGCCGAGATTGGCATCGATAGTTTCCAGGCCGATCGTGCTCCTGACGGTGTTTACAAGACGATGAATCTGGCCGGCATCTTCGTGCGCGAGAATGGTCTCTTCATGAGTCCCGCCAACAAGGGACGCTACTATCATGATGGTCGATTCAAGACGTTGTTGGATGTGGTGAACCATTACAACACTCGCTTCAGTTTAGGACTGACTGATCAGGAGAAGCGCGATCTCGTCGAATACCTGAAGTCGTTGCCTTCCGAGGAGGAGTGAAACGCTTTGGAGTTGGGGGCCAGGGATACATTCTGGTCGTTCCACAAAGAGCGGGGGCAAGCCCCTCTTCCTGACTTGTTCTTTTTCCAGTTCGTTAAATCTTCTTGGAATGAACAAGTCAGGAAGAGGGGCTTGCCCCCGCTGTTGGGAAGATTATTGTGAAAACGCCTGGAGCCAGCCTGACTCGCGATGGTGTTCCTCTTCGTGACGACGCAGTCTCGCCGTCATGATACTTGCCCTTCCCAGGTAACCCACGATCTTCTGTGGATTGTCACGGCGGACAACAGGCAGACGACCGATATCGTGATGCACCATTCTCGTAACGGCGTCATGAAGGATCTCATCCGCAAACGTGACGATCAGATGCCGGCTGCCGGCCTCGAGCACCGTGCCACCGTTCGGATTCTTCTCAATCGCGCGAAGTAGATCACCGCGCGTGATGATGCCTGCGAGGTTACCGTCTTCATCCGCAATGAGTGTTCCCTGGCGATGCGAAAGATCCGGATGCCCGTTCGCAATCAGATCGGAAAGCTCACTGACTTTCATCTGCGCCGGCACGGTTGGCGGATTGCGATCCATAACTTCCCCAACTCGCAAAACTGCCAGGGGATCGACACTGTACTCGCGCGTAACGTGAAAACCGCGACGCGCGACTTTCTCCGTCAGGATCGAGCGTCGCAGCCACAACACCGTCAACGCGTGTGCGGCGATACATGAGACCAGCAAACCAGGCAGCAGGTTCAGATCGTGCGTCAACTCGAGAGTGAAGATCATCGCAGTCAATGGTGAGCGCATGGTTCCGCCCATCATTGCCGCCATACTGATCATCGCCCAGAGACCAGGATCTCCGAGTGTTATAAATCGTCCCTCAATCGCGCCGAGTGCGCCACCCATGATCAGGAGTGGCGCGAGCACGCCACCGGAAGTCCCGGATCCGAGTGATATGGACCAAACGAGAGCCTTCCCGATCAACAATCCAATCACCAGTGGGCCAACGAGCTCTCCTTTTAATAAGGTATGAATGGTGTCGTAACCGACACCGAGCACACGCGGGTCCAGCCAGCCGCCGATGCCGACGAACAATCCACCGATCGCGGGCCACCACATCCAGTGAATCGGCAGTTTAGTGAAGACGTCTTCACAAAAGTAGACCAGCGTTGTCAGTAGACCTGACGCCACTCCCGCTGCTATACCGACCGCAAACGCGATCATCAATCCTTCAGCGCCGAGTGGTGCGTGGGCCGTGACGGGGAAGATCGCGCCAGATCCGAGCAGCGGCACGCGTACCATCGCGGCGACGGCGGACGCGATCGCGACTGGAATGAATGAACGTGGGCGCCACTCAAAGAGAAGCAACTCCACCGCCAGTAACACCGCAGCTACCGGCGCGTTAAAAATCGCGGACATGCCGCCCGCGGCTCCGGCGACCAGCAACGTCTTTCGCTCGGCGGCCGAGAGATGAAAGAGTTGAGCGAAGATTGAGCCGAGCGCGCCGCCGGTCATGATGATGGGGCCTTCCGCGCCGAATGGACCACCGGAACCGATCGAGATCGCGGACGAGAGTGGTTTTAAGACTGCCACTTTTAAACTCATGCGGCTGCGGCCGAAAAGAATTGCTTCGAGCGCCTCGGGAATGCCGTGTCCACGAATTTTTTCCGAGCCGTAGCGCGCCATCAGCCCGATGATCAGGCCACCTATCACGGGCGCGAAGATCACGAATACGCCAAGATGATGATTGGTGGGCGAAACGAAGTCGGAAGAGAAACGTTGATAGAACGTAAGATTGGTAAAGACGGCAATCAACCAAACGAGAGCTTTGGCGGTGATGGCGCTCAACACGCCAACCACGATTGCCATCAGAGATAAGAGCAGAATCCTCCTGTCGCGGGTGAAGTCGGCCAGCCGATCTTCAATATGATCCGCGGTTTCGGTCATATATTCCTCCTTGAAAATTGATATGGAATGAGTATGGAAAGAAATGAATCCACGGAATTCAGTCTAGCAAATTGGCGGCGCGTTTTCAGGGTCAGGACCGTTAGCTATCCACAGATCACACAGATTAATTGTAGAATCTGCGCAATCTGTGGATAGCCAGAGTCGATGACTTGTCGATCAAAATCCGTGCTTCTTGGTGTGACCTTTGCGATCATGCTGGTCCCGTCGAGTATTTGCGCGCAGACAGACACTAAAAAGGAAAAAGAAGCAGCCGAGCGTCAGGAGCTTGAAAAGAAGACGCTGGCGCTCTTGAACGAGGTTGCAGCAGGCGCATGGGGATTGAAGCTGCCGGAAAATCGCATTTTCATAATGGCGAGCACCGCGGATTTGCTCTGGTCCTTCGATGAGAAACGCGCGCGCAATCTTTACCTCGAAGCGCTTACCGCCATCAACTCGTTTGCTCCCGTAACACCCAAGGCTGATCGAGAAAAGATCTTGCAGGCGTATTTTCAGACCTGGCGGTTGAGGCAGAAAGTATTGCTACAAGTCGCGCGTCGAGATTCTCAACTGGCCCTCGACATGTTGCGAGCGACAAGACAAGTTCCGCCACGAGATCTTGCACCGGAGAATATGTTTGCCGAAGAACGCAATCTCGAACAGCAAATCGCAGGCGAGATCGCCGCGCGAGATCCGGCGCAGGCGCTGCAGGTCGCGCGTGAGAGTTTGGCGAAAGGTTTCACGTGGGAGCAGGTGAATCTCTTACAGCAACTCCAGCAGCGCGACGCTGAGAAAGCCGCAGTGTTCGCCGGCGATATCATCACCAAACTGCAAACCACGAATGTCGCCACTAATCTTCAAGCTTCGACTGTTGCTCTTTACCTCGTGGAAGTTAGCAGGTCAACGGAAGCCGGCGAATCGCGTCCCGGGAGTGTAAAACCGCTAAGTCTAACTGACGATCAAAAACACCAGCTCGTCGAGATTCTGATAAACGCAGCGCTTAATACGTCGGCTAATTCGCATCTGCTTCTTCAGATCAATGATCTGATGCCGGAGATCGAACAGTTTTTTCCGGAGAGACGCGCGGCGCTCGAACGAAAGCTCGCGACCTTCAACGAAACGTTACCCAAAGCACAGCGAGACCAGAACACTTACAACACGTTGGTCAGGCGCGGTATGCAGGACGATCTCGTTCGTAGCGCCGCTTCGGCGGATCACAGCACGCAGGAATATCTGTACCAGCAGGCAGCGGTAATTGCGGTTGCTCGTGGGAACACGGATGCTTTTCGTGAGTTTCTGAGTAAAGAGATCAGCGATAATGGCGAGCGACAGCGGGTCCTCGACTACCTCGATGCTGAAGAGATCAGTGCGGCTGTGGGCCGAAAACAACTCGACCGCCTACGGAAACTGCTGCCAAAGATCGAACGCAAGGAAGAGCGGGCTCAAGCAATGGCCGAGCTCGCGATCTTGCTGAAAGAGAAAGGTGAGGACGAAGAAGCCGCCACGCTACTTGACGAAGCCGCCACGATGATCAAGACGAACCTGAAAGACGAGCGACAGACGAATGCTTTGCTTTCATTATTGTGCGCGTATGCTGTCGTTGATCCGCCGAAAGCATTCGTACTCGCCGAACGGACGGTGGATCGCGCCAACAGTCAGATTTCGTTGTTGTTGTTGCTCGACCGCGTCGTCAAAAGCGGGGCCGTGAAAAAGAGTGAAATCATGCTGGACCAGGCCGGAATACTGCCGCTTGATTACCTCGTCTTCAAATATGGAAAAGGTGTGGCTGCGTTGGCTAAGGCAGACTTTAACCGCACGCGGGCGCTTGCCGATCGTTTCGACCGCAACGAGTTACGACTACTCGCGCAGTTGTTGATCGTGAAAGGTCTCTTACAGCAGCCGCCTCCGCAGGGATTTTCAACCGCGCAATGAAGGTCTTCTTCAACGCTATCACGCTGTTACTCATCATGGATCCGCTGGGTAACATCCCGCCGTTCCTATCGATCCTAAAACACGTACAGCCTGACCGCCGTCGCAAAGTGCTGGTCCGCGAGATAATGTTTGCTTACATCGTGCTGCTGGTGTTCCTGTTACTCGGCAAATATCTTTTGCGACTGCTGAGTCTTCAGGAAGAAACGATCAGTATCGCCGGTGGCATCGTCCTCTTTTTGATTGCGCTGCGAATGGTCTTCCCAACCGATCATCGCCCCGCCGACACACTCGCAGGTGAGCCGTTTTTAGTGCCGCTCGCAATCCCTCTCATTGCCGGTCCTTCAACGCTTGCTTCGCTGCTCTTGTTGCAATCGAGTCCTAACAGCACGTTACAACTCTGGGCTTCGGTGACGCTCGCGTGGGCTGTCACGGCAATGATTCTGCTTTCTTCAACGATCTTCTACCGGCTGTTGAAGGAAAGGGGATTGATCGCGGTCGAGCGATTGATGGGAATGCTGCTGGTGATGCTCGCGGTGCAGATGTTCATCAACGGCGTCGCAAAATTTATGAAGCCGTGAGGACGTGAAGGCCGGCGTGTCGTATACTCTCTAACTTAAAGCGGTGAACCAGACGTCAGTTCGAGCAGATAGAATTCGAGCGCGTGCATACGACATGCGCCGCCGCGTCCGTATTGCACGACGGCAAATCGAACGCATTTCTCGAACTGCAACCCTCGGCGGTCTTTTCTTATCCTTCCTGAAAATCGGATTGGTTGGTTTTGGCGGTGGTGTCGCCGTACTGGCGCAAATCCGTGCACTCACGGTACGCAAGCGTTTCTGGCTGACTGATTCCGAGTTTGCCGAAGCTCTCGCTCTCGCCCAGGCCTTGCCTGGGACGAGCGCGGGAAACTCCGTTACATATATAGGACTGCGCCTGCGCGGTTGGCGTGGCGCCACGGTGGCCATGGCCGGATTCATCCTGCCTTCAATGCTGATGATGGTCGGGCTGGCAATAGTCTATAAGCACATCCGCAATTTTCCAGATACACAAAGATTCTTTCATGGCTTGAACGGCGCCGTAGTCGCTTTGATTCTCGTGACTGCGTGGCGCATGGGTAAGAACATCCTCACGCATCGGTGGCAGTGGTGGCTTGCAGGGTTGTCGTTTTTGACGGTCGCGCTATTTAACGCCACTGTGTTGGAAGTCGTGCTGGCCGCCGGTCTCATCGGCATCTATATCGACTCTTTTGCTGAGACACAACTGCGAAGATTGCGGAACCTGCGCACGATTGCTGCGCGGCGTCGTGGTCGTGTTCGCGCGCGACTAGCAAAGCGAAGACGTAGTCGCAGAGGAGAATATGTTGATAAGACCGAGCCACCGAATGCAGATGAAGAACGTGAAGAGTCGATGACGTTGCGATCGATAGGCGTGCTTGCGGTCGCAATGCCTTTGGCGGCTAAGTTTGCTTTACTGTTTACTCTGTCAACGATTTTTCTTCGCATCGGCAGCGTCACGTTCGGCGGTGGTTTGGTAATGGTGCCGCTGATTGAGTCGGAAGTAGTCAACAATCACCAGTGGCTGACACATCAGGAATTCGCTGATGCGTTTGCGCTCGGCCAGATCACACCTGGACCGGTTTTGATCACTGCGACATTCGTCGGCTATCGAGTAGCAGGCACGCTCGGAGCGCTGGTGGCGACGATCAGCATCTTTCTTCCGGCTTTTCTGATGACGATTGCCGCCGGATCATCGTTGCGGCGCTTTCGCAACAACAAACTGGTGCAGGCGTTTTTGCGCGGCATCGCGCCGGCTGTGGTGGGACTGTTGCTTGCTGCCGGTTTGAGTATTGGGCGCGCCGGAATTCACTCCTGGGTTGGGCTATTGATCATGATCGTCGCGATCTTCACCCTCATACGATTCCGACCGAACGCCTTCTGGGTCATCCTCGGCGCCGGTGTGATTCGATTACTGTTTGGCGCGGTGGGGTTAGGATGACGGTAAGATTTAATATGCGGGCTCGCCACTCAAAACGAGGTACTACATCGGTTTTGAAATCTTGATGAATACGCCGAAGGCGTTCGCTAGTTTTAGCCCAGGGTTCGAGTCTTCGAGAACCCTGGGGATGAAAACAAAAGTCTTATTAACCCTGAAAGGGTTCGCCAACCACGGAACACTTTCAGGGTTCTTCGCGTCTTTTAGAAATTGGGATCCCAGGGTTGTCGCTGCGCTCCAACTCTGGGCTGGAATTGGTGAACGCCTTCGGCGTAATTTGCAAACAGACGCACTACCAGAACGACTCGCAATCGCCGTCGCGGTTTGCGCCCTGCTTTGATAACAAGTTCACGACTTCAGCATGTTTACGGAGTTTTGCGAGCCCGAGAGGTGTGCAGCCATCAAGGTCAGAGTTGATATCCGCGCCTCTGGATAACAATAACTTTACTGTTTCTGTATCGCCATGAAAGGCCGCGGCCGTGAGCGCTGTCGCTCCTCGTTTCGGTTTACGGTTAACGTTGGCTCCGTGATCCAGTAACAATTCAACGGCACTGGGCTCTTCCGCCAACGCAGCCCACACAATCGGAGGGAAACACGAATCGCTTTGGCAAGCAGGTTCGTCTGCATTGGCGCCGAATGCCAAAAGGAGTTTCATCCTTCCGGTATATCCTCTAAGTGCAGCGTCGATGAGAAGCGCTTGCCTGTATTGGTGGGCGTTCGGCCAGATGAAGATCACAAGAGAGGTGATTATTGCCAGTATGAAAGCCGCTGCTGCGCCGGTACGCTTCGGCGTAATGATTTTGATGATTGATAACATCTCCTATGGCTTAAACACACGAGTACGGCTTTAGTTCCAGTCATGCAACTGTAGGGGCGGCCCTCCGTGGCCGCCCGTTTCAAATAACAATTCGTGTGTGTCAAAAAACGGGCGGCCACGGAGGGCCGCCCCTACAGTTCTTCCCAAGTTTTAGAACCCGAGCTCGACCCAGATCCAGTTGTGATCTGATAGTCGAAGACCCTGATCTTCCGGAAGATCAAACTGTTGGCTAACAGCCGGACACGAGAAGAAATCATCGAAGTCATCGTGTAATCCCGTCGGACACTGCGCCCGACCATCGGGAACCGAAATGTTGACCAACGATATCGAGCCATTATTCGGTTTGTACAGGATGTAATCTATGCGCCGGTCATCGTGTGTGCGAGTGTTCAGACCAAGCGGCATGTCGGGACTTGAATCTCCATCCCTGTCTCCCCAATCTGCTTCGGCTACCGAATTCGATAATCCAGTCTGCCACAGGTCACTAAAGCCTGCGCTCGTGAACAGATCGAACTGAAAACCCGAAGGCTGTTTCGGAGTGTCGGTAGTGAGATTGAGGTCTCCCAGGATAATCACCGGCAGACCACCCGTAAGCGTGCTATTGATCCAACTCAACAAGTCATTAATCTGCGCCACTCGTTGCACTGATTCGAAAGTATTGAAGTTATCTCTGCAACCTGATGGACACAAATGCACACTCACCACATAAAACTGTTGCGAGTTGAAACTGAACTTCGCGGCTACAGCACTGCGACGAACATCAGCACCGTCGCGACCGACGTTGGATGAACCATTAGCCAAATCGCGATAGTAAGTTGCGATTTCAGACAGAGAATTCCGCGCCCAGATAGCATTACCGTCGTTTTGTTCGGTATTGTTCAGCCGATATACGACTCGATGGAACCCGCCATCCTCAAAGGCCGTATCCCAATTTCCGATATCTCCATCCGAAACCTCCTGGGCCGCAACCAAATCAGCCGTCGACGTGATCTTGTTCGCCTGTTGGTCATAACGGGCCACTCCATCTGTAGATTCACCATGCTGCAAGTTCGCGGACACCATTCTTAACGAATCAGTAGGAGTAGGAGTTGGCGTTGGTGTCGGAGTGGGTGTCGGCGAGCCAGGGCTGGCGACGTAAAAGTTGTCAAAGATGACCTTGTTCGGCGCGTTTGATTCTGACTGGAAAGTGCCGCCTTTGAGCTCGAAGATGATCGACGTGAGCGAAACTGAAGAGTTCCATGTCTCGCTGTATTGCTGCGTCCACGTGCCCGGCACTCCGCTACTTCCCGGCGCGGTGTCCATAATCACATTACCCGACTCGTTACGGATGCGCAGGAACCGGTGATTGGTCGAGTTATAGGTGATCGTGAAGAGTGTGGTCTTAGTGCCGCCGATCTTCTTCAGACCAATGAGACTGCCAGCTGACTCGTAAATTCGATAATAGTTATCGACGTCATTGCCGATAGTGAACATCGAATCTCCGGCAGTGCTGGTATTGGCGGCTTGCACGAGCTCAACATACACGTAAGCACCGCTGAAGTTGTAGGTACTATTCGTGCGAATACCGCGATAATTGGAGCCGCCGGTATTTTGCAGCAATGGTCCAATCTCGAGCTGTTGCGACGTTTCAGCCAGGCCCAGACTCGTATTCGTAAAACCGCTAAACAGAGTAGTGCCCCATTTGCTTGTGTCGAGCGAGTTGTCGTTGAAGTCATCTGAGACTACGACTGTTTCGGGCGCCGTGTAAGTAAAGCCGTTGGTCAACGTACCGCTCTGCGAATCGCTGTTAGTGACAACTACGTTGACTGCTCCGGCGGAATGTGCAGGAGTCGTGGCTGTAATGGACGTGGAGCTTACGACAGTGACGCTAGTGGCTGACGATCCTCCTAAGCTGACAGTCGCTCCAGCGGAGAAGCCGGTCCCGGTGATAGTCACAGACGTGCCGCCACTCGTGCTTCCTGATGTTGGTGAGATTGAGCTGACTGTCGGAGCCGCTGCGGCGTTGTTTGCGACTTCGAAATTATCGAAGATCACTTTATTCGGCGCGTTTGATTCTGACTGAAAGGTGCCGCCTTTGAGCTCGAAGATGATGGACGACGTGGAGATCGAAGAGTTCCATGTCTCGGTGTATTGCTGCGTCCACGTGCCCGGCACTCCGCTACTGCCCGGCGCCGTATCCATGTACACACTACCCGAGTCGTTACGGATGCGCAGGAACCTGTGATTGGTCGAATTGTAGGTGATCGTAAAAAGTGTAGTCTTAGTGCCGCCAATCTTTTTCAGACCAATGAGACTGCCGGCGGACTCGTAGATGCGATAGTAGTTGTCGACATCATTGCCGATCGTGAACATCGCATCGGCAGCAGTGCTGGTATTGGCAGCCTGGACCAACTCCACAAAGGCGTAAGCGCCGCTGAAGTTGTAGGTATTGACTGTGCGAATACCGCGATAATTGGAGCCGCCGGTATTTTGCAGCAGTGGACCAATCTCGAGCTGTTGCGAGGTTTCAGCTAAACCCAGACTCGTGTTGGTGAAGCCGCTGAACAGGTTAGTGTCCCACTTGCCTGTATCGAGAGAATTATCATTGAAGTTATCACTCACAATCGGCGCAGCAAGAGCGTGTGGAAATGTAAGCAGAGTGCAGATCAACCCTACGATGATTAGAGAGAAGGTTATACCAATGAGAACTCGACCACGTGGTCTAGACACAACGACCTCCTTATTTCTGAGAGACGAATTGTTTAAATGCCGGGCTTGCGACGGGGAGAAGTTTGGGAGTCGGTGGGCAGAATCTACTACCACATTGTCGCAAAACGATGATCTTATCCACAGATTACACAGAAAATTTTCGTCTGTGTAACTGTGGATGAAGGTTTACGTCAATACATGGTGGTTTTCTGAATCAGTTCTCGCGTTAATATGAGAAGCTCAATTATTCCCACGCATCGGAGATCGCATGTCTTTAAGCATAAACAAGACTGCGGAGACAGTGGAGTTTCGCAACGACAGCAGCGGAAAGTTCTGCGGGATTTATCACTACATGGATCCGTACAAGTCGTATTTCAGAGGTTTGTATACGCCGAGTGGCAACGACGTAGTAGGGTATGCAGCGGATCATCCGCATCACAAGGGGCTCCAGTTCGGGCTTACCACGGACAAGGCAAACTTCTGGGAAGAGAGCGAAGCCAGCGAGCCTGACAAACACAAGCTTCCCATCGGCGAACAGCGAACCACGCGCCTGGACCTCCTGCCGTCCACAGATGGGATCGGTTTCACACAACGAATTGATTGGTTAACAGAAGGAGTGTGCGTCTTCAACGAGGCCCGACAGATCTCGGTGGTAGAGACAAGCGGAGCCTACATTTGGACCTGGGAGACGACCCTTATCACCACGCTCGCGAGTGGTGTGCAGATCATCAAGAGCGTGTGGGATGCGCCCGCGTATTGTTATCCGCAGTACGGTTATTGCGGAATCGGACTCCGTCTCACCAGCGATCTATTCAAGGATGGTGAAGTTTTGCCCGCTGGAACACAGTGCGGCGAGCCACCGGCATCCGTTTCTTTTCGAGGCAAAGGAGCGGAAGTCAGGTTTGAGCAGAATACCTCGCAGGGCGATGCGCTCTTCGTGACTACTTATCAGAACGTTGGTCCATATCCAGGCGGCCCGGGCTTTGCTTTCCTGGGTCTTGTGCCCACTCCACGTGCCATCGCGCAGGACCAGGGCATGGAGCTCATGTACACCATCACAGTGTCTGACGTTTGAACCGCGTGAACATCAACAACCAAAAAGGAGATCGCAATGATTTATCCGATTCTTAAATACCTGGCCCAAATGGAACAGACATTTGTCACTCTATATCCACTCTTTAAGAAACCGGGCAACGGCTGGCAAATTGGTAACGTCTTCGACACGCTGCTGGAATACGTCGTCCGCTACACCGCACCAGGCGTGAGCGCGGACGAGCTGGTCCGCGCCGGACTTCAGCAATGGGAGAATGTGCAAGGCTCGATGTGTTGGTATGACGATTATGGCTGGTGGGGAATCGCCTTCGCGAAAGCGTTCGACGACAAATACAAAGATGTCTTCGGCACGCACCGGGGTTTGTGCCAGGCACTCGCGAAGCACTGCTGGGACATCATGCACACCGGCAAACCCAATGCCCCCGCTCCCTACAATTACACATATAAAGGCGGACCAAACGTTTGGGCCAACCGGGACGAGACCGGAAATCCTGGTTACTTCACGAAAGCTGGCTGGGCCCAGCCCCGTTTTACGGGAGGTGTCTGGCAATATGATCTGTGGGTGACCCCGCGGCCGCATCCCCCGGAATGCACGCCTAATAAAAATCAAGATGACCTTTGTGTGTCGGATCCGAAGTTAAAGGAGTGGTGTCCGTTAGGTCCGTTTCAGCTCACCGTCATGAACGGCCTGTACTTCGTACTGGCGCTACGGCTCGCGTTGAAAAAGCAGGGAACAGGGACCACAGACGCCGTTACCGCTGAGTATGACTTCCTGAAAAAATGGTTCTCGCTCAAGGGTGACGAAAGCCTGTTGCAGAGTTTCTCAGGCGATGGCAGCGCGCTCGTGCGCGAGCGAGTCGCGACGTATGACAAGCTGGATGGCGTTTATCCGACCGTGGAAGGTTATGCTGCAGCCGACGCGTGGTGCGGGGATCAGGGATTGATGCTCGGAGCCTTGCTCGACTACCTGTCGTTCGATCCCTCGAATCCGGATGTTGAGTCGCAGGCCATCTCTATCGCCGGTGGGGTACTCTCGCACATGGTGGATAAGAATGGAGTCATGCCTTATTCAGACGGGTTCAACTACCACAACGATCCGGATGACTATAGTTGTGGATCGGGCGTCTATTGGCGCTACCTGCTGCGTGGCTACAACCAAAATTCAACGCTCCACAAACAGGTGTTGGACTATGTAATCACCGAGCAGGAGAAGAACTCTGTCTACGTGTCTGCCGAGCAAGCGTTCGCACGAGTGGACTCGAATGACAACAAGCTCTTTGCTTATTTCAACGTCCTCTCGGTCTTAATGGCAGCGCTTGAGATTCTGGGAGAGGCAAACGGCGTAGGACCGAAAAACCAATGATGAATAAGAGTTGGCCACTTAACGCATGGTTGGCTAAGAAAGCCGGGGCAGTTCACGACACGGGGCAGACCATTTCTTCTCCGAACTACAATCCCGTTAATTGGATCGAAGCTGTCGTTCCGGGAACGGTGTTGACTACGCTGTTGAAGAATGGTGTGCCCGGTCACTTCGCTCCCGGCCTTGATCCTTACTTCGGCCAGAACAGTCACTCAATCCCTGACATTTCAGAACCCGGCAACGCAGACCTTTACACCTACTGGTTTCGCACCACATTCGCAGTAACGCCGCCTGCTGACGACGGACGCGTTTGGCTTTACCTGAGAGGTATCAACTACTCAGCCCAGGTTTATGTCAACGGAGTGCAACTCAAAGGCTCGGATAATATTTTCCTCGATGATCCTCAATCGAGCGGCACAGAGCTGCGGGGAATGTTCCTGCGAAACGCTTTTGATATCACCGCACTGGTTCGGCAGCAGAATGCTCTAGCTGTTCTCGTCAATCCTCCGAATCCTCCCGGCACACCCTCACCCAAAGACAACGGCGGCAACCCGAACGATCCGAATATCGGAGAAAATGTCACGATGAGATATACGGTCGGGTGGGACTGGGTAATGTCCATACCTGATCGCAACACAGGGATCTGGGATGAGGTGATGATCTGCACCACTGGTCCTGTGCTCGTGCTCAACCCACACGTGGTGACAACCGTCCTTGACGCAAACGGTAAGTTGCAACCGGATGCGAAAGTGACAATCTCCGCCGAAGTCTACAACGCCTCGGAAGTGAAACAGACTGGCGCGCTGAAGTACAACTTTGCAGGACTTATTCGCAGCTCTCCACCAGTAACGCTCCTTCCCAAACAGAAACAGACCGTCACGTTTTCTGTGTTGACGGTTACTAACCCTCGTCTCTGGTGGCCCAACGGCTACGGTTCACCGGAACTCTACACCCTCGATCTTGCTTTTGAGACGTCTAAAGGTGTTTCAGACACGAAGAGCGTGCGGGTCGGTATTCGGCAAATCAGCACGACCAACGATCAAAACCGAGTTTTCTTCGTCAACGGTCAAAGAATCTTCATCAAGGGCGGCAACTGGATCGGCACAGACGCGATGCTTCGTCTCTCGAATAAAAGGTATCGAGACGAAGTGCGTCTGCACGCTGAGATGAATCTGAACTTCATACGCGTCTGGGGTGGCGGGATTGCGGAGAGGCCGGAGTTCTACGACGCGTGCGATGAGTATGGAATCCTGGTGATGCAGGATTTCTGGATTTCGGGAGAATTTCAGGGGCCTTTCCCGGAAGGTTATACGCAAATCTTTCTCAACTGCGCCAAGGACACGATCAGGATGTTGAGAAATCATCCCAGCCTTTGCTTGTGGAGTGGTGGCAATGAAGCCGAGCCGCCGTCTGACATCAACAAGGCGCTGCGATGTTACGTCGAAGGCGGCTCTGGTTGTGCCGGATATGAGTTGCTTGATGGAACGCGCATTTACATACCACTCTCTTTTGCGATAGGCGGCGGAGGTGAGGGCGATGGTCCTTACGGAATACAGGATCCGCGGGACTTCTTCGCGCTACAGTCTTGTCCTATAAATCCCGAGGTTGGATCTGTGGGGACGCCGGCGGTCGAAAGCATTAAGCGAATGATGTTGCCGGACGACTATAACCGCTTCCCTCAAACAGCCGACAACGCTACCTGGACGCTGCATAAATATATTCCGTATTCCAACCGTGACCAGGGCCAACTGGTTCCGTGCACCAGTTCACAGCCAAGACCTGTCTACGACCAGATCGCCGCTTACGGTAATCTTTCGAGCATCGATCAGTTTTGCTTTCGCGCACAGTTGACGAACTACATGCAATACAAGGCGCTCTTTGAAGGGTTTCTCGCCAGCATGTGGAAGTGGTACGCGGGAGTCTTCGTTTGGAAATCACAGAACCCGTGGACGGGACTGCGCGGGCAATTGTATGACTGGTATCTGGACCAGACGGGCGGCTTCTATGGAGCGAAGAGCGCCTGTGAGATGGTCCATATTCAACTGAACCTTCAGACTTCGCAGATTTGCGTTGTCAATCATTCTGCTAAGCTGCTTTCAAATCTCACCGCGCTGGTGCAGCTTTTCAACCACGCGGGATTAGAGATCTATAGCCAGTTGGGGAATGTTCAGGTGGCGGCGTCATCCGTGTACACAGGCAACGTTGTTAAGTGGCCGGCGAATCTTCCGCAGGTCTATTTTGTCAAAATGTATTTGCTTGATGCTACCGGCAACGTGCTCTCGGATAATTTTTACTGGCAGTCGTCTATTGAGCCTCCTGATTACAAGGCGCTGCAAACTATTCCGCAGATAGCACTCATGGCGTCGGTTCGCATCAGCGTGGATGGGGATGAGTATGTGTTGAGTGCTTTGTTTGGGAATCCTGCTTCGAGTGGTGCAATAGCGTTTTTCATCAGGCTCAAGCTGCTGCGTCCGTCCACTCCGCCAGGCACGGACAATCGAATCCTGCCGGCATTCTATGAAGACAACTACTTCTCGCTGTTGCGTGGCGAACAGAAGTCAGTAACCATTCGTTGCGCCAAAATTGATGCAGGCTCGAGTGAGCCAGAGTTGTGGGTTGAAGGCTGGAACATCACACCCGTGCGAGTGCCAGGCAATTGAGAATTCTCCGCGATCCTCTGCGTATCTCTGCGGTCTCTGCGTTAAGGAGTATTTCAACACAGAGGACGCAGAGATACGCAGAGAGCGCAGAGAAAACTTCGAATTTAGGTGCCCTTTATCATCGCGTCGCGCTTGGCTTTGAATTCTGATCCCGCTTTCCATTCGGGAAACTTGTCGCCTTGCGCCACTCGGTATCCGATCATCGTCAACAACTGCGCGTCCTCAACCGCTCCCGTGAGATCCCAGTCAGGTTTAACCTCGTCGGAAACTTTGTGATAGTCGTTATTCGTGTATTCGTCGCGCTTCTGTTTGCTGAACGCCGGATCTTTCCCTATGTAATCAATTCCGGAATCAGTGTAGAGCGCCGGAACTCCCTGTTTCGCAAACTCGAAATGATCCGAGCGATAGTAAAACCCCTTCTCTGATTCCGGATCGGGATTCACAACTCGTTGCTGTGTGCCGGCAGCTTCACGCAGCAAATCGATCAAGGTGCTGTTGTCGTCGCCCACCATCGTAATGTCTTTGGTCCGGCCCCACTGATTGACACCATCCATGTTGATGTTCGCGAGCGTCTTGTTCAGCGGATAAAGAGGGTTCTCGGCGTAATACTTCGCCCCGAGTAACCCTTTCTCTTCAGCCGTGACTGAAAGAAACAAGATGGACCGTTTCGGAGGCGTGGCGAGTTTCGTGAATGCTTCAGCAATCTCGAGCAAGGCGGCAGTGCCGGAAGCATTATCGAGCGCGCCGTTGTAAATCTGATCGCCTTTTAGATTTGGATCGCGTCCGAGGTGATCCCAGTGGGCCGTGTAGATGACATACTCGTTCTTCAGCGCCGGATCCGATCCTTCGAGCTTTGCGATGACGTTGTTCGAATTGATTTCACGCAACGTGTTTTTGATCGTCATGTTTGCCTTTGCGTTGAGCGCAACAGGCTTGAAGTCCTTCGAGAGAGCAGCCTTTTTCAGCGCGTCGAAATCCTGGCCGCTGGCGGTAAACAACTCCTTCGCGCGGTCAGTCGTGATCCACGATTCGACAGCCGCACGTCCCATGTTCTTGTCGGGAGTCTGAATATCGAAGTTCTCACGAGACCAGCTTCCGGAAACTACTTCATAAGGATAACCAGCCGGACCGGTTTCATGAATGATCACTGCGGCGGCTGCGCCTTTCTGCGCTGCAATCTCATACTTGTAGGTCCAACGGCCGTAGTAAGTCATTGCCTTGCCCTTGAACATCTTGTCATCCAACTTCGTGGGATCGGCCGAGTCAGGAATCTGTGGATCATTGATCAGCATCACGATCGTCTTGCCGCGCACGTCCAGGCCTTTGTAGTCGTCCCATCCATACTCCGGCGCCACGACGCCATAACCAACAAAGACCATGTCGGAATTCTCAACCTTCGATTCGGGAACGAACCGTCGTGAAACCGCAACGTAGTCTTGTGGAAACTTCAGATCTATCTGCTTGCTTCCGACAGTGAATGAAGCCGTTGGCGCACCCGTAAATCCAACGAGGGGAACCTTCTGAACATACGTGCCATCCGGATTCCCGGGCTTCAAGCCCAGGCGTTGATACTGTTCGGTCAGATACTTTACGGTGAGCTCTTCACCCTTCGTTCCCGGACCACGCCCTTCGTATTCATCTGCTGATAAATCTTTCGTGTGTTGCAGGATGTCGTTGGTGGTAATTGAGCCAAACGCGGGCTTTAACTCAGCCGAGACTGAGTTGTTGGTCGTTGCCCCGGAGCTCGTATTCACATTGGTTGGAGCGGTTGTACACGCGAGTGCGAAACTTAGCAGCGCTGCGCACGAAACCATCCCCTGGATTCGCTTGTTCATACTTGGATAACTCCTCGATTCCGTTGTTGGATTTGCTTGGGATGATTTCTATGCCGAAACGCCGGCACAAGTCAAATGAAATAGAAATACAGAAACTTCTGGTAGGTCTCAGGATAACCCTGATTGACATTCCTGGTTTGGAAGTATAAAAGGCTGGCCCAAGCTCAACTCATCTTGAGCGATACCGCGACAACTCAGTACAAAGTTCCCGGATTGTAATTGAAATTTTAAACTCTCAAACTCACCAGCATACGAGCCAAGGGGTAGTGTATGTTTCGGCAACGATCCTCATCGAAGATCTTGTTTGCGATCTTTCTCCTCGCATTTGTAGTCCGATCGTTCTATGCCTGTTTGGGCCTATGGTGGGCCGGCGATTCACCAGCGTATCTCACCATCGCGAAAAATATCGCGTTTCACCATTCCTTCAGCGTGACAACTGGTATCCCAACAGCATCGCGTCCGCCGCTTTATCCCTCCTTGATTGCTGCTTTTTGGTGGTCAGACAGCGCACCGATAACTGAAGTGGTCCTTCTACAGATCGTATGCGGCGCGATGACGGTGGTGCTTGTATATCTAATCGCAAAAGATCGCTTCTCGCATCGAGTGGCTTTACTGGCGGCATTGGGCGCCGCTCTCGCGCCTATGACTGCACATTTTACGGCGGTGATTTTGACGGAGCCTGTGTTCACGTTCCTGGTCGTGCTCGGATTTTTCTTGTGGGGACGAAATCATGGTGTGGCAGCCGGTCTGGCATTTGGATTAGCTGCTTTGACGCGCACGATCATGATTCCATTTCTCGGCTGCCTGGTATTACTGGCATTCCTGTCTCCGTGGCGGCACAACCGGCGTCTGTATTTGCTTATTTCAGTAAGCGCGATGTTAGTAGTGTCGCTGTGGATCGTGCGGAATGCTGTTGTGTTCAGACAATTCATTCTCGTCCAATCAACTGGTTATGGCGTGAATCTCTTTGCGGGAACCATAGAAACTCAAATGTATGGTGATGATGTTTGGACTAAAGTTATGGAGCAGTTGGGTTCTAACAACGATGGTTCAAAAGACGAGAGTGACAATGATCGTAAATTAATGGTGCGAGCAGTCAATCGGATTGAAACTGATCCACCGAAATATTTACGAGCTCGCTTGAAGCAGTATCCTCGTTTGTTTTTGGATAGTGGTGATTATTTGCTTGGCAGTAGCAACGTCACCTTCGATGAAGCCTTACATGGGCGTCACGCTTTGGTGTTGATAATCAAGATCAGTTTCATGCTTGGTAACATCGCCGTCTTCGTGTTAGCGATCTACGGCATTTTTCTCGAACGCGGACGTCTTGTCTCACTGAGTCACATCATCCTCTTTCCGGTATTCCTTTCCCTCATCCACTTGCCCATGTGGATCGAGAGTCGCTACAGCTTACCGATAATGCCACTCGTGCTGATACTTGCAGCACGAGGAATAGAAGGTCTCTGGAGTTCAACGTCTCTGGCGATGAATTTGCCGCGGTTGCTTTCTTTAACGCCACGATCATTTGGGGAGGAGTGGAAACAATGAGCGCTGGATCGAAATTCATCGTCACGATTGTTACAGTAAAACAACTCTGAGTTGCGAGACTTCGCCTCAAAGCGTTCAATTCTTTTTTGACGAGACGTCAATAATGGATTTTCGCCGTCTAATTTTTATGCCCACGGCTACGAGTCCTGTTCCCAGCAACAGCATTGTGGTGGGTTCCGGCATAGTAGGGTGGACGCCGCAAACCGAATCTTCACACGGCGTGCCTTCTACCGCGATGTTGTCGAAGCGAATAGTTCCGTTCGGGTCTGTCGCGCCGGTCATTATCAAGCGAATGGCGAAGTTCGGATTGTTGTAGAACAAGGTCGCGTCGCCACTGCTGAATATGAGGCCGGTCCCGAGATCATTATTGGCGCTGCCTATTCCGAATCCGCCAAGAGAGAAAAAGTTCGTCCCATCGATGCTGCCTTCTATGGCGAGAAAGGTAAGTCCTCCTTCAGACCGCTGGTTAACCCAGGAGACTACTATGTTCTGGAAGCCGAGGGTACTTACGCGAAACTCCAGGATAGCTCCGTTGTTCTGAAGACCTGTTCCGCTTTCAAAGGCGAGGGCCAGGCCAGCCGGGTCTCCCATTCTGGCTAACAAAAGAGAGCCGGGGAGAAAGGTGATGTTCGCGGGGTTTACAGTGGTCGTCAACGTTCCCGTCCCACGATCGGCTATCAGGTTCGAATCGTTGAAGTTCCAGACAACAAGCTCATCTGCACGCGCGACGCTCGGTAGTATCACGAAGGCAAACAAGATCGCTGACTGTAAGGTTCGCTTAACGCAGAATAAACCTTGAGAATGTCTCATCGTTAGCCTCCCAGGTAAGGTTGTTTCTTGGAATCAAGCGGCGATTCGCCACAGGATTCTGGGTTGCTAAAGCCGGGGGCTTATCACAATAAACAGAATTAACCTGATTGCAGCAATCGGTGCACCAGAAATTTCTGATCATCCGCTTTGCAGGATTGTTCAGTGTTTACGATGATCCGCGAAATACCGCGAGTGAGTTTGTATGACGTATAGATATCGATTCTAGAATCTGAACAAAGGTTCCCGTTGATCAATCGTTGAAGGTTGCTACTGGCAGCACGACGGTGAACGTGCTGCCGTGGCCGGGGGTGCTCGCGAGGGTGATGGCGCCGCCGTGGACTTCGACGATCCATTGAGCGATTGAGAGGCCGAGGCCGGCGCCGCCCATTGTGCGCGCGCGGGCTTTGTCGACGCGGTAGAAACGATCGAAGATGCGCGGTTGGACTTCTTGAGGGATGCCGATGCCTGTGTCGCGCACCACGATCTCGGCGTTTCCGTTTTGTCGTACGAGGGCCAAAGAGATCTCGCCGCCTGCGGGAGTGTATTTCACGGCGTTGTCGAGCAGGTTCAGAATCAAGCGTTTGATGAGATCTTCATCGCCATTCAAAGCGATCGACGGAGAATCGTTTTCCAACTTCAATCGCACGCCCTTCCGAAACGCCAGCACCTGCGCGGCGCGCGCACAATCTCTGACGGCGTCGTTCAACGAAACGAACTCTTTGTTCAATGCCGCGCGTGTGTTTATTGGTTGACGCGCGAGAATGAAGAGATCTTCGACGATACGCGAGAGTCTTTCCGCTTCATCCTGAATCAACGATAACGATTGCTGGTATTCTTCGACGGTGCGCGTCTTCCCGAGCGCCACTTCCGTCTCACCACGCAGAACAGCGAGCGGCGTGCGCAGCTCGTGAGAAGCGTCGGCGATGAATCGTTGTTGTTCTTTGAAAGAGCTCTCGAGACGAGCGAGCAGGTCGTTGATAGTGGTCGCGAGGTGGCCGAGCTCGTCGCGCGAATTTGTAACGTCGAGGCGCGCGGAGAGGTTTTCCGCGGAGATGCGTTGCGTTTGACTGTTCATCGACGCGATCGGCGCAAGACTCTTTCGCGCCAAAAAGTAACCGCCCGCGGACGCCAGCAACAGGACGAGCAAAACTCCCGCGAACAGATCGCGACGCAGCTCACGCAGTCCATCTTCGATCGCGCTCAATGGCTCGGCGACCGTCGCGTATCCAAGCGTTTGGTCCGACGATAACGGAACGACTGTGACTCGCACTCCATTCACAGTCGCATGACTAAAACCTCGCGCACGCGCGTCAGTAAACACGGAGGAGGGAATCGCGATCGTGGAGCCCGCGAGATTGGCTGACGCAGCGAGCGGATTGCCGGCGTTATCGCTGAGCTGCACATACCGATTGGGGAAAGTTATCTCTGCGAGAACAACTTTGCCTGCAATAGATTGTGAGTGAGTCTCGCCGAGCTCTTCGAGGTACGCACTCGCAACCGTCTGCGCGGTCGAGCGCAACGACTCATCCTGCCGCTCGTGAGAGATGTTGCCGGCTGCGTAGTAGATCATAAGCGCAAACGCGATGAGCGAGAGCGCGAGTACGCCCGCATACCAGAGCGTGAGTCTTATGCGAACGGAATCAAACATGGTTCATCGTACTGCGGAAAACAGTTCACGCAAAGGCGCAAAGAAAAGCCGCAAAGGCGCAAAGGCGGGTCAAATTCTTCTAGAAGTTCCACGTGAGCGCCACACCGTACTGCCGCGCCTGCCGGTTGAATTGCGGGGTGATCAGCGGCCACTTCGTGACCTCACCACCATCATCTTCTTTAGTAAGCGACTCGCGATGATGTGCATGATAGACATACTTTCCGATGCCGAAACCCAAAGCACTGCCGGCAACCACGTCTGAAATATAGTGCTTGTGGCCCGTGAATCGAGCGACGCTAACCGCACTCGCAATTCCATACGCTGCTATTTGCACGGCGGGACGATCTTTGTATTCGTGGGCGATGACGGTTGCGACGGCCCATGCCTGCGTCGCGTGACCGGAAGGAAACGAGCTACCGCCATCGAAGAACTCGCTTCGTTCGTGGCCGTCCAGTGGTCGCGCGCGTTGCGTGATGCCTTTGAGCGCCCCTTCTACAATGATACTGTTGATCATCGCTTCAGCACTCAGCAAGCCTGTTTCTCGCGCTCGATAATCGTTCTTCTTACGACCGATAAGATAGAAAGTCGAAGCTGCCGCGGCCAGGGCGTAAACCGAACCGGCATTACTGATCCCCTGACTCGCTTTTACCTGGCCCTCCGATTCCAATATCTCGTCGCCCGTGATTCGATCGGTAGTAACCAACGCCATAAAACCGATGCCCGCTGGAACTGCCCACTTCATATCGCTGCGTTCGAGATGAAAGGGAGCGGTCCAGATTGCTTTCTGATCGCTCAGAATATTTTTGAAGAACTCGTGTTCGAGTGTTGGGGTCGGTCTGGGTGTCGGTGCTGGTGTTTGCGCGTGCCCCGCAACCGTGGTTGCTATCGTCAATAAGATTATGCCGAAGAGCCATTGCGATCTACTGTTTCTTCGCATGTTAATCCCTTTAGTTTAAACTTCTTCTCTGTGCAACCTCTGCGTTCTCTGTGTCTCTGTGGTGAGTGTTTACCTGGAATTTCTCAACCACAGAGAACGCAGAGGTTGCACAGAGAAATCAGATTAAGACACCTCCGGATAGTTATTTTCCAACTACCAGCACCACGAACGAGCCCGGTTTGATGCTGCGTTGTGGCCTGCCACCCGGTGTTGCAGCCGGCGTCTCGATATACTCCGCAGCACTCAGAAAAATCTTCTTCGTTTTCGAATCGAAAGCCATGGTCCGTGCGCTGGGCTGCGTCTTAACCGCACCGGCATCCTCGTAATCGTCGGCAGACTTTTCGTGAAAGACACTCAACACGCCTTCAGCGCACGAAAAGAAAACCAGTTTTGCCTGGCTGTCGAAGGCCGCGTAATCCACACCTCGTCCGATAGCGAAGCTCGTGATCACTCGTCCTGACGTCGCATCCATCACCACCATCTTCGGCTCGTTGCGACAGCCGATGAACAATCGTTTTGTCTTCGCGTCGTAAGCCAGACCGGTCGGTGTTTTCGCCACGCCGATCGGAAATCGCTTTTTTACCTCGAGTGATTTTGGATCGAACACAACTACCTCGTTCGTGTCTTCGAGGTTCACGTACACCACGCCATCTGCAACCACCGCCGATTCACCGTCACCTTCGACTTTTATTGTTCCCACCACGGCTCCGGTTTTGGCGTCGATAGCGGAGATGTCGTGTGAGCCATGATTGTTTGTGAAGACGCGTTTCGTTCCCGGATCGTAATAGATGCCATCCGGTCCTTTCCCCACGTCGATCTTGTTGATGAGCTGCAACGTTGTTGGATCGAACATTGAGACTTTGTTCTCACGACCGTTGCTGGTGAATCCGTGTTTGAACTCGGAGGCGAGTGCGACTCCATGAACCCCGGGTGTGTCCGCGATCGTACCGATCAACTTGCCATTGTCGGGATCGATTACGTCCACTTGCGTGCCGTGCGATAAGTACAAACGCCGCGCAGCGCTATCGATCGTTACGTAGTCGAAGCCGCCATTTCCCGGGACGGGGTAGCGCGTCTCGACTTTGTATCCGGTACCGCCCTGCCAGGTAGCAAACGCCAGGATGAGGATTGATCCGAAGAGTTTCAAGGGAGAATTCATTGCGGTTGTCCTTTCTTACTCAACATCGCGTAAACGGTAGGCGTGACGATTAGTGATAATCCTAACGCTATTGTCAATCCACCGATAACGGCGATCGCGAGTGGTTGCAGCAGCTCTGAACCTGCTCCGAGCGCGAGCGCTAAAGGCAGCATTCCCAGCATCGCGGCCAGCGATGTCATGAGCACCGGCCTGAATCTTCGACGTCCGGATCGCAGCAGTGCTTCTCGCAAGGTGTCGCCTGCCGCAAGTCGTTCTTCAACTGCGTCGAGCATCAGGATGCCGTTCTTGGCGACGATGCCGACGATCATGATCATTCCCATCAACGATACCACGTTGAGCGTCTTACCCGTGATGAACAGCGCCAGTAGCACACCGCTCAACGCGAGCACCGCGCCCGTGACGATCGCGATCGGATGTGCAAACGATCGAAACTCGATCAGCAAAGTGATGAAGACCAGCATGACCGCAAGCACAAGCGCCATCATCAGCTCACGAAAGCTCGACTGTTGCTCCTCGTAAAGACCGCCAAACTCGACTGTCATTCCGGGTGGTAGCTTCACGTCTTTCGCTAGTTGGTCGCGGATTTGCCGAATGGCCGTGCCGAGATCGCTGCCTTCAAGACGTCCGGTAACAGCGATCATCTGGCGGAGGTTCTCGCGCTCGATCTCGGCCTGGCCTTTGTCGATTTCAATGTCTGCAACCTGATCGAGGCGGAAGAGTTGTCCCGCCGAGGAGCGCACTTGCAGCGCTTTCACGTTGTCGAGCGATGTGCGCACGTTTGCCGGAAAGATCACGCGCACTTTGATCAAGCGGTCCTGTTGCAGGATCGACGATGAGGCATCGCCCGACATCGCAGTTGTAATCGTTGACGCAACATCGTTCGCCGTCACGCCGAATTGCGACGCGCGCAGCGGATCGATCCTGAACGTAACTGCTGGTCCACTGATGACAACGCCGTTCAGCGTGTCGACCACGCCCGGAACTTTCTTAATCGCAGTCTCGACTTCATCCGCCGTCGACTGCAACGCCGCTGCGTCTTCGCTGAACAGCTTCACTTCGATCGGCTCAGGATTTCCTTGCAGGTCGCCGATCACGTCCGGCACGATGCCGACAAATTCCGTATCGAGTGTCGGTATTGATTCAGCGATCTCGCCGCGCAGCTCCGCGATCACTTCCTGTGTGCTGCGTTTATGATCGGGCTTCAGTTTGACGGCGATGTCTCCGGTGTTCGGCTCCGTGACGAAGAGACCCATCTCCAAACCGGTGCGCCGCGAGTAGCTCTCCACTTCCGGCGTCTTCATCAACAGCTCTTCGACGTGTTGAAGCATGCGATCGGTTTCGGCGAGTGAAGACCCGGGCGGCGCGAGATAGTCGAGTATGAACGCGCTCTCGTCGAACTCCGGCAGAAACTCAGATCCGAGCACGTTGTAAAGCGCATACGAGCCTGCCAGCACCAAAACGATCGCGAGTCCGACGATCCATCGTCGATCGAGCGCGACGCCGAGCACGGTTTCGTAGCGCCTGATGATCGCGCCGAGCACTCTGCCCTGCGGCGCTTCATCTTCTCTTTCTGCATTCTCACCGGGTTTCGCTTTGACGAATCGTTCCGCCAGCACGGGGGTGAACACCAAGGCCAGCACGAGCGACGTCAACAAAGCAACCGCCATCGTCAACGCCAGTGAGCGAAAGAAAACTCCGGTCACGCCTGTCAACAACGTCAATGGCAGAAACACAACGACCGGCGTGATCGTCGAGCCGATGATTGGAATCGTGATCTCTGAAACCGCGCTTTGCACCGCTTCGCGACGAGACTGGCCACGCGACATGTGCGTGTAGATATTCTCGACCACGACGATCGCGTCGTCGATGACGAGACCAATCGCGGCGGCGACACCTCCGAGCGTCATCAGATCGAAGCTCAGCCGCGTGAGCCACATCGCGAGAAACGTGACTAGGATCGTCACCGGGATCACGACGATCGCGACGAGCGTCGTGCCCCAGTTACGCAGAAACGCGTAAAGGATCACCACTGAGAGCAAGAGGCCGATGAGAATCGAGTCGCGCACGGAATTGATCGAATCCCGCACGAGCAGCGACTGATCGTAATAAGCCGCGACACGCACGTCTTTCGGTATCTGCCCGCGCATCGCAGTCAACGCCGCTTTCACGTTATCGACAACGGCAACCGTATTCGCATCCGGCTGTCGATTGATGTTGACGAGCGCGGCGGGATGGCCGTCGGCGGTGACGATCGTGTACTGCGGCTCCACGCCGGGTGAAACTGTCGCCACGTCTGACACGAGCACCGGCGCGTTGTTGACTGTTGCTACGACGATGCCGTTGAGCTCGTCCGGTCTTCTCGCCTGGCCGCTGATCAGCGCCAGCTCGAGCTGGTGGTTTTCTTCGATTAGACCAGGCGAGACGATGACGTTTGAGTTGCGAATCGCTTCGGTGACTTGTTGCGCAGAGACGTTATGGGCCGTCAGCTTTTCGGGATCGATCGTGACGTGAAACTCGCGCGTCTTGCCGCCTGCGACACCGACGATCGCGACACCGGGCAAGCGCGCGAGTTGTGGTCGCACGACGTAACTCGCCAGATCTGTGAGCGTTGCCTGATCGCGTTTGTCTGAAGTGACACTGTAGCCGACGACTGGAAACACAGCGAAGGTGAGTCGATCGATGTTGCGAATCTCGACCGTTGGCGGCAGCGTGGTCACCAGTTGTGACATTCGCGCCTGGACCAGGCTCAACTCCTGATTGATGTCGCCACCCCAGTTGAAGTAGAGACTAATCTCGGTCGAGCCGCGCGCGGTCTTCGACTTGATGCGCGCAATGCCGGGAATGCCGTTCATCGCCTCTTCGATTGGACGCGTGACTGAAACGAGCGTCTGCGAAGCGGGCGCTTCGCCGTTATCGATGATGATGACGATGCGAGGGAAGTCAGTTTCCGGAAAGACAGCGATCGGCAGTTGCGTCGCGGCGTAGAGCCCGGCAGCACACAGCAGCACCACGATCACCACGATCGCGCGCGACTGCCGTGAAACTAATTGAGCAAGTGCCATTGCCGTTCTTTTCTCTGCGTAACCTCTGCGTCCTCTGCGTCTCTGCGGTGAGTTAAATGTTTACCGCAGAGACGCAGAGGACGCAGAGGCTACGCAGAGAAGAGCACTCAAGGCTCTTTCTCGTCCTCTTTCTTTTCATCTTCAGTGGCGACTTCTACTTTTGTTCCGTCCGCCAAAGCGTAGTTACCCTCGATCACGACGGTTTCGCCGCCCTTGAGACCTTCGACGATCTCGATCTTGTCGGGTGTGCGGATGCCGATCGTCACTTTTGTTTCGTGCGCCACGTTCTGATCATCGACGACCATTACGGTTCCTTCGCTTGCATCACTCGTTTCGAGTGTGACCGCCGAAGCCGGCACCACAATCGCGTCGTTTTTCGAGTTAGCAGCGATCGTGACCTGCGCGGCGCCGTTCGCACGCAACTTCCCGTCGCCGTTACCCAGCGTGACCCAGACTTCAACCGCTCGACTCGCCGGATCGCTCGAACGACTCAAGAGCGTGACTTGTCCATGCATCTCTTCGGCTGAGGTGTCGGTTGGTACGACTGTCACCGTGTCGCCAGTTTTCACTTGAGCCACAGCCGTGTCTGAAAATGGGGCCTTCACGATCACTGTGCTCGTATCAGCGATCGTCACCAGCTTTCCGCCCGCTGAAGCAAACTCGCCCTCGTACTGAAACTGATCCGTGACGATACCTGTGATTGGCGAGCGAATCGTGGCGTAGCTTAGTTGTGCATCGACCGTGGCGAGATGTTGTTGCGCTTGCGCAGTGCGTGCGGCCGCGAGTGCGCGATCGTTCGGATTGAGCGAGCGTTCTCGCAGCGCGACAGTTTGTTCTTCGAGGCGGAGCTCATCTTCGGCGGTCGTCAAATCGAGTTGCGAAGCTTCAAGATCTTTTTTCGAGATGCCGCCTTTGTCGTAGAGTGCGCGGCGTCGCTCGTAGGTGGCGCGAGCAGTGTTGACCTTGGCGCGCGCGTCGTTCAGTGCTTTTTGATCTTCGGCGTTTGTTTTGGGAATCGTGCCGGTGACGACGCTGCGTTCGTTCGCGCGAGCTTCATTGAGTGCTGCGACTGCTTCGGCGCGTTGTGCCTGGAGATCGCGTGATTCGAGGACCGCGATCACCTCTCCCGCGCGTACGAGTTTGTTCTTCAACAGCGCCATTGATTTGATCTGCGCGCTGATTTTTGCGCCAACGTCGGCTTTTTCGCGTGGCCAAATCGTACCGACGGCCGTGACCGGCGCGGCGATCGTTTGCTTCTCGGCTTTTGCAACTTTGACGCTGACCGTCGGCGTGACTTCGGTTTCTGCTTCCGTTTTCGATCTCCGCACGCGCCAGATGATCAGCATCGCGATAAGCAGGACCACAAGGCCCATCACGATCAGCACGATGTTTCGCTGGCGAACGATTCGTGCTCGTCGCTGCTGATCAAATTCTTCGCTCATATTTTTCAGAGCGGGTGGCCACGGAGGGCCACCCCTACAATTGTTTGCCCCACGTTTTGTAGGGGCGGCCCTCCGTGGCCGCCCGTGCGTTAACGTCCGGTGGCTTGTTTCAATCGTGCGAGCGCTGTTTGATAATCGAAGATTGCCTGGTACAGCGCGTTGCGTTTCTCGACGAGCGTTGTTTGGGCGTCCGTGACTTCAACTATCTGAGCTTCGCCGGCGCGGTAACGCGCAATCGATGCGGTGACGTTGTCCTCTGCTTTTGCGACGCCTTCACGCGCTAAAGCGATGCGAGCTTTGGCACTGTCGACTTGCGCGCGCGCGGCGTAAAACTGTTGTGTGAAACCACGCAGAGCGATCGTTCGCTCGTTCTCCGCGAGATCCACGCGCAATTGTGCCTGGCGCTCACGACTCTTTGTCGCACCCCAGTCGAAGATCGGAATCGAGAACGAGATCGCTGCTGACACGCCGCTGTGTTCCTTCAAGCGCGGCGACTTGATCGAGTCAGTCTCAAAGCCGCCATTTACCGAATACGAAAGCGAAGGCAAGCGATCCGCGTGAGCAATCCTGATCTCCTGTCGCGCCGCTCGCAATTGTTGTTCGAGTTGAATGACTTCGGGCCGTCGCGAAACCTCTTCGGCTTTGAACTGCTGGTAATCAGAATCTACGGGAACGTCTAACGCCAGATCTGTTGTGTTGATGGGTCGCGAGAATTCATAACCGACGAAGACTCGCAACGCACCGGCAGCGACTTCTTCATTTGCGCGCGCGCGTTCCAATTCATCGCGACGCGTCAGTGTTTGCAAATGCGCGCGCGTTACATCAACCGAAGCCACTTCGCCGCCACTCAATAACAAAGCTGTAGTGCGTTCAAACTCTTCTGCCGCGGCAAGATTTCCTTCCGCCGCGCTACGCTGCGCACTAGCGAGTGCAAGCCCGTAATACGACTCGATCACCGCCTGGGCCAACGTGCGTTTCGCCGCTTCAGTGCCTGCGTGTGCCGCAGCCATGAGCGCGCGACTGCGTGCGAGCGAGGCACGCAAACGGCCCGCGACATCGAAGTCTCCGGAGACGTTCACCAATGCGTCGGTAACACCGATGGCGTCAGCAGAGATGAAACTCGGCGCCCGCGGCTCGCCGGGAGGCAGGCCCAGCGCCGGCGACGTGTAGATGTAACTCAACGGCGTCGTGACCTTCGGCAGAAATGCCGCTCGCGCTTGTCGCACGTCTTCGGCGGCGATGCGTTCGTTGATGGCGGCTGTTTGAAATGTCGACGCCTGTGCGTTTGCGAGTCGCAACGCGTCATCGAGGGAAAGCTGAGTTGGAGTTTGGGCGTGTAGGGTTGACAGGCAGACTAAGGCGAACAGTACCGCAAGGGGGAATTCCTTCGGTCTTCCGCGTTTTGTCATACTCGTATCGTGAATCGGGGCGAGTATAGCCGGGCCAACCTTAATGGAAGATTAATAGACGATGTCGAATTAATGGCGGACGTCGAGGATGTAGCCTTCGCCGCGGCGCGTGTGCAGTAGTTTGATTGCGTGTTTTCCGTCGATCTTTTTGCGCAGGCGGTTCATGTAGACCTCGATCGTGTTTGAGAACGGATCGAACGTGTCGTCCCAAACGTGAGCAGCGATCTCCGCGCGCGAGACGAGCTGGCCCGCGCGCCGCGCGAGATACTCGAGCAGCGCGTATTCTTTCGCCGTCAGTTGGACCTCATCATTGGCCCGCGAGACGCGGTGGCTGATCGAGTCGAGAGTCAGATCGCCAATCTCGAACACGTCGGGACGGAGTTGCGAATCACGTCTGAGCAACGCGTGAATACGCGCGAGCAGCTCACGAAATGAAAATGGTTTGGTGAGATAGTCGTCGGCGCCGGCGTCAAACCCAGTGATGCGATCGTCGATTGCGGCGCGCGCGGTGAGCATCAGGACCGGAGTCGTATCGCCGCGTGTTCGCAACGAGCGGCAGACTTCGTAGCCGTCATGCTTCGGCAATAAAACGTCGAGCACGATAACGTCGTAGTCGTTGATCGCCGCCTGATAAAGCCCTGCCTCTCCATCCTGAGCGACGTCGACGGCATAACTATTCTCACGCAACCCCTTGGCGATCACCCCCGCCATGCGTGCGTCATCTTCGACAACCAGTATTCGCATATGATTTCTCTGTGCGACCTCTGTGTTCTCTGTGGTTAACTAGTTCACAGCAACAACTCACCACAGAGACACAGAGAACACAGAGGTTGCACAGAGAAGAAGTCACTCCCTGCGTTTCGTGCGACTCTTTTGTGCGGCGTCATCCACCTGATGCGCGGCTTCGTCGATTTTGTCGACGTTAATCTCTTCCTCGACCGCACGATGATCGCGGCGCTGGGTCGTCCATAACTGCTGTTGGTGAGCGAGCTCTTGTGCGAGTGGCTCGTAAATCTCGCGGCGACCGTCGTCGTCAGCGTAACCCCACAAACCGCTGTAGCAGTGACGGTCATCACCCCAGCCGGGATAGTCAATGATCGGATACAGGCACAACCCTTCCAGCTCAACGCCCGCCGCCGCTGCCGCGCGTGCTTCCTGACCGATGTAGCGCAACCACGACGGGCGCGCGTCGCCCTCGATGCCGGTCTCGGCGATAAAGACAGGTCTGCGATATCGCTCGTACACTTCGCGCAACATCTCGCGCACTGGGCGGTGCAGCGGGTGCGAAGGCGGCAACAACACGTCCTTACGACGGCGTGATGCCGGCGTGTGTGGATCCTGGTGAATCCACTGGTTATTCGAGTAGTAGTTGACGCCGAGTAGATCGAGATACTCAGGACGACCGCCGAGCTCGGGACAGAATCTGCCACTCAGCATGTCCCACGCCTGAAACTGCGACATCCGGTAATCTTCTGCCGCCGCTGCTTCTTCCGGATAGTCGGGATCGGCTGCGATGTGAATGATCGGCTCAGCGTGACAGATGCGCGCACGTGGATCGACTTCGCGCACAGCCTCGATCGCAGCGATCGCCGCGCGCACGAGTTGCGCTTTAAGCTCGGGTCCGCGCTGTTTGGCGAACGGATTCAGGAACCCGGCGTCGCCACCGCCCCACGCCACAAACGAGATCTCATTAGCCGGTGTGACGTAAATCGGTCCACCTGTTTCTTCAAGAATGACTGCGGCAGTGGCGCGGGCGAAGCGTGCGAACCGCTCGACGAACGCGGCGCTCCAGATGTTGAGCCCGTCCGGCCAACCGTAATGAAATAAATCCCAGATGACTTGTGTTTGCGTCTCGCGCGCGGCGCGCAGCATCGGAACGAGACTCGAAAAGTCGTAGCGAAACGGCAACTTCTCGATCAAATGCCAGCGCACACCGTCGCGCGCCGTGCGTATGCCGGCTTCCTGTAAGCGCGTGTAATCTTCAAAAGCAAACTCGCCGTGCCGCGTTGATGCGACAAGATCGAGCCGTTGTCCGGCGAAGCGCCCGAGCGCTTTACGCCGGGGCAGGCGATGGGTGGAACATTCAAAACCGCCCATCCAAAAGCTCTGGAAGACCGAGCTATCAACCGAAACCTGCGAAATACCCGTGTTCTCTAAAATGCTGCTCATGCAGGTAATCTTACACATGGTGAGGCGACTCGCAACTGGTGGCTAATTTCCCGCTTCGATTGGTGAACTTTCCGCAGTCGGGCAGCTTTCTATCGTCAATTCCCGCCAAATTGTTTAGACATTGCCCGGCACATACATTGCGCTCCGGGTAATTGGTCTTCTATTTGGACCAGGAGCTCAGAATCATGATGAAGATGTTGAGCGAAAGTGAGGCGCGCCAGATATTCGAGGCAGCACGCATTGTCCGGCTCGGCTGCATCGTCAACGGCGCACCGTATGTCGTGCCGATCAACTGCTACCTCGAAGGCGACAATTTGTTTAGCCACTCGCTGCCCGGGCTCAAGATTTCCGGCTTGCGTGAAAATCATCAAGCGTGCGTTCAGGTTGATGAGATCAAAGACGACTTGCGCTGGCGGAGCGCAATCGCGTTTGGCCTGTATGAGGAGATTACGAAATCAAATGAGCGTGAAGAAGTTCTTACGAAGCTGCTCCGCAAGTTTCCGATGTTAACGCCGGTTGAATCGGCGATCACGGTTGACGGTTCTTCACCGCAAGTGATCGTTTTCAGGATCAAAATCGAGCGGTTAACAGGAGTTTCAGAAGATAACTCGTCTTGGGAAGGAGACATTTTGGTCTAACAGGAGGCACATATGCTTAATAAACGACACGACTGGGGTTTGCCGTTGGCTGTTATCGAGTTGTTTGCGAGAGTCGGTAGTGTTGCCAGCATAACCTTACTGCTATTGCTGTTTCAGGCTGAAGCGCTTCATCCATCAGACATTGGACCAAGAGAGTGGGTCGCATTGTTCTTCTTTCCGATCGGCGTGATTGTCGGAATGGTTATCGCGTGGCGGAAGGAAGGCCTGGGCGCAACCGTTACGTTAGGAAGCTTGCTCAGTTTTTACCTGGTCTACGGATACCTGTTCCGGTACCACATCGGAGGCTGGTGGTTCGTGGTGTTTGCGTCTCCCGGCTTTCTGTTCATGCTGCACTGGCTGTTGTGTCGAACTGGAGAAAGACGAGCAGTGTTTGGACACAGTCACTAACCGCGCTATCCGTGCGTTCTGTGTTAATCCGTGGCTAAATACTAAAACATGAACGTACTGGTCCTTAACTGCGGGAGCTCATCGGTAAAGTTTCAACTGATCGCCACTGACCTCGAGCGAATTGAGCAGGACGCCGACAAGCGTCTGGCGTACGGGTTGATTGAGCGCATCGGCGGCGCGGGCATTGTGACTTTCACGGCGGAAGGCCAGGCTCCGAAGCGGTTTGCCGAGCCAATCAGAGACACGCGTGCAGCAGTCGAGATGATTCTGCGTTGGGCCATCTCGGAAGAGTCAGGAGTAGACGAGGTCCAGAGTGTTGCAGACATTCATGCCGTGGGCCATCGCGTGGTCCATGGTGGCGAACAGTTCACCAAATCGGCGCTGATAACAGACGAGGTGTTGCGAGGCATTGAAGACAACATCGAGCTCGCGCCGTTACACAATCCGGCAAATATTCAGGGAATCGTCGCCGCGCGCACGGCATTAGGCGTTGCGTTGCCGCAAGTCGCTGTGTTCGATACGGCGTTCCACCAGACATTGCCGGAACACGCGTTTCTTTATGCATTGCCGTATCAACTCTATCGCCGTCACCGCATCCGGCGGTACGGCTTTCACGGCACTTCGCATCGCTACGTCGCTTACCGTTATCGCAAACTGAAAGGCATCGCGCGAGAGGCGACAAACATTATCACGCTGCATCTTGGTAACGGTTGTTCCATCGCCGCGATCAAAGGCGGAAACAGCATCGACACGTCGATGGGGTTCACGCCCTTGGAAGGTCTCGTGATGGGCACGCGTTCGGGTGATCTCGATGCTTCGATCGTGGATTTTATCGCGACGAAAGAGGGCCTGACTTCCGGTGAAGTCGAAACACTGCTCAACAAACAATCAGGATTGCTGGGCATTTCCGGACTCACTGACGACATGCGCGACTTGCTGGCCGAAGCGCGCGAGCACGACGATCGTCGAGCGCGTCTGGCGATCGAGATCTTCTGCTACCGCGCGCGCAAATACATTGGGAGTTACCTGGCGACAATGAACGGCGCGGAAGCGATCATCTTTACCGGCGGCATTGGTGAAAACTCAGCCGATATCCGCGCCCGGATCTGCTCCGACCTGACCTGGCTCGGCGTAGAGCTCGATATGGAACTCAATTCAAAGCATGGTGTTGATAAAGGCGGACAGATCAGCACCGATAGCTCTCGCGCTGGAATTTTCGTCATCCCTACAAACGAAGAATTATTGATCGCTCGTGACACAGTTCGCGTCGTGAGCGGCGCCCCACAGCGGTTTTAATTGTAGGGGTGGCCCTCCGTGGCCACCCGTTCTCAAGAATAAGTGCGTGATCGAACAACGGGCGGCCACGGAGGGCCGCCCCTACAATTGATTATTTCCGAGTTAAAAGCAGGATAATTCCCACCATTGCGCCGAGCATTTCCGATATCGCCAGCAGGTAGGACGTCGCGAGGAATATCTGAGACCACAAATGCGGCTGCAACTGCGCCACATGGGCCACGTAGTCTATCGTTTGAGCAATGAAGTGATAATAGACTCCAAAGACAAACGACCCGATCATTGACGCTGTCAGCAGTACCGCCCCAAACTTCTCAAACTTCGGAAGCATAATTCCTGCCACCACCGGCGCCACAATGATCACCGGAAAGATGAAAGCTAACTGCGCCGGACTCGCTGTGACCGGTAGCAACTGGTGTGCGAACGAATGCAGCACGACTACCAAAAAGTGAATTACGATCAGGCCTGAAGCCGCTTTATTCATTACTTTCCTGACTGCAAGGTTTTGACGCAAAAGTCATTAAGGTGAGTTGAATGAAAATCATGTTCCTGTATCGTCCCACAGTCAACTTATTCAACCACTTGCGTTCAATCAGCGAAACACATTCGCTCAATCGCCCGTAAAACACTTGCGCCGGTCGTCGGCGGCTGGCGAAATAAGGGTGGTTTGCAGTATACATCCACAAGTAAATCGTCTTAGTAGGCGCTCCTACACCTTCCTGCAACATTGCGGAATTTCATCGAAAGGGAATTGAAATGTCCAAGACACTCCTCCTGATTGCCTTCCTGTTCGCGATCGCCGGCGTTGGCCAGGCGCAAACCATCGAGCCGTCGCTGCTTCAAAAGCCGACGTTGAGCCGCACTCAAATCGTTTTCGTCTATGCCGGCGACTTGTGGATTGTTGGCCGGGACGGAGGCACAGCGACGCGGTTGACGACCGGTAGCGGCGTGGAAACTGATCCGAAATTTTCACCAGACGGTTCTTTGATCGCTTTCACTGGTGAGTACGACGGCAACGTCGATGTTTATGTCGTACCGGCAACTGGAGGAGTGCCACGCAGGCTCACGTACCATCCCGGTGCGGATCTCGTTGCCGGCTGGACTCCCGATGGCAAGCAGATCTTATTTCGTTCAGGACGCGCGAGCACCAATCCAGTGCCTAGGTTGTTTACAGTTCCGGTTGACGGCGGATTTCCGGCAGAAGTTCCTCTGCCGATGGGCGTCACAGGGTCATATTCGTCGGACGGAACGCGTCTGGCCTATGTGCCAACTATCAAGTTTCAGGACGCGTGGAAACAATATCGAGGCGGACAGACGACTCCGATTTGGATCGCCAAACTCTCTGACTCCGCCGTGGAGAAGTTACCCCGAGAGAACTCAAACGATTCTAATCCGATGTGGGTTGGCGACAAGATTTACTTTCTTTCCGATCGAAACGGGTCGGTGTCGTTGTTTGCATATGACACGAATGGAAAGAAGGTTACTCAGTTAGTCAGAAATGAAGGGCTCGATATCAAGTCGGCCAATGCGGGTCCGGGCGGGATTGTTTACGAGCAGTTCGGGTCGTTGCATCTGTACGATTTCGCTTCCGGCAAAGAGCATAAGCTGAACATCACGGTTTCTGGTGATTTACCCGGTGTGCGGCCGCGCTACTTTAAAGTCGCACGGAATCTTTCGGCACCGGCGCTTTCGCCAACCGGAGCGCGCGCACTCTTCCAGGCACGCGGCGAAATCATCACCGTGCCCGCCGAGAAAGGCGACGCGCGCAATCTCACCAACACACCCGGCGCTGCTGAGCGTTACCCCGCGTGGTCGCCTGACGGAAAACTGATTGCTTACTTTTCCGACGAGTCAGGTGAATACGCTTTACACCTACGCGACCAAACGGGAATGGGTGAAGTGAAGAAGATCAACCTCGGTAATCCACCATCGTTTTTCTATTCACCGCTGTGGTCGCCGGACAGCAAGAAAATTGCTTACACGGACAAACGTTTGAACCTTTGGTACGTCGACATCGAGAAAGGCACGCCGGTCAAAGTCGACACCAACACTTATGAGAATCCTTTTCGTGTGATGGATCCGAGCTGGTCACCTGATAGCCGTTGGATTACTTACACGAAGCAACTCGATAACCGTCTGGGCGCCGTGTTTATCTATTCACTCGAGACAGCGAAGACCAACCAGATCACAGACGGTATGAGCGACGCTCGCTATGCGAACTTCGACAAGAATGGAAAACACCTCTACTTCACCGCGAGTACTGACGCTGGTCCAACGACGGGATGGCTCGATATGTCGAGCTTAAATCATCCCATCACTCGCAGCGTCTACGTTGTAGTGTTACGCAAAGATCTGCCGTCGCCGATTGCGCCGGAAAGTGATGAAGAAAAGGTCGCGGAAGAAAAGAAAGAGGAAAAGAAACCCGAGGACGGTGCCGCCGCTGCCCCTGCCCCTGCGGCTCAACCTGCTCCGGCCACGAAGAAGCCGGATGTGAAAGTAGACATCGACTTCGACGATATTGGTCAGCGAATCCTGACCGTACCGGTACCAGCGCGTAACTACACCGGCATGATTGCAGGCAAGACCGGCATCCTTTATCTCGCCGAGGCTCCGCAGGTAGGACCCGGCAACGTTGTGGTCTTACACAAGTTCGAGCTCGATAAACGCAAGACTGACAAAGTGCTCGAAGGTGTTACGGCTTTTGCGCTCTCGGCAAACGGCGAAAAGATGCTCTTCCGTTTGGGTGGCGGTCAGACTACCAACTGGTTCATCGTACCTACTGCAACGCCGGTGAAGCCTGGCGAGGGCGCGTTGAAGGTCGAAGATCTCGAAGTCTATGTTGATCCGAAGGCCGAGTGGAAGCAGATGTATGCCGAAGCGTGGCGCATTCAACGCGATTTTATTTATGACCCGAACCTGCATGGATTGGACTTGAAAGCCGCTGAAGCTATGTACCGGCCGTATCTCGATTCACTCGGCCATCGCGGCGACTTGAATTATCTCTTCACGGAGATGCTGGGCCAGACGGTGTTGGGCCATACCTTCATCGGCGGTGGCGATTTGCCCGAGCCGCCGCGAACCCGAGGCGGTCTGTTGGGCGCAGACTATCGCGTCGAGAATGGTCGCTATCGCTTTGCGCGCGTTTACAACGGCGAAAACTGGAACCCGCAATTGCGTGCGCCGCTCACGCAGCCGGGCGTAAATGTGAAGGCCGGTGAGTATCTGCTTGCGGTTAATGGTCGCGACGTGCGTGCCAGTGACAGTGTCTATTCGTTCTTTGAAGAGACTGCGGGCAAGTCGGTCGTGATTCGCGTCGGTCCGAATCCGGATGGATCAAATTCGCGCCAGGTGACGGTTGTGCCGGTTGATAGTGAAGGAGGTCTGCGAAATCTGGCGTGGATCGAAGACAATCGCCGCAAGGTTGACCAGCTTAGCGCTGGGCGCCTGGCTTATGTTTACCTGCCTGATACCGGGTTTGGCGGCTACACCAATTTCAATCGTTATTACTTCTCGCAGATCAATAAAGAGGGTGCGGTGATCGATGAACGGTTCAATAGCGGCGGAGCAGCCGCCGATTACATTATTGATTACATGCGTCGCCCGTTGATGAACATGTGGACCACGCGAGAAGGGAAGGACTTCACGACGCCGGTGGGATCGATCTTTGGTCCAAAGGCGATGATCATCAATGAGTTTGCCGGCAGCGGCGGCGATCTGATGCCGTGGCTGTTCCGCAAAGCGAATGTTGGACCACTCGTCGGCAAGCGCACGTGGGGTGGACTGGTGGGAATCTATGATTATCCGCAGTTGATCGATGGTGGTTCAGTAACAGCACCGCGCGTCGCTTTTTACAATCCGACAGGTGAGTGGGAGGTGGAGAATCACGGCACCACACCGGATATCGAAGTTGAGCTCGATCCGGCTGCCTGGCGCGCGGGTCACGATCCGCAGCTCGAGAAGGCGGTTGAAGTCGTGATGGAAGGGCTCAGGAAGAATCCGCTGCCGAAGCCACGCAAACCTGCGTATCCGAATTATCACGACGGCCGCTCGACGACCTCCGAGGGCAAGACGACCAAGGAAACACGCAAATCAGGCAATTAAGCTAAAAATATAGTCTATCTATTTGCAGCTACGATCTTCCTCAGCGCCCTGCTGCTGTTCTGGATTCAGTTGGTAATGGCGAAGATGCTTTTACCACGGCTCGGTGGGACGCCGGCAGTGTGGAATACCTGCATGCTCTTTTTTCAGGTAGTGCTGTTGGCAGGGTATTCGTATGTGCTGCTGATAACCTCACGGATAAGCGTTCGCAAGCAAGCAGTTCTGCACGGCGCGATCCTGCTGCTCTCGTGTCTCTACTTGCCTCTTACTTTCGCTGCGAATCATGGTTCGATATCGGAAACAAGCAATCCCGCACTGTGGCTCTTCGTTTACCTGCTCGGTGCGATCGGATTGCCGGTATTTCTTATTTCAACCACCAGCCCTCTACTTCAGAAATGGTTTACGCGTACCGGCAGTCCTTCAGCAAACGATCCTTACTTCCTGTTTGCGGTGAGTAACGGAGGCAGTCTCCTGGCCTTACTCAGCTATCCATTAATTCTGGAACGCGCTTTCACTCTGTCGCGCCAGAACCAGCTCTGGGTGGTGATGTATATCGTGCTCTTGATACTCACTCTCGCTTGCATCTTTGTCTTATGGAAGTCATCCAGAATAGAGCCACTCAAAATTGAACAAGTCAGGAAGAGGGACTTGCCCCCGCTTTCCCCGGCGTCTGTCTCCATTAAGCGGCGTCTCTACTGGATTCTGTTAGCCTTCATTCCCTCGAGCTTATTATTCGGCGCCACGACTTACATCACGACTGAAATCGCCCCAACCCCTCTACTATGGACTATCCCACTCGCGCTCTACCTCCTGACATTCATCCTCGCATTCGCGCGCAAGAATCTGTTGCCTGAACAACTCGCAAGCACCGCACTCGCCGGCCTGGCTCTGCTACTCACCCTGGCCCTCGTCGCCAACGCAACCGAACCTACCGCGGTCATAGTCCTGCTCCACCTGTGTTTCCTCTTCATTGCCGGCATGGTGTGTCACAACAAGCTGGCGAGCGATAGACCAGATGCTTCACGTCTTCCTGAATTCTACTTATGCGTGGCGATTGGCGGAATGGTCGGAGGACTCTTCAACACCTTAATCGCTCCGACGATATTCAAGACGATAGTCGAGTATCCATTAGCAATTGTGCTCGCCTGCCTGATTCGCCAGCGCGGCAAAGACATCAATCGTTTCGATTTCCTGCTGCCGGCATGCATGGCGCTCGTAACCATCGGACTCGCGCTGCTCGTCGATCGCTATGACGTGAGCATAGTCGTCGGTGTCGCGATCGTGTTTGGCATTCCGTTAGTGATCATCAACCACCATTTCCGTAGCCGGCCGGTCCGGTTCGCGCTCGCGATTGGCGCCGTAATGATCGGCGGCATCGTCTACTCCGAGATTCAGAACCGCACCTTGCACGATGAGCGCAATTTCTTTGGAACGTTGAGTGTGAGGCTCGATCCGGCCAGCGCGACGCGCACGCTTTATCATGGCAACACCATACATGGCCGCCAGTTCATCGATGCGAATCTTCAGTGCCGGCCGCTTTCATACTTTCATAGCGATGGACCACTCGGGCAGATCTTTGAAGCATTCAATTCAAACGCCTTCTCACCAAATGTGGCTATTGTCGGACTCGGTACCGGATCGATGGCATGTTACGCGCGTCCTAACCAGGACTGGACTTTCTACGAGATCAATCCCGCCGTCGTCCAGATAGCGCAAACTGCAGAGTATTTTACGTACCTGGAGAAATGCGCGGCTGCTCCTGTCAAGATTGTTCTCGGCGATGCGCGTCTCAAGTTGCAGAATGCGCCGGACCATCACTACGGTCTCATCGTTCTGGACGCGTTTAATTCTGACGCGATTCCGATTCATCTACTGACAGAGGAAGCAATCAAACTCTACATGTCGAAGCTCGCGACTGGCGGGATGATTGCATTTCACATTTCCAATCGGAGCCTCAGGCTCGACACTGTTCTCGCCGATCTGGCCAGACGCAACAATTCAGTTAGCCTGCGAATCGTCGACGGCGAACACAATCCGGTAACCGGCAAAGATCCTTCCGAGTGGCTAGTCATGGCGCGCAATTCACCTGCCTTCGACACCCTGGCGCAAAAACCTAACTGGCGACGACTCGAAGGACGAGCAGAATCAATTGCCTGGACCGACGACTTCTCAAACATCCTGAGCGTGTTCCGTTGGTATTGACCTTCTCTGCGGTTCTCGGCGTATCTCCGCGATCTCTGCGTTAAAGGCCATTTTCAACGCAGAGATCGCGGAGATACGCCGAGAACCGCAGAGAAGAAAAGCTGTCACAATCGTCGGGTACAAGGTGTTATCCTATTGAACCACCCGAAGACTGCTTCACCGACGATTGGAGAACCAGTATGACCAGCGTATCCCAGGATCTGCGCCATAGCCTGCGCATGCTGCTAAAACACAAGGGGTTCACTGTGGTAGCGGCACTGACGCTGGCGCTGGGCATCGGCGTCAATACCGCGATGTTCAGTGTGCTGAATACCTTCCTCTTCGGCTCGCTGCCATACCCGCAATCCGAACGACTAATACGCGTCTGGCGCACCTCCCCACACTCCCAAAGCTGGCCACATTCAGCCGCAAACTTTTTCGACCAACACGACCAGAACACAGTTTTCGAAAAGATGGCGGCCTACAACTTCGTCGGCCGTAACCTCACCGAAAACGGTCAAACAGCAGAACGTCTGCTCAGCCTCGCGGCAACTGCCGATTTCTTTCCCATGATGGGAGTGGCTCCGGCACGCGGCCGCGTGTTCAAACCGGAAGAGTTCGAGCCTGGCGCTGACAACGTTGTCGTCCTTACCGATCGTTTCTGGTCACGCCGCTTCGGAAGCGACCCAAACATCATCGGACGCACGATTCAGCTTGATGGTAAGACTGTTGAGATCATCGGTGTGATGCCGCCCGGATTCGAACATCCGATCCTCTGGGGCCCGATGGATATCTGGCAGCCACTCGCACTCACACCTGAACGAAAGTCGAACCGCAACAATAACTATCTTTCTTCGTTTGGCCGTCTCAAACCGGGCGTCACGATTGAGCAGGCAAATCAAAGCATGGTTGCTCTCGCTGCAAATCTCGCTAAACAAAATAACCATAATGAGGGTGAGAGCGTGCGGCTGGAACCGCTTCAGCGATCGATGTCTGACAGCATCGGCAGAACCGTCATGTGGTTTACCTTCGGCCTCTCAGGATTTGTGTTGCTGATCGCGTGCGCAAACCTCGCAAACCTTCAGCTCGTTCGCACGACAAGCCGCTCCCGTGAGTTCGCTGTTCGTGCCGCACTCGGTGCGAGTCGCTTGCGACTACTGCAAAGTTCTCTTACCGAGAGTCTCCTTGTCGCGCTGATCGGAGGAACGGTTAGTCTTGTCATCGCGATCTGGGCAGTTCGATTTATTAGTAACCGGATGTTTACTGATCTGCCCGGCGCGAGTGTGCCGCTCGATTACAAAGTGTTCGGCTTTGCGCTCTTGTGCTCACTGCTAACGGGCGTGCTGTTCGGAACAGTTCCCGCGTGGTTTGCTTCGCGTGCTGATGTGAACCAGGCGCTTCGTGATAACGCTCGCGGATCGACCGCCGGACGCTCGCAGCACCGTCTGCGACACACGCTGATCATCGGTGAAGTAGCTTTTGCAATGATATTGCTTGCAGCCGCCGGACTGTTTCTGCGCGGCTTGCAACGCTTCATCAATTCCGATCCCGGCTGGCGTGTTGATGGGCTCGTGACTGCGCAAATGGGTCTGCGCGGACAGAAATACACGGACGATGAACAACGCGTCGTTTTTCTGACGCAATTGGAAGATCGACTTCGTAATCTGCCCGGTGTCGAGCACGTTGCGATTGGGGGTTCGAGCCCCGTATTTGGTTTCAACAGCAGTAGTGCGTTCCTCGTCGAAGGACGGCCCGAGCCACCGCCGGACAAATACCCGGAAATGTTTTTCGAACCGGTGAATGGCGACTACTTCGAAACCCTTGGCGCGCGTTTACAACAAGGGCGTACTTTCAACGCGTCAGATACTATGGATCACACGGTTGTCGTCATCATCAACGAGACAACCGCCCGCACTTTCTGGCCCAACGAGAGTCCGATCGGAAAGCGCATCAGTAATCCTGGTAAAGAGAGAACCTTTTTTGAAATCGTAGGCGTTGTTAACGACATCGCGTTTCCCGGCGGTCTTGGTGAACCATACACGCGCTTTCAAGGGTTTGTTCCCATGACGCAAGCTTCGCCGAATTTTCTCACGCTCATGTTCCGCACCCCGGCGAGTGCGGAATCGTTTGGCAACACACTGCGCGGTGCGATATCGAACATCGATCCCAATCTACCGGTTTATAGAATTCGCACGGCGCGAGCGGCGGTCGATTCAGGGCTTGGCAACATCTCGTTGTTGGGAAGCTTGCTGGGAGCTTTCGCTGCTGTCGGTCTGATACTCGCAGCAATTGGGATTTATGGGATCATCTCTTACACGGTGGCCCAACGTACTGGCGAGCTCGGCATTCGGGTAGCGCTCGGCGCGCAGAGCCGCGACGTTCTGTGGCTCGTGTTAGGCAAGGGCGCGGTGCTGATCGTGAGTGGCGCGGTGTTGGGGATAGCAGGCGCGTATGGTGTCTCACGACTATTAGTTTCTCTCATCCCAACCTTGCCAACGCGCGATCCGGTGATTCTGTTCGTAACAACCGCCGTGCTCGTTGTGGTTGCGCTGCTGGCTTGTTACATCCCGGCGCGTCGCGCCACGCGAGTCGATCCACTGGTCGCACTAAGATCTGAATGAAAATTTTACTGTGCTTCGTTCTGCTTACGCTTTTTGTCTCTTCTGCACAAGCAGGCGGGAAGCAGCAGGTTGTTGAAGTCCCTTTCGACTTTTACAAGAATGAAATCATTCTTCAGGTAAAGGTCAACGGCAAGGGGCCTTTCAACATGATGCTCGATACCGGCACTGATCCTTCCGCAGTCGACCTTACTACCGCGAGAGACATCGGCCTGAAACTTCACCCGC